>OBJB01000013.1_pt1 | contig 168650 bp, 150 predicted proteins | sample 1502991 | NCBI WGS metagenome assembly OBJB01 (sample SAMN01828327, study PRJEB22528) | human gut metagenome | isolation source: stool | host: Homo sapiens | place: USA
CCTACACGACGCTCTTCCGATCTCGTTTATACTATTGCTTAGTATTTCTCTTTTATCTATCTTTGTTGTATCAAACTTGTTTGATGATGCAAATGTAATGCAATTGCATTTAATTACAAATGATATTGCATTAAATATTCAATGTTTTTGCATTAATTAACTATTGAAATATGTCAGTACAAGAAAGAATTAGAAAAATAGCAGATGAACTGTTTAATGGTAATATATCTGCGTTTTGTAGGGCTGTTGATGTTAAGCAACCTACAATGAATACTATCTTAGGTGAAAGACAAAGTAAACCATCTTATGATGTATTAAGCAGCATAGTAAATGCAGAAGCATTAAACATATCTGCTCAATGGCTTCTTACTGGTAAAGGTGAAATGTTCAAATCATCATCGCCAAAAGAAGAACCAACCCCCATCACCAACGAACGCCTACTCTCTATCATTGAAAGTCAGCAAAGAACCATTGAGAATCTTTCAAAGAAATAGCTATGGATATATATTCAGCCAAAGAAAAAGACGATGTACTGAACAAAATCATAGCAACAGACTATATCTCGCTCTATGAAAAAAGAGAAATGTCCATAGCCGATAATTTCCTGTCCCCTATGGGCTTAATCGAAATCTCAATGAAACTTGTTATGCCCGACCATTATGTGTGCGTTTCCACTCAAAAAGGGAAAGACTTTATAGCAGCCGGGGGATTTGTTCAAATTCAAAAAGAAGAGAATGAGAAAGCTGAACATGAGAAAGAAAAACAGGAACTTGTCAGACTACAAAAAGAAAGCCTTGAATATCAAAAAACAATAAGGCATCAGGAAACCATAATACGGCTACACAAATACGTTGAAGCCGTATCATGGCTTATCACATTGATTATTTCCTCGATACTACTGTTTTCCAAAAACTAACTTAATCGTTTCTTCATAGGGCTTTATCATAAGGTTATTACCTCTCATTAAAAGCCCTAATGAGTTACAAATGTATTCAGAAAACTGTTTGTCCGTCATTTCGCTTCTTCTACATTCGGAAACAAGCGATAAAACAACCGATTCGGGATTAGGAAAATATTTCCCTGATTCTAATTCGCAAAATGGGCATACTGGATTATCCATAATCTATATAGTTTAAAATTTGCATCATCAATAAGTCAAAGAACGATATTCGGCAGGGCTTTCGCCTGCCAGCGGTTATGCGATTGACATCAGATTAGCTTTCTTGTAAATGCCTTTTCAATATCCCATCCCCTATTTAACCTCATATAAGTAGTACTGTATTTTAAGTTTAATTTCTCACACCATTCAGATAAGGTTTTTGTTTCGCCTTTATACTCAATGAATACATTACTCTTTTTATTGACATTTTGTATTTTCATGGATACAAATCGACAGTTTTTAGGAGTGTAATTACCGTTCACATCAACTCTGTCTATGGTCAATCCACTTTTATATCCATTTTCAACAGCCCAATTGTAAAATGCTTTAAAATCATTAAGCCATTCATTACAGATTGATATACCACGCCCACCATAATATTTGAACCCCTTATCATTTTCATTGTAACATCTTTGTTTCATGCCGTTATATATCCCATTCAATGGGTGGTTAGACAATCCGTATTTTTTCATATTTTCAGCCATTGTCTTTTTCGCAATATCTTTATGTAAACAGCCGCAACTTTTTGTTATACCTCTGGTTAATTGGTCTTTTCTAACATCTACCTCACAACCACATTCGCACAAACAAGTATAATACAACTTGCGGTTCTTTTTATAAGCTAACTTTTGTACGGTCAAATGCCCATACTGATTACCTACAATATTTTCATTCATCTTTCTGCCATTTTAACAAGGTTACACTTCTTGAAACAACGCCATTCTTCTTTCTCGCAATCGAAGTACACTTGGCAATTATCAGCCGTTTTTTTTGTACCTTTCGTTTCAGGTACTCTGTCGCTCATTAGAGTACCAAAGGCTTGACGTAACGTACCATCAGTCTTTTTGAAATAAAACTCTACTATCTTCGCTTTCAAAGCCGTTTTCAGCTTCAAATTAGCCCATGCGCATTTCAATGCCTCACTCATTGAAAAACCGTTTCTCTTCACGAAAGACCATGCAAGTGACATGACTTCTTTCATTTGATTTCTAAAATTCGTGCTCATAATCGTGTATTTTAATATGTTTATACTATTTGAAATCTGAATTAATCTTCGTTTCTTTGTATCAGTTTAATTTGATAATACAAAGATACTACTATTTTTCAGTAATAGATTCTTTTTACTGAAAAATAGTAGTACAACAACACTATTTAACTATTAGAGCAGGTTATACCTTATTATAATATGAAGAAAGAAGACAGAAATAGAAATTGGATAGCACTTGGATTAAGTGTCATTGCAATATTGCTATGGCTATGCAAATACGAGCCTGTAACATGGACTCTATTCGATTCTATGATTGCTTTTCTTTCTTTCGTTGTAGGAGCATTAGCCGTAATGGTTGGATATAACATTTTTGGGTTAAAAAACGACCTTAAAAATGAAATAGAAGAAAAATTACAGGACATAAGTGACCATCATGTAATTCATACAGCAAAAACTATGATGTATATAGAGATACGCCTGCTACACATGGCTATGAAATTAAAAAATATAGCAGATATAAGGCAATCTATTTACATGATGCTTGAGACCACTGAAAAGACTAAAGATAAGGAAGATATAGATTATGTTATTAATCAGTTGAAAGAACTTAAAACACGATATGGATATACACTGTTTGACGATGCATTCACAAGGAAACTAAAGATTAAACTCGGAAGGATTGGCACTTTCTCTGATAGCGCGCTTCTCTTCCTCCAAGATCTTGAAGTATGATTCTTTTGCATTATCAATAAGCCTGTTTGATTCTTTAAATGGATCCTTACAGATTGTTTTGTTTGGCGTATGAGATGACTCTTCTATTTGCATTCTCATTGATTCAAATAGAAAAGGATTGATTATTACCATAACTATAAAAGTAAAGCGACCAACTCCAAAGTTGCGGTTTGAAGTTAAGTCGCCTATATAGTCCCTTAATGGGAACAGTTAAACAATTTAGTCGAAATCATCCGCAACTTGATTCCGACACAAATATACTGAAAGATAACAGTAAAACCCAAAAAAGATGAGCACAAAAGAAAGATTTGTTGAATATTTAAAAATCAAAGGGATTGGACAAACCGCTTTTGAAGAATCAGCTGGTTTATCTCGTGGAGCTATTGCCAAAAAAACGGGCTTTAATGCAGATTCAATAGAAAAGATAGCGTCTGCTTGCCCTGACCTTAATATAAATTGGTTAATAACTGGAATTGGCAACATGACAATTAATACCAATTCGTCAATCACTGAAACTCCAACCACGAATAAAGATATTAAAATACTTGATATACGTGTATGCGCAGGACATGGAATTGGATTTGACGGAAATGAAAACAAGGTTATTGGATATGTGAATATACCAGAATTTACTGGATGCTATGGAATAACCGTATATGGTGATTCTATGTACGATATGTATATGTCGGGAGATACAATCTTTGTCCGTGAAATAAAAGACAAACGAAACATAGACAATGGACAGCCGTATGTAATTATAACAAAAGAAGACAGACTTCTTAAAATGATTCATATCGACTACGAGCGAAAAAAAACAATATTGTCTTCCTACAACAATATAGCTAATCCGGATGGGAAAAGAAAATATCCCGATATGGAAATTGACATAGATAATGATGTAATTCATTTATACAAGGTTGTAGGTAAATTAGCGAGAACGCAAATGTAGTTACAATAACAATACTATGAAATTCAATCAATACACATGGAACCTATATAAGCAATCTTCTGACGGACAAAAAGCTATTAAGGAGTTTGAGGAAGCCAATGAAAAGATGACTGAATACGAACTGTTTTCTAAATACAATCCTAATTCAGCACGTTTTCTTTCAGAAGACTATTTTGTAGAAACATGCGACCTATTTTGGGCTTGCTCTTTCGACAGTGCAGAAAAGCCCGAAAACCATGAATCTGCAAAGCAATTTTATTATACACTCACGACCAAAGGGATATTTGATGAAGAGCATGTAGCAGTAATCAATGAGGGCGAATACCAATTAATGCTATCTGCTAATGATATGTTGTCATTCATGTTATATTACTTTGCCCCTGAATACTTTTTCCCAAACCTTTTCAGAAGTCGTTTTTTCGTTTTAAATAAGATAACAGACACATTCGAGATAGAACTTCCTCTTATACCTAAAAAATCTGATTACAAATCGAGATGTATGTATTATTGGGAATTGTGTGAGGTGTTTTATCGGTTTAGAATTGAAAACCAACTCTCTCCAGCAGAGTTATGCGCATTTTTATATGACTATGCACCCAATTTCATTTCAAAAGAAAAAACAGATATTCCACAACCGGCACAAGCATGGTTCATTGGTGGGAAAACAGCCCCGATAGAATCTACTTTAGATTTTACTTTTTGGCAGGCCAATCCTGAAACCCAAAAAGGCGATATTCTAGTTCACTATGAAACATCACCAGTTAGCGCAATCACTTGTTTGTGGATCGCTCAAACAGATGGAGTAATAGATCCATTCTTCCACTATTACAGCAATACGTACATAGGAAATAAGATAAATCTACCTCATATAACATTGAAGGAACTCCAAGCCGATGAATACTTCTCAAAGCATCCTCTTATTAGAAAGAAGTTCCAGGGAGTAAACGGATGGCCAATGAGTAGTGAGGATTACTCCGAACTTCTGCGAATGATAAAGGCAAAAGGATTTGATATAGATACCTTACCAAAGCTATATGCTCCTACACTACCCCAAAATATAAGTATAGAGATAGAACGGGACGTAGAGCAACAGTTATTAGAACCTTTGCTTAACTCTATGGGATGGTATGAGAACAAAGACTTCATTCGCCAATTGCCAATACATGCAGGACGTGGGCACCGGATATTCCCAGATTACGCTTTGCATTATGAAAATAAGCCGGATGAGGAAAAGTCCAAAGTGTTGATTGAAGCCAAACTTTACATGAAGAACAACCAAGAGATAGAAGAGGCATTTTTGCAAGCTCGCTCATACGCTCAATTGTTGGAGTCATCTGTTATTGTCCTGTGTGACAAATATTATCTATTTGTATATGAAAAGGAGCAATCTTTTGATCGGAATAGTTATAAAAGATACACATGGTTGGATATGGAAAATCCCGACATTTTCAACGAATTAAAGAACAAACTAAATATTTAAGATTATGATTGACTTTCTAACCATTATACTCCTAATATTCGGAGTATTACAAATTATTCTCTTCTTCAAAGTATGGGGAATGACAAACGACATCAAAGATATAAGGAACAAGTATCTCAAAGACGAGGATGAGAAACAAAGAAAAAACACAGAGTATGACCCAACGCCAAAAATAAGCGGTGGGTCTAAACCAATGATATAAGCCGGGCATCATTCCCCGGCTTTAACATGAAAATCTCCTTTGTTTCAACATTGTTTCAACATCAAACGAAAACGAAAAATATAAATAGGTGACAAACAGCAGATTAAGAAGTAGAAAAAATTAGCCAGATGAGCTAATACCCCGAGAAATAATAACGATGCAAAGATACATAGAAAATCAATAATACAAAGCTTTTGGGAAAGTTTTTTTTCATGTGAACAAAAAATTTATTTGCCACTTTTACTCCAAAGAGTTACTGTTGCGTGAAATTGTTAACCAATAGCTGACCAAGTTTAATAGCATAACAAACGGATAACCCCGATTTGTGACAAGTCGGAGCTATCCAAATCATAAGTTAAAAGTTATTATGAAAAATCATTGTTGTATCAATACTATACCCCATCGGCATAATAACAGTCACAATAGTTACACGAACACCAAAGGGATCCCCACAGAAAGCTTCATTGGGAATACGGTGTATTTAGCTATGAATAACAACTATATGTCAAGAATGTATAGGATCGGAAAAAAGTCATACTGAAGCATCTTAGTAAAAGAACAATCATCGTCCTATCAAGTGCTACCCGGCATTATCTATATCAGTCCGGCAAAAGCATGAAAGGAGAAATATACCGAATATCCTAGAAGAGAAAGAAATATTCATGTCCGCCAATAACAAATCCACCACAAATACAACCAAGGGTTGCTGCTATTAACGGCTACGTACCATTTCAATTACAGCACTGTATTTCACAACTCTATGATTGGCAAGGCAAAAAAAGATGTAAAAATTGCATTAAACCTCCTCTATCGGCTTGGACCAAACTTCCTCTTTCGTTTCTTTACACATTACGGAAATAGTTCCTCCAACAAAATCCTTCACATATCCTTTGCGTTCAGCCAACATATCTTCCGCCATTCTAATGGCCTTAGCCTTATCTTTCAATGAAAATCCTTTATTAGCAAAATCATTACCTTCTTTAAAATATATATCATAAGTTTCCATTGTATCACCTTTTTAAATTTGAGTGGCAAAGATAAAACCTACAATTATTATGCACAAGAGATTTCTTAATTATTTTTCGAATATCGTCAAGAAACAATTTAACTAAAAAAATTCCCGACTTATCACAAGCCGGGAATTCATGTAAAAGCACTATTATAAATATACTAACTATTGCAAAATTTTACCATCTTCACCTAAGAACAATGTCTGTTCATGAGCATCACTTGTCAACACATTAATTTTATAAATACGGCTTCCATCAATGCCATAGGCCATAAAAGCCTGCTTTATCATAGCACCTTCCAGTGCAAGCCTGTCCATCACAGCTTCCGGCACATCATTCATATAGATTTCCGAGAAAACCAACTTCTTAGATTGTTGAGGCTTTTCCACTACCGGAACCTCTACCGGAGCCGCTTGAGCAAAAGAAACAGACACGCCTAAAGTCATCACTAATACCAATGTTACTAATACCTTTTTCATAATTACTTTATTTTTTATTCATTTTTACCGACAACAATAAAACAAGAAGCGTGCCACAAATCTGTTCATTTTAATATCTAACTAAAAATCAGTCACATACATATATACTTTTTCTTTTCAGGAGTGTAGATTCCTGTTGACAACACCACAAAAGTGTGGAAAAAATCCACAAAATCAGGTTTTATACCGACGAACAAAAAGTATAGCCAAGCTGTTTTATCAACCTCATCAAAACATTTAAATACCATGAAGAAGAGATGTTATTCTATATGTGTTATATTATGGGTACTGATCACCACCTTGTCTGCTACCTCTCCCACTACATTTCATATAGCACTGAAAAAGATATATCCACATGCCACGAACGTAAGCTGGAGCCAACAAGGGAATTATTATGTGGCCTCTTTTACCCAAAATGGTTTTGAAAAAGAAGTATGGATGAACGGTAATGCCCAATGGGTAATGACTAATACCGATTTACAAACTACAGATCAACTGACACCTAACGTATATAATGATTTTACATTGAGTCCATACGCCATGTGGACTGCCACCAATGTAAATCTCATAGAATTTCCTAAACGAATCACTCTGTACGTAATTACTGTTAACCTAAACAATTCGTCGGCCACCAAACAATTATTCTACACACTGAATGGCAGGCTATTGCAAACACGTGACGTCAGTTATATCAACCCTACATTATCCCCCGGAATCTTTGAATTCTAATACTATTATGACTGAACAAATAACATTTCCGGAAAAGGGACACATCAACAATTGGCAAACGATTATAAACTAGCATTTTAAAGTAAAATAATAAAAGAATCTACATTTTCATGGCGTTAAATTAATGTAAAAAACTGTTTCATTTCCCATCCCCCTTACCTCATTTTACTACTTTTGCGCACACTCAGCCTATAAATGTGCAAAAGTTATCATGGAACTAGAACAGAGTTTTATTGCTCTTATCGAGCAAAGTATAAAAACAAATTGGTATTTAAACGCTCTTACAGACTATAAAGGCATCACATTGCAATACAGAGATGTGGCCCGTAAAATAGAGAAAATACATATCTTGCTGGAAAATGCCGGCATTGAGAAGGGAGATAAAATAGCCATCTGCGGGCGTAATAGCGCTCATTGGACAGTAACTTACCTTGCCGTCATCACCTATGGTGCCGTAGTAGTACCTATCCTACATGAATTCAAAGCCGATCAGGTACACAATATTGTAAACCACTCTGAAGCCCGCCTGTTGTTCGTAGGCGATCAGATATGGGAGAACTTGAATGAAGCAGCCATGCCTCATTTGGAAGGTATCATAGAATTGAAAGATTTCGGTGTACCCGTATCCCGTTCGGAAAAACTGGCTTATGCCCGCGACCATCTGAATGAGATATTCGGGCACAAATTCCCTTGCAGATTTCGTCCCGATGATATTTCTTATGAAAAAGAAAAATCAGAAGACCTGGCCATCATTAATTACACTTCAGGTACTACCGGATATTCCAAAGGCGTAATGCTGCCTTATCGTAGCATACTCTCCAACGTGCTCTACTGTAAAGAAAAAATAGGTCTGAAAGCAGGTGACAGCGTCGTATCCATGTTACCTTTGGGACACGTATTCGGCATGACTTTCGATTTTCTTTACGGTTTCACAGCAGGCGCCCATCTATGGTTTCTTACCCGCATGCCATCGCCCAAAATCATAGCCGAATCATTTGCGGAAATCCGCCCGCGCGTCATAGCCTGCGTGCCACTGATTGTGGAAAAAATATTCAAGAAAAATATTCTTCCCAAGGTAGACAACAAATTAGGTAAACTGCTATTACATGTTCCCATCATCAGCGATAAGATAAAAGAACTTATCAAGCAGAAGGCGATGGAAGTTTTCGGCGGAAATTTCATCGAAATCATCATCGGAGGGGCTCCTTTCAATGCCGAAGTGGAAGCCTTTCTAAAAATGATAGATTTCCCATACACCATTGCATACGGAATGACTGAATGTGGTCCCATCATCTGCCATAGTCATTGGACAGAACTGAAACTGGCATCTTGCGGAAAAGTTGCCGCACGTATGGAAGCCAAGGTACTGTCTCCTAACCCATCAGCCATTGCGGGTGAACTGGTATGCCGTGGAGCCAACCTGATGTTGGGCTATTATAAGAACGAGGAAGCGACACGGCAAGTCATTGATACTGAAGGATGGTTGCATACAGGCGATATGGCGACAATAGACGAAGACGGAAATGTTTTTATCAAAGGACGTTGCAAAAACCTGTTACTCACTTCTTCCGGACAAAACATTTATCCGGAAGAAATAGAGTCCAAGCTAAACAATATGCCATACGTGTCAGAGTCACTGATTATTCTGCAACAAGACAAACTGGTGGGCCTAATCTATCCGGATTCCGATGATGCTTTTGCTCACGGCTTGAGCCAATCAGACCTTGTACGGGTAATGGAAGAAAACCGCCTTGAACTGAACAAACAATTACCGGCATTTTCCCAAATAGCCCGCTTCAAGCTATATCCTGAGGAATTTGAAAAAACAGCCAAGAAAAGTATCAAGCGCTTCTTGTACCAAGATATAAAAGAATAAATCAAAAAAAGCTCTCTTCATAATATGAAGATGTATCAAAAGTAAAATGGCGTATCATTTTGCCAGTAGGGGCAAGGTTCGCTCGCCCAAAAATGGTTTGCTTATGCATTTGGGCAGGCAAACCCTGCCCCTACAGTTGACAACATGATAACACAATCGGACTTTTAATCCCTCCGCCCCATATGTATAAAGCCACACATACGGTATAACTACAAAAGTTCAGATAATTCGTTCTGCAAACGTCCTGCCACTTCTTCCATAGGCACTTCGCACCCCAATTCTTTCTGTAATGAAGTAACCCCTTTATCCATGAATCCGCAAGGATGGATATAACTGAAATAGCGCAAATCCGTATTTACATTCAGCGCCAATCCATGCATTGTCACAAAATGACTGCTTCTCACTCCTATTGCACAAATTTTCCGTTCCTGCGGAGTTCCCGCGGCCAGCCATACTCCAGTCGCTCCCTTCACTCGCCCGGCTTCAATGCCATAAGATGCGCAGACCCTGATCACCGCTTCTTCCAACACATGAATATATTCCTTCAATCCCAAATGATAATCCTCCAAATTCAAGATAGGATAACAAACCAATTGTCCGGGACCATGATAAGTAATATCCCCTCCTCGATCAATATGATAAAGGGTGGCACCAATCATCTTCAATTGTGCCTCCCCCAGCAGCATATTCGTTTCCTTTCCACTCTTGCCTAATGTATAGACATGCGGATGTTCTACAAAAATAATTCTATTCTCATACGTTTTTCCCACTTGTTTAGCTTCCACCACGGCATTAAACAACTCCGTCTGCCGTTTCCAAGCCTCAGAATAGGGAACTAATCCCCAATTTTCAATTTTCATGATACCTCCCAGTTTTAAATGTAAAATAGGATAGGGTTCGCCCGATGCGTCTTTTGCATCCCTGCCAATAACCCGAAATCCAAAATGGCCATAAAAGCCGGACGCTTTCTTATTTTGTTCGTTTACATCGACATAACGTACATGGCAATGCTCCAAAGCATAACGCATCAATTGTTTCCCTATTCCCGTACCTATGGCACGCGGATGAACAAAAAGCATTTCAAGCATAGTCCCATTAATCCCCATGAATCCTTCTATACCAGCATTGTCACGAATCATGTAAAGCGGCATACTATGAAGATAAACACTCCATACCAGTGGCTTTAACTTCTGAATATATGCTTCAGGTATGAAATGATGAGTAGCACGCACCGAAGCTTCCCATAAACAGGTCAATTCATCAAAGTCATCGGGCGTAGGTTTAATTATTTGATACATATTACTTTTTTCTGCAAAGGTGGGATAATTATTGTATATTTGCAACCCCAATCAAAAGAAAGAATATGTTGCCGTACATCAATGATTTTCCAATAGAATTCCGCGACTATATCGCAAGTGAAATTATCCCACGATACGCTGGTTTTGACAAAGCACATCGTGTAGATCATGTATTGAAAGTTATAGCAGAAAGCCTCAATTTGTCTCAATATTATGATGTGAGCCGCATGATGGTGTATGTTATTGCCTCTTACCATGACCTGGGACTCTGTGAGGGACGGGAGTTCCACCATCTCATTTCAGGAAAAATACTATGGGCAGACCAGAAGTTAAGGCAATGGTTCCCTGAAGAGCATATTTTGATTATGAAAGAGGCTGTAGAAGATCACCGTGCATCCAACAAGCATGTTCCCCGTAGCATTTATGGCAAAATTGTAGCGGAGGCCGACCGCATTATTGATCCGGACATCACCTTGAGACGGACGGTACAATATGGTCTTTCCAACTATCCCGAACTGGACAAAGAAAAACAATACATACGTTTTCTGACACATTTGAAAGAAAAATATGCTGAAGGTGGTTATTTAAGATTATGGATACCTCAATCAGCCAATGCTGCACATCTGCAGGAGTTGAGGCAACTGATAGCCGATGAGGAAGAACTTCATAAAGTATTTGAAAAGATCTATTCACAGGAAACAGAAACGATACAGAATTTAGAAAATATCCCTATATTTGTCCGGAACAAAAAAAATAACAGTATATGAAAAAGCTGGTTCTATCCATTTCTATGTTTCTGATTGCCGCTACTACCTTTGCGCAGTCCGAAGTGGTAACAGATAGTATTCCGCCCATTTCATTGGATGGTTACAAGAATTTTAACGGATTTATGCTGGATATGGGTTCCATGATTATGGCCCCTCCCCCTCTGATAGCCCCGCAACTTTATTATCAGCCTTACAACAATAATGCAATTGCGAATTACAATGAAATATTCCGTCCCAATATGAATATCATTTATGACAGAGGGTCTTACAACCATGTATTTACCCCCATGTATCCGGGAATGGGAATCTATGGATTCGGAACAATGTCAATGCCTCCCACCTTACAAAGTGCAACCTTTAAATTGAAAAACGGATTACACATCACCACATACGGTGAATATGATGCCGACGGGAACAAAGTACGGAATCCAAGCGCATTGCCTTGGGAAAGAAATAATTTCAACGGAGCTTTCGAAATGAAATCGGAGAATGGGAACTTCGGAATACGAATAGAAGTACAAAGAGGAAGAAACAATCCTTTTTGAATTATAAACTAAAAGATAGAAAAATGAAAAGCAGCCATGCAAAACAAAATCTATGCACGGCTGCTTTTTTATTTATTTTTAATTCAATCACAACTTTCTCCAATTCAGGCTCAAGCTGTTCAACACTACACTGACAGAACTACATGCCATGGCAGCACTGGCAATCATCGGGTTAAGCAAGATACCATACAATGGGAACAGAATACCTGCCGCCACCGGAATGCCTATCAAATTATAGATAAACGCCCAGAAAAGATTCTGATGGATCAAACGTACAGTTTTATGGGAAAGTTTAAAAGCTTTGGGTAACAACAACAAATCCGAAGTCATTAACGTAACCATCGCTACATCCATGGCAATATCCGTACCTTTACCCATTGCAATACTTACATCGGCACGTGCCAACGCCTGTGAGTCATTAATGCCGTCACCTACCATAGCTACGACTCTTCCTTCAGCTTGTAATTCTTTAATAACATTCTCCTTATCGACCGGCAAAGCATCCGAAATAAAACGATTCGCATCAATTTCTCCGGCCACATTCTGTGCAGTAAGATGACCGTCACCGGTCAACAATACAATGTACTTTCCACTCTCCTTCAATTGTTTGACCGCTTGTCTGGAAGTATCTTTTATTTTGTCACTAATGGCTATAACCGCCAGCAATGTATTTCCCTCGCCAAAATAAACCAGACTCTTGCCACTCTTCTCATAATCCTCCACCATCCCTTTCAACAAGTCGGAAATTCCCGCTCCAAAATCTTTCAGTAACCGATGGCTTCCTGCCCAAAAAGTTTTATTTCCACGGGTCACCACAATCCCCCGTCCTGTCCGACTCTCAAAAGAATCAATGAGTGCCGGCTTCTCACCTTCCTTTTTCAAAGCCTCGACAATAGCCAAAGCCAACGGATGTTCCGATTTCAATTCAGCAGCATACAGAATTCCCTTATGCTCGTTCTGCCATCCGGCATCATGCAACCATCCGGTCACCACAGGGCGCCCCTCAGTTACAGTACCCGTTTTATCAAGTACCACTGTATCCACTTTCCGCATCTGCTCCAAGGCTACCGCATCCTTTATCAAAATATGTGATTCGGCCCCTTTACCAATTCCTACCATCAATGCAGTGGGAGTAGCAAGTCCCAAAGCACACGGACAGGCAATAACCAAAACAGACACTGCTGAAAGCATAGCATAAGAAAAGTCATCCGCTCCACCTGCCACTATCCAAACAAGGAAAGTAAAAACAGCCACAGCAAGGACAACAGGAACAAAAACCGCCGTCACTTTATCCACAATACGCTGGACCGGAGCTTTAGACCCCTGTGCTTCCTGCACCATGCGGATAATCTGTGCCAACACCGTATTTTTTCCCACCTTTTGAGCAGTCATAGTAAATGCACCGTTCTGATTGATAGTGCCGGCCAGCACCTTATCACCCTGTTTTTTCTCTACAGGAATAGGTTCACCGCTTATCATGCTCTCATCTATAAAGGTGTTTCCTCCGACAATGACTCCATCCACCGGAATTTGCTCACCGGGACGGACGCTCACCTTATCGCCAACCTGAAGTTCGGCTATCAAGATATCCTCTTCCCTGCCGTCTTTCACCACACGGGCCGTCCGAGGCTGTAATCCCATCAGTTTACGAATAGCTGTGGAAGTTTTTCCTTTTGCTTTCTCTTCCATCAGCTTGCCAACCAATACGAAAGCTATTATAACAGTGGCAGCTTCATAATATACATGAGGTTCCAATCCGCGGCTGTACCAAAATTCGGGATAGAACGTATTAAACAAACTGAACAAAAATGCGATGGAGGTGCTAAGTGCCACCAACGTATCCATATTACTGGTACGCTGAAGCGTCTGTTTCCAGGCATTCATATAGAAAGAACGCCCCGAATATAAAATAACAGGAAGTGAAAGCAACAGCATCCACCAGTTTACTCCCGGAACATTCATCAGAAACATCCCCAAAACAGCTACCGGTAAAGCAAAAATCCAAGCAACGATAGTCTTCCGCTTCAACTGTCCGTAATAAGATTGCTCTGCTTCCTCCTGCTCCTGCACAGAGTTATCCTCATCTATTATCAAATCAAAACCTATTTTCATCACAGCCTCTTTCAGTTGTTGCGGAGACACAATATCCGGATTATAAGTCACCGCCAAAGTAGCCGCCGCCAAATTGACCGATGCATTTTCCACGCCTTCTTGCTTCCTTACAATCTTCTCCACGTTGCCGGCACATGCCGCACAATGCATTCCCGTAACGGGATATAGTTTTTTTGTCATATCGCTCATATTCATTTCTTTACTTATTTATTATAGCTTATCAACGGACAAATTTAGCAAAAAGTTCATGCAATCTTGTTGCAAACAGATAAATATATTTTCGCTTTTTAGATGGACATTTCACGAAGTTATTCTATATTTGTGGAGAAAGTTAGGATAAGTAATCCATGCAAATAAACAAAAAGTTATGAAAAAAAGAAATCTCGTATTGTCTGTTATGACAACTTGCCTTGTATCCTGCTTTTTATTATCGGGATGTAACGGACAAAAACAAATTGATAGTGAAACTGTAAAGACTGTAAAGGTGGAAGAACAAGCCCATTTACAAGATGACACAGTCTCTCCCGCCTGTAAGATTACTATTGATTATAGTTATTTAGCAGAATCTGATGCTGCGGATAGCATAGCACAACGCATCAACCGTACCATACAAGCCCACGTTTTGGGAAAAGAATATATCCGGATGAATCCGGAAGTTGCTGTAGATTCTTTTAAAAATACCTACATTGACAACTACCGCAAAGATGTGAACGAGTTCTATCAGGAAGATATAAAAAATGGAACTCCCAAAGACGAACTTCCCACATGGTACAATTATGAATACGGACTGACCACCCATTTCAGCGAAGGCAAAGAAGGTATTCTGAATTTCATTGCAGAAACTTTTGAATATACAGGCGGGGCACATCCCAACTCATGGAACAAATGGATGAACTTCGAAAAGAATACCGGCAAACTGCTTGCTTTGAAAGATGTATTTATGGCAGGATCGGAAAAACCGATGAGCGACATGTTGCTGGAAGAACTGATAACAGAGATGGCTACCCGTCTGGAAGACAGCTCCATCACCTCACTGGAAGGACTTCAGAATGCAGGCATCTTGAATTCTACCAATATGTACGTACCCGACAATTTCTTGTTAGAAAAGGAAAAAGTATCTTTCCTGTATAACAAATATGATATCGCTCCCTATGCTGTAGGAGTCATCACCCTTTCTTTGCCCTACACATCGGTAGAAAAATATATGATACATTAAATAACGATTTTAAGTATAGAATGGAATTAATACTGAAATATTTCCCTAACCTCAGCGAACAGCAGAAAACACAGTTTGCCGCATTGTATGATTTATATACGGATTGGAATAGCAAAATCAATGTAATCTCACGCAAGGATATCACTAATCTGTACGAACATCATGTATTGCACTCGCTAGGCATAGCCAAAGTGATAAACTTCACTCCTGATACCCAAATTATGGACTTGGGCACAGGGGGCGGTTTCCCGGGTATCCCTTTGGCCATCTTATTCCCTGAAGTCCAATTCCATCTGGTGGACAGTATCGGAAAGAAAGTGAAAGTAGCTACAGAAATAGCCAATGCTATCGGACTGAAGAATGTCACTTTCCGTCATTGCCGCGCCGAAGAAGAAAAAAGGAAATTCGACTTCGTGGTAAGTCGTGCTGTCATGCCTTTGGGCGATCTAATAAAAATTATCCGTAAAAACATCAGACAAGAACAGCATAACGCCCTGCCCAACGGGCTGATTTGTCTGAAAGGCGGAGAGTTGGATCAAGAAACAATGCCCGTGAAGCACAAAACAATGCTTTATGATCTGAAAAATGAATTCACGGAAGATTTTTTTAAAACCAAGAAAGTGGTTTATGTAACCATCAGCGGTTTATAATTATAGATAAAAAAAAACATGAAAATAAAGAAATTTGAATTCAATATGTTTCCGGTAAACTGCTACGTGCTATCGGACGAAACAAAGGAAGCCGTCATTATTGATGCCGGTTGCTTTTATGAAGAAGAAAAGCAAGCCTTAAAAAGATATATTGACAGCAATAGCCTGACAGTGAAACATTTGTTGAATACGCACCTCCATCTGGACCATATTTTCGGCAACCCATTCCTGTTGCAAGAATACGGGCTAAAAGCCGAAGCAAATCAAGCGGATGAATTTTGGCTGGAACAAGCACCGGCACAATCACGTATGTTTGGTTTCCAATTACCCGAAGCACCCGTGCCATTAGGAAAATATATCTTTGATGGAGATATCATTACTTTCGGCAATACCCAACTGGAAGCTATCCATGTACCGGGTCATTCGCCGGGAAGCATTGTTTTTTACTGCAAAGAAGCCCACTGTATCTTCAGCGGTGATGTATTGTTCCAAGGAAGTATAGGACGTGCAGACCTTACAGGAGGTAACTTCGACGAACTTCGCGAGCATATATGCAGTCGTTTGTTTGTACTCCCCCCCGACACGGTAGTCTATCCCGGTCATGGAGACCCGACCACTGTGGGAGCAGAAAAAGCGAACAACCCTTTTTTCCGATAAGATAAAACTTAAAATTCAACTTATATACTACTACCATGAAAACAGATTTATTAGCAGACCGACATATCGGTATACAGGAAGAAGACCTTCCCGTTATGTTGGAAAAGATTGGCGTAAAGAGCCTTGATGAACTGATTAACAAAACAATTCCGTCCAAAATCCGTTTGAAAGAACCTCTGCCACTGGCTGCTCCCATGACGGAACGGGAGTTTGCAGAGCATATTACCGAACTAGCTTCACAAAACAAGATTTATACCTCTTATATAGGTATGGGTTGGTATGACAGTATTACTCCGGCGGTCATTCAACGCAATGTATTCGAGAATCCTGTGTGGTACACCTCGTACACTCCTTATCAAACCGAAGTTTCACAAGGACGTTTGGAAGCACTGATGAACTTCCAGACTGTCATATCCGACCTCACAGCCATGCCATTGGCAAACTGCTCATTGCTGGATGAATCTACCGCCGCTGCCGAAGCCGCCACCATGATGTATGGACTTCGCACCCGCGACCAACAAAAAAGCGGAGCCAACGTATTGTTTGTGGATGAAGAGATTTTCCCACAGAATCTGGCAGTCATCCAGACCCGCGCCCTTCCGCAAGGCATGAAGATCCAAGTAGGAAATTACAAGGAATTGGTATTTACTCCGGAAATCTTTGCCTGCATCCTTCAATACCCCAATGCCAGCGGTAGCGTGGAAGACTATCGTGAGTTTGTGGAAAAGGCACATGCCGCCCATTGTAAAGTAGCCGTGGATGCTGACATCATGAGTTTGGCATTGTTAGTTCCTCCCGGCGAATGGGGAGCAGACATCGTATTCGGAAGTACCCAGCGCCTGGGTATCCCCTTGTTCTACGGAGGTCCGTCCGCAGCCTACTTCGCTACACGTGACGAATATAAACGCAATATGCCGGGACGTATCATCGGCTGGTCTAAAGACAAATATGGCAAACTGGCCTACCGTATGGCTTTACAGACCCGTGAGCAACATATTAAACGCGAAAAAGCAACTTCCAACATCTGCACCGCACAGGCATTACTGGCTACAATGGCCGGCTTCTATGCCGTTTATCATGGGCAGGAAGGTATCAAAAATATAGCAAAACGCATTCATAGCATTACCACCTGGTTGAACAAAGCCCTAACCCGCTTGGGATATGTACAGCATAATGAATTATTCTTTGACACCCTGCGTTTCAGTCTGCCCGACCATGTTTCGGCTCAGAAGCTGCGTACCATCGCATTGAGTAAAGAAGTAAACCTCCGTTACTATGATAATGGCGATGTAGGTTTCAGCATTGATGAAACCACCGACCTGAAAGATGTAAACCTGTTACTTTCCATCTTCTCCATTGCTGCCGAAGAAACCGTTCAAGAAGTGACAGACATTCCCGAAGCATCCTCACTGAATCGTGAACTACGCCGCCGTACTTCCTTCCTCACCCATGAGGTATTCAACAAGTATCATACTGAAACCGAAATGATGCGTTATATCAAACGTTTGGAACGTAAAGATATCTCATTGGCACATTCCATGATTTCATTGGGTTCTTGTACCATGAAACTGAATGCCGCTTCGGAAATGCTCCCACTCAGCAACTTAGGCTGGATGGCTATACACCCGTTAGCACCTGATGATCAAACAAAAGGCTATCAGACATTAATTAATAACTTAAGCGAGCAGTTGAAGGTTATTACCGGATTTGCAGGAGTCACTTTGCAACCTAATTCAGGTGCAGCAGGAGAGTATACAGGACTTCGTATCATCCGCGCTTATCTGGAAAGTATCGGACAGGGACACCGCAACAAGATATTAATTCCGGCATCAGCCCACGGTACGAATCCGGCTTCAGCCATTCAATGCGGATATACCACGGTGACTTGCGCCTGTGACGATAAAGGTAATGTAGACGTAGAAGATTTACGTGCAAAAGCAGAAGCCAACAAGGATGATCTGGCTGCATTAATGATTACCTATCCGTCCACTCATGGTATCTTTGAACCGGAAATTGCAGAAATTTGTAAAATTATTCATAAATGCGGAGCACAGGTTTACATGGATGGTGCAAATATGAATGCACAGGTAGGTCTGACCAATCCGGGTACCATCGGTGCTGATGTATGCCATTTGAATCTGCATAAGACTTTTGCCAGCCCTCACGGTGGTGGCGGTCCAGGTGTAGGTCCCGTTTGTGTAGCCGAACATCTGGTTCCGTTCCTTCCGGGACATCAAGTTTGGGGTAACAGTGCCAATCAGGTTTCTTCAGCTCCATACGGTAGCGCAGGAATCCTGCCTATTACTTACGGTTATATTTGCATGATGGGCGCCGAAGGTCTGACCAATGCCACCAAGACTGCTATTCTGAGCGCCAATTATCTGGCAGCCTGCTTCAAGGATACCTACGGCATTGTATATACCGGTGCTACGGGCTTTGTGGGCCATGAAATGATTTTAGATTGCCGCTATCTGCATGACGAAACCGGTATCAGCGAAAATGACATCGCCAAGCGTCTGATGGATTATGGCTATCATGCACCTACCCTTTCCTTCCCGGTTCATGGAACATTGATGATTGAACCGACTGAAAGTGAAAGTTTATGGGAACTGGATAATTTCGTCACTGTGATGCAAACCATCTGGCAGGAAATTCAAGAAGTGAAGAATGGCAGTGCCGATAAAGAAGATAATGTATTGGTCAACGCCCCGCATCCTGAATATGAAGTGGTGGCCAATGAATGGAATCACAGCTACAGCCGAGAGAAAGCCGCTTATCCTATCGAATCGGTACGTGATAACAAATTCTGGATCAATGTAGCCCGGGTAGATAATACATTAGGTGACCGCAAACTGTTGCCTACCCGTTATGGTAAGTTTGAATAAAAAAGCATTGTACTAAGAAGAAGAAAGGATCAAAATTCAGTTTTTGAAAATATGAATTTATAATTTGAAATTTGAACATCCTAAAAAACTAAAGAAAGGGTCGTATCATTACTCAAGACAGAGCTTGATACGACCCTTTTAAGTTTATAATTACTATCTGTAACTTTTCGGAATTGTCATTTTAGTTTTAACACACCTCCTCCCTCTTTTCAGGAACTATCCTTTTACTTTATCCACAGTAGGAGCAACTTGAGTTCCATAGCAGTCCGAACACATAATATCAGTATCCTAATTCATAAGGCTGTTCTACAGCCGGAACCCCATCGGACATCCATCCAGGCATTGCTTCTTTTTTCAGATAATGATTAAAGAACTGGAACATACGTTTTTGAAAATCTATTTTGTTGGCAATCTTTGTCGGCCAATGCGGTTCGCCTGTATAGTTCAGCATCCAGCAAGGCTTTCCAAGACGTTTCATTGCCACAAAATATTCTATTCCCTGATACCAGGGCACATGTCCGTCAGCGTCATTATGCATGATTAAAACAGGTGTTTGTACCTTGTCCATCGTGAACAGAGCAGAGTTTTCCAAGTAACGCAACGGAGTACTCCAAGGCGTACCGCCCAGACGGCTCTGAGTATGTTCATACTGGAACGAGCGTGCCAGCCCCGATCCCCAACGGATACCTCCGTAGGCACTGAACATATTGACCACCGGAGCACCTGACTCAATAGCCGCAAACAAATCAGTACGTGTAGCCAGATAAGCCACTTGATAACCGCCCCAGCTATGTCCCTGCGCCCCTATGGCTTTCTCGTCAATATAACCTTTGCCTATCAGCATGGCAACCCCCGGCATCAGACAGTTATAGCAACTCTCACCCGGATAACCGTCTACATAACGTATGTCCGGATTGAACACAATATACCCGTTACTGTTATAAAGATGATAATCAATGGTAGACCGATGGGGTTCCGGCATCCGGTAATTAAACAGAGTTTCCGAATTTCGCTCATAGAAACTCACAATCATCGGGTATTTCTTGGCCGGATCAAAATCGGCAGGCTTGTACACCACCCCTTCCAACTTACGGCCATCTAAAGATATCCACGAAACCAGTTCGGCAGTTCCCCACAAATAGCCTTTCTGTTGGTCAATGCCATGAGTCAGCCGAATAGATTTCTTGAAATCGAGTGTAGCATAATGAAGGTCAGGATATTGCTCAAAACTTTCCATCGTATAGATTACATGGTCTGTATTTTTCGCCTTAGAAATACTGCGTAACATATAGTTACCCGCCATCAATTCTTTAGGAGAAGCAGCGGTGGAAAGACGAGCCTTGTAATACCCGTTCCCTTTGGTCACTTCGTTAAAGCCTTTCAACAACTGTGGCTTGTTCAGGTCAATCACACGCTCCTCCTTATCCAGTTTTACCAAACGATATGAAATCCGGTTCTTACGTCCATTCATCGTCAGATTGACAGATTCCTTCATGGCATCCGGATCGAATTTCCAAATATCATAACGGTCATAAATTAAAAGGGACTCATCCCGTTCCGTCCATCCGGCAGTTCCATGTGCGTTCGGATAGTCAGGTACATCATTCTCTTCATCCCATGCGAGGAAAGAAGCGGGGGTAGTCAACTGATTTTTTTTCCCGTCTGCCATAGAAAGAGTATACCAACAACTGTCTGTTTCAGCATACCAATACGCATACTTGCCTTGTGGTGAAAGACGGTATCTGCCATAATCCGCCGATGCCAGTAATTTACGGCTGCCATCTTCCAAAGACACTGTGTAATAATCACTGCGTGTCCGCCCTTCCCACATGGAAGACAATGAATAAGGACGCGAAGTGGAAAGCAATGCCAACGGGGCATCTCCTTCATCTCCCAGCAAAATCTGAGACAGCTCCTCATCTGCCAGCTGACAAATACGACCACCATTTATATGATAAACCGCTTGATAGCTTCTTTTCAGCTCTTTCTCCTTATTATAATCCTGTACAGTATATTGCACCGGCTCGTCCCAACTCCACACCTGCACATTAGGACGGTTCTCCGCCAATTGCAACGTATCCTTTTGTCTAGGCTCAGGCGATGTGCCAAAAAACAACCGGGAAGCACTCTTCGAAAATTGTAATTTCCCATGCTCGCTGATTACCCATCCTTTCGGAAAAGCCCGATTGCCACGTGCCGCAACTTCTGTTGCCGGTGCTCCCTGCTGTGACAGCCACAAGCTCATGGCTTTATAACAAGAATCTTTCTGTGCACAATATAAGAAAGCCAAGTTTGCTCCATCTTCATCAAAAGTTACCTGTTTAAACACCCCGTCACCTTCTTTTATCAGCGTCTTCACACCTGTTTCCGTATTCAGAAGATACAATCCCGGCTTTTCCTCTGCTTTATCACCTGCGGTAATATAATAAAGCATTCCGCTTTTCTCCGCAAAGTTGAAAGCTTTCACAGCAGGAGCCTCATACCGGGTACTGAGGTTTGCATTCAACGGTTGGACATACAAAGTCGAGTCTTTCCTTCCCTTCTGAAAAGCAACCCAGTCCGCCTTCTCTGCCAGCCTGAATGTTTTCAGTGAATCAATCACTTCCCTGCCGCCCGAAAGCGAATAAATGACCAATGCATCCATCGGCATCTTTTCTTTCTTCGTTTTCTTTATTTTCAGAGAATCCACTATCATCTTGCCGGGTTTCTGCGACACAACCAAATAGTCGGAAGAAGCCGAGAAAAGAAAACGGTCCGCCCGCGGAAAAGTGGCAAGTTCCTTCCCTTGTGCATCATACAAATTCACCACAGCATCTCCTTCCCAAGGTTCCATCTTGCATGCCACCCACTTTCCATTATCAGAAATAGCTTGCCCGCTGATACGCTGCCAGGCAACTAAATTGTCTACTGTGAGACTTTTCGAGGCTGTCTGCGCCATCACAGGCGACAGATTCCCTATGCATAGGACAAGAGCCAGATACTTTACATGTTTCATATCCATTTTATCGTTACTGATTAGTTCGATTTTTATAAAAGCTTATCTTTCTCATATTCCGTTTTATCTTCGGCCGCAACCAGATTTAATTCCCTGCCGCTCTCTCCATACGAAACCGCATGACGTACTGCAAAATTTTCCAAGAACAAATGGTTCAGCGTAAACAATGCCCCATTCAAGTGCTCATTTCTGACAGAAGGTTTTGTATTCCTACTACGAATCCGAGACATGCATTTACGATGCTGTCCGGGAGTCAAGACACCCGCCATCCATCCACTTTTTAAATAATGCAAATATATAAAAAACGGATAAAAGTCTGATTCTAAACAATAATTTTGTACTTTTACTGTCGCATATAATCCATATACATTCAACACCAAACAATAAAAGCCATGACAGCAAGAAACAAAGTTCTAACCATCATGGGTATCATTATACTTATCGGGATTATCTCAATAGGATTCTTTGTATTTCCAATCGGAATTTCCATGTGCGCCATTACAGGCTTATGCTATGGCTGCAAATATAAAGACAAGTTGTTTATCAGATGGTCATCTGTAGGATTGGTAACAGGTATCGGACTTTCCATTTACACCTGGTGTTTAATCTCGTCAATGTAAAACAGCATAAGTTCAGTAAAAAAAAGAGGGGTTACGACAACCCCTCTATTTCACCATTCACGATATCAATATGCAATGCCTGCGGTTCCTTCGGCAATCCCGGCATACGCATTATTTCTCCGGCAATGACTACCAGCATCTCAGCTCCGGCATTCATCACAATATCTTGTACATGGAATTCAAAATTGTCTACCGCACCGTAAATTTTGGGGTCGGTAGAGAATGAATACTGTGTCTTGGCAATGCAGATAGGGAAATTTCCATATCCCAATTCTACAATATGCTTCAGTTTCTTACGGGCAGCGGCACTATACGTAATAATGCTGGCACCGTATAAATTACAAGCCACCTTCGATATTTTAGTTTCCACACTATCCTCATCATCATAGGCATATTGCAAAGGCTCGGAAGGTTGTTCCTCAATGGTTTTCACAACCAGTTCTGCCAATTCTACTGCCCCTTCGCCACCATCAGTAAAGGCGTTGTTCACTGCAAAGCCCACGCCTTTCTTCTCGCAATGGGTACGGATATAATCCACTTCTTCCTCCGAATCATCCCCATAACGGTTAAACGCAACGACAACTGTCTGACCGAAATATCTCAAATTACGCAAATGCTTATCCATATTGGCCACACCCTGCTTCAAAGCTTCCAGATTGGGTTCCTTTATCTTATCCTGTGATACGCCGCCATGCATTTTCAATGCACGGGCAGTCACCACCAAGACGGTCAGTTTAGGTGTGATACCTGCTTTACGGCACTTGATATCATAGAACTTCTCCGCTCCCAGGTCAGCCCCGAATCCGGCTTCGGTAATAGTATAATCACTAAAAGTCATTGCCATCTTGGTTGCCAGAATAGAGTTGCAACCGTGAGCGATATTGGCAAACGGCCCCCCATGAACAAAGGCAGCAGTATGTTCCGTAGTTTGTACCAGATTAGGAGAAAGAGCATCTTTCAAAAGAACTGTAATGGCTCCGGCAACTCCTAAATCTTTTACAGTAAAAGGCTTGTTGTCATACGTAAAACCTAATAAAATATTTTCAATGCGACGACGCAGGTCCTTTTCATCCTTGGCCAGACACAGAATAGCCATAATTTCAGATGCAGGAGTAATATCAAAACCTGACTCCTGGGTAATTCCGTTGGTCTTCGGTCCTAGTCCTGTAACAATATAACGGAGGGAACGGTCATTCACATCCAACACACGACGCCACAGCACTTCCTTCAATCCGAAACCATTATCACGATTCTGATAAAGGTAATTGTCCAACAAGGCCGAAATCATATTGTGAGCGGAAGTGATGGCATGAAAATCACCTGTAAAATGAAGATTAATCTTATCCATCGGCAAAACTTGGGCATATCCTCCTCCGGCAGCTCCCCCTTTCATTCCGAAACAAGGACCTAGCGACGGCTCGCGCAAGGCAACAATTGTTTTCTTTCCTATTTTATTCAGTCCCAAAGCCAATCCGATGGAAACAGTGGTCTTACCAATACCGGCTTTGGTAGGAGTGATGGCAGTAACTAGAATAAGGTTACTCTGCTGCACCTTTTCTTCGTTTATCTGACTTTCATCCACTTTGGCAATATAGCGCCCGTAGTTACTGATGTGCTCTACAGGAATACCGGTTTCCCGAGCCACTTGTTTAATTTTGACCAGCTCAATGCTGCGTGCTATTTCAATGTCCGTTTTCATCTTTTTACTAAATTTAGGCGGCAAAGGTAATATATTTCCTTAACTTTGTTTTGGTTTCAAACAACAAAATAATATAAGGAGTAAGCAAATGAACAATTTTGTATTTTACAGCCCTACCGAGTTTGTATTTGGCAAGGATACAGATATCCAAACCGGTACTCTTGCTAAAAAGTATAACGCCCGGAAGGCAATGATTGTTTACGGTGGAGGCTCTATTATTCGCAGCGGATTACTGCAACGCATAGAAGATTCTCTGCAACAGGCAGGAGTGGATTATGTAAAATTAGGAGGCGTACAACCTAATCCTACTGACCCGAAAGTTTACGAAGGCATTGAACTGGCGCGCAAAGAAGGCGTGGACTTTATGCTTCCCGTAGGGGGAGGCTCTGTCATTGACACTGCAAAAGCCATTGCGGCAGGAGTGCCCTACGAAGGTGATTTTTGGGATTTCTATATAGGAAAAGCCAAAGTGAAGAAGGCCTTAAAAGTGGGTGTGGTACTTACTATTCCCGCTGCCGGCAGCGAAGGTTCGGGCAATACGGTGATTACCAAACTGGAAGGTCTGCAAAAACTAAGTTTGCGTGTACCGGAATTACTACGGCCTGTTTTTGCTGTGATGAATCCGGAGCTGACCTATACTCTCCCCCCCTACCAGACAGCTTGTGGCATTGCCGATATGATGGTACACATTATGGAACGTTATTTTACCAACACTCCCGATGTAGAAATCAGTGACCGGCTGTGTGAAGGGACTTTGATGGCTATCATCAAAGAAGCATATAAAGTGAAGCAGAACCCGAACGATTACGAAGCACGCGCCAATATCATGTGGTGTGGAACAATTGCCCATAACGGTACTTGCGGAGTAGGTTGTGAGGAAGACTGGGCATCACATTTTCTGGAACATGAAATCAGTGCTGTATATAATGTGACACATGGAGCAGGACTAGCAGTAATCGTACCTGCATGGATGACATTCATGGCAGAACACAACCCGAAAAAGATTGCCCGGTTTGCAAACCGCGTTTTCGGAGTTCCCGAGAATGAGGATTTGGAAGAAATGGCACTTGCCGGCATATCACGATTGAAGCATTTTTTCAGATACATGGGCCTGCCGGTCAATTTCAAAGAATTGGGTATAGAACATCCTGATATTGAACTGCTAGTGAAAAAACTGCATGAAAACAAAGGTGAATTAGTAGGTAATTATGTAAAACTGAACAAAGAATACAGTAAAGAGATATTCGAACTAGCCTGCAAATAACCCGCACAGCCCAACTGTTCTAAAATATAGGCATCCGGTTTATCTGCCTTTATTTCATTCAGAACCGTAAAGCTCCTAAAGTATTCTATTTTCCAGACGCGCCGGCACGAACTACGTTATTCGTGCCAGCCGCATCTGAGAAATATAGCACCATTAAGCGACAGACACTTCATGCAACGACTTCCCTCTTGCCCATTTATACTCCAACATTTTCCACCTTTTACTTCACTATTTATATGCTTTTTAGCATAAAACGCTAGGTTTTTCCAACCATTTAAAGTAACTTCGCCGGACTTTTTTGGAGAAAAAACAATGTATATATTCCGATCAATTCACGAAATAATAAATACGATTTTTGTAGCTAAAGGGCTATTGGTAGAGATGTTTGAGAAGAGAAAAGTACTTAGTTTTCGATACTCGGACGCACTAGCCCTATTGAAAGAGGATGAAAACCGTTTAAAGATACTCATCGAAAAGGAAATCATACACCAAAACGGAAACTTTGTGGAACTGGATGCCCGATTCCTTGATTTCTTCGAACTGCTGCTGGAAGCGAACGAGGAAATCAACACGGCCACCGTAGAGGAAAACATAGAGTACCTGCACGAACTGATGGACTACTACCTGAAAGAAAAGATCCAGTCGCGCAAGGAAAGTTATGTACGCAATATCAAGATTACCTTTCAGAAACTGGCACGTGTAACGATACGGAACATTATCAACCTTCAACACAATATTGATAATGCTTTCAAACACGAGCCCACATACCAGATAAAAATAGCCAAACTGCAAAATCTGGACAAGAAACGAATCAACATCCAGCGGTTGATAGACTCTACCGAACATCTGATTCTGCATGAAGAACGGGATTTCTTCCGCCAAGCCACTGACGAAGAGCTGACCCGCATCCTGCTCGAACTGCGGCAGGAACTGCAACTATCAGCTCACAGTCTGATTCGTGCCCAGCAGGATATCATCAATTACCTGAACCAAATAAAGAATCAGGTGATACTGGTAGAAAAAATACGAAAAGTAAAATATCTGCAAGATCAGTTCGAGTTACGTGCCCGGAGTAATCTGTCCGAAATAATGGAAAGGGAACGCTCCCTCCTGTTGGAAGGCAATACACAAGCATCGTTCAAACTGTCCCCCAGCTATCTGGCCAGTGACGAAGTGCGTCCCATCATTCTGAAAGTTATCAGCAATCAGAAGTATCGTGAAATTGTACGGAAAAATGAAGCCGGAGCTTTCAGTGAAGAAGACTTGGAAGCACAGGCCATGTACGAAGAAGTGATTAATCTGGACGAAGTGGTAACCGCCTTTGTGCAGTCGGGGGCAGAAGCCCGCTGGAAAGGAGAGCCGGTCAGCGACCTTTTTTCCTTTCTGTTGCAATATCATTTCCATCGCGAAGTGGATGAAAAGGAACGTACCACGTTCTTCTGTCAGATTGTCTCACTTTACGAGAGCCAACTGGAAATCCGGAACGAGTTCGGACTCCACAATCAATATGAATATGCTAAAATATACCCACTCTGAGATTTATGGATTTAAATATACAAATACCCGATAATACCGCATCCATCTTTGAATACCTGCAAAAAGGACTGTTCATCAGTTCCAACAGCACCAGCGAAGAAGTACGCGATATGTATAATGAAATAGATGAGAACTACGAATCTCTCTATCAGTATTTCTCACAAATAAACTATACACTGGAACGGGGAAACGAATATTTCTTCTTCTCCCGTATAGAACCTAAAGCCACACTGGAGCAAAAAATCATGCGTGCCTATTACTGGATAGATGTGCTCGATTTTTTCAAAACCTACGATGAAACATTCGGTCCCGGATTCCGCTTCCAGCCCGAACAGATATTGGTGGAAACCAACATCAACATGCTGCTCCAAAACAAGCTGGACGGTATGCGGAAACACTTCTCGGACAAGGACATCCGCAAGGAAGTGCTGGAAAACATGATACGCCAGCTCACCAAAGACTCGTTCCTGGAACAGGAAAATGAGAAAACCAATACGTATAAAGTGATGAGCGCCTGGCATTATCTGGAAAGACTGATTGAAAGTATCAACATTTACGACGAAACCGAAGATGAGAAACCTGAGTAGAATTATCTTTATCAATAGTGCGAATATCCCTTATTCGGACGATATCTATCTGGACGGAAACGTTCACTTCATCGGTACGCAGGGAGTTGGGAAAAGTACCCTTCTGCGTGCTATCCTTTTCTTTTACAATGCCGACACGCAACGACTGGGCATTTCGGTGGAAAAGCAGAATTACACGGATTACTATTTTCCCTACTCCAATTCGTATATCGTTTACGAAGTGGCAACAGAGAACGGCGCGTTCTGCATTCTGAGTTTCAAATCGATGAACCGTGTATGTTACCGCTTCATCCACTCTCCTTACCGCAAAGAATTCTTTATAGACGAGAATCGGGTGGCCTATAGCGAGAGCGACCGCGTGCGTGCCGTGCTGGACCAATATGGCATAGAATATTCACGCATCATCTATACCTACGACGAGTATCGGAACATTCTGTATGGAAACAGTACAAGTCCTGAGTTCAGCCGGTACTCGCTGATGGAGAGCAAGCAATACCAGAATATTCCGCGCACTATACAGAACGTGTTGCTGAATTCGAAACTGGATGCTGAATTTATCAAGAAAACAATCATTTCTTCTCTGAATGAAGATGAAACGGCCATCGACCTGAACAGTTACAAGGAGCATCTGAAAAACTTTGAAACCCGTCTGAAGGATATCGAAGAATTTCAGAAACGGGAAACCCGGAAACAGGCTCGGGAAATCACACTGTTATCCCAACAAACATCCAAACTGCAAGGCGGACTGGTGCAGAATTGCCGCGAACTGGTTGCCGCTTTCCGCAAAGCCGAAAGTATCCTTCCCCAATGGAAAGAGAAACAAGACCGCACGGATGCCGACAAAGGAAAACTGATACGCCGGAAACAGGAGCTTCAGGATGAATCGCGCAAACGCAGCGACAAGTTACAGGAAGCGCTGGCAGTGCTGAACAACGAACTGCAAAAGGCATTAGGCAAAGAAAAGGACTATCAGAACAAGAACATAGAAGAGATTATAGAACGCTCTTCCAAAAAAGAGGAATGGAAGAACCGGCAGGTGGGATTGCTGGAAGAACAACGCATCCTTACCTCACAATATATGGAAATATCCACCAAGTATAAATCGCTGATTCAGGCCTTGGACGAGCAATGGAACAAGATTCATGAAGCGAAAATCAAACAACTGGATACATTAAACAATGCATACAACGAGCGTCTGGAAGAGGCCCGCAAAGAATACCAGCGGTTCACTGATTCCCTTTACCAGGAGTTCGAAAGCCTGTCACAGCAACTCCATCCGCTGAAAGCCGAGAAACTGGGCGAACTGAACGCTATAGATTACCAGATAAAATTATGCAGAAAGGAGGTTTTCTTTGAGGAAGAGCAACAGGAATTGAAAACACGTATCCAAAACTATGCCAACTTTCATACGGAACGGAAAAACCGTATCGCCCAAGCGCAGCTCATCATCAAGGAACTGACCATGACTTGGGAAGAGGAACAGCAGAAACAGTTGAAAGAAAAAGACCTGACCTTGCAAAAACTGCAACAGGAGATGCTGCAACTCCGTCCCCGCATAGACGAATTACAAGCTTTTCTGAACAACAGCAAAGACACCTTGCAAGGCTGGCTGAAAGAAAACAAAAAGGGATGGGAAGAGAATATCGGCAAACTGTGTGATGAGAGCATCTTATGGCAACGGGGGCTTTTTCCGCAAATTACCATTGAGGGGGGAAACTCATTCTATGGCATTTCCATCAATTTAGACAGCATCCACCGCCCCATCAAATCCATAGACGATTATATCGTCGAGAAAGAAAACGGTGAAAAACGTCTGGAAGAAATCACTGCTGCCATGCAACGCCAGCAAACTGAAAGGGAGGAGTTGCAGGAACAGTTGAAACGCAAATACCAACCGCAGATAAAGGAACAAAAAGCCATTATCAGCCAAATAGAGTATGAACTGGAACAATTGGAACGCCAATACCAGCAGGATATGCTCGACTTGGAAGAGTGGAAGAAGAAAGCCAATGAGGAACGGAATGCCAAAATAAACCGATTGGAAAACGAACAGCGCAAACGGGTTGCCGAACTGGACGGTATAAACAGCAAGCTAAAAAACCTGAACAAAGAAAAGACAGAGAAACTGGATAGCCTGAAACAGGAATGGAACAAGCAACAACAGGCTCTTGCCGCCGAAAAAAAGACACAAGCGGAAGTTATCGGGAAGGAAGAAAAAGAAGAACAACGCAGAATTTCCTCCATCAAAACCGAATATGAAGCGGATATGCAGAAAGAGCTTCACTCGCAGGGAGCAGATACCGAACGTCTGCAAGACATTGCCAACCAACTGGTCCAGCTGGAAAAAGAGCTTTCTTTCATTAAGGAGAATGCGACACTGGTCATCGAATACCAAAAAGACAAACGGGATTTGATAGACCGTATTCCCGGATGGCAACGGGAGCACGATGAACAAAAACGTCTGCTCCAATTGGAACGGGAAACGCTGAGAGTGGAAACATCCTCCCTACAAGAAAAAATAGACCTTCTGAACAAAGAATGGGAAGAAGCGGAAGAAAATGTAAGGGAACTGCAAAAGAACCTGGAGGCTTACAGCAAGATTCCGGCATACGACTGGTATAAACCGCATCAGGATATATTCCGTTCCGAAAACACGCAAACCATGCAGACCACCAAGACCTGTATGGAGCTGATTGACGAACTGACCCGCCAGGCCAACCAATTCACGCAGGTGCAAAGCAAGCTCCGTAAAGAAGTGAACCTTTTCACCGGACATTTTGATGAGGACAACACCTTCAAGTTCCGCGTAAAATTCAACGAGGATTGGGAATATGTACGCTTTGCCGACGAACTGCACGACTTTGTGGAAGAACACCGCATAGACGAGTACATCCGCCGCATCAACAACGAGCATTGGGATACCTTCAAACGTATCAGTATGGACACCTCCATGCTGACTTCATCGGAAGATGATATTCAAGATGTGATCCGTGAAATCAATAAAGGTTTCGCCACCTGCAATTTTGTGGGAGTCATCCAGCGCATTGAAATGAAAGTGGAAGAGAGCAGCAACCGCGTAGTGAATATTCTGCGTGAGATACAGAAATATTACCATGATTACGGCTATGACCTCTCACCGGAAACCAATCTGTTCTCCTCTGCCAAGGAGCAACTGGTGAAAGAAGAGGCTATCACTTTGCTGCGTACCTTTATCAAGGAAATACATGCTTACCGCTATGACAGTATCCGCCTGTATGATTCCTTCGAGTTGCGTTTCCGCATTGTGGAGAACGGCAATGACACCGGATTTATCGAGAAGATAGCCAATGTGGGGTCGGAAGGAACCGACATTCTGGTAAAAGCGATGATAAACATCATGTTGCTGAATGTGTTCAAGGAAGGAGCATCCCGCAAATTCAAAGATTTCAAGTTACACTGCATGATGGATGAAATAGGCAAACTACATCCCAACAACATCAGCGGTATCCTGAAATTCGCCAATGACCGGAATATCATTCTTATCAACGGTTCTCCCACCGAACTGAACCGCGATGCGTATAAGCACGTTTACCTGCTTACCAAAGGAACACAGAACAAGACCCGCATCGCACGGTTAATCTCAGATAAACAGCTATAAAAGCCAGTAATAACAAACTGTATATTTCTATATTATAATGCACAATCTCTCAAAAAAAGATTGTGCATTATTCTTTTTCCGTGAACATTCTCCTTACATGTACCTGCTACGGTTGGGACGGAGAGCTTGTGAAAGTTCCTCCACCTTTTTTCCACAAAGAAAAGAGCGGCTTCCATTCCTGCAATATTCATATCAGAGTAACCCAAACAACCGGACAAAGAACAAATTTACATCCACTTTTCTCCATACAAAGGGAATAACATTAAACATATTTGTGTAATTTCGCCCGGTAATAAAACTACAAACCAATACGCGCTATGATATTTAACCGGACTGAAAAGGAAGAAAAAGCCTATCTCATGGATATTATTGCTTTATTAGCTGCCAATATCGAACAGATGGATAAGGCCATTGAAGATAAATCCAAAGACGTAATGGAGCACAAACTCTACTTGTGGGAAAATCTGTCCGAACTGGACCGAGCCGAGAAAAGTGCGGTCCGGCAGATAGTCACCCAACAAGTAGCAGCCAGCGAGTCCTTGGCCGAGAAAAAGAAACGTTATCGCAAAATGATGGCCATCCCCTATTTCGGTCGCATCGACTTTCAAGAAAAAGGGCAACCCGAAGTCCTGCCATTATATATAGGTATACACTCATTTTTCAATCCTCCCACCAATGAAAATCTGATACACGACTGGCGTGCCCCCATCTCCAGCATGTTCTATGATTATGAATTAGGAGAAGCACATTTCGACGCCCCCTCGGGAGAAGTGAAAGGTAACATCCGTCTGAAACGCCAGTATCGCATCCGTGACGGAAAAATGGAATTCATGCTGGAAAGTTCACTGAATATTCAAGATGACATCCTTCAGAAGGAATTGAGTGGAAACTCCGATGACCGGATGAAGAATATAGTAGCCACCATCCAACGGGAACAGAATAAAATTATCCGTAATGATACATCGAACACCCTGATTATCCAGGGAGTAGCCGGTTCAGGAAAAACATCCATCGCCTTGCACCGCGTAGCCTATCTGCTATATCGGCACAAAGGGGAAATCACGTCCAATGATATCCTGATCATTTCCCCCAATAAAGTATTTGCCGATTACATCTCGAACGTACTTCCCGAATTGGGAGAAGAAAAAATTGAAGAATGCGGCTTTGAGGAATTAATGCTCAAAATACTGGACAACAAATATAAAATACAAACCTTCTTTGACCAGGTGGCCGAAATACTGGACAAAGAGGAAGAAGATTTTATAGAACGTATCCGATTCAAATCCACCACCGAATTTATCCAGCAGATGGATAAATACATTCTATATTTGGAACAAAACGCATTTCGGCCAACCGACCTGAAAGCAGGGCGTATCCCTATCCCTGCCGAGTACCTGAAAGAACGTTTCGCGGCATGGCACCGCCTGCCCATGCGCAGCCGTTTCCAACCAATGGCAGAAGAAATTGCCCGCGAACTGACTTTCACCTATCACCAAGAGCCGATGGGAAAAATACAGAAACGGCAGTTGGGTAATGAACTGAAAAAGATGTTCAACAATAAAGACCTCGACTTGTACAAGGGATTTTATGACTGGCTGGGAAAACCGGAAATGTTCAAGCAGGGTAAAAACCGGAAATTGGAATATGCGGATGTAGCTCCATTACTTTATTTGAAACTGGCCCTGGAAGATAATAAAACCATGTATGGCATCAAGCATCTGCTGGTAGACGAAATGCAGGACTATACTCCGATACAATACAAAGTTCTGGCTAAATTATTCCCTTGCCGGAAAACAATATTGGGAGATGCAAAGCAATCAGTAAATCCATACAGTTCCACCACCTGCGAACAGATCCAACGTGTACTGGTCGGCTCGGAAGTGATGAAGCTTTGTAAAAGTTATCGCTCCACGTATGAAATCACAGAGTTTGCCCAACGTATTGCCAAGAACGAGGAACTGGAAGCTATAGAGCGTCATGGAGAGGAACCGGCAGTCGCCTTGCTGCCTACTGAAAAGAAAGAGATAGAATGGATAGAAAACCTCATCACCTCTTTCCTGAAAGGAGCTGATGTATCCATGGGTATAATATGCAAAACCGTAAAACAAGCGGACAAGTTGTATGCAGCCATCAATCATTTGTCTGATAAGATCTGTTTGCTGACAGAAGAAAGTGTAGCTTTTGTCAATGGGGTGGTCATTACTACAGCCCACATGGCAAAAGGGCTGGAGTTTGACGAAGTGATTGTTCCATTTGTAACTGATAAAGACTATAGAACAGAAATAGACCGCAGCATGTTATATGTAGCCTGCACCCGTGCCATGCATAAACTTTATATTTCCGCATCGGGTAATATAAGTACATTTCTATCATAAGCATTGACAAAACATCATCCATTGCAGGAATGGAATGAAATCCATCCCTACAGTGGATGGGCAAGTCTGCAAAAGGGTATTCCTCCGTAAGGAATGCGTAGCCTTGTAATCTGATTCATCCTTAAAAGATCTTACCCATATCTCTAAACCTTTCCCGCCGTAGGGTTAAAGGTTTTCTTCCTGTTTGTTTTATCTCCGCAAGCCTTTGGAGTTATCTCCATAGCCTTGGGAGTCAACTCCAAAGCTTATGGAGATAACTCCAAAGACTTGGGAGATAGAATACATCCGTATAAAAAGGCTTGATCAAGGAAGAGAAAAGGCTTATGTAACAGCGACGGATGCGATATGTTGTTATTACAAGCCGTTTCCAATGTACGAATCATAAAGACAAAATCTTTTTTTCCCTCTCCAAATCATTTTCATTCAGTTGGGGAGACGGAACCATGCAGGTACGGATACAATCTCCCTCCTGACAAGTATAGTCATAATACTTCTTTTGTAATTCTGTCAACTTATCGAGTGGAACCAGCTCTCCTTTCAGTTCCAGGAATTCCTCCATGTCTGTACTGTCTCCTTGCTTTACAAACAAGATACGGCGCGCTATCGGATTCCTGTTGTAATCCAGACTAAGATACAAACCTTTAAGGAACGGCGGAAAATCATACATCGGCAATTGCAGATAAATACTGAACAAAGCCATTTGCGGTGACTCGCGCTCGTTAAAGAAAATATACCCGTTCTGATGATTATTGAACAGCCCCACTCCCCGATGCGTTGTATTATAGGCACTCATGTGAGTCACCTTCACATACGTATTGTCTTCGGAAGCCTCTATCAGATAGGGTTCCACTTTAAGGCATTGGCACGAAGAAGAAAGACTATAACTCAGATAACTTCCGCTATAATTATAAACTTCCTGCACGGAACGTTGCATCTCGGCAGTCATCATCTCCATAAAAGGATTGGTCTTTGCCTCACCATGGGCAGGTTCCAAACTGAAAAGCAACTCTTTGGTACTTGCCAAATTGCCCAACAGACGTTTTTTTGACACATTATTGACCTGTGCCAAAGCCAAATCTAATGAATCTTCTTCAGAGTGTCCTTGTTTCAATGAGGTTACATAAGTGGGCAGAACGCTGGAATAAAGAGCAGACAAGACACTGGGAGCCATATCTACATAATCTGCTATCTCCTTCATTTTCAAACCATTGTTACGGAGATATTCTATTCTTCGGTATATTTCTATCAAATCATTCATTGTTCTCTTCTTCTTTATTGAACTTGCAAAATACAAGTTTTTATATGAACATACAATGACATATACATTACATTAATGTTACATCATACAACAGGTGGAATATGAAAAATATTAATCATAAAGATTCATTTTTTCTCTCTCGGAAGGCCCCTACTTTTGCTTCCGGAAACAGCAATCCAAGGACACGAGGAATGAGGTTCCTACAAAGAAAAGAAACAAAACAATTAGTCAATATCAATTAGTATAATGGAAGCAAAAAGCGAAACAAACAAACAGATATCCAGTTTCCTGTTTATCCTGTGGGCAGGAGGGGCGGCACTACTGTCATACTCACTGGTATATGCCCTGCGCAAACCTTTTACAGCTGCCACCTTTGACGGAATGGATTTCTTCGGGATGGACTATAAAGTAGCCACTACCATCATGCAGATTTTCGGCTACCTTATTTCAAAGTTCTTTGCCATCAAGATTGTTTCAGAATTGAAGCGCGAGGACCGGTTGAAGTTCATGGTATGCTCCGTAGCCCTTGCAGAACTCGCTTTAGTCTTCTTCGGATTACTCCCCCAACCCTTTAATTTGTTTGCCCTATTCTTCAACGGACTGGCATTGGGATGCATGTGGGGAGTCATCTTCAGTTTCATAGAAGGACGCAAAGTTACCGATATATTGGCCAGCTTGCTGGGGGTAAGTATGGCGGTGAGCTCAGGAATGGCTAAATCTATGGGATTGTTTGTAGTCAATACATTTGGTGTCACAGAATTCTGGATGCCCGCCCTGATAGGTGGTTTAGCCTTCCCGCTCCTTATCCTCATGGGGTGGTCGCTCAACAAGTTGCCACAACCCACAGATGAAGACCGCGCCCTCCGTTCGGAACGTGTCACCTTGAACGGAGAGCAACGCAGACAACTGTTCAAAAGTTATATGCCCTTGCTGATCATGCTGTTCTTCGCCAATCTGTTTATCACTATTTTACGTGATATAAAAGAAGATTTTCTGGTCAATATCATTGATGTCAGCACTATTTCTTCCTGGTTGTTCGCACAAGTGGACGGCATGGTGACGCTGATTATTTTGGGAATCTTTGCCATGATGTCGTTAATAAACAGCAACTACAGAGTATTGCAGGTGCTTCTGGCTATGGTTATTGGTGGAGCGGGCACAATCAGCTATCTGGCTTTTAATTATGATGCATTGCAACTGCCTACCCTTTACTGGCTGTTCCTCCAAAGTCTGAGCCTGTACATCGTTTATCTTAGTTTCCAGACTCTGTTCTTCGAGCGCTTCATAGCCTGCTTCAAGATTAAAGGAAATGTGGGATTCTTCATTGCCACCATCGACTTTATCGGATATACAGGAACTGTCTGTGTACTGCTGTTCAAGGAATTTTGCAGCCCGGATATCAATTGGATGGAGTTCTATAACCAGTTCTCGGGATGGGTAGGCATTGTGTGCAGCATTGCATTCATCGGTTCGGTCATCTATCTGATGCAACGGTATAAATTGGAAAGACAGCTGAGAAAAGAAGAAAAAAATAAAAAGATCATCGTTTCACCGATGGCGTTAACCAACTTAAAGGAAACAGCAGAAAACATCTGTAACCCATAACATAAAAATAAAAGTATAACCAAATAAACAACAAACAAGAAGATGAAGAAAATTGAGTGTGTTATTATGGACTGGGCCGGAACGGCTGTAGACTATGGATGCTTCGCTCCGGTAGCCGCTTTCCTGAAAGCTTTTGCCGAGAAAGGACTGACAGTGACAATGGAAGAAGCACGAGGCCCCATGGGTATGACCAAAATAGACCATATCCGTGAATTATTCAAGTTACCAAGTGTGACGGAGCAATTCAAACAAAACTATAACCGCAACTGGACTGAGGAAGATGTGGTATCCATATACAAAGAATTCGAAAAACACTTGTTCGCCTCCCTGGAAGAATATACGACTCCTATTCCCGGTGTAATCGAAGTAATCGAGAAACTGAAAAGGGACGGCATCAAGATAGGTTCCACCACCGGATATACTACTGCCATGATGGACATTGTGCTGCCCGGTGCCGCCGCCCATGGCTATACCACAGACAACTGTGTGACTTCCAACAATCTTCCGGCAGGACGTCCGCAACCCTACATGATTTACCAGAACATGATTGATCTGGCCATACCTTCCGTTCAAAGCGTAATAAAATACGGGGATACGATAGCCGATATCAAAGAAGGTGTGAATGCCGGTGTATGGACTGTCGGTGTGATTCTGGGCAGCAATGAAATGGGACTCACCCAAGAGGAAACCGGAAAACTGCCTGCAGAAGAGTTGAACAGACGCATGGCAGCAGTCAGAAAACGTATGTATATGGCAGGTGCGCATTATGTAGTAAACACCATTGCCGAACTTCCCGAAATTATTGAAATTATTAACCATAAAATGAATTAAACGATTATGAGACCATACTTACTTTTAACCCCCGGCCCTTTAACCACTTCTGAAAGCGTAAAAACAGCCATGATGACCGACTGGTGCACATGGGATGAAGACTACAATGTTCACATCGTAGAGGAAATACGTAAAGGATTGGTACAACTGGCTACACGAAAAACAGATGAGTACACCAGCATCCTGATGCAGGGAAGCGGTACTTATTGCGTAGAGGCGACCTTGGGAAGTGTGATTACGCCCAAACACAAATTATTGATTCTGAGTAACGGTGCATACGGAGACCGCATGGGAAACATTGCAGAATATCATGGAATGAACTATGATATGCTGGCCTTTGATGAAACAGAACAAGTATCTGTGGAGTATGTGGATGATTATCTGGCACACAATGCAGAAATCACGCATGTGGCAGTGGTACATTGCGAAACTACAACCGGTATCCTGAACCCGTTAAAGGAAATAGCCCACATGGTAAAGATGCATGGTAAAAAGCTGATAGTGGATGCAATGAGCAGCTTTGGCGGCGTGCCGTTGGATGTAGAGGAATTAGGCATCGACTTTATGATCAGCAGTGCCAACAAATGTATTCAGGGAGTTCCCGGCTTTGGTTTCATCATTGCACGTAAATCCGAATTACAATATTGTAAAGGAGTATCAAAGAGTCTTTCTCTGGACATCTACGACCAATGGGATGCGATGGAGAAAGGACATGGAAAATGGCGCTTCACCTCGCCTACACATGTAGTGCGTGCCTTTAAACAAGCCATGGACGAACTGGCAGCCGAAGGCGGTGTGGAAGCCCGGCATGCACGCTACTGCCGTAATCACGATGTACTGGTAGAAGGTATGCGGTCACTGGGATTCAAGACCTTACTGAAAGATGAAGTCCAATCCCCTGTCATCACTTCCTTCCTTTATCCTGACAAGGAGTTCGATTTCAAGGAATTCTATCATCAGTTGAAGGAAAAAGGATTCGTCATCTATCCGGGAAAGATTTCCCAGGCAGATACTTTCCGCATCGGAAACATCGGTGATGTGTTCCCCGAAGATTTCAGCAGATTGATTGAAGCTATCAAGACCGTCGCAAAATAAAAAATAAATCTAGCTTTATGGCTCGGGCGCAGTGATTGCGCCCGAATTTGTTTCTACCCTTCTTCCGTTACAAGATCATTTGGAACCGGAGCTGCACGACACTGAAATTCTTATCACTAATCTCCTTTATATGCTTTCCCGGCATCACCCAGCTATAAGCCAGCTTCATCCCTATATGCTTATTCATGTAATAATTCACGCCCAATGAAAAATCCTTTTGAGCCCCTCCCCACACACCGGCTTCCTCATTATTCATATCAAGGATATTAAATCTTCCACACAGCTCCAATGCCCGCCCCACAGGTCTGCCCGGACAAGCCAATGCTTCATCATACCCATATTGCCTGCCTGTCAACAACCAGGAGCATTGCACATATCCGCCATGTCCTGTATAATTTGTGAAATTCTGTTCACGCTTCACCATAGTCCGTATATACTCCCCTTGCAAAAAGAACCTCTGATGAGCGATCATTAATTCCACCCCTTGTTTCAACTGGTACTTTGCATGATCTACCTTGGCGTAAATAAGATTCCGGTTATCAATAGTGCTCACCCCCGGAGATTTATAAATAAACGTATTCTCGTCTTCATCTCCCGACAATGCGCTATCCGGAGTACGATACACCACCGCCGCACCTATGTGTAACAATTTTCCCTCTTCGTTTACAGGACGATACACCAAACGACCGTCTATGGCATATCCTTGTGAGATGTTTTTCACATTACCCAGGTCACTGTCTGTAAAGAAGCCTCCGGAAGCATAATAATGTTTTCCATTGTAGGTATAGGAGGTTCCCATCCGTCTGCCATTGGTCAAAGCCAGCACGATTCCCGGTGACTGGTGAAAACGAAGGTCGTACGTACTGCATAGCATGTCCAAGGTGAAAATTTCATAAAATTGTCCCACCTGAATAATATGCTTGCCCGAAGTATAAGCAGCAAAGGCATCCTTTATGGAAACCTTATTCCCTACATACCCCACCTCCATTTTCATACTCCAATTCTGATAGGTCGCTTTCACCCCCAACCGCAAGTCATTAAACTCCGTACCGTTACCAAACTGGTTGTCATTCTTTAAATAAACACCACCATCCATAAGCATCCGTCCGGTCAGTTTACACTTCAAATCCCCGGCAACCGGGTGTTGCGCGCGGGCAACTAAAGCAGCAGAGGGGAATAACAGGCACATCAATGCTTTAACATAAGTCATTCTTCCCATTGTATTCTTTTGTTTTTTACTTTATAACAAATGTAAGAGGAATGACCTATACTAAAAATGAATAACCATTAATTTGATGATGAAGTTATTACGCGCAGAAAGCAAGTAATATTCATTTCATATTTATGTAACAGAATTGTAACTTACATTTCCCAATAACGTTCACAAAGATTCAAGTATTCCATCTCAGGCTTGTTGCCGAACACCAATCCGAAGAAAGAGGTCTTCCTCCGCTTAATCACTTTTACCTGTTCCATTAAATCGCGGGATAAAGGCGGCATCTCGAAATCTGAGATCAATACGATATCCGATTCACGGAAATCATTTCCGTTGATGATATGCGCAGCTTCCCGAAGAGCCGGCTCTATATCCGTTCCACCGTCAAAACGTTTATTCAGAAACTCCGCCAACCTGGGCATATCCCGCCCCAAATCTTCAATCAATAACGATACAGCCTCATCCGAGAAATTGATGACATAACATTTCCGATGGGTTTTCTCCGTCAGTTGCGCTATAGCCAGAATAGCCGATTTGGACAAGATCTCTCTGTTTCCCTGCATGGAGCCGGAAGTATCCACACAGATAATATAGGGTCCTTGCCCCGAAACCTTATGCTTGTCATCCTTTACCGGTTCCGTTTCCTTGGACTGGTAATCGAACAGTTGCAATCTCTTTTCGGCATATCGTTCCATAAATACGGCACGCAGCGCATCATCCGCCAGATAGCAATACTCGACGGGCAGCAAACTGTTCAAATCATTTCCCAAAGTCACCCCTGTGATATCACTATGCGGAGAGTGCCTGATCAGCCTCTTTTTATCTACGCCCGACAAAGAATCGTATTTTTGTTGGTCCCGGTGCTTCTTGCCCAGCAGACGCGCCAATTGCCGGATAGCCGGATTGCGCTTCATCACTGTTTCATACGGAAGCATCCTCCGGTACAAATCAGGATAATTATGAAGCAGCCACTCCATGCGCGACCCCAACAGTTTGTTACCCGACTCCTTTCCTTGCTTCCGGATCAACAAATCAAAACCTTCACATAAACTGTTTATATGCATGTACTGATAGTCATACTCTTTGCGGGTAAGCAACTGATGCCATTTATCCAAAAAGAACTCCTTGGTCCGGGCCCCCTCTCCTCTCAGCAGAGAAGCGTTCTCCAGCAAACTGATATAATAGTCAATATTCAGTTCCGCCAGTTCATACCTCTTTTTGAAAGCACCGCGCATCTGCTTCAAGTATTGCAAGAATGCCATATCCGGCAGATGTTCCGAAGAATAGAAAGCCTCCCACTCCGGAGTGTAGCGGGAATAATATTCCTGCAAAGAAGGTGTGGTACGCCGATAGTACATCAACACTTTCTCTTCCAGTTCGCGTTGACGCACCACCCCGTTGCTCACATCCTCCTCGTATGCTTTGAATGTCCTATCTTTCAGTTCCTGAGAATAGATCATCTTCAGATCTCTCAACCTTATATTCCTGGTTCTCTTTTCGGTACGCATCTGCCATTTCGTTCAAATCATTCTTATATCGGTCTATGGTATTCTTCTGGTGGCGAAGCATCCTCCGCATGGAAGCCCGCTGCCTTTCGCTGAGAAACAAATGCTTCTCATAATATTCCGTTTCCGCATCCAGCAGCCCGGACCAATCCTTCTCCACTCTGTCCAACGCTTCGGCCACCGATTTATATTTGGCTCCGAAATCCTCCGGCTCGGGTTCGGGCGGCGGTGGAGGACAATCCTCATAGCACATCAAGTGATATTCATAATTATTGATATAAATGGAACGAAGCCCTTTTTTCAGCGTATATATCTTATTACGCGGAACTTTGGCATGGAGTATGGAATCATATTTCTTCAGAATACAGCAGTTGGCTTTGTACTTGTCCTTATGCAGATAGAATAATTTACCGGTCTGATCCAGATGTTGATAGTCGGCTGCAAAAATAAGGAGGCGCTCTTTCATCCGGACGCCCTCTACCTGGTAATAGTAAGTATCGATAACCTGTATGCCCGGATCGTTCACTTCACGCAAACTGTGTTCGGACGATTGTCGGTCTTTCAGTTCTTCAATGTCCTGTTCCAGCCCTTTTATATTCAGCAGATAACCTTCGGCACTTTTCTGAATGGCAGCATTCACCATCTCCTCTGCCGCCTCCATCTGATCCATCTCACTCCAAAGGCAATAGGACAGCAATGTACAGTCCGAAAGGCGGATAGTGTCCGATCCGTTCAGGAAAGCGGAAGCTTTCAGCAGCTTCACCATTTTCTTCCACCGGCGGTCCGACACATACAGAGGAGACGACACACCCCCCTCATTTTGTATCTGGAGGTTATATTGCTCTATCCGGCCTTTCAAGGCATGAATCACTTCGAAAATAGAGTAATGGATTTTAATGGCAGCCATCTCCTTTTCCCACCGGATGTATTCCTCATCGGTGATCTGCAGTTGCTCGTCCACCACCGGTTCCGTTTCATCCGTAGAGGAAATCATCCGGTCAAATTCTCCCATATCCTCAATGCCTCCCACCAGACAGCGAAGCAGGAAACGGTCCCACAAGGCCTCCAGTCCCTGTCCTTGGGCAGGCAGTTCATTGGAAGCGGCGATCAGCCCTTTCAGAGGAACACGGATGGAAAACTGTCCGTTACGGTATATTTTTTCATTGATAATGGTGAGCAATGCATTCTGAATGGCCGGTCCGGCTTTCCATATCTCGTCCAGGAAAGCAATGGTGGCAGAAGGCAGATAACCATCGACAATACGCTCATACGTATCTTCGTCTTTCAGTTTGGAAATGGAGACAGGGCCGAATATTTCGTCCGGCGTACTGAATCGTGACATCAGATATTCAAATGCGGAAGCGTTGCGGAATGCCAGTTTCAGCCGGCGCCCTACCATACTTTTAGCTACTCCCGGAGGGCCTAAAAGGAAAATGCTTTCCCCTGCCACAGCCGAAAGCAGAGCCAGAGCCACAATATGCTCCTTTTCAAAAACCCTTTCATTCAGTTGTTGTAACAGAGATGCTATACGAGGTTTCAATGTATTCATAAAAATTATCGACTAATGATGATCAACTAGTGGTGCATTAACCACCAATCACTCCTTGTTTCTTATGCAAATATCTGAAAAAAGGATGTATTTCTCATTAGAATGTATTTTTTCTTTTTGCAGAATTGCTGTTTTTTCATGATAGATTGGATAAGTTACAGTGACAAGGTTTATATCTTACACAAGCATGTAGTATTTTCTCCACTAAATTGCCTACCTTTGCAACTTCAACAACAAACAATGATTCCAAATGAAAACAAACTTGCTTTCCTCCGATAAAGACCCGATGGGAACTGCCATCGCCGATTATTTCCACCACAACAAAGCAGATAAGTTACGTGTATTTTCCTCACAGTTCGAGGAAGACGAAATACCCGTGAATCAATTATTCCGCCCTTATGACGAAATGCCGGAACTGGAACAGATTGCCTTACAAATGGCCGAAGGAAATATTCTGGACGTAGGAGCCGGAAGCGGCTGCCATGCACTGGCCTTGCAAGAGATGGGAAAAGAGGTATGCGCCATCGACATTTCCCCCCGTTCTGTAGAAGTAATGGAAAAAAGAGGGGTAAGGAATGTCCGTCAGATGAATCTTTTCGATCCGCATTTTCTAGAAACATTCGATACAATCCTCATGCTGATGAACGGATCGGGCATTATCGGGAAGTTGGAAAATATGGCAGCTTTCTTTCAAAAGATGAAACAACTGCTTCGCCCCGGGGGATGTATCTTGATGGATTCCAGTGATCTCCGTTATCTTTTTGAAGATGAGGACGGGAGTTTCCTGATTGATCTGGCAGGAGATTATTATGGCGAAATAGACTTCCGGATGCAATACAAAAATATAAAAGGAGATTCTTTCGACTGGCTTTATGTCGATTTTCAGACACTCAGCCTGTATGCTGCCGGGAATGGATTCGAGGCGGAGCTTATCAAAGAGGGGGAGCACTATGATTATTTAACCCGCCTTCGATGGAAGGGATGACACTTATAGAAAGATTCCGATAAACTTGTTGCATGATATTCAAATTCTTGGGGCAAGATGCTGCGTATCTTGCCCCAAGAAAAAAATCAGGCCATTGAACCGCCTACTATATCCAACAGCTCATTGGTAATTGCCTGTTGGCGGCTCTTATTGTACATCACCGTCAGATCCTGCAACAAATCATTCGCATTGTCTGTAGCAATCTGCATAGCCATAGTGCGGGCGGCATGTTCGGAAGCATTCGAATCCAGTAATACCGTGAACATCTTCATACGGAGTACCTTCGGGAGCAATTCCCCCATCACCACATCTACAGACGGTTCCACAATATAATCGGGTATCCTGCCTTTGTCCTCCTCTTTCTTCTCTTGTGTCAAGTCTATCGGAAGATAGGTTTCACGCGTCAGGACCTGTACTGCTGTAGAACGGAAATGGTTGTACAGCAACTCCACCTTGTCTATGTCACGATGCAGAAAGCGCCTCATCAAGTCCTCTGCCAAGGCGGCAGCTTCCTGATAGGAAGGTTTATCCGCCATATGCTGGAAATCGCCTTCGGCCTTGAATCCCAATTTCTTCACACCTTCCGCTACCTTCCGGCCTACCGGGTATAAAAGCACGTTCTCCATACCCAGGAACTTGTATTCATCCAGAATAACCGTCAGATGCCTGATGATATTTGCATTGAACCCGCCACACAGACTGGTATTGGAGGCAAACACGACGATAGCCACACGCTTCACTTCACGTTTCACAATGAAAGGAGACTCCACCTCACTATCCGCACTCAGAAAATTGGTCAGGATGTGATTCAGCCTTCGTTCGTAAGGAAGCATGTTTTCTATGGCAGCCTGCGCCTTATGCAACTTGGCAGAGGCTACCATCTTCATAGCCGAAGTAATTTTCCGCGTATTATTTACTGAGGCTATTCTTCCTTTTACTTCTTTCAGTGATGCCATGACTATTCGTTCACTTTAAATGGTTGAGCCGTATCAGCTGCTACTTTCTCTATAATTGCAGTTACATCATCATTTATCACACCGCTTGACAATACATCAAGCACATCTTTCTGATGGTCGGCACGCATCATTTCCAGGAATGATTTCTGGAAATCCTGCACCTTATGCAAGGGTACATCACGCAGCAAACTATGTGTACCACAATAAAGGATGGCTATTTGTTCTCCGACAGGCATCGGACTGTACTGCGGCTGTATCAGCAACTGGTTGTTCTTACGTCCCCGGTCGATAGCCATTGCCGTTACAGGATCCATATCACTGCTGAACTTGGAGAAAGCCTCCAGTTCGCGATATTGTGCCTGATCGATCTTCAATGTACCTGCCACCTTCTTCATGCTCTTGATCTGGGCACTACCTCCCACACGGGATACGGAAATACCCACATTGATAGCCGGACGGAAACCCTGGTTGAACAAATCGGTTTCAAGGAATATCTGACCGTCTGTAATGGAAATGACATTGGTTGGAATATACGCGGAAACATCACCTGCCTGTGTTTCGATAATAGGCAATGCAGTCAGTGAACCACCTGCCTTTACCTTGCCTTTCAAACTGGGTGGAAGGTCATTCATCTGTTCGGCCACTTCCTGCTGGTTGATAATCTTCGCCGCACGCTCCAACAATCGTGAATGCAGATAGAAGATATCACCGGGATATGCCTCACGACCGGAGGGACGACGCAGAATCAAGGATACTTCACGATAGGCTACGGCTTGCTTTGACAAGTCATCATACACTACCAAGGCATCCCGGCCGGTGTCACGGAAATACTCTCCGATAGCCGCTCCGGCAAACGGAGCAAAATACTGCAATGCAGCCGGATCGGCAGCAGTGGCAGCTACCACTATGGTATAATCCATCGCACCGCGTTCACGCAGCGTATTCACCAGACTGGCTACAGTGGAACCCTTCTGACCAATAGCTACATAAATGCAATATACAGGTTTTCCCGCTTCATAGTTGGATTTCTGATTCAAAATCGTATCTATAGCGATAGAGGTTTTTCCGGTCTGACGGTCCCCGATAATCAACTCACGTTGTCCACGCCCGATAGGAATCATGGCATCCACAGACTTCAGCCCTGTCTGCAAAGGCTGGTTCACAGGCTGACGGAAGATCACTCCGGGAGCTTTACGCTCCAAAGGCATTTCGCACAGTTCCCCGCCAATCTGTCCGCGGCCATCCAATGGTACGCCTAACGGATCGATGACACGCCCTAACATACCTTCGCCCACATTAATAGAAGCAATGCGTTTGGTACGTTTCACCACCATTCCTTCCTTAATCTGATCAGTAGGACCTAGCAATACCGCACCTACATTGTCCTCCTCCAGGTTCATCACGATAGCCATGATACCGTTTTCAAACTCCAGCAACTCATTGGCTTCCGCGTTGCGCAGACCGTAAATACGTGCTACGCCATCGCTCACTTGCAGCACATTCCCCACCTCGTCAAATTGCAGGTGGGTGTCGATGCCTTTCAGCTGCTGAAGTAAAACTTCGGATACTTCGCTGGGTTTTATATTTTCAGACATAATCTTTTTACATTAAAAATTGAAAATTAAAAATTAAAGTCCGACCAGGTATTAACCTTAAATTAAAAACCAAAAGATACAAACTGATATACTTTTACTTTCTAACTTATAATTTTTAATTTTATACTATTCTTCTATTTTTAGCTATAAACTGTTGCTTTACCCGTTTTATCTGGTTAGCTACGCTCGCATCCAATCTGTAAGTTCCGATTTCAAAGATAAAACCACCTTCCAGTTTCGGATCTATTTTGGTTTTGAACTCTACAGTTCCATGAGTTTTCTCTACGACCAATGCCCGTATGCGGTTGACTACCTCTTCCGCTACCGGACAAACAGTCGTGATTTTACCGACGCTGATATTCTTCTGTTTCCGATAAAGGTCAATGTATGACATAATCATAAACTGCAAGAATTTCTCTCTTCGTTCCTCCAGTACCAATTCCACAAAGCGTTTCAATTCTTCGCTCACCTTACCTCCTCCGGCGGCTTCGCAAATCAGTTTCAACTTTGTTTCAGCAGGCAATACAGGATTATCCAATGCCTGTCGAAGTTCGGGGATTCTCGAGAAACTATCTGCCAATATTCCGGCTTCCTCATAAACAGTATCCTCTGTCCCCTTTTCGTCGGCATAGGCCAGCAAAGCCTTAGCATAACGCATTGAAATGACTCCTATATACATAACAATCAGTCTTTAGAAACAGTTAATTCATCCAGCAAACGGTCAATCATTTCCATTTGTTCTTTCTCATCATCGAGGTTCTTGCGCAAAACCTTCTCAGCAATGTCGACAGACAGTACAGCTACTTGGCGGCGGATGTCGCTGATAGCGCTGTCTTTTTCTGCCTGAATCTGCTTTTTCGCTTCATCCAGCAGTTTCTGTCCTTCAACCTGAGCCTGTGTTTTGGCTTCCTTCAGAATACGTTCGCGGGTTGCGACCGCTTCATTCAGGATGCGCGCCTGCTCCTCGTGAGCCTTAGCCAATATCATTTCACTGTCTGCTTTAATATTAGCCAATTGCTCATTGGCTTCACGTGCAGCAAGCAGTGACTTGTCTATATATTGTTTTCGCTCATCCACCATTCTGGTGATCACCGGAAAACCGTATTTTGCCAGAATGACAAAAACGATACCGAAAACGATGACCATCCAGAATAACAGACCGCTATCAGGTGTTAATAATGACATGCTAAATTAATTATAAGAACAAAGTTAATAAACAAACAATAATGGCGATCAGGGCCACACCTTCTACCAACGCGGCGATAATAATCATATTCATACGGATATCTCCTGCCGCCTCCGGCTGACGGGCAATTGCCTCCATGGCAGAACTACCGATTTTACCGATACCGATACCTGCACCGATTACTGCAATAGCTGCTCCAAGTGCAGCACCTAATTTCCCTAAACCTGCCGCAGCAGCGGACTGTAATAAAACTGCTAGTAACATAATAGTTTGTTTTTTGAATTAATTATTTAGTTTATTTCATTTCTTTTTCTTCACGCATCTCTTCTGTACGGGACAACCCGATAAAGACCGCGGACAACATGGTAAATACGTATGCTTGAATAAATGCGACCAATAATTCCAGCGCAGTCATAAAGATTCCGAATGCCACAGCAACAAATCCCATGGAACCATTAATCAGAGGTCCCATATTCGCCGTAATAAAAATGATGGATATTAAACTGAGAATAGCAGCATGACCGGCCATCATATTGGCAAACAAACGGATCATCAATGCAAATGGCTTCGTAAAGATTCCGAAAATCTCAATAATCGGCATCATCGGGAACGGAGCCTTCAACCACCAAGGAACATCAGGCCATAGAATCTCTTTCCAATATTCCTTGTTCCCCCATAGATTCACAGCCAGGAACGTACAGATAGCCAGCACAAAGGTAACGGCAATATTACCTGTAATATTCGCACCGCCGGGGAAGAAAGGAATCAATCCCATCAGATTATTGATCAGGATAAAGAAGAAAGCCGTCAGCAGATAAGGTGCATAACGCTTATAATCCTTACCGATACAACCCTTTATCACATCATCATTGATTGCCAGGATACAAGCTTCCATCATGCCCACCATTCCTTTAGGAGCTTCCTTTTCTACTGGATGTTTTTTGTACCAACGGGCACAACTCAACACTAGAATCACCAGAATGGCACTATTGACAAACAACCCGGTAACATTCTTTGTAATAGAGATATCCAAAGGTTTTACTTCGTTACCGCTAGCATCCTTTTCCACTATCTTACCTTTATATTCACCGTCTTTAGCAATGTACAGTCCTTCATACTCTCCGTTTCCTTCCTCAAACCTAGAAGAAAGAAAAGCGTGCCATCCTGTACTGCTTTTTACGATTACCGGCAGTGGTATAGCTATAGGTGTATCTCCTATGTCAGTGATATGCCATTCATACGAATCACCTATATGTCCGAAAACGATTTCATTTACGTCTACCTGCTGCTCTTTATAGTCAGTTTCCGACTCTTCCCGGGCATTGGCTCCTTGCAGAAAAGCGATCAGCAACATTAAAACCGTTCCTATATATCGTAAACTTCTCATATTACTTATACTTGTACCTATTACTTTTATGTTTTATCTCAAAATGAAAAAAGAAGCGGGTTTCAAAAATCAGAAAGATAATATAGAATACCATGTAAGTTCCTATAAATGACAGTACTTGATGTGCCACCGCCACTGCATAGACGGACATAATCAAGATGCTCAACATCATCTTCGTCACTTTCGCCACCAAGTAAACCGCCACCATTTTTTGCGGACTTACCCGATAACAGCATCCGAACATAAATATGTAAAAGAGGCCGAAAAGATAAAAAAATATCGGTATGGAGGGATACCAGGCAAAATAATACCTAGGCAACAAGGTGTGAAATACCAAGGCTCCTCCCCAACTCAATACAACCATTAATATGGTCAACGATATGATAAATTTTCTCTTTACGGCTAACAAAAACATAATTATGTATTAGATTTCCACACAGGCCGAAACTATATTGTCCCTCACCTCAACGAACCCACTCGATATTCCAATTGATTTCTCCAATTCGTCCTCCGTGTATTTTATCTCGCCTTTTATCAGTGATGATATCAGCGGAGCATGATCATACAGGACAGAAAAAGAGCCTAATTCCCCCGGTAGTGTCACTATTTCCACTTTGCCGTCAAACAAAGTACTTTCCGGAGAAACCACTATCAAATGAAGATCTTCATGATGTTCCATACTTACTTTTATTTCTTATGGCTGGCAGCATCCAGCAACTTCTTTCCCTTTTCTATTGCTTCCTCTATCGTTCCTACATTCAGGAATGCCTGTTCCGGCAAGTAATCCACCTCACCGTCCAGAATCATCTTGAATCCTTTTATCGTATCTTCGATAGAAACCATGACACCCGGCACACCTGTAAACTGTTCGGCTACGGCAAACGGTTGTGAAAGGAACCGCTGCACCCGACGCGCACGGTTTACAGTCTGACGATCTTCATCACTCAATTCGTCCATACCCAAAATAGAAATGATATCTTGCAACTCCTTGTTGCGCTGCAAAATCTGCTTCACACGCTGAGCCACATCATAGTGCTCCTGCCCTACAATCAGCGGATCAAGAATACGTGAGGTTGATTCCAACGGATCTACAGCCGGATAAATACCCAGTTCGGTAATTTTACGGCTCAATACGGTCGTTGCATCCAAGTGAGTAAATGTAGTAGCGGGCGCAGGGTCTGTCAAGTCATCAGCAGGTACATACACAGCCTGTACCGAGGTGATAGAACCATTCTTGGTAGAAGTGATACGTTCCTGCATCTGTCCCATTTCCGTTGCCAGTGTCGGTTGGTACCCCACGGCTGACGGCATACGGCCCAACAAAGCCGAAACCTCGGAACCTGCCTGAGTGAAACGGAATATATTGTCGATAAAGAACAAAATGTCACGTGGTCCGTTGCTGTCACCGTTTTTGCGGTCACGGAAAGATTCGGCAACGGTCAGCCCCGAAAGGGCAATGGAAGAACGCGCGCCGGGAGGCTCGTTCATCTGTCCGTACACCAATGTGGCCTGTGACTTTTCAACTTCATTATAATCTACTTTGGAAAGATCCCAATGACCTTCTTCCATGCTTTTCTTAAATTCTTCTCCGTAGCGGATTACACCAGATTCAATCATTTCACGCAACAGGTCGTTGCCTTCACGTGTACGTTCACCGACTCCGGCAAAAACAGAAAAGCCGTTATGTTTCTTGGCAATGTTGTTAATCAGCTCCATAATAAGCACGGTCTTGCCTACACCGGCCCCCCCAAACAATCCGATTTTACCACCCTTTGAATAAGGTTCCAGCAAATCAATAACCTTGATACCTGTGAAGAGCACTTCCTGCACAGTAGACAATTCATCAAACTTAGGGGGCTCACGGTGAATGGGAAACGCCCCTTCCTTACTCAACGGGCGCATACCGTCCACAGCTTCACCTACTACGTTCATCAACCGGCCTTTAATCTGATTACCAACCGGCATAGTAATAGGATGTCCTGTCGGAATTACTTCCATACCACGTTGCAAACCGTCCGTACTATCCATAGCTACAGTACGCACTGTGTCTTCACCAATGTGTTGTTGAACTTCCACGACTAGAATTCTGCCGTCATTGCGTTTGATAGTCAATGCATCATGAATGCTTGGAAGAAGCAGATCGGTGTCGATGCCTTTGCCCTCAAAATACACATCGACTACCGGTCCGATAACTTGTGAAATATGTCCAATAATCTGTGACATAAGCTTCTATTTACTTTTATTTGATAATTTACCTTTTCTATATTAACAAATATCGCAGGCTTTTTGTTTACCTACCTTTTGCTTTATATGCGCAGCAAAGGTAAAGATTATCTCAGTAGATTGAACTTAAGCTAACATTTTTTACACATCAATACGACATTATTCCACCAAAAGAAGAAAAAAAGAACATTTCCGCTACTTTTTGTGCATTCCTTCACGAGATAACTGTTTACTTAAATTAGCAATTCCCAAAGCAACCACTGCTGTTACCGTAGCTGCATGCTCTTGGTATTCTGGTATATTCTTCGTATAAAGATCACGTTCCGTATGCCATATTTCCCCATAAGAGAAATTATATCCTTTTATGTCTTGTGTATTGAAACCAAAAGTAGGCACTCCTTCCACTGCAAAAACACTGGCATCCGTACCGCCGCTTTGAGTAGGACGTTTAAAGGGTTTCGCTACCTTTACCTCAAACGGATAATCCGCACGGATCTCTTTCACAGGCTTGCACACTTCCACAAAATCATCATACATAGCCTGAGGGACGGAGATTCCCACCGGTGGAGTCGGCCCTCCGTCCCGGTTGAACAGATTGGCAATCTTTCCCAATTCTTTTGCATGAGTCTTGACATATGCTTTTGCACCCAATAATCCAAATTCCTCTCCAGCAAAAGCCACAAACAGTATAGTACGTTTAGGTTTTGCACCGGAAAGTGCAATCATACGGGCAGCCTCCATCATAGGACCAATGCCTGTGCCACAGTCTATACCACCGGTTGCCACATCATAAGAATCAAGATGTCCGCTTATAATAACATATTCATCCGGATATTTAGTGCCCTTAATGGATGCTACGACATTATGATATTTCACAGGACCTAGTTTGAAATGATTACGAATATCAAATTCCAGCCAAAAGTTCCGTCGTTCTTTCACCATCTGTTTAATAATCTTGTATTGATGTTCATCCAACTTGATATCACAGACTTCGGGCAAATTATCAAACGTAGTATGGGGATCATTCAATAAAGCACGATCATACAAAGCACGTAAAGGTACAGGTGCCGACTGAATAAAGCCAAGTGCTCCTGCCTCACACATCTCTTTATAAAATAGTCCCGGCATTTCACGCAAAGGCTTCATGGCATGTTTGGTTCCTTTGCTCCAATTCTCTTCCATCAAGGCAGCATTCTGCTTTTCTATTTCTATATTTTCAGCTTTGATAGCAGCTCTCAACGAATCTCCTTTAGCAGAACGGTCAACAGGCCAACCTACATTTTCACCTGAGATCAACACCCAAGCGCCTTTCAACTGATGTTTCATGCGGTCCAGCTCTTCTTGAGTACGGGGCTCTATCAAAACATGCCCGCGTTGCAGACCTTTAGTACCTGAAGTGTAGGATGGAGTGACAAAATGCAGATCCATTGCCTGATCTCCCCCGATTAAACGTCCGAACCATGGACCACGGTTAAAACCTACCGGCAGTTCTCCAGCTTCTTCCAAGCGTACATCAATACCCCATCGTTTATATTCACGCATCATCCACTCGGCTGCATTCTCATACGCATCCGAGCCTATAACTCTTCCCCCAAAACGATTGGTGAGAATATCCAACTGATGCATCACCCGGTTATCTGTTTGGCCCGTTTCAATGATTTTCTTTACGGCGGCAGGTTGGGCAAAAGTAGTCCCTGCATACAAAGAAGCAGCTATAACAGCTGCCATGCACATTTTGTTCATCATGGTATTTCTGTTTGTTAGTTGTTAACGATTACAAATATATAGCAAATTTTGGAACTTCAACTATTAATTTCCAACAATTTATCAGAGAAAAGCGAATATTTTTGAAGCCGTACAACACAAACAGTATTAAAATGAAAGCTTATTCAGCTTTCATTTCTTTCTCAAGGCTTTTGGCATACAGATTGTCAATGATACCATCAGACAGTCCAATGACCGGAACATAAATATATTCTGCATGCACTACTTCTGCAATTTTCAGAAAAATTTCCGCAGCAGGCACAATTACATCGGCACGGTCTTGCTTTAGACTGAATGCCTCTACCCTTTCCTCCGGAGTCAGCGGTTTCAACACATCATAGACTGTTTGCAACGAACTGACCGGCAAACGTTGCAACTTCTTATCCTTCTTATCTGCCAGGCGGAACAACTTATTAATATTCCCACCCGATCCGATGATATTGATCGCGGCAACACCTTCCGTCACTTTCATAAGCTCTTCTTCCATTTGCTGCCAAGTTCCTTCTTTAACAGCATTACTTAGCATACGCACCGTACCGATGTTGTAAGACACCGACCATACCAACTCACCGTTAGTCAACAGATTAATCTCTGTACTGCCACCACCCACATCCACATACATATAATTACCCAGACGGTCTTCCATACACTCTATATGATTATTATAAATCATTCGAGCCTCTTCCTGACCATCAATTATCTCAATGCGGATACCTGTATCCTTTTCGATTTTCTTGATTATCGTCCTCCCGTTACGCGCGTCCCGCATAGCCGAAGTAGCACATGCCCTGTAATCATCCACATCATAAATTTTCATCAACTGACGGAAAGCCTTCATCAAACGTCTCAGCTTATCCGCTTTCTTCTCGGACAATTCACCTATGGAGAAAACATCGAACCCTAGTCGTAGGGGTACGCGAAGCATCATCACTTTTTTAATTTTTTTCTCCTGCACAGCCTCCCTGTCAATGCTTTTTATCAAAAGACGCACAGCGTTAGAACCAATATCAATAGCAGCATAATTCACTTTTCCCATCTTAATCCTTTATTCTGTTTTCATTTAAATAATATTTGTATAATTCCTCCTGCGAACGGAAAGCTGTCTTATCTTCCGATATCCAAGGACGATCTCTCCTGTTCCGTCCACCACCCGTCCTTGCAGAGTATCTTTCAAACCATATTCCACTACCCGCTTCAAGTCTGCCTTTATTTCCGGATCGTAAACGGGAGCAATCACTTCCACCCTGTTATCCAAATTGCGCGGCATCCAGTCAGCCGAACCAATGAACATTTTCTCATCACCACCATTGGCAAAAATAAAAATACGCGAATGTTCCAGATAACGGTCTATGATGCCATTGATACGAATTGTATCACTCACTCCCGGCACTCCCGTAATCAGTGAACAATTACCACGAACCAGCAAGTCTATCCGAACACCATGCGAAGATGCTTCATACAGTTTCTTCACCATTACCGGATCAGTAATATGATTAATCTTTATCAAAATGTAAGCAGGTTTTCCGGCCTGCTTGTTCTTAATTTCTTCATTAATAAGACGGCTAAATTTTTGCTTCATCTCATTAGGAGATACCAACAGTTCTTTGAAGCGAACGGGAGAATAAGGGCGTTCTATAAAATCAAAGACCAAACTCACGTCACGCGTCACATTCTTAGCAGCCGTCATCAACATATAATCAGTGTACATACGGGCGTTACCTTCATGAAAGTTTCCTGTACTGATACAAGCTATATCCGCACCTGTTTTCATGGATATATAGGTAATCTTAGAGTGTACCTTCAGTCCCTCCACCCCAAATATCACACGGATACCGGCATCCTGCATTTTCTTTGACCAATCTATATTGGAAGCCTCGTCAAAACGTGCCAGCAATTCAATAACTACTGTTACTTTCTTTCCATTGCGTGCCGCATTAATCAATGCTTTTACCACTTTCGAATCTTTAGCCAAACGATAGAGGGTTGTCTTGATACTTTTTACTTCTTTATTAATCGCCGCTTCCTGCAATATACGGATATAAGAATCGAAACTATGATAAGGCACATGAATAAAACGATCTTTCCTACGAATCAGCTCCAACATACCAACGTTACCCGAAAGCTCATTTTTCAAAACAGGAGTCCATTCAGGGTATTTCAAATCTTTCCGGCCACAGTCTGGAAAACGCATCAGGTCCTTATGGTTATGATATTTTCCACCGCCCAATACTGTATCCAACTTATCCAGATTCAACTTGTTCATGACACGTTTTAAAAGATCTTTAGGCATACTGGCATCATAAATAACCCGTAAAGGCTCACCTCGTTTGCGACTCTTTACTCCTTTAGAAATTTTCTGCATCATTCCGTTACGCAGATCATTGTCTATCTCCATCTCCGCATCTTTGGTAAACTTGAAAGCATACGCTTCAAAATGTTTATAGTTCATACCATGAAATATCAATGGTAAACAATAGCGTACCACATCATCCAAATACATCAGGTAATTTTTACCATCCTTATCCGGCAGACGGATAAAACGCCCTGCCTGTGCTACAGGCAGCTCTATAATTGCATATTCTCCAACTTTATGTCCTTCTTTCCTCATCTTTACAGCCAAAAAGATATTTTCATCCGCTTCGTTACCCAGTTGTTTTACTGATTTCAGCCAGACAGGACTAATAAACCCATTCAGCCGTTGTTGATAAAAAGAATCGACAAATAACTGTTGTTCCTCATCCAGTTGTACATGATTGACTAAACAAATATTTTCTTTCTCCAATTCTGCCGTTACCTGCTTGATCGCACCTTCATATTCTTTAGAGTACCTGTTGTTCAGTTTATTTATCTGTCTAATCAGTTTCAATGCTTCTTCCCGTTCAGAATGCGCCGCTTTATCTTCGCACTCGGCCACCCGGCTTTGAGTAGCTACACGTACTCTGAAAAATTCATCCAAATTATTAGAGTAAATTCCTAAAAAGCTCAACCGTTCCAGTATAGGAACACGTTCTTTCATGGCTTCCTGCAAAATGCGACGATTAAAATACATCCAACTGATATCTCTCGGCAGATAATATTTATCTTCCTTTTTCTTCTTCTCCATACGGTTTTAATATTTTTAGCAAAAATACGTCATACACATTACAATAACATGTCAATATAACTACAAATCAATAACAATAAAAAAGTCACAGCCGACGCATACAGCCATGACTTAAAGAGAGTTTTTATAAGAAAATCAAATAAACTCTTCAACCAAATACATCTCATTAAATAAAACTTGTTGATAATTGGAAGAATCACTCTCTAACAAATTCAACAAAGTATATTCAGCTCCACATACCCAATACACAAAATCACGATTGGGGTGGTAATCCTTCGCAAATTCCAGCAACTGTTGCAAATTAAAATCGGAGGAAATGATACCCGCACCGCTTTTTTCGGCATCATATGCATTACAGTCCTGTTCTATATGGGCAGGAACCATCAGAATAGGCTTGCCTAAATACATGGCCTCGCACACCGATTCAAATCCGGCAGTACTGGCATAAGCCTTGCATCCCGCCATCTGCCTCAAAAATTCCACATCATCCAGTTGATAAAAGCTCAATGTATTATCCACTCTCTTCACCGGTTCCTCCTCCCACTTGTCCCAAAAGAAACGAAGCGGTATCCTGGGATGTTGCCTGTGCCATTTCATTACATTTTCACTGAAACCCGCATTAACCATATAGCCATGTATATAGTCACCGGAATAAGGTTCATGTAAAGTCACTTCCTTACGCAACAAGGGAGGAATCACACGGATATTATTCTGAGGATCATCCTTCATGTAACGAAAAGAAAGAGCCAAACGTTCCTTCGCCCCCAAGCTGGTCAGTACGGTAAAAAACTTCAAAAGAGCCAAGCTTACTTTATCAGCCTTCGGAAATTCAAAACTTTTATGCAAGAACAGATATTGATGTCCTATGCAGATTTGCGGAACAGAGGGACGGAACAGGAAATAAGTCAGTCCGGTCAGCAATTCATAGAAATTGATAACCCTGTCCGCACCACTGGCCTCGATACGCTGACGAATGTAGTTAATGCTATTGATATACACAGGAAGTTTCACTAGATTATACGCTACGCTCCGCATCAAACTCACCCGTTTGTTGGCTGGTGTAGGCAGAAAATTAGGACTGACAAAACGTTTTACGGGAGCATGGATGTTACGATTGAAAAATCCCGGCAAGCGGCGCGAACTACTTTTACCTACCAGTACTTCCACTACTTCGTGACCGTTCCGGCGCAATATTTCCTCCAACGTAATGGCTTGAGTAAGATGTCCTCTCCCCTCACCCTGTACTATAAATAAAAATTTCATGAGGCTGTATGTATTAGGGTAAACTCTTTATTATCTTCATTCTCATCAGCTAGTACATGATGGTATTCCATGATATTCCAATTCCCGTCCGCATCCTCAGTCAGTGCCGAAAGGCTTTCTACCCAATCGCCCGAATTCAGATAATGAATACCATCATAATAGGTATTAGCCGGATGATGGATATGACCACAAATCACTCCGTCACATTTACGTACACGTGCAAACTCCACCAACACTTTCTCAAAGTCCGATATATAGGAAACAGCCGACTTTACTTTTTGTTTGACGGCCTGTGACAGAGAATAATACGGTTTCCCCCGCTGGGTACGATATTGGTTATAAAAGCGGTTCGCCCATAAGAGGAATGTATAACCTGCATCGCCCAACCGGGCTAACCATTTCATCTGTGTGGTAACCCGGTCGAATAGATCGCCATGTGTCACATAATAACGCTTTCCATGTGTTTCAAGGATGTATTCTTTGACGATTTTTACGTTATAGAATGTCATAGGGACCAAGCTGTCCAAAAAATCATCGTGGTTGCCGCGCACATAAATAACTTCAGTACCGAAGTTCTCCATCATCTTCATGATAACCTTAAAGAAATCAGTATGTTTTGCTTGCCACCTCTTAGTACCTGCCTTGCGCAAATGCCAACCATCTATAATGTCTCCGTTCAATATCAGACGGTCACAATTGACAGATTTCAAAAAGTTACTGACCTCTATTGTTTTAGAATGAGAGGTTCCCAGATGGATATCCGATAAAACCACTGTAGGATAATACGTTCTCAGATGCATATCTTTATTATTAAAACTATGCAAATATCCATGTTATCTGTTACAAGATCGTGTCGGCAAAATTACTATGCTATTAAAATTAATGAAAAGACAGGCCGTTTCTTCATGGAACAAGAAACGGCCTGCAAAGCTTCAGTTTATCATACATAAACCATACTTCAATCTATAACTAACAATTAATTGTCAATATCAATCACATTGAACTGCATATCAAACTTTATCTCCCAACCATTAGAAAGTTTCACTTCATAGTCATGCTTGTCCCTCTCGATCTTGAGTATCTTGGCATCGGGGTAATTCGTAGCAACGTACTTTTTTATTGCGTCAGGAACCACAGCGACAGGTACAGCGCTGTATTTGCAATTCACTTCTGTCCAAATACCTTTTTTATCGAATTCCAGTTTGTCTCCATTAGTAAAAATCACATCATAGCTTTTATCAAACCAGTCTGTTTCCATTTTAGCCATCGCCACCTTATTATCGGGGAAATGAGTTTTGATAAAAGTCTGTGCAGTCTGAGGCAATTGGTTTACTTGAATAGGTTTGTCATCATCCGCCCATACCACTGTTTGCAACGTAAATAAGCACACTAACAATAATAATACCTTTTTCATAATCGTCATTTTTTTTATTTGGTTCTACATTCTGTTTTCTGATGCAAATATGAAGGGAGATTCTGAAAAGAATTTGAAATTCTAAAAAAAACACGATTTTTTTTATTGATTATGAGTGGATGCATAAAGTGTAAAACAATGCTCCCCGCTCTTATATTCATAGCAAAGCCTGAGAGCCTGCATTTTACATATCGTATCTGCTATTGCCAAACCTAGACCGGTAGAGCCTTCTTTTTTCTTTCCTTGATAAAAACGCTCAAAAATACGCCGGGCATCCAGCGGTTGTGCCGCCCCTGTATTGCAGAACATCACACTGTGGGGAGTAATGACAATCCGGATGTGCCCACCGTCCATATTGTGTACAAAAGCATTCTTCAACAAATTGGTAAGCAACACCACTGCCAATGTTTCATTTATCGTAAGATAGAAAACACCTTCTTCCTCTATGCTTGTTATGATCTCACGATATTGATACACTTCTTTATAGTCCTCCAGATATTGCCTCAATAATTTATTCACTTCTACTTGGACAGTATCCGTAAATTGACCGTTTTCTATCTTCGAAAGCAATAACAAAGACTTGTTCAGCTTCGTTATATGTTCCAAAGTCTGGTGGGTTTTCATCAACTCCTCCAATTGGCTTTCTGAAAGATTTTCATCCTCCATCAGCATCTCCAACCGATTACGACAAATAGCCAGTGGTGTCTGCATCTCATGAGATGCATTACCAATAAATTGTTTTTGCTGTTCGAACATCTGCTCACTGCGCTCTGCATAACGAACAGCCGCTTCATTTAATTTTCTGAATTCTGAAACCCGGGTATTATTTTGTAAAGGCTCGTTTACCTTACCGATACGATATTTATCCAACCAATGAAGCAATACATAAAGAGGACGCATATTCCGATAAAACACCCACACATTAATAACAATTATAGTCAATAATAAAGCGATATAAAGAAAAATAATCCAACCTGCCATAGCATCTTTCAAATCTTCTTTTTCTATAGAAGGAGTCGCTACCGTCAATTCAAAAAACTTTTCGCCATCATCCTTAAAAATGGTCGTAAGGATTCGTGCAGGTTCAGTTTCATCTTTTTCAGGAATATAAACCATAGAATCTTTATAAATGATATCATCACAAGATCCTGCATATTCCTTCGTCACTTCACGCAGGAAATACTGATTGTTGGAAGCTGTATTTTTAGAAGGAAGCTCCTCTCCCGCCAATGCACGTATGATGATAATTTCCGAATAATCCTCCAATGAGTCATCCACTTCATCATTCACCTCATCCATTACAGCAAAATAGAAAAGGATGGCCCAGCCGGTCAATAAAACCGACAACACCAACGATATACGGATAATGATATAATAAATCAGTTTCATTTATTCCACTACCATTTTATATCCAAAACCATAAACAGCCTTCAGTTCAGGAGTAGCTCCAGCCTCTTTCAATCTCTTTCGTAAATTCTTGATTTGGGCATAGATAAAATCAAAATTATCGACTTGATCTATATGGTCGCCCCATACGGATTCGGCAAGTGTGCTTTTATTAACCAATCTGCCGGGACGGTTCATAAAATAAACCAGAATATCATATTCCTTACGGTTCAGTTCAAGCTTCTTTCCAGCTACGGTCACCCCATATTTATCGGGAAAAATTTCTATATTTCCGTATTTGATACTATTTTCCCCACCTTGCTGATGACGGCGTATCACACTTTTGATACGTGCATTCAGTTCCACCAAATGAAAAGGTTTAGGCAGATAATCATCAGCTCCGAGCTCCAATCCTAGTACTTTGTCTTCTATAGAGTCTTTGGCTGAAAGGATGATCACATTTTCCCGTTTATGCATTTCTTTCAACTTTTCCAACAAATCCAGGCCACTGCCATCCGGCAACATAATATCCAGCAAAATGCAGTCATAATCATAATCCTCTATCTTTTGTAATGCGGTACGGTAATCGGCAGCAATTTCCACCACATAACGCTCCTTTTCCAATGAGCGCTGAGTCACTTCACGCAAATTAGCATCGTCTTCTACTAATAGTATTTTCATAAGTCCTACTTTTGGTTCTTAAAGACAAAGAAACAAGATAATTCTGAAAAAACACTGAAATAAGAAAAAAAACGAAGAAACCATACAATTTTTTCCATCACCCAACTAATAAACAACAAATATCAAACTAAAAACCGTTATCAACTATACAATCAGCCCCCTGCATCTACCACAACAAGACGCAAGGGGCCACACACAACTCTCTCTAATCAAACCCTAATTATTTGATTTCCATTTGAGAAAAATCCATTTGGCTCAAGCCTACTGGTGACGGTGTTTCTTTTAAATCAAAAGAGACTTCCTTTTCACCATTTTTAGCCGAGTTTATTTTTACCTTTATACCCTTTGTTTCCGATGTTATTTCCAAAGAATTCAAATTAAAGGATACCGCACCGTTTCTCCAATAACCAGTAGTATCAGCATACGTATTGTAACGATATTCTAAATGAATATAGCCATCCTGATCGGGCGTAATTGTAGTGTTCTTTACCAAACTAACCAAATGTTTCACTTTAGAAGGCATGTTCTGATTAAAAATAATATTCAAATAACCGCCACTAATCCACATATTACCTTCAAATATATCTACAGGATCATTTCCAAATTCTTCTTCATTCTCTGCTGTCAGCTCCTCTATAGGTTTAGTTAGAATTTCCTTTATACTCAACACTTTGACTGAGCAATCATATCCTTCCGGATAATTATCATACAAAGGATTGAAATAAAGAATAACCCGTTGTCCATCTATCGGGGAATACCAAAAATAATCAGTCGTTGCAGGCCAGATTTGTCCCCATCTGTCACCTGTAAAGTCATAAACATGGGCACCTTTCACATTTACAGTAGCCCAATCCACTGCCACATCACCAAGAGAGTAACCATCATCATCATCACATGATTGGAAAGTGACTCCCATAACTGCCAGGAATGCTAATAATAAAAGGTTCAACTTTTTCATAACTATAATGTATTAATCTATTTTCTACTCTTAAAAGTAAGAAAGAGATCGAATACTGCATATCATCCATTAATATTAACTTATTTTCAGTAAAAGTCTTGTAGAAAAACCAGATTCATCAAGGAAATAATAGAAACTTCCCGATTCGTCACGAACCGGGAAGCTTAAAACTGAGTTATATACAGATTTTCCCATTCAGGGGGAACATGGCTTTTCAGCCTTGTTTTGTTAAGGCAAATGGTTATATATTTTAAAGTTTAGTTTTTAGTGTATTACATTAATTTACATAACAAAAAATATGCCATGGGGCACATCGGCATCCAATACTCTAAAAATCAACAAAATAACCATTATTTCATTTTTCACATTATGTAGAAATACCACAATTTCATTCCACAATTTTGTAGAATTAATCCCCGTTTTTAAAATATATCTTTATCTTTGTAGAATCGATTACTCACTAAACAATATAATTACTATGAAAAAAAGACATTACGGAATGCTTTCATTGGCACTTACTTCATGCTTGGCTGTTCATGCGGAAAACAAAAATCAAAATACAGACAAGCCCAATGTTATCTTCATCTATGCTGATGATTTAGGATATGGTGACTTGGAGTGTTATGGAGCAAAAAACGTACAAACTCCAAATGTCAACCGTCTGGCATCCGAAGGGATACGATTTATCAACGCACACGCCACCGCCGCTACCAGTACCCCATCCAGATATTCCATGCTGACCGGAGAATATGCATGGCGTAAACCCGGAACAGATGTAGCTGCCGGCAATGCAGGAATGATTATACGTCCCGAGCAATATACTATGGCAGATATGTTTAAAAGCTCCGGCTATGCCACAGGAGCATTTGGCAAATGGCATTTAGGATTAGGTGATAAAACTGCACAACAAGACTGGAATGCTCCTCTCTCTGCTTCTCTAGGTGATTTGGGGTTTGACTATTCTTATATCATGGCAGCCACAGCCGACCGGGTTCCCTGTGTATTTATCGAGAATGGCCAAGTAGCCAATTATGATCCTTCAGCTCCGATAGAAGTAAGCTATATAAAAAATTTCCCCGGTGAACCTACCGGAAAAGACAACCCTGAACTTTTATATAATCTGAAACCGAGTCACGGTCATGATATGTCTATCGTGAACGGTATCAGCCGAATCGGTTATATGAAAGGAGGTGGCAAAGCATTATGGAAAGATGAAAATATAGCCGATTCCATTACCGCACATGCAGTTGATTTTATCAAACAACATAAAGACGAGCCTTTCTTTATGTATTTCGCCACTAATGATGTGCACGTTCCCCGTTTTCCACATAATCGTTTCCGTGGTAAAAACAAGATGGGACTGCGCGGTGATGCTATCGCACAATTTGACTGGAGTGTAGGTCAGTTACTCGAAGCTCTCGATAAAATGGGATTAACCCAAAACACATTAATTATTCTTTCCAGCGACAATGGACCGGTAGTAGACGACGGATATGATGACAAGGCAGAAGAGTTACTGAACGGGCACGAACCTGCCGGCAACCTGAGAGGTGGAAAATACAGTGCATTTGAAGGGGGGACTCGTGTTCCTGTAATTGTACACTGGCCTAAAGCCATCAACAAGCCGGAAGTCAGCGATGTGCTTATTTCGCAAATAGACTGGCTGGCATCACTAGCTTCTCTGGTAGATGCCCGTATTCCGAAAGGAAGTGCTCCCGACAGCTACAACCGGTTAGCAAATCTATTAGGACAAGACAAAACAGACCGCCCATGGGTTATTGAACAGGCATCCAATCACACTCTATCCGTGCGTACTAAAGATTGGAAATTTATTGAAGGCAGCGATGGTCCTAAAATGATTCCCTGGGGTCCGAAAATTGAAACTGGTTATTTAGGTATTCCCCAGTTATATGATATGAAACAAGCAGGTGAAAAGGTGAATTTAGCGACTGAACATCCCGAAAAAGTATTCGAATTACAACAAATATTGAGAAAAGTACGAAATAAAAGTATCCAGATGAAGTAACATGCTGAATACACACCAACCCAATGTTGTCTCCAAAAGGGTGAATCAAGACAAAAAAAATCAAATAAAGGGTCTTGAATTCACCCTCTTTTTTAATCAAGAAAATTTCAATATGGTCCTCATTTCAAAAGAACAAATCCTTATAGACAAAGATCCTTTTCTTTAAAGTCAAAGTATTTATAACAAAACACCTTGAACACTTTCACAAGAATGGGTTACACACAAAAACTCTTAAAGATACAAGATACGTTTTTCCACTTTACCCATAAAAAAGAAATCTCAATTTATTTCTTTATTTTCCCTTCATTCACCAGTTCAGACAGCGCCCTGGCCAATGACGGACGAGTAACTCCCAGCTTCTGCGCCACCTCCTGCTGATTATGAATAACAGAATGTGTTTCTAGATATTTCAACAAACGAGTCTTTAAATTCAACAAAGCAAACTCATTCAATTTCCTGCTTAAAAAGACACTCCTGTCCGAAATATCCTTCAAAAAATTCTGCATCATCAATGGATGCAAACGCATAAATTCTAAAAATCGTTCTTTACCTATTACAAAAACCTCACAAGGTCCTATTGCCTCTACATTAACGGGAAAACGATTTTCAGTGGCAAAAATAAAAGCCGAAGCCAGCAAGTTAGGAGCTCCAATTTCTTCTACCGTCAGTTCTTTCCCTTCATCATTTATCATTCCCGCCCGTACACTTCCCGATGCAAGAATGTACAGCCCTTTACATAAGTCACCTTGCCGGGCAATGATATCACCCGGTTCAAAGTGCTTCAAACTATTCGGAAGGCCGAACAGGAAAGCAACCAATTCTTCCTCTTTCATTCCCTGGAAAGGAGCCATCTGCAATAATCCTGTCAGTTCCATCCTACTTTCTTTTAACTGTTATTTGTATCCGCTGTAACATATGGTACAACTTAAAAGACGAAAACCGTCTACTTTTGCACAAAAGTAATAGAAATCATTAAAATGAAAAAAGATATGGAGAATAATATGTTTTGTTTCCAATGTCAGGAAACAGCCAAAGGTTTCGGTTGCACCTTAAAAGGTGTTTGTGGAAAAAATGCAACTACAGCACGTACCATGGATTTATTGCTCTTTGTAGTACGAGGAATTTCTGTTGTGGCGGATCAATTGCGCCAGCATTCCCTCCCCGTTGAAAAAGAAGTGGACAATTTCATTGTAGACGCCTTATTCTGTACCATTACCAATGCCAATTTCGATGACGAAAGCATTACGAAACGCATTGACAAAGGATTAGCAATACGTGATGACCTTAAGCATCAAGCCTCTGCCAAGGACATTCCTCTGCCGGAAGCCGATGAATTAAATTGGAAAGGCAGCCACGATGAATATGATGCAAAAGCCGCAACAGTCGGCGTATTACGTGAACAAAACGAGGATCTACGCTCTTTAAAAGAACTGATTATGTATGGTCTGAAAGGAATGGCTGCTTATCTGGAACATGCCATGAGGTTAGGACATAATGACGAAAGTATTCATCGTTTCATGCAGAACACCATCGCACAAATTACAACAAAATCTTTATCGGCTGATGAACTGACTGTATTAGCACTGAAAACAGGTGAAATAGGCGTTCGAACAATGGCTCTGCTCGACAAGGCAAATACTTCCAGGTATGGCAATCCGGAAATTACCCATGTAAATATAGGAACAGGTACCCGCCCCGGTATTCTGATAAGCGGACATGACCTGCATGATCTGGAAGAATTGTTGGAACAAACCAAAGACAGTGGCGTGGACGTATATACTCACGGTGAAATGCTTCCTGCACATTACTATCCGGCATTTAAAAAATATACACATTTTGCAGGAAACTATGGAAATGCCTGGTGGAAACAACGGGAGGAGTTTACCTCGTTCAATGGTCCTATCCTGTTCACAACCAACTGCATCGTTCCCCCTCTGCCCAATGCCACTTATAAAGAACGCATGTTTACCACTAATTCTACCGGATATCCCGGCTGCAAGCATATTACAGCAGACGAGAAAGGACATAAGGACTATACTGAAATTATAGAAACAGCCAAACAATGTGCCGCACCGACAGAAATAGAACATGGAGAAATCGTTGGTGGTTTTGCCCATAATCAGGTATTACAACTAGCAGACAAGGTAGTAGAAGCGGTAAAGAGCGGAGCTATCCGTAAGTTCATCGTCATGGCTGGTTGTGACGGACGTATGCGCAGTCGCGATTACTACACCGCTTTTGCCGAGATGCTCCCCAAAGACACAGTCATTTTAACAGCCGGATGTGCTAAATATCGTTATAACAAACTAGGGTTAGGTGAGATTAATGGCATTCCGCGTGTTTTGGACGCAGGACAATGTAACGATAGCTATTCATTGGCAGTCATCGCCCTCAAACTGAAGGAAGTATTCGGGCTACATGACATCAATGAACTGCCCATTGTTTACAATATCGCCTGGTATGAACAGAAAGCGGTAATCGTATTGCTGGCATTACTCAGTTTGGGCATAAAAGAGATTCATCTCGGTCCCACCTTACCCGCATTCCTCTCGCCCAACGTGACGAAAGTACTGGTCGAAAACTTTGGAGTAAGCGGTATCGGTACAGTAGAAAGTGATATGAGAAAATGGGGATTAACGAACGGATAAACGGAATAATTATGAAACAGAAAAATTACCATTCATGTACAGTCGGACAAATTGTAGCCGGCAACTTTGATACAACCAAAGTATTCTCCCGTTACCATATTGATTTTTGCTGCCATGGCAATACTCCGTTTGCAGAAGCCTGCCGGAACCGTGGTATTGATCCCGAAGCAGTAGCACGTGAATTAAATGAATTACAAGAGAATACGGTTAGTAATGCTCCTGACTTTGCCGGATGGCCCATCGATTTATTAATAGACTACGTATTGAAAATACACCACCGGGGAATCCGTGCCAAAGGTCCGCAAATAGAAGCATTATTAACCAAAGTAACCGAAGCGCATTCAAAGAATCATCCAGAGTTATTGCAAGTCCAGGCACTGTTCCGCGACTCGCTTCTTGATTTGGAAAATCATTTATCAAAAGAAGAGAATGTACTATTTCCTTATGTTTATGAAATGTTCCAAGCCAAAGAGGAAGGCTTGAAAATTGTTGAATTTCATTGCGGCACCATTCTGTATCCCATCGAAGTGATGGAAGATGAACATAACCACGAAGGAGAACGTTTTGAAAAAATCTCTTCATTAACCAACAGATTCACCGCCCCTGAAGATGCTTGTGCCAGCTTCCGCTTGGTTTTACAACAATTGAAACAATTTGAAGAGGCATTACATGAACATATCCACCTGGAAAACAATATCATTTTTCCCAGAGCATTAGAATTGGAAAAGAAGGAAGCCATCTGATAACTACACCATGACACTTCCATTCACAAAAGTGCCCAAAGTGAAATAATGCACAAATCACTTTGGGCATCTTCATGTATTATAACCCACGCTCCACTATATAATCTTGTCCCTGTTCTGTCATCAAGTCATATTCATACACCTTATACAAAGCAGGGTATTGCGGATTTATCTCCTTGGAAACCAAAGGCTCTTTGATATCTGCCTGCATATAATATTCATTCGGATTCTTACCTTTTGCCTCTTTTAATCCAACCCCACGCAAAGGAACATACGAACGTAAACGCAAATTACCTCCCAAACGGGAATGAATCTTCGCTTTATCCAGCTGCACGCCATTCCAGTTCATATCCACCACAAATCCTCCACGGGCAACCAGTCCTTGCACACTTCCTGTGGCCCAGGCATCCGGAAGAGCCGGAAGCAAATGTACAGCTCCGTCATGGCTCTGCAACAACATTTCAGCCACACCGGCAGTATAGCCAAAGTTGCCGTCAATCTGGAAAGGCGGATGAGCATCAAACAGATTAGGATAAGTCCGTCCTTGCGGATAAGCCTCTTTCACTTCATCTCCAGGCAGCAGCTTCAACATATTATTAATAATCCGGAACGCATGATTACCGTCCAGCAAACGGGCCCACAGATTAACTTTCCAGCCAATGGACCAACCGGTAGCTTCGTCGCCACGCTGTAACAACGTGTTTTTAGCTGCCTGGAAAAGCAAAGGATGGGTGTAAGGAGATATCTGATTACTAGGGAACAATCCATATACATGAGAAATATGGCGATGCTTGTCATTCGGATTATCCAAGTCTTCCAGCCATTCCTGTAGCTGATTGTATTTCCCGATCTGCATCGGGGCCAGACGATTTAACATAGACCGCAAAGAATCCTGATAAGAAGCGGACATTTTCAGAATTCTTGACGCATGCAATGCATTGCTAAGCACATCGAAAATTATCTGATTATCCATCGTACAACCTGCCACAATCGTTGAAGCTTTTTTAGTATCCTCTCCCGAAGGTCCATGTTCCGGAGACATGGACGGAGCAGTCACCATCCAACCGTATTCAGGATGTTCAGTCAAATAATCAAGATAAAAATCAGCAGCTCCTTTCAATGCCGGATAGGCTTCGGAAAGAAACAACTTATCCCCACTATATAAATAATGCTGCCACAAGTGGGTAGTCAACCAAGCACCTCCCATGGGCCATGTACCATAAAACGCCTTATCCACCGGACCGGTGGCACGCCATATATCTGTATTGTGATGAGCCACCCATCCGTTGCATCCATACATAGTCCGTGCCGTTTCCCTGCCGGTAACTGATAATTCTTTCACCATTTCGAACAAGGGCTGGTGCGTTTCACTCAGATTGGTCACTTCAGCCGGCCAGTAATTCATTTCCGTATTAATATTGATGGTATATTTTCCATCCCATGGAGCAGCCAGTTTATTATTCCATATACCTTGCAAATTGGCAGGCTGACCTCCCGGCTGGGAGGAGGAAATAAGCAAATAACGTCCATACTGAAAAAGCAACACCGCCAAAGAAACATCCTTACCTTCATTGAACAGTTCGATGCGTTTGACAGTTTCCAACTTAGCCCGCTCACTGGTTCCCAAATCCAATCTTACACGGTCAAACTGCTCTTTATAAAGAGCTATATGCTCCTGTAAAACCTGACTATAAGGGCGTCCCAATGCCAGAGACAGATATCCGGACGCTTTTTTACTCTCATTGCCACTTATATCGTGATAATTAATAAAATTCGTACCCGATGAAACATACAGAGTAACACTGTCCGCTCCTTCCACTGTAATGTTTTGGTCATCAATTTTCACCTTACCTCCATCCACATCAGCCTGTGTCTGTGTTTCCATACGAATCAATCCTTTCACTCCCTCATGATCCCTACCCTTTCCGGTCAGAACCAATTTCTTTCCTTTCCTGCTGACTTTATGCTCCAATGGCGACACATATCCGACCTTAAAATTCAGTTTTCCCGGCCGGTCTGCTGTCAAACGAACCACTACCACCTTATCAGGAAATGATGCAAAAACTTCACGTTGAAAAGTCACGCCATCCACTTTGTAACGGGTAGTAGCCACCGCACGTTCCAAATCCAGATCACGATAATAATCGGTAACCTTTTCATGTCCGGGGGTTTCTATAATCAAACTGCCGATTGTCTGATAGGGCATACCATGCTTCCCGGCATAAAAGTTTTCTTGAATCAAGTTCTGAGCCTCCATGTTTTTTCCGGCGAAAATCAGTTCACGCACTTGAGGCAGACTTTCCAATGCTTCCGGCTTGTCATTCCGGTAGGGACTGCCTCCCCACATGGTTTCATCGTTTAGTTGAAGTTCTTCACGGGCCGTTCCGCCATATACCATCGCTCCCATCCGGGAATTGCCGACCGGAAGCGCTTCCACCCACGTCCCGGCAGGTTGCTTATACCACAATTTCAGATCACCTGCCTGAATAGATAACGAAAAAGACAATAAAATGCCTGCTAATAATGAATAAGTTTTCATGGTTAATAGATATTGTATAATGTACAAATATAATTCTATTAACCATACAAACGAAAAGACAGAAGCATTTTATTGTCTAAAAAACAATTATGATAAAGAAAAGACCAAATATTACACCTCCTCCCTATCTGATAACCGGAATCACATAATCGTATTTTCTCAATATTTCCGTTACAGGAGACAGTGGAAGCAAGTCAGGGCGGGGAGATATAAAAGACTTGCTGCCGATAGCCGAGCAATGCCAGGAAGTGGGATTCACGGGAACACCGGGAGAAGTTCGGAACGGCATATTCAACGGCAACAGTAAAGAGGAATCCGCAGAAGAAAGGAAAGTTCCGGTTGTGCATTGACGGAATGCCTATACTTGAATGGTTCAAGATGAAATTTAAAGAGCTTAAGGAAAAGCTGGGTGTAGGCCACACTCCAAAAAAGAAAAACAGGCCCCAAAGAGAGTTGAGAATATAATTCTTTGATAGAAAATAAAAATGTAATTCTAATTGTTAATGAATTGCACTTTGAGTATTTTTGTAAATACTTTGTTTCACTGATAAATAAACCAAGATGAAAACTATATTTTTATGTTTCTTCTGTCTTTTCACTATCGGATGTACGCATCAGTCCAGTCAAGAAAACTGTGTAGAAATCGGCAGTGCGGATGCAATCTGCGTAAGCACCGATACTTTAGGGAAAACAGTACGCATGAATATGCTACATGGGCATTATACCACTGAAAGTGAAGAAGTGTTCGCTATTGTCCTCAATCCTCAGAAACTTCCACTTAGTTATGGTAGAAGATGGATTTTAGAAAGATGGGAAAATAATCAATGGGTAAGGCTTTGGACGAAAAAGCCCACAGGTTTTTTTGATGACGAAATTATACCGATTACCCCACCTATATATTATTGTTTCAGTTTTCCTATTAAATACTATAAAACAACTCCCGGCAAATATCGTATTTCCATATCACTGTGGAATGATATGGAGAAAATAAACCTCAATGCTGAATTTGAAATAGAATAAACATCTCTTTCACTAAACAATTCAATGTTATGAAAACAAAAATATGGGTAGGAGTTCTATTTTACTCTTTTTTGGGATGTGCGAATAAGGCACCAAAATCAAATCTTACAAGCAAATTAGACTCTACAGGTGAAGCTGTCTATTTTATAGAAGATACTGTTGTTGACCAATCTGCAGGCTTGCAAGTCATTGAAGCCTTAAGCAGGGTCTATGGAAATGATCCGAATTCTATAGGAGGTTTCATCGGTAGCCCGCGTTGCCCTTCTTTCTTGGAAGGTATGTTCTTTGACGGTTCCACGTTGGTTTTTCAGGTAAGAGGTGACACAGCGCATGCAAGGCGAATTTTGGAATCTACTGCCGGTAGCAAAGCTTTTCGACTGGAGCAAGTTACTGAAAGTAATTATTCACAGCAACAACTTATGAGCATCGTAGACGAGTTGAACCAGCGGTTTGACACATTGACAGACAAGAAGCTGAAAAATAATATGACCAGTTGGGGTGTAGGATTACGGAATGTTGAAGTCAGGTTTATTCTCAACACTCCCGAAGTCCGACAAGCATTCCGGGAAAAACTCATGGATTCTCCCGCCATTCGTTTTGAAGGACCGGAACAGCCGATAATAAATGAGCGAATTAGTATAACTGATACGCTCGGTATTTCCCTGCATCCGGAATATTCCGTTTACTCCACTGAGGCATCCACAGCTTCCTTTGTTTTGCTAAATCAAGGAAACAAGAACATAATGTGTGGCGAGCATTATTTCATTACTTATGAAGACGAGAATGGCACTTGGCGTGCATTGCCCATCAATGACGCTGCCATAGATATAGGTTATATGGTACTTCCCGGTGGGCATCATTTGTTTACTGCAAATCTTTATCCCGAAGTTCACTCCAATAAACCGGGACGTTACCGTTTTTTCTATGAAGTCATGCTTGATGCTGATACCCCATTGCGTCATGACATATTGATGATGACCGAATTTCGATTGACTGATAATAAGCAAGAAATAAAAAATGCTATTAGAATAGAAATCCCCCAAAAACCGGATAATTATGGAGCTGGATTTATTCCTACTCAAGCTCCTCCAAAAGAAGATGAAGTTTATCATGTAGTGGATGACATGCCCGAATTTCCCGGTGGTATGGATAAATTGTTACAATTCATCAACGACAATATGCAATATCCAACCAAAGCCCAAACAGAAGGAATACAAGGAAGAGTTATTGTTCAATTCATCATAGACGAAGACGGTTACATAATAGAACCTAACATAGTAAGGAGTGTTGAGTCTTCTTTGGATAATGAGGCACTACGTCTGATAAAAATGCTTCCTCAATGGAAACCCGGCACACTAAAAGGAAAAGCCATAAAGGTGAAATATACAGTCCCAGTAGCTTTTAAACTCAAATAATAGCAACTATGAAACATTTATTACTCATATTCCCGTAATATTCGAAAATCACCATTCCCCTCGCAACAATGTGCTTGAATAAAACGAAAAACCCACCTTTACATTAACAGATGTAAAAATGGGCGCTACATCTTTAAACTATTGATTTTCAATGTTTAATGCGGTGCGTACGGGACTTGAACCCGAAGATGCCCACAATTTGATTTTCAAATTGTTACAACGACCGTATATCTTTTCTGTAACGAATATGTAACGAACATTTAACTGACTATGTCCTAATATGACTTAACAATGTCTGCACGTTTCATCATTACGAGTGCAAAGATACGCATTTTTTCTGTAACAGCAAATTTTTATTCTATTTTTTTCAAAATCAAATCAGTATGGATTAAAGTTCAGACCTCTAACTGGCTTTTAAATAGCTTCTTACACATTATGTATCAGTTTATTGTATCATTTTTCAAAAAGACCGCTGCCTTAAAACCGACTTTTATGTAAATCTCCAAAATCCATTTTAAGGCAAAACATCGGAGGAATACCTGTAACCGCAAACCATACATACATAACAATAACGATTGCAAGACTTCCATCACAGTGGTAGAAAAGCGGTGCTTTTCCCTTTGTTGTTGCACCGCCCTTTATCTATCCCCTATGGCGCATTACGCCATACCATCCGTTCCCTTTTCCTTTTCACCTCTCCATGTGTATGCCTCCGTTTCCATGCCTCCTTCAGGACAAGCATCAGTATGTCATTTTCGTTGCTGGGGCAAAGGTAATTTCGGGACAATACGCTGCTGCAAGGTCAAGCCGCTTGCGGTTGTCCGGAAAAATCTCCACCCTCACAAGCTCAGGTAGTATTTTATCCGACAAACCTTGCATCATCTAATCCCGACCTTTGAGAAGCCCCCGAAACGAAAACGACCGATGCGGTCGGAAGACGGCACAAGGAAATTTCGGACATACGGAGAGGCGAAAAGAAAAAAAAATCGACCCGACCCTCCCAATCCGAAAGAAACAAGTAACAATCTAAAAATTAGAAGATATGGGAATGACATTGAACGACATCGGAAAAGCATTGTGGAAAGCATTGTCCGCAATGGTAACGGCAGCATCGGGTATTGCCCTTTGTGTCGGAAGTTTGGCGATAGGCATCGCAACGGAAATCCTGATGGGTGTGTTGAGTTTCGTGTTTGGAATACTCATCACCACCGCATCACTTGTAGGCTTAATCGCCTTAATGGTTTGGTTACTGACAATCTAAAAAATCAAGATATGAAAAGAAAAAGACACAGCAAGAGCGCATTTCAGCAATGCAGGTATTACGAAGTGGACAACATCTTCGAGTATATGGTGGAAACCTACATTAACGGCAACTTCTCAACTTTCCGTGAATTGTACCACGAACTCAATAAGGAAGCGAGAAAGGACTTCATCGGTTTTCTTTTGGTGGAATGTTCACCACAATACCACATAGAGATTTTACAAGAAATTGTTTGACACACTAAAAGATACGGACATGAACAAGACAACGGAAAAGATACCCACATGGAGTTTGGGCTATATTATCAATGGCGATGCAACCGCACTCACAGATGATGAAGTTCAGACAATAGACAGATGGATGAAGCAATGGCAGGTACAGACAGTTTCACCACTAACAGATGAAGAAGGGAACGCACAGCCTTATTTTACCCATTACCCCCTATTCGGACTTCCCACAGAAGTGGAAGATTGCGAGATACTTTATTTGAATGACAACCCGACTAAAATTTAAGATTATGAAAGGAACAGACCATTTCAAACGAACCATACAGATGTTTTTGGAACAGAGAGCAGCGGAAGATGAACTCTTTGCCAAAAGTTACCGCAACCCAGCCAAGAACATAGACGATTGCGTCACATACATTCTGAACTATGTACAGAAAAGCGGTTGCAACGGCTTTTCAGACGGAGAGATTTATGGACAAGCCATTCACTATTACGATGAAAACGAGATTGAAGTAGGCAAGCCGATACAATGTCAAGTAGCTGTAAACCATGTGGTGGAACTGACAGAAGAGGAAAAGCAGGAAGCAAGGAGAAAGGCGGTTGCCCAATATCAACAGATGGAACTCCAAAAGCTACAGAACCGCAACAAGCCGACAGCGAAAAAAGAAACACAAGTCCAACCCTCATTATTTGAATTTTGATTATGAAACCGAGAAACAAGTTTGAAAAAGCGGTTTTTGCTCAAAGCAAGAAACTGCCCCGTATAAGCAAAGCACAGATGAAATGGGCGTTCCGTGAATGTATAGACCACTTTGCACACCGCTTGCCGAAAGGTCGTACCACATGTATGGATTGCGGTCATAGCTGGATAATGAACGAACAGACCAAACAATGCACTTGTCCCGAATGTGGGGCAAGGCTTGAAGTCCGTCTTACCTATGTACGCAAGGTTCAGCAAAAACAATACTTTACCATACTTACCACAAGCGGAGAATACCAAGTGCTGCGCATGTTCCTGCTTATCGTGGAAATGGAAAAAGGACTCAAGGCACAACCTTATGCGTTTGAAATCGGGCAGTATTGGTGGAACAAGGAGGGACGCAAGGCTGTCGTGGGCATACAACGGATACTTGGCAGATATTTGGACACTTTCTCTTTGGGCTCGCCTATGGCTATCCGGCAGGACAACATCGCTTATGACCACATTTCATATTGCCCCATGTATCCGAAAATCAGAGTTATTGACACATTGAAAAGGAACGGCTTCAAAAGGAACTTTCACGGCATTGTTCCGACCAAGCTAATCCCTGCACTGCTTTCTGACAGTCGGGTGGAAACATTGATGAAGTCGGGAAAAATCAATCACCTGCGCCATTTCCTATTCAATCCGCAAACACTTGACAGATGTTGGAACTCCTATAAAATTGCCATGCGCAACAAATATGACATATCGGACATGGTGATATGGTGCGACCTCGTATGTCTGTTGGATAAATTAGGCAAAGACTTACGTAACCCTCATTTTGTCTGTCCGCCCGACCTCAAGGCAGCACATGACCGGTACATGGAAAAACGACAAGCCATATTGGAACGTGAACGGGAGCAACAACGCATATTGCAGGAAGCCGAGCGGTTGGAACGTGAGCGTAAGAAATTGGAAGACATGGAGAAAGACAAAGAAAATTATATACGAAAGAATGCCGTTTTTTTCAATCTCGCACTGACAGACGGATTGCTCGTCATCAAAGTGTTACAGAGTGTGGACGAATTTTTGGAAGAAGGGAAAGCCATGCACCATTGCGTCTATACCAACGAATATTATAATCGGGACAACACACTGATACTTTCCGCACGGATAGACGGAAAACGTATTGAAACAGTGGAATTGTCATTAGATACATTCAAGGTCGTACAAAGCAGAGGTGTATGCAATTCCAATACCGAATACCACGACCGCATCATAAACCTTGTGGAGAGCAATGCCGAACTGATACGCCAACGGATGAACAAGGCGGCATAAACGTATAATGACTTAATACTTACAGATATGGACGTAAAAATTGAAAACTTGTTTTTCGGGTGGCATGAGAAGCTGCCCGAAACATTCATCAGACTTGTCAATACATTGGTATTGACAAGGAACGGGAAGGAAGTGAGGGAAGCGATGGCGACCTTAGCCCAAGACAAGGACTTCAGCGACTTCTTCCTCTACGGATTTGGACGCAGGCATTTGTGGGTCAAGCAAAAAGGTGTACCCACCACTTATGGAAACACGGATTACAGACTTTTGATTGTTGAATTTTAATTGAAAAGGCTATGGCAACAAGAATGACCATCAACGGAGTAAGCACCTGCACGGCAGGTGAGAAGTACGAGAAATTCCAAATGAAAATCGGGCGTAAAGTCCGCACGATGTACCAGTACGACTATCGGGACACCTTGTCGGGAGAACTGTTCTCCTGCGTGAAGCCCACTTTGGACGAGTGCAGACGGTTGCGTGACGAATGGATAAAAGAAAAGGAGGACAGATTATGACAGCAGGATATGACACGCTGATAGTTACATTCAGCGACCCCATTTGCGTATTAGACCGTATGTTTGACTGCCCTGCATGGGGAGTGGAAAGTCTGAAGGAATGGATAGACGGCTACGAAAGCACACGCATGACCCCGATAAACGACCATACGGCAGTCATCACTTCCGAGTACAACACGGTGCACGTGGTGGAATGGCTCAGAAAGCATACCCCCATTGCGGAGATGAAAGAATTTTGAGTGCGTGGCGGTGGAAACACCGCCCATTCGCTCATGAAGCGAAAACCCATAAAACGGAAAGAGCATGAAATACTATTTTATACTGACAGACGAAAAGGACGCATGGATGCAGTTCCTTTACCTCCCTACGGGAGATTATGTGTCCGGCTATATCCGTGATTTGCGGAGCGTGGGAATATCCGTACATGACTATGACCTTTGGAACAAGGATACACAGCCCATTGCCGAGCGCACGCTTGAACATGTCCGACAGCGGATGAATTCCAAATGAAAAAAAATCGGGTGGCAGAAGCCACCCACTGACAATAACTTAAATTCACGGACAAATGGTAGCGAATACAATCTTACAGCAGTTGGGCGGACACGGCTTCGCAGTAATGACGGGCAGCCGCAATTTCGAGTGTACTTCGCGCAGGTAACGGGACTTTACACCTGTTTCTGACCCTTTGACGGGTGGTGAAAATTGCTGCCCGCTACTTTCTTTCATGAGCAGGTCAGCGGATAAGAAAGTAGCAAAGAAACCATGTTCAAAAGACTTCCACAGACGGAAGTCTTTTTCTTTTCCCGGCTTACAGATTACGGTTCAGTATAAGAGAGAGCGGATAAATGTACTTGTTGTATGCCCTCAGTTTTTCCATGTCCACCCGGTTGCCCGAATACGGGTTGCTCTTTTCGTCATAGAAGAATATGTCCGTTATATCCTCCCTGCGGACGATATGCTCCCCGCACAGCGGAATATCCTCCACATCGAATTTCTCCAACGGAAGTGTATCCACACTGCCGGGAAGGTCGTTTCCCAGTTCGTTCAGATTGCGGTTGAAAAGGGCAAAGCCCCTGCGTTTGAAGTCCAGACGTATGCCATACGGACGCCCCGTCAGAAAGGCATCCGCCGCTTTTGCCATATAATTTTCCATGATTGTCTTTTCCGTTTTCAAAAGTGATACAAATGTAGGACTTTTACCGGAGCAAAGCAAAAGTTTACGGAAAATACAAGGGAGAACCTCACCGTCAGTGAAGCCCTCCCTCATGGCTATTTTTCATACAGCAGCAGAAATTCCATTTTCCGCCGCCGCTCTATCGAGCGGATTTTCCGTCCCTTATAGTGGCAGTAGGATATGTATTCCCCATAAATGTCCCGGTCGCCCGCTTCCAGTTTCTTCAGCAGCCGGCTTTTCGGACGCTTCCCGTAGCCGAGCAGCGTTCCGTGCCCCACGTTGTAGCTGAGAACGGTCAGGAGCAGGGCATCTTTTTTATATCTGTAAAACAGCCTGTAACGCTCCTCCAAGTCCTTGCGCAGCAGTTCCTCCGCTTCCTCCTCCGTCATGTCGTAGGACAGTTCCTCTCCCGGAAGTTTACAATGTCCATAACCGTAGTATGGATAGTCCGAACGGTCATGGAGTCCCTCGTATTTCTTGACCAGTTCGACCGCCAACTCCGCCTTCGGCTCATCATGGAACGATGCGGACGTTGCATCCGTGTCCTGTGCAGGCAGGCTGGCGGAGAAAGCGACCGCCAGCACCGCCGACACAAACAGCCGTTTCAATTCTGCCTTACTGATAGACACCTCCTTTCATCATAGCCGAAGTATCAGCCCCGGACGGAATGTCCTCCGTGTCCGTGTCGTTGTTGAACTCCACTTCCCATTCAAAGGCATTGCCGAAGTTGTCCTCCACCGTGATGGTCAGGCTTTGCGATTCATCGCACTCCGAAGTGTAGTACAGGCGGAACTTCCCGTTTTCCAGCAGGTAACGGTCGTTGGGCTGGAATACCAGACCGTTGTCGAGCTTCAGCGTGCCTTCGCCGTCATACTGGAAATAACGGATGGTATAGACCGCCCCGTCAAACTCGCCCTCGCATACCAGCTCGCATCGTATCTCCGCTGTTTCGCCCAGTTTCAGTTCCTTCGGCACGGGCATCGTTTCCACCGTGAACGGGTAGGCTTGCATTACGTCCAGCTCATCATCGCAGGAGGCGAAGCCGAAAGCGAGCAGCCCCAAACAGAAAGTTGCCAGTGATTTCACCATGTTTCTTTTCGTTTTTGTTCTATTGTTCAATCTGTTCATGTTCATAATCGTTACATTTTAATGGATTTGCTTTTCTTTTCATTCTCATGTTGCGTCAGCCTTTCGGCAAGCGTCTTTTGCAGGTGTTCGTTCAAGTCCTTGCATCCGCCATAGATACCGGAGCAGTCCGACATCCTTTCCCCATAGCGGGTGCCGAGGGCTTCCAGCGTCCGCCTCCCGGCTTCGTCGTTGTCAAGGTAACAGTTTATCCGCCCATAGCCGTCCAGATACCGGAACGCCTTCGCCGCGTTGGACACCGAGTTGAGCACGAGGTGGTCTTCCCCGTTCCCGATACCCAGCGCACGGGCGGACAGATAGTCCATGAAGCCCTCATGCACGTTGCAGACGGTCGAGCCGGACGGCAGCAGGGTGACATCCTTCGGCGGCACACACCCCTTAAAGAACGGGTTGCGTATCTCATATCCGCCGCTTCCGTTACCGAAAGCCACGGCAAAATACCGCTTGCCGTGCATGGTATAGCGAATCTCCTTACAGTTCGCTACGGCGATGGCGGACGGTATGCCACGCTCTTGCAGATAATGGAGCAAAGCCCGGTTCTGCAAGGGAAGTATCTCCACATTCTCAAAGCTCTGCCCGCCAGCTTGTCGCACTCCGGAACTCTGACGCGGCTCATGTTCCGGAAGCGGCATACCCGACATCTCCGCCACATACTTCACTTGCGTAAGGAAGTCGTCCGTCCTGATGAACTCCCCGGCAAGTGCGAAGATGTTTCCGCCCTTGCCTTCGCCAAAATCATACCAGAGATTTTTCTCCGGGTTCACCTTGAAAGACGGTGTCTTTTCCTCCCGGTAAGGCGACCTGTACCATACGGCATTGGCACGCCTTTGCACGGGATGATGCCCCAGCCGTGCGAGAAAGTCCTCTATCGGTATCCTCTTCATTCTGTCTATTTCCGTTTCCATAGGCTCACACGTCAGTTGATGATGAACTTGACGCCTATCCCGTACTCCGTGCGGCACACGCCCGTGCTGCCGCCCCAGAGAAAACGCTCTCGAAGCGTGGCGGTCAGCGCGATAAAATCCGCAAGGTACACCTCCATGTCCAGCGTGGCGGCGCAGCCATAGACAAAGGCATCCCCGTTGCCCAGCCTTGCCCCGTCATAAAGTGTCTTTTTGCCCCAGTTCGCCGTCTCATACCCGGCAAGGGCTGACGCACCGGCATAGAGGAACACCGTCTTTTTCGCATCCGAAAGGAAATTGTAATAGTAGCCCCCTTCTGCCGTGAACTGTGCCACGGGAACATTCACGCTCCTGTACGGATGGTTCGTCTGAAGGTATTCCGCTCCGTACACCCACTTGTTGCCGCCCCTTGCATAGCTCGACAACATGGCTCCCAGCCAGTAGCCGTCCGACCCGGTCATTCCTGCCTTCACCTCGATGCCCCGCATCTTCGGCAGGCATCGCTGGGCTTCCGCCCGTCCTGCAAGAAGGACGGACAGAAGCATTGCCATAAACAGTACCTTGCCTTTCATCGTACGCGCAGTTCGTTGATGGTTTCAGCCTGTACCAAATCCCCGTTCTCCACGACAAACGTCTGGTGGCGACCGCCGTCCTTCTCGTTCATCTCCACCACGAGCTGTTTGCCGTCAGGGATGGTGAACTTCGGAAGGCAGAACACCGTACGTTCGGACTGTTTTCCGGCTACGCGCACCGCATAGTTGTAGGCGCGGAGCGGGAACAGCACCTGTTCCTGAATGGCAGTTCGTTTCGCCACTTTCTTGTCCACAATCTTGAACGTGATATAGTCCACGTCAAACGGCACGTTGCTCTGGTTCTTTACCTCCGTGTGCAGGTACAGCAGGTCGTTGTGGACGTATATCCCTTTCAGCAGGTACTGGATGCCGAAACGCTTGCAGCCGATGTGCTTCACCTTGCGCTTGTTCTCCTTGTGCAGCGACTTCATGATGAGATGCACCAGCATCGGGCTTTCGCTGCCCAGCTCCTTCAGATAGATTTCCTGCGCGTTGTTCGGGCGGTTTACCGTGCTGCCGTCATGGATGAAGTCCTTCATCTCCACGTTGAGCATCAGCGGCTCGTCGGCATATTTCACGTTGAACGAATAATAGGAGCCGTCCTCCGTGATGACGCTCATGTTCGTTTCCGTGCGGAAGTTCCTTACCGTCGCCTTCACGCGGATGACGTTCTCCGCACCGTCCGCCTTGCCCGCTATGAGATTGGGCGAACCCAAATCCACATAGCGCACCGCCGAGGGAAACAGGATATGCACCGTCTTGTCATACGTGACTTCCAGACCGTGCGGCGGTATCATGCGGTCGAACATCAGCTTCTTCGTCAGCCCGTGGTACAGGTCGCCGTCCTCTTCCGTCTGCGGATAGACCTCCTTCGTCAGTTTCAGCCCCTCTGCCTTTGCGGTGGCGGTGCTGTCATTGCTTACACCCTGTGCATAGGTTGCACAGGCTATGCCTGTAAAAAAGGCAAACATTGTCATTACTTTCTTGATACTCATTTTACTTTGGATTTAGTGGATTAAAATTGTCTTGTTGTTTTTTCTTTTCGTCTTTATGTTTTTCGGTTGTCATTCCTTTTCCTGATACAGCAGCACCCTGTATCCCGATTTCAGATGCACCCTGACGGTACGCATCCTTTTCGAGATGTATTGCGACACTCCCTGTATCACGCCCTTTCCCAAGTCGGAGGCGAGCTGCGCCCCCGCATCGGTCGAGATGTTGATGCTGCTTCCCAGCGAGCTGCCCATGTTCGCCCCGATTTCCTTCGCCGCGTCAATCTCCATCGAACCGGGGATGAAGATGCCCGCCTGTCCGTCGTTGTCGTACACCTCCAGCTCCACCGGGATGATGTTCCCCTGATGTTCCAGCGAGGTGATGCTGATTTCCAGACGCTCGCCCTGCAAGCGTGCCGCACCCACAAGGGTGGCGTTCCGTGGAACAGTCCTGCCCGACACCCGCATCGGCTCCAGCAGCCGGAGCTTCACCGTCTGACCGTCCGTTATCGTCTGGTCGCCCTGCACGCAGGCGGTGATGGTGTTCTTTCCGGCAGCCTCTGCCGTGCCGATGGCGGTGTGAAAGCCGAAGTTGCGCTCGCAGCCGTAGTCCGCGATGAAAGCCGGGTCCGTCAGGGGTTGCGGCAGGGCGGACACCGTTGTCGGACGCACCCCGCTCACGGCTTCTGCCTTCATTCTCTTTTTGCCTCTATGACCGGCGGGCGTTTCCGTTTCTTCGGGCTGCACGGCTTGCCCGGCATTGTTTCCTCCGTTTTGGTATTTCGCAGCCAGCTCGTAGGACTTCTCCAGCAGGGCGACCTGTTCCTCCATTGTCGAGGGCTTTTTCTCCTGCTCCATGACCATGCGCTCCAGCTCGTCGATACGCCTACGGAGTTTCTTCTTTTCGTCATCCTCCTTCGGCGGCTCGTAGAACGTGCCCAACGAGGTGTTCAGCCGCTTGTTGGCAGTAACCGAAGAACGGATGCCCGTATGTTGCCGGCTCTCCTTTTCCTTTCGGGGCGTTTCTGCCGGTGTCAGGCGGCAGTCGTCCGGTGCAGCTGTCGTATCCGGTTTCACGTCCGTGTCGTCCCAGAACGAGGACAGGTCGCCCACCATGCCCCGGCGCTGCTTCTGCCTTTTCTCCAGTTGCTGTTGTTCGTAGGCTTTCGCCTTGTCGCCGATGATTCCGGCGTTTTCCGGCTGGGGCATGTCGGTGTTGAATCCCTGCCCCAGCTTTTCTTTCTCCCTGTCCTCCTGCGAGGGGGAGAAGATGAGCCACATACAGCCCAGAAAGGTCAGTCCCATCAGCGGATAGACCAGCATCTTCCTTCTCAACTGACGCTGTTCCCCTGTCAGCCGTCTCTTCTCTTTTGTTTCATTCTTCTGTTCTTTTTTCGTTTCCATATACATTATTATATAAGTTATCATTCTCCTGCACGGGCAGGTTCAAATTTCCGATGTGCCGTATCTCCAGTGCCTTTTCACTTTTCCCGAAGTCGGCAATGGCGGTGGCTGTCGTATAAAGGCATCCGGCGGCGAAGGGGACAAGCATTCCGGCAATGACCGCCAGCCTTGCCTTCGGCGGCAGCGTGTCCAGCTTTCCGTGCAGTTCCGTCCTGAAACGGGTGGCGCACTTTTCAATTATTATTCTTGTCTTTCCCATACGCCTATCTCTCCACGCTTCTGATGTCCCTGTTCTCCAGTATCGTGAACCCCTCGATGGTGAACCCGTTCGGGTTGTCGTCCGAACGGCTCGCGTTCAGCAGGCGGCAGGATGTTACCAGCGTGCGTTCCGTCACGTTACTCTCGCGGATAATCATCTGCCTTGCGTATGTCCGCGCCTCGTAGGGATAGCGGTCGAAGTTGCAGACCACGCTGTCCACCTGAAGCACCTGATTGATGTTCCCCGCTATGATGCGGTTGTAGAAACCCTTCTCTGCAAAGTCGGCGTAGTAGTTGTACGCGCTCCTGTCCGCCAGCAGCAGCGCGCGCTTCACGTTGTGTTCGATGGCGCTCTTCTCCGGCGAGAGGGTGAAGAAAAGCTCGTGGAAGCGGCGCACGTGTTCCCTTGCTTCCGCAGGGCGGTTCTGCGACAGGTCCTGCGAGAGTGCGAGCATCAGGCTCTTGCCCCCGTCAAGGACGTATATTTTCTGCCTCTGCGCTTCGGCGAAGCGGAAGGCGCACACCACCGAGCAGACTACCACGAGGGCGCACGCCGCCGTGTAGATGATTCCGAACAGCCGTATCTGCCGGAAACTCGTTTCGATGTTTTTCAGACTCTTGAACTCCATTTTTCTGTCTTTCTTTTTGGGTTGTAAAATCATGTTTCGGTATCTGTTTTCCGGAACGGCGCTTCGGGGCTACCGGTGTGCCGCCCCGGAAGTTCAGGCTATTTCCTTTTCAGCAGCCTGCCGGCCTGTTTCTTGATAAACCTGCCCGTGCGTCCCGCCACATTTCCCGCTGTGGCTCCTGCAAGACTGCCTGCCAGAGCTCCGGCGGTGCCGATGTTCTTGTTGTAACTGCCTATGCCGCCACCGGCTTGGATAATCCAGCCTGCCACCGTCGGGATAGTGAAATATCCCACGATGCCGATGATGAGGAACACGATGTACACCCCGTTGCTTGCCTCCACCGAGAAATTCGGGTCAGCCTGCATTGCCTCGATGTCCTGCTGGAGCATCAGTATCTGGATTTTCGCCAGTATGGTGCTGAACAGGTCCGATACCGGAAGCCACAGGTAAATCTGTATGTAGCGGCTGAACCATGCCGAAAGCGTCGAGTGGAAGCCGTCCCACACGGAAAAGGCGAAGACTACCGGTCCCAGTATGGAGAGCACGACGAGAAAGAACGTCCGGAGCGTGTCGATTATCAGTGCTGCTGCAAAGAACACCAGTTCCAGCAGCTCGCGGAACCAGTCACGCACGCTCTTCTTGATGCTGTAAGACGCCCAGTCCATATACATCCCCGTCATCGTGACCAGGTCCGACGGCGACCAGCCCAGCTCGTCTATCTGCCGGTCGAACTCCTCGTCCGAAGCAAGGTAGGCGGTTTCCGGGTTCCGCATCATCGCCTCGTACTCCAGCCTGTCCTTCTGCTCCCTGTATCTGTTCATGTCGAAGGTCTGTTCTTCCAGTATCGAGTGCGTGCCCTGCACGACAAGCCCCAGCACGGAATTCATCGTACCCAGCACGACGGTCGGGAAGAAAAGGATGCACAGCCCGATGGCAAATGGGCGCAGCAGCGGGTACACGTCTATCGCTTCGGCACGGGCGAGCGACTGCCACACGCGCATCGCCACGTAGAACAGCGCGCCCAGTCCCGCAAGCCCTTTAGCCACCCCTGCCATGTCCGAGCAGAGCGGCATCATCTCCTCATACAGCGAGAGGAGTATCTGATGAAGGTTCTCGAACTCTCCCATAGGCTACCAGTATTTTTCGTTGGGGTTTCCGTAGAGTGCCGTCACCCGGTCCATGTCGTTCTTCTTCCTTGCCCGCAGGTAGGATACCGAAATGGTCTTGTTCGTATAGTAGCGCACGAGATTGCGGTAGTTCAGCAGGTTGCGGTAGGCATTCTCGATGATGGCGAGCCGTTCCGCGTCCGTGAGCGACATCCCCGTCACGTTCACCACGTTCTTCAAGTCCTGAAGCACATCCGAGCTTTCGTCTATCAGCATGGCATAGCCCGATGATATGGCGGCAAGTTCCTCCGGAGTGTAGTTCTCGTCCGAGAGCATCTTCTGGTAGTTGTCCACGTAGGTTTCCGAGATTTCCATCACCAGCCCCACGCTTTTTGCCACCTTCGTGCCGCCCCTTACCACATCATGCACCGATTTCAGTGCGTCGTAATAGGCTTTTCCCAGCTCGAACACCTTTTTCGTTTCCAGAAAGCCGTTCAGGGTGTTGGCTTTCGTTCCGGCGGTCTCCACCATCTCCTTGGCGGAGTTGATGATGCTTTGGGCAAGATTGCCGGGGTCGGACACCACCCATTGGGCGTATGCCCCGCCCGTACCCGTAAGGCACAGGCAGACCGCTATCAGCGGCATTTTCAGTTTTCGTTTCATTTTCATTTTCACGTTGGATTTAGTGGTACATTCTTATTGTTCTTCTTTCTTTTCGCCGTCCGAAGTGTCATCCGTATCCACCCGGATATAGTCGCCGTTAGGCGAAAAGGACAGGACATCCGTTTCCTCGTTGTACGCCACGTCGATGCGGAAGCCCGTGTTCATGTACAGGTTACCGTCCGCCTCCCTTTGCAGCAGGTAAGTTTCCGGCTTCAATTTCCTGCGGACTCCCGTCCTGCGGAACAGCGTAACCTTGTAGTGTGCGCCCTCCTTGTACACCAATATGTCAGGTTTGCCCTCCACGCTTTCCCAGTTGCCGCAAATCTTCTCGCGCACATCCTCGTTTTCTTTCATTACCGTCTCGCAGGCTTGCAGCATCAGCGATGCCAGCCCTATCAGACCACCGCACAGCAGCAGTCGTTCCGTCTTTGTCATTTTGATATTCATTTTCTTGTCTTTTTAAGTTTTGTTTTTCTAAATAGGTTGCCCTTTCCGTCAAAAACCCGGCCTTCTGCCTCCACGCTTGTGCATACGGGCCTCTCTGGCGTTGCTTTCGGATGCCTCCCTTTGTGCCGGTACCGCTTTCTGTGCTGCGGACTTGCCGAAAAGCCTGTCCGCATCGGGCTTCTTGCCCGTCATCCGGCAGAATCGGGCATCCAGTTCCCGGTATGCCTTTTCCACCTGCTCCAGCACCGTTCCGCGTGAAGCCCTGTGGTCAATGCCGTATTTGTCAAGGATTTCCGGCTTGTACCACAGCGGGTCATCATAGTCTTTCCGGTACACCATCCCCCTCAGAAACAGCAGTTCCCGATATTTCTCCTCCAGATAGTCCCTTGCCGGAGAAGGGCAGATGCGCTCGTATGCCTTTTCCACTGCAAGCACCACTTTCCCATAAGCCTTTCCCGGACCGGGGATTTCCCCCTTGCGTATCTTCTCCATGTGCCTGCGGTACTCCGTGCCGTCCGCCTCCTCAAACATACGGTTGTCCCTCTCCGCCAGCTCCATGTACCGCCGGTAATCCTCTTCGAGGCCGTACTGTCTTCTGATGGTTTCCGGCAGCTCGGTTCCGAATGTCAGGAACTCGCGGAACCATGAGATATGCTCCCGGACTTCCTCCTCCCTGCGCTGCACGGCATCAGTATATGCATGTTCAGTCTTCATATTTCCTTTGTTTTATAGATTATATTTTTATTCCTTCTGTCTCTCCGCCACCTGACGGATGGCAGCTTCCATGTCGCCGCCCAGCTTCCCGGCAAGGGCGCGCACTTCCGTCTTCTCCGTTTCCTCCGTCGTGTAGGCAAGGTACTCGTGCATCGACACCTCCGTGGCATACACCGCCGAGTGCGTGCCGCCAAGTCCGATCCAGACCTCCTTGTACCGCCTCGACGGGTCATTGGACTGGTTGATGGAGAGTATCTGCGACTTCTCCTTTTCCGTCAGACCAAGGAGCGACTGTATCTGGTCAAAGCGGTTCATGTATTTTCTCTGGTCAAGCAGTATCTTGCAGTCCGAGTTGTTGATGATGCTCTCCTTCACGATGGGCGAGCTGATGATGTCGTCCACCTCCTGCGTCACCACGATTGCCTCCCCGAAATACTTTCTCACCGTCTTGTAGAGGTACTGGAGATAGGATGCCATGTTCGCCGAAGAAAGGGCTTTCCATGCCTCCTCGCATATCAACTGCTTGCGCACGCCTTTCAGCCGGCGCATCTTGTTTATGAAAGCCTCCATGATGATAATCGTCACTACCGGGAAAAGCTCGGCGTTGTCCTTCACCGCATCAATTTCGAAGACCACGAACCGCTTGTGCAGCAGGTCGATGTTCTCCGCCGAGTTGAGCAGGAAGTCGTAGCGTCCGCCCCGGTAATACTGCCGGAGCGTGGTCAGCAGGTTGTCGATGTTGAAGTCCGACTTCTCCACCTTGATGTAGCGCTCCTCCATTTCCTTGCGGTACACGTCCCGCAGGTACTCGTAGAACGTGTTGAACGACGGCACGATGTTACTGTCCTGCTGGATTTTCAGGATATAGGCATTTACCGCACTTCCCAGTTCCGCCGATTCCGTTTTCGTGGCGGGCTCGTTCTCGCTTTTCCACAGCGTCAGCAGCAGTGTCTTGATGCTGTCCTTCTTCTCCACGTCAAACACCCCGTCGTCCGTGTAGAACGGGTTGAACGAGATGGGCTTCTCCTCCGTGTAGGTGAAGTAGATGCCGTCCTGTCCGTGCGTGCGGCGGTGTATCATCTCGCACAGTCCCTGATAGGAGTTTCCCGTGTCCACCAGCACCACGTGCGTGCCCTGTTCATAATATTGTCTGACCAGATGGTTCATGAAGAACGACTTCCCGCTGCCGCTCGGTCCCAGCACGAACTTGTTGCGGTTGGTGATGATGCCGCGCTTCATCGGCAGGTCGGAGATGTCGATGTGCAGGGGCTTGCCGCTGATGCGGTCCGCCATGCGGATGCCGAAAGCCGAGGGCGAGTCCCGGTAGTTGGTCTCGCCTGTAAAGAGGCATACCGCCTGCTCGATGAACGTGTGGAACGATTCTTCCGCCGGGAAGTCCGCCGCGTTGCCCGGTATGCCCGCCCAGAACAGCGTCGGGCAGTCTGTCGTGTTGTGACGCGGCACGCAGCCCATCGAAGCCAGCTGGCTCCCCACGTCGTTCCGTATCCGTTTCAGCTCCTCCCCGTCGTCGCTCCACGCCATCACGTTGCAGTGGGCGCGGACGGATTTCAGCCCCTGCGAGTGAGCCTCGTTCAGGTATTCCTCTATCCACTCGCAGTTGATGGCGTTCTGGCGGCTGTACCGCGAGAGCGACTGCATGTTCCTCGCCGACTTTTCGAAGCGGCGCAGTTCCTCGTCGCTGTTGCCGACAAACACGTACTGGTTGTAGATGTGGTTGCAGGGAAGCAGCAGTCCCAGCGGGGCGGCGAACGACAGGCGGCAGTCCGAGCGGTCGGTGGAAAGACGCTCGTAGCGGTAATCCGTTTCCACCGCGGCCGGCAGGTCTTCCGTGTCCGAGAGCGTGTGCAGGCACAGGCGGTTGCTGCCCACCCGCATCTCCTCCGCGCTCATGGCGATGTCTTCCAGACAGTCCGTGTTGCCGGGTGACAGGGCGAGGTATCTGCCTACGATGCCCGTTTCCTTCTCCGTGCCGGCAAGCTCGTCATCGGAGAGCCGGCGCAATTTGATGTGCCCCGAATCGTTCAGGATGCGGGCGAACTGTTCCACCGCCTCCATGAATTTCACCGCCGTTTCCCTGTCCCGTATCTCTTTCGGGACGATGTGCCCCCGGCACAGCGTGCTCCAGTTGCTCTGCCGCCTCATGCGCTCCCTCGTCGTCTTGGTCAGGAACAGATAGCATTTATGATTCAGATACGGACGCTCGTTGAAGTGCATCCCGTTGCTCCGTGCGAGGAAGCCCGTGCCCGTCTTCTGCCAGTCGGGGCGGTATTCCTCCTTTACATACCAGTCCTGCTTGTGCAGCACCGAGTAGTCGGGCAGCACCTTTATTGCCTTGCACCACGTGGCGTGGATGCCCTCGTATTCCTCCGCCGTCACGGTATAGACTTCCGGCAGCTCCACCTCGAAGGCGGCGGTGATGTCCGCGTCCTTCGAGATGATGCAGCCGTGTTCCACCGCCAGCAGCGGGAAACGGCTTTCCAGCGTGGTCGCTTTCATTACGTTTCTCATGCTTTTCCTCCTTTCTTTTTCCGTCTCAACAGATGGGACACCCGTCTGCGGTGGAGCAGGTAGCGGGGACGCATCCGTGCAGCGCCCAGCTTCATCAGCCCGTGCTGGCCGTACTTCGCGTTCAGCCGGAACGTGAGCCACACGACGGCGGAAGCCGCCGTGATGCCGAAGCCCATGCAGAGCCACTGGCCTGCGCCCGCCATGTACAGGATGACAAACAGGATGAAGGCGGCGAGCAGCCCGCCTGCGAACAGGAACAGGTATTGCGCCTTCAGCCCCTTGAACTCCACCGGACGACCGATGCCCTTGTTTACCGGGTATTTTTCGCGCTTAGCGCTCAACAACTCGTCAGTCATTGTCCTTATACCTTATTATATATGTATTGGAAATGCCTGTTTAGAGGAAGAACGAGCGCAGGATGGTTGCGCTTACAATCAGGAAGATACAGGCTCCGAACCAGCTTGCGGCGGTCTTGCTCGTGTCCGGGTCGCCCGACGAGAACTTCCCGTACACCTTGATGCCCCCGATAAGGCCCACCACCGCGCCGATGGCGTAGATGAGTTTCGTCGCCGGGTCGAAATACGATGTCACCATGCTGGTGGCTTCGGTGATGCCCGCCATGCCGTTGCCCTGAGCGAAGGCGGAGATGTTGGCAGCCAGCAGAAGGGCTGCGAGGATAATCTGTTTCTTTTTCGATGTCATTGTCATAATCTTTTTTCGTTTTTGTGCCTCCGGGTTGGATATTCCCTTCGGCGGTTGATACTTTTTTAATTCTTGCGGCTTCGGATAAAGCCGGCTTCCGGATTTAGTGGATTCGGTGGCAAGCCGTCTTTCAGCCGTAGTCGATTTTCTTTTTTCGCATCTTCGTTACGTTTTTTACATTGTTATACATAGTCGCGGATGTTGAAGTTCTCGTATTCCTTCCGTACAGCCGCTTTCATCCTTGTTTTCTTCTCTGCGGGCCGGATGCTTGCAAGATAGGTTTCCACCATTTCAGACACCCTTGCCTCGTACCGGGCATTGTTGCGCCGGAACATGTCGTAGAACTCCGTTCCTTCCAGCTCGTGGAATACCTTGCCTGCCTGTAGGATGTCGGCTTTCCCTGCTTTCGGGTCCTTCACCGCCCTTGCCGCACGGTCGATTTCGTCAAAGGTATTTCCGCCTGCCTGTGGCTGCTCCCCGTCAAACTCCCCGTCCGTGTCGTGGACGCGGTTGTCCCTGAAAACCTCGTCCAGTTCTTCATCGGGCACTTGGCGCGAGGGCTTTGTTTCCACCGAGTGGCTGCCGGAGGTTTCCATTTCGTCGGCAAAGGTAACGTCCTTCTCGTCCACCGCCTCGCTTTGCATTTCCGTGGCAGCATTTGGCGTCGGAGTGGCAGTTTGTGGCTTCGTTTCCGGCATCCTGAACCTGCTCTTGCCCATAATCTCGTCCGGCGGTCTTTGATGCGCATTTCCGGCATCCTCCCTGTTGTCCGCCTTCCGTGCCTCCTTGCGTTCCCATGTCAGGTAGAACAGAATCCACAGGTTGCACGCCATCATCAGGATTAGCAGCAGCGTCACCATAGGCTTACCGCTATCTGTCCGACAACATCGTGGCTTTTCTTCCTGTGCAGGCTCTCCGGCTCCGTACCGTGGCGTGCAAGGTGTTCGGTGCCTTCCGGCTTGTGGTACTTGCCCTTATAGGCTTCCTCTCTCTGCTTTCTTCTGAAAATGTGGATGTTCAGTTTCATTTCGTCTTTACTTTTTTATGTGATACAATGTCTTCTTCAAATCAGGTTGTCCCTGTTGCGGCGGTACAGGTCGTTGATTTCGTCCTTGTTCTCCTCAAAGTGGCGCATCAGCACCGTGTCGATGTAGCCGCCCACGGTTATTTCCTTGTCGGCGATGGTGTTCACTATCTTGGAAACGATGCTGTGTGCCTCCTTGCTGATGTACACGCAGTGCCGGAGTTTCACCTCGTTCCGTTTGAGGAAGGTCGAGCCGTAGTCAGGCTTCTTTCTTTTCGCGGGTTCGCTCCGTGCTTTAGCTTCCGTGGGCTGTACCGCATCTTCCGGTACGTTGCCGGCATCGGGTTCGTCCGTTCCTTCCCTTGCCGGAGGTCCGCCCATCTGACGGGATTTTCCTATGGAGGCAAGCAGCAGGCTTTCGTCTATGCCCTCCGTATTCAATTTTCGGCTTGCCATGAGGTTTATCCGTTGATGATGGAACATATCTCTTCCGACAGCTCGCGGATACGGCTTCCCTTCAGCATGGAGGTGTCCGGCGGCAGGATGGTCGAGCGGAACACCGACTTGCGGTCGTCCGACGGCTCGCGGCGGAAACGCTTGCTGTCGGGCAGCCTCGTGTCAAGGACATGGAAGTCGTTTTCGGCGAACAGCTTCCCGTACAGGTCGTACAGCCCGGTCTTTTCCCGTCCGTCCACCATTGTCCAGAACAGGGATATGCCTTTCGTCTTGGCAAGCCCGGTGGTGACGAGGTTGTCGTTGAACATCATCACGAACTGCAATGCGCTTTCCACCACGAAGCGGTCGGCGCTGACGGGCGTGAAGATGTAGTCCATCTGCGAGAGCGTCTTTATCACCCCGTCGCTTTTCAGCGTGCCCGGCAGGTCGAAGAACACGATTTCCGGCTGGTATCCTTTCTCTGACAGCAGGCTGTCCGCATCGTCCAGCGCTTGCACGGCGTTGCTTCGGACGATGGGAAATCCCTTGCGCCCCGACTTGCGGAAATGTTCACAGGCAACGGCTTTCAGGCTGTCGTTCTTTTCGATGAGTGCCGTTTCCTTGTCGCGCAGCCCGGCGATGCTGTGCTGCGGCTCGTCGCAGTCTATCACGGCGACATCTATCCCCATCACGTTGTGGATGTAGTTGGCTACGAGCGCGGTGACGGTCGATTTGCCGACCCCGCCTTTCTGTGTTGCGAATGCAACGAATGTTTCCTTGTTCATTTTTCTGTATGTTTTAATCGTTGTTGGTTTATGACTGTGGCGGTGTGTTTCCCCGCCTGTTCGTTTCTCCGCTTCCTCATATATGCGCAGACGCACTTTCTTGCATACCCGCATTTTTACGGAGGTCTTGGTTTGAGTCTCCGCTGGTGTGTTGTCATACGCCAATACGTCAGTACGTCAGCACGTATGTACGTCAGTGCATCAGTACGTATGTATGTCAGTACGCCAGCGGAGCTGTGTGTCTGTCCGTCCGTGCGGACCTGCCTTTTCAAATGTCTGTTTCCGTCCATGTCCATTTATTTGCCTTGTTGCTTCATCGTTTCTGTCCGCAAAGGAATATACAAATCCGCCGGTCTGTATCGTTTCCCCCTTGCGTGGCAGCATTTGGCTTCGTTCCGGTAGCTTGTGGCGTTTTTCAACCACTTCCCGGTGTGTTTTTACCCCGTACCTTTGCCCCCAAGCGGCAGGGCAACGCTCCCGATGCGCACATCGTACCCCCGGCTCCGTCCTTCTTTTGGGCAGCCGAAGGGTATCGGGCGACCGATACCTTTATGGGTTGTTATAGCAGGTTTATCCCCAATCCGTCGTGTACGGATTCTTGTGTCCTTAAAGACACAGCAAGGTGTCCTTTGAGTTACTCAAAGGGTTTCCGGTTACTCCCGGAAACACACCTTGCCCCTTGCGGGGGCGGGCTTCCCCTCCGAAGTCGGGAAGCCTGTTTCCTACCTGCGGTATGCGTGCCGGAAGCTGCGCTTGTGCCGTGAAACGAACCACTAAATCCATAATAAAGATGAACAGGAAAAAGAACGTGGATGAAGCGTCCCTCAAATGGGGGCGGCATCCGAAAGAGAGCCGCAAGTCGCACTGCGTGATGGTGCGCTTCGACAATGAGGAATGGCAGAAGTTTCTTGCCATGTATGAGAAATCCGGCGTGTACGCGAGGGCGGTGTTCCTGAAAGCGCACTTCTTCGGACAGCCCTTCCGTGTGCTGGTCACGGACAGGACGCTGCTGGACTACTGCACGAAGCTTTCCGCTTTCCATGCGCAGTACCGCATGGTCGGCAACAACTACAACCAGACGGTCAGGGAGCTTCGCTGCCATTTCTCGGAAAAGAAGGCGATGGCATTGCTCTACCGTCTGGAAAAATGCACGGAGGAACTGGTCGCTCTGACGCGGCAGGTCGTGGAACTTTCAAGAGAGTTTGAGGAGAGATGGTCGCGAAGATAAGCATGGGAACATCGTTGTACGGCGCACTCGCCTACAACGGTCTGAAGGTGAACGAGGGCGAAGGCAGGCTCCTTGCCGTGAACAGGGTCTTTGACGACGGCAGCGGACGGGTGGACGTGGCACGTGCCGAGCGGGATTTCAAGCGGTTCATGCCGGAGCAGGTGCGCACACGCAACAAGGTCATCCATATTTCGCTCAATCCGCATCCCGACGACCGCCTGACCGACACGGAGCTGGAACAGCTCGCACGCGAGTATCTTGACAGGCTGGGTTACGGCGACCAGCCGTATCTTGTATTCAAGCACGAGGACATCAGCCGCCACCACCTGCACATCGTCTCCGTCAATGTGGACGAAAACGGCAGGCGGCTTAACCGTGACTTCATCCACCGGCGCAGCAAGCGCATCACCTCCGAGCTGGAAAAGAAGTACGGGCTGCACCCGGCTGACCGCAGGCAGTACCGTACCGACAATCCGCTCCGCAGGGTGGACACATCGCAGGGCGACGTGAAGCGGCAGGTATCGAATGTAGCCAAGGCGGTCATGGCAACCTACAAGTTCCAGACGATGGGCGAATACCGCGCCCTGCTCTCGCTCTATAACGTCACGGTGGAGGAAGCGCACGGCATGGTGGACGGACGCGAGTATCACGGGCTGGTCTATTTTCCGCTATCGCTCAACAACTCGTCCGCCACTGATGATGCCGGCAACAAGACCGGTAACCCTTTCAAGGCCTCCCGTATCGGCAAGTCCGTCGGCTATGAAGCCGTGCAGCGCAGGTTTGAATTTTCCAAAGGGCAAATCCGAGACAAACGTCTGGCGGAGATAACCCGCAAGACCGTCGCCGCCGCCCTTGCCCGGACGTACCGCCGCGAGGAGTTTGTCGCCCTGCTCAAAGCGAAAGGTGTGGATGTGGTATTCCGTCATACCGAAGAAGGCCGCATCTACGGGGCAACCTTCATCGACCACCGCACGGGCTGCGTTCTCAACGGCTCGCGCTTGGACAAGGAGTTTTCTGCCAATGCCTTGCAGGAACATTTCACCCTGCCTTATGCCGGTACTCCGCCCATGCCTTTCACTGTTACGGTGGACGGGCAGCAACCCGAAGACCGTCCCGTCGTGGAGCACGACGGAGGATATTCCTCCGGTTTGGGCTTGCTCGGCGGTGACACTTCGGGCGCACAGGCGGAGGAAGCCGCTTTCGAGCGTGACCTCAAACGCAGACGGAAGAAACGCCGCAAAGGGCTGGGGTTATGATTTATTTTACCGACAACTTAAAAACAGAAACAGATTATGTCACAACAGGAAGACGATTTGAGGGCACTGGCGAAAATCATGGACTTTCTCCGTGCCGTGAGCATTATTCTGGTGGTCATCCACCTCTACTGGTATTGTTATGAAGCCGTAAGGCTGTGGGGCATCGGCATAGGTGTCGTGGACAGGGTGCTGATGAACTTCGACCGCACCGCAGGGCTGTTCCATCATATCCTCTACACAAAGTTCTTTGCTCTTCTGCTGCTCGCGCTCTCGTGCCTCGGCACGAAGGGCGTCAAGGAGGAGAAAATCACTTGGCGCAGGATTTGGGCGGTGCTTGCCGCCGGGCTTGTGCTGTTCTTTCTTAACTGGTGGATATTGTCCCTGCCGCTCCCGGTGGAGGCGGTCACCGGTTTCTACACCGCTTCGATGGCGGCGGGCTATGTCTGCCTGCTCATGGCGGGCACATGGATGAGCCGCCTCTTGCGCACCAACCTCATGGAAGACGTGTTCAATGTCGAGAACGAGAGTTTCATGCAGGAAACCCGCCTCATGGAGAACGAGTATTCCGTCAATCTGCCCACCCGCTTTTACTATAAGAAGAAGTGGAACGACGGATTTATCAACGTGGTAAACCCGTTCCGTGCTTCCATCGTGCTGGGTACGCCGGGCAGCGGCAAGTCGTATGCCGTGGTAAATTCCTTCATAAAGCAGCAGATTGAGAAAGGTTTTAGTCAATATATCTATGACTTTAAATATCCCGACCTTTCCACCATCGCCTACAACCATCTGTTGAACCACCCGGACGGGTACAGGGTCAAGCCGAAGTTCTATGTAATCAATTTCGACGACCCGCGCCGCTCGCACCGCTGTAATCCCATACACCCGGATTTCATGGAGGACATCACCGATGCCTACGAGAGTGCCTATACCATTATGCTCAATTTGAATAAGACTTGGGTGCAAAAACAAGGGGATTTCTTCGTGGAGTCGCCGATTATCCTGTTCGCCGCAGTGATATGGTTTTTGCGCATCTATCAGGACGGAAAGTATTGTACCTTTCCCCATGCCATCGAACTGCTCAACCGCCGTTACGAGGACGTGTTTCCCATTCTGACCAGCTATCCCGAACTGGAGAACTACCTTTCCCCGTTCATGGACGCATGGCAGGGCGGAGCGATGGAACAGCTCGCCGGACAGATAGCCTCGGCGAAGATTCCGCTCTCGCGCATGATTTCCCCGCAGCTTTACTGGGTCATGTCCGACAGCGAGTTCACGCTCGATATCAACAACCCCGACGAGCCGAAAATCCTTTGCGTGGGCAACAATCCCGACCGCCAGAACATCTACGGGGCGGCATTGGGGCTGTATAACTCGCGCATCGTAAAGCTCGTGAACAAGAAAGGAAGGCTCAAATCCTCGATAATCATCGACGAGCTGCCCACGATTTACTTCAAGGGGCTGGACAACCTGATTGCCACCGCCCGGAGCAACAAGGTTTCCACTCTGCTGGGTTTTCAGGACTTCTCCCAGCTCAAGCGCGACTACGGCGACAAGGAGGCCGCCGTAGTGATGAACACCGTCGGCAACATTTTCTCCGGGCAGGTGGTAGGTGAGACCGCCAAGACCCTTTCCGAGCGTTTCGGCAAGATTCTCCAAAAGCGGCAGAGCATCACCATCAACCGCGAGGACAAGTCCACCTCCATCAACACGCAGATGGAGAGCCTTATCCCGGCGAGCAAGATTTCCACGCTCACGCAGGGCATGTTCGTCGGGGCGGTCGCCGACAACTTCAACGAGCGTATCGAGCAGAAGATTTTCCATTGCGAGATTGTGGTGGATGCCGAGAAGGTCAAGCGTGAGGAACAGGCTTACAAGCCTATTCCCGTCATCACGGACTTTACCGATACCGACGGCAACGACCGCATGAAGGAGATGATTCAAGAGAACTACAACCGCATCCGTGCCGAAGTGCGGCAGATTGTCGCCGACGAGTTGCAGCGCATCCAGTCCGACCCGGAACTGCAATACCTCTTGCAGAACAAGTAACACGCCGCAAGCGAAAAAAGGAAAATCCGTAGCACTCCAATGTGAAATGTTACGGATTTTTCTTTTCTTGTATCTGTCTTTCTGCCTTGAGTAATTTGTTGACGGATGAAATGACAAGGGTCATCAGGTAGTTTTTCAACTCGGTGTCTTCTTTCAGCAGTATTCCATAGTCTTCGGCAAACGCTTCTGTCAGCCAGTGTCGGATGTCTGCCATACTTTCTCCGAAAGGTATCTGCTTCTCCGTTTCCCAATAATAGGTGATGGCTGACACCACCAGTGATTTGAAAGCCGCCTTCTGTTCCCTGTTCAGTTTCTTGAAACGTGTCCTTTCTGTTAGGGGAGGTTCACTGTACGGCATCATGGTTATCGGGTCATAGACGGACATCGGCTCACCTTCGTAATCAAGGATTATCGGTAAGTCGGTAGCTGTGTGCTGTTTCCGCTTTTTCTTTTTTGCCATTCCCGTTATAAATAGAATGCCTTCCAAAAGTATATAATAGCCTTACGTACTCGCATGGAAGGCTTGTTTTCTTTTCATTTGAATTGTCCCCTTGTCATTCTTCCTGCTCATTGACCAATGAAATCAGGTCAAAGTACATCAGCCGTGTACGCAGTTTCGTATCCTTGTCAAATCCTGTATTCTCCGCCTCTTGGCTTTCGGTGGAGAACAGGAAAGTAAAACCGTTCTTCTGATAATATCCCAACGGAATTTCCTCGTTATAGGCGTCTACTATCAAGAAACGGCAGCCGGTCTTGTTGCCTGCGTCTATGAACCATGACTTGATGAACTCCATCAGTTCGCTGCCTATGCCACGGTGGGCAAATTCTGTATTGATACCCAAGCGTCCAATCAGTACGCCCGGATAACGCCGCATCTGCTTGGAACGGGGGATGTCTTTCTGCACTTTCTTTTCCCTGCTGTTCGGCAATATGTCCACACGGATGCTGTCATTGGAGAGCGTGAATGCACAGACAATGACGGAAGGGTCTTCGTCCAGCCGGAAACAATAGCTCTTTCCGAGCATCTGACGGCTGTAAAGCGGTGCGTCCTGCCGGAAAAAATCGTCCAAGTCGGCATTGCCGCATGAGAAAGGACGGCATTTGCCTATGACTTCCTCGTCAAGCGGAGAAAAACTGCATTTGTCTAACAGGAATCCCATGCCTACAACATATTGGCTTTTTTCAGTATGGCACGGGCTATCTTTACCTGCTTGCTGAAGTCGGTCTTCTCCTTGCTTTTGTAGGCTTTGTCCGCTTCCTTCACGAAACGCTCTGCCTCTTTGCCTTTTAGCGTGGGGATTGCTTTAATTTCTAATGCCATAATCTATTGTATTATAATTGTTTCTGCAAAGGTAAGCAATTTTTTGCAGACTATGACGCCCATGCCTCATTTTCTCGTTATCTTTTCCGCATCCGTTCCCGTTCCTCGTCCTCCTGCATCCGCCGGTTCAATTTCTCCGCCGCCTTGTCGAAGAAATAGGTGCGACTGTCGTTCTTCCGCCGCTTGATGTCCGCATAGGTATTGTAACACTGGCTCTCTTTTATTTCCATGCCGAATACCTTGCAGAAGCCGTCCAGCAGTTCCTTGATGCCCGGTTCACCCTCGTTTACCAGCTTCATGGCGTCCAGTCCGTAAATCAGCTCCACCAGTTCAGCCATACTGCCCGTCCAGCGCATGGAAGGGGCATTGACAGGAATATCATTTTTCTTTTCACATTCAGAGTGGATGGTTGTGGATAGTGGCGGCACCTGCAGGCGGTTGGAGGGGATATGTTTCTGCATCTTGCGTATGAAAGACAAGGCTTTACGGACAAACAGGGCGGTATGGCTTCTCACACCCGCAATATACTGCGTGTGGTGGTATTGCAGTTCGTTTTCGGCATACGCCAGCGCAATCTTCGCCCCGTCCGTATCGCCGTCATGCATCAGTTCTACAACCGCCTTCACAAAACAATTGTATGCGGCATTCAGACCGGCTGTTTCATCGCTCCCGTTTATAAGACCGAAAAATTCGGTTTCTGTCAATATGAGGTATTCCATATCTCTTTCATTTTTATGTTATTACACTTGGGTTAAAAGTGTGCGCACATAAAATGATTGGACAAATACCGCTCCTGTTGAAACTATTTTTCTGTTAAAATAATAATATCCATCTGATATTCAGCAAAATAAAGTATAAAAATATTTTTTGGCACAAATTTTCATGCTTCGTTTTTTGTTCAAAATCTGAACGTGCGTTCACATTTTAAACGTCGGAAACTCTTGAAGATGTTCATTTTTTGAACACAACCACCGGCTGGCGGGGTGTTTTCCGACCATAGGTTATCCGTATTATGCCGTCTTTCCACCGTCTGCTTTCCGTGCATGTCCATTCGCTTTCGGGCAGTGAGCCCTGAAACAGCCTGCTGCCGTTTCCCGCTATGACGGGAAGCAGGTAGAGGATGATTTCATCCACAAGGCGCATACGCATCATGCCGTTGATGATACCTGCCGTCTTTTCGCTGGCTTCTATCAGATAGGTCAATGAATCATCGGAGTTTTCTGTCCAACTGGAGAGGTGGGTAAGTGACGTGTTCTCATTCAGGATACAGATGGCGTCTTCTTTCAGCGCACCTGTCCCGTATTTGTCGGAACCGAGCCATTGCCCGGACAGTGCGGTCGTATCTGCCGGACATCCGTCCATTGTCAGGACGGCGAGTAATCGGACTTTTGCCATAGCGGTCATTCTGTTGTGACCGTAAGCCGTAAAATAAAAATAGCGCGCAATTCACGCTACCTCAAGTGTGGGTTCTGGTAAAACCCCTGAAAGATGTACGCGAATGCACGCTATACCAAGGCATAGCATAAGCATCACGCAATTAGTCTCTTTCAGTTTCAATTTACCAGATTTACACTTGAAACGCCTTGCGGTCTTATTCTATACTATATTTTCATCAGCACATCAAAACACATGTTTGTCTGTGCCGTTCTGTCCTATGTTCATGCAAATATAGCAATTTCAGTTCATATTTGCTCATTTTTCCTTATTTTTCTGCATCATACCATATTCTTTCATCTTGTTATACAAGGTCGTACGACTGATTCCTAACAGTTTGGCTGTCGTTTCCCGATTTCCATCTGCCTGCACCAGTGCTTGCACGATACGTTCCTTTTCTTCATTCTCGTCTTTCAGCAGCAGTATGCAGCCAGCCTGTGCGCTACCTTCCGCTTCCAGTTTGTCGGCAGTAACCAGCTTCCCTTCCGTAAGCAATACGGCAGAACCGATGGTCTGTTTCAATTCCCTCACATTTCCGGACCATGTACGCATACGGAGCACCTTTTCCGCTTCCTTGTCGAATCCTTCGGTATGCCGTCCCAGTTCCCTGTTCGCAAGCTCCCGGAAAAACTCCGCCAGCGGCAGGATGTCCTCCCGGCATTCACGCAGCGGAGGGACCTGTATGACAAACTCTTTCAACCGGTGATACAGGTCTCTGCGGAAGCGTCCTTCTTCCACCGCCTTATCCAAATGCTCGTTGGTGGCTGCTATGATTCGGACATCCGCTTTCCGTTCCCGGTTGCTTCCTACCGGACGGTAACTTTTTGTTTGAAGTGCACGCAATAGCTTTTGCTGAACTTCCGGTGGCAGATTGCCCACTTCGTCCAAAAACAGTGTACCGCCATCCGCTTCTTCCATGCACCCTTTCTTATCTGCCACGGCTCCCGTAAACGAGCCTTTCCGGTGTCCGAACAGTTCCGAGGCGGCAAGTTCTCCAGTCAGCATGCCGCAGTCCACGGCTACGAACGGTCCGCCCGCACGCCGGCTTCGCTCGTGTACCTTCTCCGCTATGTGTTCCTTGCCCGTACCGTTCTCGCCCAGTATCAGCACGCCCATGTCTGTCGGGGCTACCAGCGAGATACGCCGGTTTATCTCCCTGAATGCGGTACTCCTGCGCTCGAATATGGAAATTTTGCGCCTTGCCTCCGCTTTGTGCGCCAGCTCCTTTATCCGGGGCAGCAGTTTTTCCTGCAACAGTGTTTTGGGAATGTAATCTTCCGCTCCGAGCCTCATGGAACTGACAGCCGAAACTACCTGTGCGTAGTCGGTCATGATGACAAAGGGGTTTCTCATGCCGGAAGCACGCATATATTCCAGCAATGACGTGCATTCCCCGTCGGGCAGACGCAGGTCGGAGAGCACTATATCGTCCGTTTCCAGTGCCGCCAGCAACTTGCGGGCTGTGGCGCAATCGCATGCAGTCCGGGTCGTGTAGCCTTCACTTTCCAGCATTCCGCATACATGGTCGCGGAATACCGGATTATCTTCTATCACTATTATTTTTCCCATTTCGTTTTCTCTATCTCCTTTTTGGCAAGCCGGATGATTTTCTCTCCCTGTAAGAGCACATTCCCGGCTCTTGCCTGTATTTCTTCCATTGTCCGGTTCTCATGTATTGCCTCATACAGTTCCTGCAACGGCTGTTCTGCCCTTATCAGCATCCATGAACTGCGGATATGGTGTATCCAGCCGTCAATTTTATCCTTGTCGGCATTGTCTATGGCTTTCCTGATGCCTGCCATTTCTTTCTCCGTTTCGCTTATCAGGCATTCCAGTCTGTGCCGTTTGTTTCCGTAGGCAAACAGCGGGGTCAGGTCAATGTATCGTGTCCGGTTTTCTCCGATACACTGTTCAGCCACTGCCAGCAGTTCGTCAATGGAAAACGGCTTGAACAGGACAGCGGAAAACCCTGCCTGTTTCAGTTCTTCTTCCGTAACGCTTCCCGAACCGGTTATCGCCAGTACCGGAATGGTACGCGAGTTTCCGATGTCGGATGAACGGAGCAGTTCCAGCACCTCATAGCCGCTGATGTCCGGCATTTTCAGGTCGGTGGTCAGCAGGTCATAGCGGCTGCCACGCAGTTTTTCAGTCAGTCCGCCCATGTCCATGCAGGTTTCATTATGTACCCCGCTTTGCTCGAACATATCATGCAGCATACCGAGTACCATCTGGTCATTGTCCATGGAAAGCACGGAACACCCGGAAAGATGATGCGTTACGGTATAGGAAGAGGGTTGTCTTTCCGTTTCGGTCGACTTTTCCAACGGCAGTGTGACGGTGAACCGGCTGCCTTTTCCCGGCACGCTTTCCACCGTGATGCTGCCGTCCATCAGTTCAGCAAGGCTTCTTACAATGGCGAGTCCCAGCCCGAAGCCGTCCTGCGTGGCGGCATTGCCGAGCCGCTCGAATGGCTTGAATATCCGGTTCTGCTTTCCCTTGTCTATTCCTGTGCCTGTATCGTCCACAGCCAACATGAAATTGCCGTCCGAATATCCGGTAATCAGTCTGACCGAGCCTTTTTGTGTAAACTTCAAGGCATTGGACAGCAAATTGCTGCCGATGCGGAGTATCAGGTTACGGTCACCCATGACAACCTCGTCCGCCTCATTGACCGTTTCAAATGCCAACCGCTTCTTTTCCATCTGTGGCATGAACTCCGTTTCCAGTATTTCCGCTATACTTTTTACCCGGAACGGCAGGGAGCAGACGGTTTCCTTTCCGCTGTCCAGACGGAAATAGTTCAGCAGCGTGTCTATCATTCCTGCCATCCGTCCGGAAGTATCGCCAATGGTTTTCGCATGGCGGATGCAAATGGAACTCTCTTTATCAGTCGCTATCATTTCCGCATAGCCCCGTATGGCGGACAGCGGAGAGCGCAGCTCATGGGTGATGGTCTGCATGATGCTTTGTTTTTCCCTCGTCAGTTCCTCGTTATGCCGGATAGTTTCCTGCAATTTCCCGATCAGTTCTTCCCGTTTCCTTTTTTCGTCTGCATTTCGCTTGATTTCCCGGTGTATGGTTAGGTAGGACAGAAAAAGCAGGATGATGGAGAGGGAGATGGCGGCGGTGAACAGGCGTATGGAGTTGTCCTGTGCTTCTGCCATCTTCCGCTCCCGTGAGGCAAAGGCGGTCTGTGCCTGCCCGTCGAGGTTGTTTATCAATCGGTTCAGCTGTATGTTCAGCGTACGGTTGCGGGTGCGCAAGCTGTCGGCGTAGGCATCCATCTCCTTCTCCTGCTTGCGCTGCATGGCGGTCAGGCTGTCGCTCAGGGCATGCAGTTCCCCGGCGGAGGGCATGACCCGTATCTCTTCTTTCTTGCCGAACAGCCCGGCGATGCCTTTTTTCTTTTGTCGTATGGTGCGTACCCTTGTCGCCCGTTTTGCCACTTCGGGCAGCTGGGTGGCAAGCAGGCTGTCGCGCTCGTCCCGGTGGTCGAGGTTCTGCATGATGCGCAGCAGGTGTGTTTCCTTCTCCGCCAGCAGGTGCCGCAGGGTATCTATCTGTCCGGGGTGCACATATTCCCGGCAGTGGGGCTTCAGCGTTTGCAGCAGGCTGTCCGTCAGCAGCCGGTGGCGACGGTAGTCGCGGTAGTCCGCCTCTTCCCATGCCACTACGCTCTCACCCCGGATGGCAAGCCCCGTGATGCGGCTGTGTGCCTTGTTGATGTCAAGGCGCACCGAGCGGATTTTTACCGTTTCCGCTTCTATCTCACGCAGCCGTTTCCGCTCATGCAGCAAAGTGGCGGCCATGCTTCCTATGACCGCCACCAGTACCACGTATCCGAAAAGGATTTTATGTTGCAATGACATCTTCTTTCCCATATTCGGTATCTGTTAGACTGTGTTTTCTTTAATCTGTTTTTGCAGTGTGTCAAGAAACAGCATTGCTTCCATCGGGGTGGATCGGGAAAGGTCGAACGACATAATCCGTTCCCGTAAGGTTGCCTTATCCTTCCGAATCCCCGTATCTTTATGTTCTTTCGGCGGTTTCTGCTCCGAAACCAGCCCGTCGTCCTCACTGCCGTCTATGCCGGCAAAAACGAAACAGTCTGTTTCTTGAACAACAATCTCGCCGCCGCAGGCGGCTATCTGCTCCAGTACATTCGCCAGACGGCTTTCCGGAAATCCGGTGGTCAGCACGGAGTGTCCCCCTTTGCGCGGACGGCGCATGACGCGGTAGCCGGTGGCACGCGCCAATGCGAATGCTCCGCAACCGTAGGCACAGAAGAATTTGCCGGAGCGTGTCACTGCAAAACGGCTGTCCCCGTACTCTTTTTGCTTGTTGATGAGTTCCTGTTCGGTCATGTCATTTTTTTTAGTTCCGTAATCTCATTCCTTATCTCTCTCTTTTTCCGCTCCGCCGGTCTGTACCGTTTTTTCAGGACGGCTTTCTCTATGTGTCCTTCAAAACAGACCACCCTCCACCATTCCTTACCCACGCGCGTCATGACCTTGCGTCTCTGGTTGTACGAGGCGAAATGCCGCATCATGCCCAGATAGGAATTGACCGTGCTGACAAACTCCTCCCCGTGTGTCAGGACATAGTCGGGCGAGCTTTCCGCCAGGCGGTTCAGGCGGTCTATGGCATCGTAGCAGAACCCCACCGTGCGGTTGCTCAGGTATTTCCTTCCCGGCAGTATCATGCCGCCTACAAACAGCACACCTTTCGTATAATGTTGCAGATACATCTTGCGGGGGTGCAGCGACAGTCCGTGTGCGGTGAGCCATGCGGCGATATTCGCCTTGACCGCCAGCAGACGCTCTTTGGACGGATGCACCAGCACCATGTCGTCCACATACCTGCCGTAATGTTCAATGCCCCACTCTCCGGTAATCAGATGGTCCAGTTCATCGAGAAAGTTCAGGGCAAGCAACTGGCTGGTCAGGTTGCCGATGGGCAGGCCGCAAGTGCCGTCGGAATGGAAAAGGCTTTTGTCCTTTGGTAATCCGCGCCAGCTTTGGGGAGGCGTGCGGCGGATGCAGTTCTTTTCCGGTCGGTTGAACACCGTCTCCCGGAGCAGATAAAGCAGCACCGGCAAGTCGTTTCCCTCGTACCGCTCCCGCAGAAGACGCTCCGTCAGGTCATACAGCCGTTGCTTCGATATTTTCATGAAGAACGAGCGGATGTCTATCTTCAGGATGTGGCAGTTTTTGGTGTAGTTTTCCGAGCATTGGCGGATGTGTTCCTCCACCTTCAGTATGCCGTACAGTGTGCCTTTGCCCTTGCGGGTGCTGTAGCTGTCGTCAATAAACTGCGCTTCCAGCAAGGGAACGAGCCTTCGGGCTATCAGGTGGTGCACCACGCGGTCGCGGAAATCCGCGGCGAAGACCTCCCGCTTCACGGGCTTGGTAATGATGAAAGCGATGGAACGCGAAGGATGGTAGGTGCCGGAGTTGATTTCCCGCCACAGCTCTACACACTTGCGTTCGTATTCGCTCTCGAAGGCAAGGGCATTGCAGGTATTGCGCTTCTTCTTGCGGCACTCGAAGTATGCCTCGAAGACATCCTCCAATGGGATGCCGCCGAGTTCCTCTTCCGTGAAAAGACTTTGTTGTAACACCATATCTCAATACTCTTTTTTGTTTATCGTAAAGTTTTTATTGAAAAGGCGAGGACAGCACGCACGTCGTTCGTGTTGTTCTTATTGTTGTTGTTCGTGTTGCCGTTGTTGAAGTTCACGTTCCACGCGTTGTTCGTGTTGTTCGAATTCTCAGTGGACGACCAACAGATGCTGCCTGTGTTTGTCTTTGCGAGCCTCCCTGCACGAGAGAAGCCTGCCGGCAGCCCTTTTTCAATAATAAACAGTTCGCTCCGGGAAGCCTTGACCGCCCGGATTCCGACTGATAAATCATTGCCTTTTCTCTTCATTCTTCTTCATTCCGCGCTCGTTATACTGTTTCCAGCTCGTTGCCTGCTTGCCAATCTTCTCCAACAGCAGTCCGAAAGAGGCATATCTGCGCTCCGTGATTACCTTCTGCTCCACGCATACGCGGAAGAGCATCTGCAACATCCGGTAGCGGTCGAGAAATTCGGTCAGTATGCCCACTTTCTCATAGCTGCTGTTGGCTTTATAAATCAATGACAGCATATCCAGAGTCAAATCTACCATGCGGCTGCCCATGCTGTAGCGGAAGAAGCGCGGGAAATCCTGCGTAAGCACCAGCAAATTGTTCAGCAACCGGTATGTATCCCGATATAGGGGCAAATCTTCGGATAAGGCCATAACTTCAATTTAAAAAATATTTTCGACCCGCTTCGCGGGACTTTATTCCCTACAAATTGTTAAATAGATAAATAGATCAGAAAGCGAGGACAGCACGCACGTCGAGCGTGTTGCGCTCACTGTAGTGGTTCGTGTCGCCGTCGTAGAAGTCCACGAACCACGCGCCGTGCGTGATGCCCGAATACTCAGTGGACGACCAATAATACAAACTTGTACTGAACCATTTTATATATTCCTTATAGCCACAATCAGTCGGGGTACTGTTGTTTACATCTGTCATACGAGCCGATAAAACAGAACGGTTCTGATAAAGATACCGCAACTGGCCACATGAGGGCAGGAACCAGCCGCTGGTATTTTTCGGAGCTGCCAGCGGCTTCTGCCAATCGTATTTTCCATCGGCTGGATTTCCGTCTCGGTCTGTCGTCCGGTTGCCGTAGGTCTCGCAGGCAAGGGCGGCAGGAAAATGTTTCATTTCCCAACCTGCTTCTTTATTTTCATTCTTGTTGACAAATTCATGGAATTTCAGACTGTTGGAATACCCTTGCCAATCGCTCGTTGAGGTGGAAGCATCTATCGCTTTGTTATATACGTTACCCGGACCGTATTCCCAGCGGAGACGGTCAGAACTGCCGTCATGTACATCCGTCAGGGCAACGACGTAGCCGTGGACTTTACCATCGGGAATAGTCGGGCCATCCTCAGTCAAGGGCTTTGAATAATCGGACTGGTCGGTCTCATGCCGCCCGACATGGAACACGATGCCGATGCACCGGTGCTGCTCCAAAACGGAAACGGCTTCCTGCGGAACAACGTAACCGGTATTGGTTCCATTGGTCTCCTTGCTGCAATAGAAATCGCCCGGTGCCGCTTTGTCAAGCGAATATTCGCCCGCATTGGCAGTCTCCACTTGCGCATAGCGCGTTCCCGTGGCTTGGGAGGATACGGTACATTCTCCACCGAAAGTCTTTTCTCCGTATGTGTAGCACCAGCGCACCTTGCCCTCATAATTATCGGACAGGATGTAGCGGTAACTGCCATCCTCAGCACGATAAGGCAAAAACGGCTTACCCTCCTTATCGTAAATGATGACATCCTCCAAAGTTGGAGGCGTGTAGCTCACTGCATCGCCTGTGGCAAGCGTCCACTGCACCTTTGCGTCCAGCGAGAACGAGTTGCGGACATGCGCCAACGCGGCGGTTATCTGCTTCATGGGCTTGCCGGAAGAAGACCACACCATCAAATCCGATTGGCGGTAGGCATTCTCCGTGCTTTGGTCCGCCTGATGTGCGAATACGGTTGACGCCTTGAGTCCTTCCACGCTTTTTGTCTCATCTACAGAGGCATTATACGGATAATAGACAATGTAGGAGTTCATGGACGGGTCGTAAAATACAGGCTGTTTGCCTTCACCGTTGCCGGTATCAAAGTTCCAGTTGCTGCCGTTGAATTTGTAGGGCAGGTTGTCGGCAATGATGTCGCCAGTTGTATTCAGCACAATCAACCCCACCCGGTCGCCGTTCTCAAAGGTCGTGGTCTTGCCGTTGTCGGCGGCACGGGTGGAAGCCCCGCCTGTAACCGCAAAGTCGTTTGCACTGACCGTGAGCGAGAGCATTCCGCTTTCGCCTGATGTTTCGGCAGTGGGTTCATAATCGTCTGTCTGGCAGGCGGAGAGAAGGCACACTGCCAATAGGGTATATGGAATAATCTGTTTCATCATATCGCTCATTGTTTTTAGAAAGTCAATACGGCACGGACATAAGACGGTCTCAAATAATTGCCGCCATCGTTGCTCTTGGCAAACGCATCCGCGCCGCTTCCGTTGAATTGGTAATACCAGGCATCATAAGAGTTCATTTGGGTGGAAGACCAATAGCGCCCATCTTTGGTTTCTGATTCGAAATCGGTTCCGCCTGCTCCGGTGAACAGTCCGGCACGGTCAGGCAGGTTGTAGATGTCTGCCAACTGCCCGATGGAGGGCAGATACCATCCGCTGCTGCCCGAAGGTGCGGTTGCACTGTAACTGGAAGCTACCTTGAATGCCCAATACTGGCCGTTTTCCCTAGGTTTACTTATGTCGGTTGTAGTGTATTCAGTCACCTCCCGTATGGCAGCCGTATTGGCATAACCGTTATATTTGGGCGTATATGAAGATTCGGAAGGCAGATTCCTTTCTGTACGCTGTCTTATCCCCCATGCTCCGGCTTCGTCATGTGCGTCCGCCAAAGCCACGACATAGCCGCGAATGGCAGTCAATTTGCCGCCGTAGGCAGAGATGTCATCGCTCTCTCCCGCACCGCTCTTGAACACGATGCCGATGCAGCCATTATCTGCTACATAATCGGGACGCCATGTGCCGTCGGAATAGTAATAGTCGCCTGCCTGGGCATAATCGCCATAGGTCAGCCGCACGTCCGAACGCAGGGTGTAGGTGAATGTATAACTATTGTCGCTCACCGTGCGTTCCATCTTGCCGATGCCGTCGGTTATCGGGAAACCTTTCATCCGGTTTTCGTCGGTTACGGTGCAGGAAATGGTAAACGGATTGTCTTTCACTTCGAGATAACCGGTCTGCTGCGTTACATTTTCACTGAATGTCAAGGTCTGCTCGCGTCCTTCGGGCAGATACACACGGAAGGTGGCTTCTCCGGCAGGTCCCGTTGAGCCTTCATCGTTCCACGAAGAGGAGACACTTGACACCTCTATACCGTCTTTTTTCACAGTGATAGTGTAGATGTAATGTGTGCCTGATTGGAGATTGGCAGCCCCTTCTCCCGGCGTGTAGATGAAGTCATTGTCGTTGATGCTTACCTTGATAAACTGACTGTTCGTCATGTCCTGCGGCACGAGCAGGGCATCATTGTCGGAAGCCGGAGTAATCCAGCCGTCATCCGTGCCTGTCAGTATTCCTTCAGAGAAGGAGGCTTTTGTGTAGCCGGCAATCTGTACGGTGGCTCCTTTCAAGTCATCTTCCGTGATGCCATCGCCAGCCTGAAGCGTATAGCTCACCTTTGCCATTTGGTGCTCGAACTTTAACGACACAGAGCTTTGGTAGTTTTGTTCCGGTGCCGTAGCGGTCAGAAAGTCAATGTTTACAAAGCCTTTCGATTGTTCGGAGATGTCCACGCTCTTTTTTCCCTCGTAGGGATACCATGCCGTTACAGTGGAAGAGGCGGTATTCTGCCAATACACCGGGGTGATGACATTCTTCATCGAGCCGTCGCTGTTTAGCTCGTAGCAGCCTGTCGCATCATCCGTGCCGATGCGCACGCCTATCATATCGCCATCTACCCATGCGTCCTTGCCGGTGGCGCGGGTATTCATTCCGTCCACCGAAGCGGTGAGCGTCAGCGGATATTCACCCTCGGGCAGTGGGGTGCCGCCTGTCTGCGGCATGTCGTCCTGCGAGCACGAGGCAAGCCCTGCACTAAGCAGCATCATCGCCGCAAGGCTCCGCAACAATTGTGTTTTGCTTCTTTTCATATTTCCGGTTGTTGTTTTAATTGTTTCTATTTCGTTTGTGCCACCGGCGGCAGCGACGCCGCCCGATGCACTTTGTTTCGTGTACCTCCGTGCTTTACGCTTGGCGCACGGGATGGCTGTGTTGTTATCCTTTCTTCCTCCAACCAATCAGGCTAAGGTGCAGGTCATTAAAATCATTGTCATTCTGGTCTTCGATAAGCCACGTATAGCATCGTGCGATTTCCACCCCATCCACTTCAACAAAATTTTTGTTGGTTTCCATCCTTATCTTTAACGATTGGGGGATGTCTATCAACAGTTTCAATTTTTTGCCGAGCATCGTTCCTGCACCTTGCGCCAAAGGGGGATCGATGTTCGTAGAAGCCTTGCTTTCGGAAAAGTAGGTCTTACATTCATCCTTCAGTGTGGCGGTAATACGAAATTCCGCCTGCGTTGTAGCAAACCATGACAAGAAATAACCTTGCGGCATATCAATGGATATTTCTCTGGAGTCAGCTCTTACATTAATTGTTTTTTCCATTTTCTTTTTATTAAAAAATTACCATTCAGCTACAATAAAATCACCTGCAGTTTCAATGTTATCCGCTTCTTCTTTCGTAATTCCAAGTATGTTTTCATGGTTGAATCCGGCTTTGTTGAATTCTCCAATCGAACGGATTAACTTTTTCTTCGCATTGGAATAAAAATAGACATTTCCGTTCTCCTCGCACTTCATAAGGCAGGCTGATTCCGACAATGATTCTCCCTCCGGTATAGATTCCATGAATGCTTTTTCTATCTTATGTACGGATTCTTTCGTTGAAAATAACGCATTGAATGTGTTGTCATGAGGGATAAGGCTACGTTTACCATCCATTATGAGGTAAATTTTATCATCGCCTTCTGCTGAAACCAGACTTCCGTCAAGGTAATCAACCGGTGCTTCCTCCAATTCAGATAGAGGCAATGCAACCAAATCTCCTAATATATGGTCTTCTTTTGTCCAAGATTGGCGGTCTATATCAATTTGCGCCAACTCGTTTTCAAGAATTTCGTCAGTGATGGAATCCATTTCAGCTTTAGTTTTTTCCGCACGGGAAATGACCACAGACATTATCTGTTCCGGTGTAAGAATACCTATACTTTGCAAGTCTTCCAAAAGGTTTTTTATAACCTTCAAGTTCATTATCAACATTCTATTGCGCCTATAGACTTTAAATAAATTCACGCGAGGTTGTATGCAGTCATGAATTCCCACTCTCAACTGATCTCTTTGTACAGCTCCCTCTATCGCTGTTATAATGGATTCCAAAGCAAATGCCACTATTATAGCACCGCCGAAACGGGCAAACCGAAACCATCTGGGATATCCTATCAGCTTGACCAAAGCCGCTTCACCTATGCGCCCTTGACTCAGCATCCATGATTTCCATGCAACATTCATTGCAGCTACCGCTCCGGCTCCGGCAAAGATAGAGGCTACACCTCCCGCAACTTGACAGATGATGGAACCATCCGGAACTTTCACATCCTTCATTTCCACTTTTTGAAACGAACCAAATATTTTAACAACATCCTCATTTATAGTCTTTATCAGCTCATCGTAATCCTGTTTTTGGGTAGAAATTTCTTGCTGATACAGGCTGCACTGCTCTGCCAGCTCATTTAGTCTGTCTAAGCGATGTTTGTTGTCCGGATAAAATAAATCTACTAAACCTGCCATAATACTGATTATTTAAAGTTAACAGGAAATTCAATCCCTTCCTGCTTGGGATTATTGACCATATTCAGTTGTCTTTTATTGTTTCCGTATGCCACCTCACACTATGAAACACACTTTATACCTTAATATATTCCGTGCATTATCCTTGCTGCATGAGGTGGCTGAAAGTGGGGTTAATTACATTGTGGCTTCACCGCTATTGCTGCCACCATCGCCCCAGCCCTCAATGGTAGACTGTCCGACTTCGATTTTGGTCTTGTTTACTGTAATGGTATAGGTGTACTTGTTGCCGGCGGTCAAGGCTGTTTTGTCTTCGGGAATTGACAGTTCCGTCTTATAGATTTCTTCACCCAGTGTAAGTGTAAGATTGAATTTACCGTCACTTACCTCTTGTGGGAAAAGTATCAGCGAACGGGTGTAGGTATCGGATGCGGACGGTGTTTCAGTGATTTTCAAATCCTCTGCCTGTGCCGTTTTCGTTGCAGTGGCTGTTCCGTCCTCAGTATTGAATGTACCTTCCATCTTCAAACCACTGATGGTAAAGTCGGTCATAGCCGTCAGGTCGGTATCCGCTCCTTGTTTGAAAGTAAAACTCAACTGGCTCATGCGATGTTTGAAACAGGCGTCAGTAGCTCCATCATTCGTAAACTTCACATTCGGATTTCTCTTGCTTGCCTTTGCTCCGGAGGCAAACATGTAGTCTATCTTCTTCTGTGCATCCGCTTTCTGGTCGTCTGCCGCTATGGTCTTGCTTATCGTACCTCCTTCTGCCGTATATGGATAGTAGGCAGAGAAAGTAACTTCTTCCAAGTCTTGGAAATAGATGGGGGCGGAGCTTGTAAAACTGCCGTCGGATGTGTTGCTGACGGTATAATACACATTGGTGTATTGTGTTTTTCCTCCATTGCAACTGATACCTATCTCGTCGTTGCTATCCCAGCTTGTTCCCGCTGCGCGGGTCTGCACACCTTCGATGCCCGCGCTGACCTGCGCTGCCACCGGACCATCGTTTATCACTTCTTCGTTGCTGCAAGCCGTAAAAGCCAGTGCAGCCATTCCCAAAAATAAATATTTGCTTGCTTTCATATCTGTTTTTTTTAGATTTTAATATTATTCCAATCTTATTCAGCCGAGAAATCGCCTCCCGGAACTTCCTCCCACGGAGCAATGGTACAGCCTTCCACGGTGATGCCCGTCTTGTTCAACACAACGCCCATGTTGTATTGGCGGCCTGCCACCCATTCGTTCTTGGCTTGTTCCTTGTCTTTTTCTGCATTGGCATTTTTGAAATCGAGATTTGCCGTAAAGGACTGTTCGCCCGTCAGCGTGGCGGTAAACGGCAATGCCGAGTCAAACACCTGCGGGAAGAATATCAGGGTGTAGGAAACCGTCTGCTTTTCATCGTCACGCTTGAACGGGGCGTTGTACACGTCCTCGTCCTTATTGTTCGCAAACTCCCACATCGCGCTTTCGTTGCCGGTAGCTTCCGCAGCTCCGGTCGCTACATTGAACGAGCCTCCGTGCTTGAAGCCGTCCAGTGTCAGCACGGCGGTTTTTACCTCTTCATAGCTCACGTCGTCACCGCATTTCACGGTAAGCACCACCTTTGCCATCTTGTGCGCAAACGTGAAAGCCACATTCGGATTGGTTTTGCTTCCCTTGGCCTGTGTCCAAAGGAAATCGAACTTCTTCTGTTCTTTCTGTCCCCATGTGTCGGCACTGATGGTGGTCGCTCCGTCTTGCAGGTCATTCCACGGATAGTAGGCGGTGAAGGTTACTTCGTCATTGCCTTGGAAATAGATTTTTCCGCTTTCATCCTTCGGAGTAAAGCTGCCGCTTCCGTCCGCCGTCAGATAACACACATTGGTGTAGGTTTTATCACCGCTTGTCCCGCTGATACCGATTTCATCGTTTGCCTCCCAGATTTGGTCGTAGGCACGTGTGCCCGGAACATGGATGGTAGCACTGAAATGTGCCATACCCTGACTTCCCCCCACAGGCAAGCCTTCCTCACTGTTGCAGCCTGTCAGCAAGATTGTCATTGCCGCTGCTGCCATCATTTTGGTTTTTAAATTTCTTATCATTACTTTTTATTTTGTCTCAATAAAACTTTCAATTTGCATCTGTATCTCCGCCGTCCACTTCTTCCCAACCTTCAATTGTTCCGCTGAAGTGCCCGTCCTGTGGGGCTTCAATCGAGCCTTCCAGCCTGACGGGTTCCATATCGGCATTCAAGTCCTTCAAATGTTCCGTCAGGTCGGAAGTAATCGTGCTTACATATCCGTCCGCCATCGTTACCTTTACGGTGAGTATCTGCCGCTCTCCCTGTGCCGTTCCCGTCACGCGGCATTTCATTTCCAACGCCATCGCATCTGTGGCGCGTGCCTTGGCTTCCGCCCGCAGTACGTCAAGCCGTGCCGTCAGGCTCTCACCTCCGGGCGTGCCCGTGCGCAGGTCCACGCTGCCGGAGAGTCCGCTCAGTGTGGCTTCTATCCGGGCTATCTCGTCTGCGTTTTCACCATTGAGGTCAAGGTTCAGGACGATGGGACACAGGCGGCGTTCCATCGGGACAGATACATGTAGAGTGTCGTCCTGGACTATGTCCAACCGCTTCTCTGCCGAAAACAGGTAGCCGGGCAGCGGAATCAGCATACCGTCTTTTTGCTGCACGGTTGCCACATTGCTTGCTATGGTGATGCCTTCCGGCTCGTTGTATATTAATAAGGTATGCGCTACCGGTGTCAGAAGTTCCGGATAAACGGTTGTTTTCTCGCTTGTCGGCACCGCCTTGCCGTCGTCCATACGCAGGAGATAAGTGCCGGGCACGGTGCTTTCCGCCAGCGCGTCCGTCCAGTCCGTAGTGATGACCACCGCTCCCTTGTCGGGATGGGGCGTGTTGTACAGGTCATCTTTCACGCAGGAGGCGAGCAGCACCGCCGCCACCATACCTGCCATTGTCATATATCGTCTTGTATGCTTCATGTTCTCATTCCATTAAAATATCGTCCATACCAGTGTTACACCTGCACTGACGGGTCCCCACCAGTTCTTGCTTTCCTTGCCTTGGCGTACACGCACGCCGTCAATGACCTTGTATTTCTCATAGTCGGCATTGAGATAGCCCAGTCCGAGGTTGAAGTCCATTGAGAGTGCCTTGTTCAGTCTCAGTTGATAACCGCCCGTAATGCCGCCGCCCATCAGGTCACCCTGCTTGCCGGTGCCGGACAGCTTGTAATTGAATTGCCCCGTCTTGAACATCGCACCCACGTACCATGCCTTCTGTTCGCCGATGTAATAGCGTACTTCCGGTATCACTTCCCAGATGGCATAGCGGCGGTCCTTATCGTTCCACGACCATGAAGTCCACGAGCCGTTTGCCACGATGCTCCAACTGCTGTTGATGCGCCATTCCAGCCCCAAGTCCGGTGTGAGCGTTGCCCAGCGCAGCAGGTTGGCACGCAGGGCTACGTGATATTGTTCCGGTTCCTTCTGTATCTTTGGGGTAGTTCCTTTTGCATCAGTGTGTTCTGCCTCCGTTGCCTTTCTTTCGGCTTCGTTTTTTTCTGCGACTATCCGTACTTCCTCCTGCCTAATCCTCTCTTCTTCAGCTTTCATACGAGCTTCCCCGGCTTGTACTCTTGCTTTCTCTGCGGCAATGCGCTCGCGTTCCGCCTCGCCCGATACCTCTTTATTATAGGCTTCTACCTTGGTTGCGGCTTCCTCTCCGGCTATTTCCGCTACCTTGTCCGCAGAGGCGGGAAGTGTAACGATGACTATGTTGCGCAAGGATTTACCGTTCTCATCCGTATAGCCGGCATCAAAAGAACGGTCTGTAACGAAATGCGTTTCCTTTACCTTGCCGCGCATAATCAGTTCCGACTTCACCCGGTTGCGGCGTACTTTCGCCACTTCTGTAGCCGGCTGCCCGGCATTTCCGTCTGTGCCGTAGCTTGTCACCAACAGGTACATTTGCCCCGATTCAATGGCAGAGCGGTTCTCATCGACGCATTTCAACAGGCGGGCGAGCTGTTCGCCGTTGCCGTTCCACGGGGAGTAAAACATGTCCTTGTCCGCCACGAAGCGGAACAGATAGGTCGTGTCCTGCTTTTCCTGCGCTTTCATCGGATATACCGCGACAAGGAAAAAGAGGGATAAAAACATCAGTCTTTTCAGCATATTATGTATGATTTCTGTAAATTCTTCGGGCGTGATGTCCCCGCGGTTCATGAAATTGGGGCGTTCGTGCGCGGGCAACTTCTCTTTCATGTCGAGATTCTCGTTAATCAGGCGCACCATCGCTTCCTGACAGCGACTCAGCCTCCGCCTGCAACGGCAGAGGGCAAAGGCAAGCACCGCTATGACGGGCAGGGTTGCAATGAGAAGTATGTATAAATAAAGTTGCTCCATATCATTTCTGCATTTCGATTTGACATGGAGCAAATGTATTTAAGATAAGATAAAAAAGAGTGCTTTTTAGGCAGGTAGGTGTCTACGAAAATAACACAAGGTGTCTACAAAAATAACACAAGGTGTCTACAAAAATAACATAATTGTTGTAATATATTGATTATTAGAATGTTTCAAATTTCACAAAGAAGACTCCTCTTTCTCTGTATAAGTGGACGGATTCATGCCGTATTTCTTTTTGAACTGCTTGTAAAAGGCGGCTCTTGACATTTGCGCTTCCTTTGCAACGGCATCCATGCTCCACTGCGGATGCTCGCGCATCAGGCTGATGGCATAGTCGAGCCGGCACTCCTGCACATATTGGGAGAAACTATGGTTTGCAAATTTCTTGAACAGCGCGGCAAACTTGTAAGCCGGTACATGAATCTCCTTCATCAGCTCGCTTTTGTTGAAATCGGGATTCAGATACAGTTTGCGGCTGACAATCTCATGACATAGGCGGTCGTACAGCACACGGTCATTTTCGGTCAGTTCAAGTGTCGGACTGGAATCTTCCTCCACCTGCGTACTGTCCGGCTCCTGCATATCCTCCGTACCGGAATTTGTCTGACTTTGTGCTTCGTGGAATTGCCGCAGCTCGTCACGCAGACGTATGTTCTCTTCCCGTCGGATAAAAAGTTCGTTCTTGTAGGTCATCAGCTCATTGATGGTCCCTACCATAGCCTCATTTTTCTTCTGGATGACACGCTTGTCGCGCAGGATACGGATGATGAAGCCTACCGCCACAACCAGCAGCAGGGCTGTAAAGGAAAAGATGAGGGTACGTATGCGTATGGTGTTTTCCTGTTCTTTCAGTTGTGCCGCCTGTTCATTGGTCTTGTATATTTCCGCCAGTTCAAGCGCTTTTTCGTTACGGTCCCGGATGCGCAGTGAGTCATTCAGTGTCTGTATGGTATGAAGGACACGGTTGGCGGAACGGATGTCGCCAAGTTTTTCGTGCACGGCCAGTTCCGATTCCAGATGGTTCCGGATATAGCTGTAACTTATGGTGTCAATGTTGGCCTGCCAATACTTCTTTTCTTCCTGCAACTTTCGCAACGCCTCACGGTAGTCACCTGCCTCAAACAGATAGGGAATCGTAAGCTGTCCGGCATCCGGGGTTTTGGAATACTCCGTAGAACAAAGTTTCAGATATTCCTCATGTGCTTTGTCCTTCTCGCCTTTTATGGCATAGAGATGGGCTGCCATGCCATAGCCGCTGGCCCGACGCATATCAATAAGACCGTCCGGTATCTGCTCCTTGGTTTCAAGCCGTCTGACGGCATCCTCATATCGGGGGAGCAAACCGGTCGCTTTGTCATAATAGCCTTCGTTCCTCAGTGTACCGATTAAAATGGCAAGCGTATAGATATAGTCATCGCTTGTTTTCCAAGTGTTGTCCTTCTCCGATTCCCCGTCAAGAATGTCAACTGCTTTGAAGTAATGTCCGAATCCCTCGTCTTCACGGTTCAGAACCAGCAGGTTCCTGCCGAGCTTGAACGTCAGATTCGCCTCCGCACTTCTGATGACGCTGTCTTGGGCAATCTTTATTCCCTTTGTGCAAAACTCGACACTCCGGGCATAGTCGCCGTTCAAATAATACTGGTTGGCTATCATTTGGATAAGGGAAAGAAACTTCCTGATGTCTTCATGCGCCGAAGGAGAGTCATATGCCTTCATTGCATATTCCAATGACTTGTTGTTATCCGAAAAGCCGTTATGGTATACCACGGCACGCAACCGGTTGAGTTCAAAATTATCCATCAGCCCTTGCTGTTCTGCCGTGTCGAGCAGGGCCAACGCTTTCTTCGGATTCACGATGGACAAATTCTGTATGTGAACTGCCGCATAGGTACTGTCACACTCTGTTCCGGACGCTTGTTTCTGATTTCCTGTACAACCTTCTGTGATAACTATGGTGCATATAAGTAGGATTATATGTAATATTTTGCTCATAATCAATAAAAAAACAATTTTCTCATTGCAAAGGTATATCAAATTATTATCGCAGCTATACATTTCGGATAAAAAAACTGTTTCTTCCGGATTATATAATATGTTTACAGACCGGCAGCAGGATAAAAATCCGTTTGCCGGTCTGTATTGTTTATTCATAGCTTCAAACCCTTGTTGTGATGGGAAACGGAAAAAGTGGTCGAATCATGTAAATCGGACTTTACAAATTCCGGTTGGGCTATAGCTTCCGACTGGGGCCTCATGTCATTGTTTTGTCCGTGGTCGGGCGCTTCTTCATGCTTGGGAGCCAGTTCCAGCTGTATCTTGCGGTCCAGAGTGGCGAGTTCGGACTTCAACCCTTTCAGTTCGTCTTCTTTCTTCCACTCCTTGCCGGCTATCGCTTGGAGCTGCGGAATTTCCTGTTCCAGCACCTCGTTTTTCTTTTTATACTGGTCGATGATGCCCGGTATCTTCTCCAGAGCGTTCAGGAAGTTCGTGGCGGCGGCATGCGTGTCAGCCATCGCCAGATGCCCGTTATTGTAGTTGTACCTGTAATTGCCCGCCACCACGAAACGGTTGTCGGTGAACTCCAGCCCGTCCCTTAGTGTCGGCTCGCTGACCACCTCGATGGGGAAGCCGTACAGTTCTCCGATGCGCCTGTACTGCCCTCCGGTCGCGGCATTCTTCGCTATTTCCTGCAGCCGCTTGCCGATTTCCTTTTCGTCTGCCGAATCCAGACCGTCAATCTTCAGCAGGTTCAGCCGGTTGCCCTCCTTGTCCGTCTGTGCGGCGGCTGTGAACTTCTCCCAGTCCTCCGTCATGGCGGCTATGGCGGCTTGGTTGTTCCTCAGTTCCCCGGTCTTGCCTTCCAGTTTCAGCTCCGACTCGCGCTTGCCCTTGTTGAACGACTTGCGCTCTCCCTCCAGCGAGGCGATGCGTTTCTCCAGCTTCGCCTTGTCAAGCAGGTCGGTGTTCCCTGACAGGATAGCCATGTACTCCGAGAAGTTCATGCCCGACTTCTCGTCCATCGCCCCCTCGTCAATGGTTCGTGCACCCATCGCACCGCTTTTGAGCTGCGAGATGAACGTCTGCTTGCAGTGCAGCAGGTTGAACTTGTACGAGTCCAGCGACTTCTCCACCGCGTAGATGATTACGTCCACCTTGTTGTCGGCATACAGCTTCGCTATCTCGTTGCCCTTTCTCACCGCCCGACCGTCGCGCTGGGCGAGGTCGGACGGTCGCCACGGCGTATCGAGGTGGTGGATTGCCACCGCCCTGCGCTGGGCGTTCACGCCCGTACCGAGCATCGAGGTCGAGCCGAACAGCACGCGCACATATCCCTCGTTCATCGCCTCTATCACCGCTTTCCTTGACTTCTCGCTCTTGCACTCCTGAATGAAGCGGATTTCATGGGCGGGTATGCCGTAGTCCTCCACCAGTTTGCGCTTGATTTCGGTATATACGCTCCACCCGCCCGGCTGGTAGGTACCCAAGTCGGAGAATACGAACTGCGTGCCGAGCTGCTCGTCATACTTCCGGTAATATTCCGCAATCGTCCTCGCACAGTGGCTTGCCTTGTTGTCCGGGTGGTCTTCATATTCCGGGTCTATCATGCGCATGTCCAGCGCCATCTTCCGCGCGTAGTCCGTGGCGATGAGCATCTTCGCCTTCTCCTCCGTTTCCGACAGCTTTCCGCGTCCCAGCAGCGTGGCATCGCCCGTCTGGGCGAATTTCATCAGTTGCTTGATGAAATACTCTTGGTCGGGTGTGGGCGGTATGTGGTGCAGCACCTCGTTCTTGTCCGGCCTGTCCACGCCCACATCCTCCGCCGTGCGGTAGTCCGTTATCTCGGCATAAAAGTAATGGGGGTGAATGTAATCGACTGATTACTAATAAAAAGCAGAATATATAATCTGATAAGGTGAACGACTAAGAAACGAGCGAGTTTCTTTCCCTTTCTTTATTCTGCAAAGTCTCAAAGAACTCTCTGTTTGATGTTGCAAAGATAGCGATATAATTCATATAAGCAAAGTATTTACGTTGTTTTTTCAATGAAAATCAACCTTAGACATTTCTAATTCTATAAAATCGCCATTTTAAGGTATTGCATATATCTATGAACAATGGTAATTTTGCAAAATGATAATCAAAAGAATTCTTTTAATCTTCATCATTCTACTTCTGCTGTTTCCCACTGCTAATGCTACTATTTTGAATTTAGTTGTGGGTGATACTATATACCCTACTCGAAAACATGTTTCTTCATTACATAAAACGATAGAACTCGATGAAGTTCAAGTTATTGGACAGCGGAAATTGTTTTCCATAAGAAAAGACACCACGTTTATCAATACTGATTGCCTTCGAGTAAGGAAAGGTGCTAACTTGGAAGACTTAATCAGGAATATTCCGGGCATGGAATACGACAAGGCGAACAGGCAACTATCATTCAAAGGAAAGCCATTGAACGGCGTAAACATCAATGGCGAGACCTTTATGGGCAACGACATTATCGCAGCGTTGGAGAATATGCCAACCGATGCAGTGGAACTACTGAAACTGTATGACATGCTCAGCGCATTGGAGAAAATGACGGGAGTAGATGATGGTGCCGACAATTATGTGCTGGACATCAAGACCAAATCTACCTACAATGGCAGCCTGACAGGAACACTAACGGCTGAACACGGCAATCGCGACAGACGCAGGGATGAGGTACAGGGCAATCTATTCAATGCCGATGGCGAAAACACCTCGCTGACTTTGCGCTCTGACAATCTTAGTAATATGAACATTGGGGGAAACAATTTCCAAAACATATTGTCGGGCAATATCGTGAAGAAATTTGGTAAGAAAATTACGCTCAATGCAAGCCTCTCACTCAATGCCTTCCACAATGGAAGCGAGAATCATGACTATGATGAGCAATATCTTTCATCGGGAACAAAATATCGGGAATCAATGCTGCTTTCCTTGAGCAAGAATCACAGTAATGCCGCAAACATAAATCTGCAGTATAACATAGACAAAAAGACTTTGCTGAATATAAGTGCAAATGGAAACTTCGGACGGTCAGACAACCTGACTGACAACACAACATACCTATATGAGCGCAATACGGCTGCGGACACGCTGACCTCGGGAACGCTGCGAAATAACACAAAAAGCAATGGAAAGAATTACCATGTATCTGCCGACCTCACACGGCGGATTGGCAAGGCTGGGGCATCATTTACCGTGAAGGCGACACTTGGCGGTAACTCGAATGAAACTAATAATACCAGCCTTTCACTGACGAAATTCCACCACCTGCGCAACGCTGTGGGCGGAGATTCACTACTGTTGCGCAATCTTTGCCAACAACTGCCCACCCTGCGCAACGAAAGCAGAATATCATTGCAATATACCCATCCTTTTGGCAAACAGTTGAAATTGCAGACAGGGTACGGACTGCATCACGAAGAGGATAGAAACACAAGCAACACTTACGACTATACTATACCGAATAGACCATACATAGATAGCCTAAGTTATGAGAACACACTATCTATATGTGGGCAGGAACTCACCCTGAGAATGGATTATAAGGGTAAGCAATGGAAGATAAACAGTGGCATTGATGTAGAATGGCAACGCAGGAATATCTGCCGGCAACACAATTCGGAAACAGTGGACTATACAGTCAAGGCTACGGAATACAAGCCCAAGTTCGGCGCAAAGTGGAACAACGGAAAAATAGAAGTTGAACTGCGTTATAACGGAAACACACAACAGCCTTCCATACAGGCTTTGCTGACACTTGATGACAAGAGGCACATAACAAACAAATTGGCAATAGAGCCGGTGAAGTACTTCTATTGAACTTTTGTGCAATGTTGAAGATTAGTAATTCTATTCAACATTTGTGCTAAAAGTCGGCTCCATCGCCAATTTGCCAGCCGTTATGCGGCAGCTTAAAAAAAGACGACACCAAACCAAAAAAATCATCTTGACAACCACCCGACTTTGAACTACGAAGGATGAAATTTTTCAGGGACAACTTCCAGCATTTCCAAAAAACAGTTTAACCATTGACTTGGAGACAAACAAACAATTTGAGCATTAAGGTTTAAACCGAATTTTTCCGAAATTGACCTGACCTGACTTTTCCTGAAAATCGACTTTAAAGCTGTTTTTACAGATAAATCAGGTTTCTCTAACAGACAGGAAATAAATGCTAAGTATTTGGCTTTAAACTTAAAATCAAAAAATAAGTGTTTTCTTTTAATGTTTAACAGGGCTGATTTGACAGTTGGCGGTGGCAAGAAACTTTCAGGACCTACCTCATAGACAAGTTTCAAATCAAAAAAAGTATGATAGAAAACGGTATATGGATTGTAAAGCTTCCTCGAAAATAACTTTTGTGTAGGTTCTAATTGAAGGACAATGGAACCTCCCAGAAAATTTCCAAGACTCTCAAACATCAGGATTTTGAAAATATCGGAAGTAATGCCATAAGGAATATTTGACACCACTTTGAAAGGAAATTTCGGAACTGCAAAATTCCTAAAATCACAACCGACAACTTGAACATTTCGGGCATCAGAAAATAATTTTCGTAAATGTTCAACCAAAGCTGTGTCGTTTTCAATAGCAACAACATTGTTGGCGATTTTTAATAAATGAACAGTAAGAAACCCCTTGCCTGCCCCAATATCTAAAACCGTATCCTGATTACTTATATTTGCTTGTCTTATTGCATCTTTTATTAGCACTTTATCAATAGTAAAGTGCTGACCCGTAAAACGAACGGGCAATTTCTTTTTTGTCATTAGTAACTTCTTACAGGTGAATACTTCTTGAGTTCAACTTATAAATGCAACTTTTTGGGTGCGGATAATAAGCAATAAAAACATTTATTTTTCAGAGAGGAAAGAGAGACAATGTCCCCCTTTCTCTCACTCTGAATGGATAAAGTTTGCTATCTTTGCTTTAATTGTCCGTCCAAAGAAAAAAAAGTTGCAGATGAGCAAACATATAACCGAGGAACAAAGGTATGCAATTTTCTATGATGTTGCAAATACCGATGAGCAAAAAAGCAATAGCGGAAGCTATCGGAGTAGATAAAAGCACTGTTTACAGGGAGATAAAGCGCAATTGCGACGCCCGAAGTGGTAGCTATAGCATGGAGCTTGCCCAGCGAAAAGCAGACAGGCGCAAGCAGCAAAAACATCGCAAGGAAGTGCTTACACCGGCAATGAGAAAACGGATAATAAAGCTGTTGAAGAAAGGATTCAGCCCGGAGCAGATTGTCGGCAGGAGCCGCTTGGAGGGAATTGCGATGGTATCTCACGAAACGATATATCGCTGGATTTGGGAGGATAAGCGGCGGGGTGGCAAACTGCACAAATATCTTCGCAGACAAGGTCGCAGGTATGCCAAACGTGGTTCTAAAAATGCAGGGCGAGGATTTATCCCAGGCAGGGTGGATATTGATGAGCGTCCCGAGATAGTGGAACTGAAGGAGAGATTTGGTGATTTAGAGATAGATACAATTATTGGTAAGAACCACAAAGGTGCCATTCTTACCATTAACGACAGAGCAACAAGCAGGGTCTGGATACGCAAGTTGTCGGGAAAAGAAGCCATCCCGGTAGCTAAGATTGCAGTATGGGCACTGCGGAAAGTGAAAAACTTAATACACACAATTACGGCTGACAATGGAAAGGAGTTTGCAAAGCACGAGGAAATTGCGCAAAAATTGGAAATAAAATTCTATTTTTGCAAACCATACCACTCATGGGAACGTGGTGCCAATGAAAACACCAACGGGCTTATCAGGCAGTATATCCCAAAGGGTAAGGACTTTAGTGAAGTAACCAACAAACAGATTAAGTGGATTGAAAATAAACTCAATAATCGACCTCGTAAAAGACTTGGATACCTCACGCCAAACGAAAAATTTAAACAAATTATTAATCAGAATTCTGTTGCATTTGCAAGTTGAATTCAGCTTATAATAAGAAAGGAGATGAAGAATTTACTTCCCAACAGGACATTTTATTCCCTAAAGTGTTTGATGTTGATGGCATGCGAGTTTTTATTTATTGGAAACTTCCACATCCTGTGGAAAAGCTCTATCCATATGTTGATTACAAAATACGGAAAATTTCAAAAGATACGTTAGTTATAGGGGATTATACAGACTTTGTGTTTGTTAATGGTCATGGTAATGCCCCAAATCGGGAATTGTCAAAATAAAAAAATAATAAATGTGGGGTAATACTCCAAATCGGGAGTTATTGAAATAATTATCTGATTATCAATGTACTTTCCAAAAGATAAAGTATTAGGGCAGAGTGGAAAAATCGTTGAAACTGGTCCTATGTAATCGTTCAAAGTGACCCTTTTGTATCATCCAAAGAGGGATTGGACATTCGCGGTACGATACGAGTATGGGTGTTATGATTTATCAGCATTCATTCTTCTCTACTCCCAAAGGATTTTGTCAGTTGTACTGCTTGCTGTTGTAGTCTGATGAGAATTTGGGAATAGGTTTCGAGTTTGCCGAGCAGTTGTTGAGCAGTGGCAACAGAATGATAAGTATTGAGGACTTTCACGACTTCGTTGTACAGAACTCCTATCTTATGAGCCAAGGCAACGATTTCTGAGAGTTTCTCCAAGTAAGGTTCTTTTGCAGGGTCTTGGGTGATGACCTTAAAAGATTCACCAAGAAGCCTTGCTCGGACAAAGTCGCTCTTTGTCTTTGCTCCCGACTTGCGATAGAGTCTGATAAGTTTCTGCTGGTCTTCGGAATTAGGTATTCTGATGTGCCATCTGTCCCATCGTGGGCAGGTGGCACATCTGCCGTCTGGCTTCTTTTGTTTTTGCTTCTTCATTGCTTTCTAATCACGACTTTGGAGTGATTTAATCCCCTTTCGGGGCAAGGGTCTTTGTGGTACAAATGGCAATTTGTGGTACAAAGACACACCTTGCTGATGTAGAAAATGGGATTATAAGCCCCTGCTGTGTTACTGCATTCATTGAATACAGTAACTCGGCGTAGGCTTGCATTCGAGGAATGCAGTAATTCAGAGTTTCCTCCATCTTTCCACATCTTCCTTGTATTGGTCGAGGTGTTCCCGCAGTACCTGTTCGACATATCCCGAAACGCTCGCTCCATGCTCACCGATTCTCCGCACCACGAAGTCTAACTTTCGTTGGGTTTCCTCTGATACATACACGGCTTTGCGGTGGCTGTTGCGAAAGGGCTGGAGATATTTCCCCTGAAACTCGGATAATTGCTTTCTGTCCTTTGTTTTTCCCATTCTTTGATGAAATTCTTCGGTAGAAGTAGCCCTTTCTGTTGGCGACAACGCTGTTTCTTGATAGGACGGTTGAGAAAAATCCTTGTTACTCTCCTTGTCATTTTGTTCCTCAACTTTATCAACAGGCTCAAACCTTCTCTTTTCCTCTTCATAATCGAAGGGCTGGTCAAAATCGGGTAACTCTTCGGGCTTGCGGAGCTTAACGCCATAATTTCCCATATCTCTAATGGCTTGTTCCAAGCGTTGTTTCCTTTTTTCATCTATTCTTGCCATAATTTCTTGGGTATCGGGTTATAGTGTTTTTCAAGCATGGCTTGTATGTCGCTCTGCTTGTAGAGTATCTTCCCTCCGATTTTGTAGAAAGGAAGCGTTCCTGAGTTTCTGTACTCTTGGAGCGTGCGTGTGCTGAGCCGTAATTGGCTGCAAACCTCCTCACCCGAAAGGTAAACCTCACCATTCAGCATCGGACGGGCGGTAGAGCAATACCGCTCCAACTTCTTCAAAGTGCCTTCCATCAGTTGTGAAAACAACTGCATCTGAGGGTCTTCCCGCGTAATGATTTCATTCTCTGCCATAATTCATTCATTCTTTGATTTCAATCCTTGACTGCATTCAGCATTTCACAGATGTCGGTCTGTTTGTAATAACACTTATGTCCAATCATGGAGAAAGGGATTTTGCCCGTATCTCGGTATGATTGTAGGGTACGCTTGCTGATGCCTAAACGCTTGCACACGGCTTCGTTGTCGAGCCATTGCTCGGTCTTGGGAGGATTACCGATGAGTTTTTCCACACGATGGATAAAGTCTGCAAATTCGGAGCGATGTCGCTCCCACGCTTTGCGGTCGATGATAATGAGTTTCATTGCCTTAATTTTGTTTTGATTACTTTATTGTTACTCAGCAAACAAACTGTTATGCAGTCCATTGCCGTACTTCTCGGGTGCAAAAGTAACCCCTCGGAAGCACCACTGCAAGAAATGAGGATAAGCAGGGAAATAGAGAGAAAGCAATAGAAAAACAAAGGAAATCCGTCTGTGTTATTGCGGTAATGAGATGAGGTGCCGGCTCGTTCCTTTTATTATCTTGTTGTTTTATCGATAATTCGATAGTTCGACAAATCGAGATGTCGAAGTGTCGATAGATAGTTTTATCGATAGATTATTTTGACGATATATAGTTTTGACAACAGATAGTCATGACAACAAATTGTACAAACAATAGATTGTCCGTATTATCGTCAGTCCTATCTGTTGTTAGTTGTTACGCCTTGCGTCCAAAGAGCCTGAGTATGCCGTATTCTTGTCGTGCCTATACTCTCTACGGCAGCCCAGCCCTGCAAGGTTGGGAGAGATGAATACGACCGCATGGATATAGAAAATGGCAATACCACCTTGAAACAGAGAAATCCTGCGGTGGAGATTCTTCTCTCCATCCGCAGGACTCGACCTTGTCAGGGCAGACAGGCTGCCGTTGTACCTTTGCACGATAAGAAACGGCATCAGGAACTTTGCGTGCGCCGCCTTTGCCTACAACGCCTTCAGGCTTGCTTCCTCCGTCAGTCTGACCGTTGGCAGATTGTTGCTCTCGATGAGCAGCACTATCGTGCCTGTCAGTTCGGTGTAAAGACGGCCGTATTGCTCGTCAGAAGCCAATGTGTCCGTCAAACCGAACTTGTCGAATGTGGCTTGAACAGCCTTGTTCGACAACAGTATAGGTACGAGTTTCTCTGGGAGCGGTGCAGGAAGTTCCCTTTCAAACTCGTTTTCCAACACGGATATAAGCGTATCGTACTTGGAAAAGTGCAAGCCTTGATACAATGCCTCGCTTGCCATGCTCTCCGCTTCAATGTGTGTAAAGCCTTGTGCTACAGCATCGCAGTAAACTGTGAGAGCCATATCTGCCCGTGCAGTGATAAACTCCGTATCTTGCAACTTTTCGGGGTGATGCTCACTCATGTAACTTCTTAACTTCAATCGGAAGTAGGAAAGTTCCTTTTTGTTCTTCTGTTTCATTGTTTTTCTTGTTAAAAAGTTGGACTTCTTTTTTTTGAATCATTCATTACGGCTGTTACATCCCAATTATGGGACTTGACTTTTTCGGTGTTCTTGACGGACACAGCCGTAAGGCTTTACGCAGTACCCTTGTATGCTCACTACCCATCAGGGGTTGCATTTCCTTGGCAATCTTGCTCTTGGTCACCCGTGCATAAATCTCGGTCGTGGAGATGAAGCGATGCCCCAGCATCTTGCTCACCGTCTCTATCGGAAGTCCGTTCTCCAGACAGATGGTCGTGGCAAAGGTGTGCCGTGCGGTGTGCGAGGTCGCTTGAGTATGCGGTGGCAGTCCTGCCTTAATACATATCTCCTGAATAGTTCTATTGAAATTACTGTTGCTGGGAAACTCTCGAAAGAAAAGCCCCTCCCTTCGTCCGTGGCTCACAATGGCGAGTATTTTCTCGGCAACGGGCAGCAACGGGACAATACTTCTGTTCTGTGTCTTTGTTCGACAGAGCGATATGTACCTACGCCCATCCCCGAATGTATAAACATCGTCCATTCGGAGTTTCTTTAAGTCTGAGAATGCCAGCCCCGTGAAACATCCCAAGAGGAAAATAAGTCTGCAATGGTTATCTGTCGAGCGGTGCGGACGGTAAGCCAAGAGTTTTTGCAGGTCGTCCGCCGTAAGTGCATTGCGCTCGTAGGTAGGCGTTTCTATGTCTATGAGTTCAAAAGGGTCTTCACGAACGTATCGCTCCTGCAATGCCTTGCGAATGACCTGATGCAAGTGGCGTAGGCGGTTGCCGACACTGCTTTCCTTGTTTCCCAAGTCCCGAAGCATAAAAAGGCGATAGTCCTCAAGCAAAGTCTTGTCCACCTCTGTGGGCATACAGTCTGCCCTGTCCCTTACTTGCAGGAAATGAACAAAACTCTTGTAGCTGTCCTTAAAAGCCCTGACAGTTGCCTTGCTTAATGTTCTGCCCTGCAATTCCTCCTTGTATTCACAAACGGATTGATATAGCTCCGTAAGTGTTGGCATGGGGCGACTTTGCTGCATATAACGCTCCTTGAGGTATTCCGCCGTGATATAGTTTTCTTCCCTTAATGTACGTTCATAGAGTGAATGCAAGCACTCTTCTATTGAGTTCAGTTGCAGATTGATGCCGCTTGAATTACCTGTTGTCGCCTTGATGCACCCTTTTCGGGCAAGCCACTCGTCGGGGGAAGTTTGCAACTGCGTGGAAAACGATGAGGACGTTCCATTACAGGTGATACGGCAACGGATTACGCATAGTCCGTCTTCATTGGTCTTGCTTCTATCTATGTAGAATAGTATGGCAAATGTACTTTTCATTGTTCTGCGGTTTTAGTTGGTCAGTTGATAATGTGCGAGTTGTGGAAGTATTTTCTCTATGTCCAGAAAGACACGCTCGGGAGATGTCTCCGCATACACTTGCGTGGTTTTGATTTGACTGTGTCCGAGCATTTTGGAAACGCTCTCAATGGACACGCCCTCCGACAGTGTCATCTGAGATGCGAAGGTATGCCGTGCCATGTGATAGGTCAGCGTTTTCTGAATACCGCAAAGCCGTGCTATCTTTTTGAGGTGTATGTTTACCGTGTCGCATCCGGGTATGGGCAGCAGATACCCCTTGGGCGGTTCGTGTCGGAAAGCCCTCGTGTGAATGCCCCGATAACGCTCGATAATGGCAGTGGCTTCGGGAAGTAGGGGGATGTGGCACACGTTGCCCGTCTTTATTCTCGGCTTGCGTATCCAAGTCATTCCCGCTTCGTGAAAGACGTGCTGCTCCGTCAAGTGATACACGTCGGTATAGGAAAGCCCCGTCAGGCAGGAGAAAAGGAACATATCCCTCGACACTTTTTCATAGCCTTGCAATTTATCTTCTCCCAAGGCTGCGATAAGACCTACCTCCTCCCTTGTGATGTAACGTGGAGTACCCACTTCCCAACGAATGGAATGGTTGATGAAGGGATAGGTGTCAATGATGTGCCGTTTATGCAGGTCTTTGAGCAAGGAAGCCAGCATGGAGAGATAGCCAGCCGAAGTGTTGAGCTTGAATCCCTTTTCTTTGGCGAAGTAGTCCTCCAAGTCTTTGATAAAGGCGATGTCGGCTTTCTGCACGGGAATATCCTCCACACGGTAGCGATACCTGACGAAGTTTGCCAGATGCTTGTGAAAGAGCAACAGGCATTTTAGTCTGCGTTCGCTGCGGTCTATGCCCACACGCTCACGGAAGCGGTCGATATACTCGTCTGTATGATGCAGCAGTCCTTGTGACTCACTGTTCAGTCCGAATACAAGCTCCCGTACTCGCTCTGCCGTGATGGGAGCATCGGATTTACCCGAAAGAGACTCATAAACCTTGTGTATGCTCACCTGAAGGCGGTCAAGTTCCTTGTTTACCGATACGGCTTCGGCACTCTTGCCCAGCAGTCGGTTTTTGCGACTGTCCCACAAACGAGGAGTACACGAGCATTTGCAACTGAACTGTACCATAGAGCGTCCTGCGCTGATGCGTCCCATGATGGGACTTTTTCCGTTTTTGTCCTGCGTACCTCTCTTGAGGTAGAAAAGCAGCTTGAATTTTTCTTTTTCCATTGTTTTTTACTTGCAAAATTACACTTCTTTGAGGAACTTTGAACGATGCAAAACATTGATAATGAAAGAGAAAACTCCGTTTTAGTTACCACTTTCAGCCGTCCTTTTCCTTTCATCGTTTTTCGAACGATTTGGTAACTGAACTCCCTCCTTTTCGCTCCCTTTTCTGCCTGTTTCCTATGATGCAACCCTAAGAAGAAACAAGCAATATCCGCTGTATTTCAGTCAGATATGAGTTTTATGCCATTTTCTGCTTTCTACTCCCATACTTCGTTGTAGAACGCCGCCAGCTCCGGCACCTTGATGAAGTAGCGGAAGCGTTCCTTCTGCACGATGTTGTTCGTCACGTTGAACTCGAAGTCCGTCGTCTTCTTGGCGAATATCGCCGCCCATGCGTCGAAACAACGGATGTCCTGCCTCTCCAGCTCCTTCGGACGCAGGTACTTGAACAGCAGGTACAGCTCCGTCAGCGAGTTGCTGATGGTCGTGCCCGACAGGAACGTCGCCCCCAAGTCCTTTCCCGTCCGCTCCTGGATGGTACGGATGGCGAACAGCAGGTTCAGTGCCTTCTGGCTGCCCTCCGAGTTGCCCAGCCCCGCCACGCGGTCGTGCCGGGTGTTGAATGTCAGGTTCTTGAACTGGTGCGACTCGTCCACGAAGAGGTGGTCGATGCCCATCTGCCTGAAGTCCGCCACGTCGTCCGTCCTTGACTTTATCGCGTGCTCCACCTTCTCCAGCTTGGCCGTCAGGTTGAACTTGCGCTTCTCCAGTCCCCTCAGCATGGCGCGTGACACATCCTTGCCCTGCGAGCGGAGCACCTCCAGATTTTCCTCCACCGTGTCCAGCTCCGCCTGCAATATCCGCTGTTGCAGTTCCGGCGACTGCGGAATCTTCCCGAACTGGTCGTGGCTCATGATGACGCAGTCCCAGTCGTTGTTCCGTATGTCGTTGAAGAAGCGCACGCGGTTTGCCGCCTCGAAGTCCTTCTCCGAAGCGTACAGTACGCGGGCGTTGGGGTATGCCTTGCGGTAGGTCTCCGCTATCTCGCGCACGTTGGCTTTCAGTCCGATTATCATCGGCTTGTGTACCAGCCCCAGACGCTTCATCTCGTGTGCTGACACGCACATTATCAGCGTCTTGCCGGTTCCCACCTCGTGGTCGGCTATTCCCCCGCCGTTCTGTTTCAGCATCCAGATGCAGTCCTTCTGGCTGGGGTACAGGTCGGTGATTCCCAGCCCTTTCAGGTCGAGTCCGGGAAAGGTCTGGTGCGAGCCGTCATATTTCGGACGCACGAAGCAGTTGAACTTGTTGTTGTACATGTCCGTCAGCCGTTTCTTGAACTCCGGCGACTGTTCCTCCAGCCATTCCGTGAATCCGTTTCGGATTTCGTCAATCTTGGCGTTGGCGAACTGTATGCCCTCGCTGTCGCGTGCCTTGATGTCGTTCCCGTTCTCGTCCTCGCCGACTTTCTTCATCATGTCCGGACAGGTGTTGTGCAGGGCGTGTTTCAGCAGGTGCATCCCGTCATAGTGGCGGTAATATCCCTTGACCAGAAACTCGTCGGTGATTTTCATCGTCCTGTGGCTGCACGCCACCGAATACTCGTCGAGGCTCTCCGAGTAGCCTATCTTCACGTCCGTGTCGAACAGGCGGCTCATATAGGCGGCATACACTCCCGTGGGTATCCAGCGTTCCCCGAAGTTGAAGTCCAAATCCTCAAACGGGATTTGTTCGGGGATGTTCTCGCGCAAAGCCTCCAGAGCCTCCCGTGCCTGCGGCATCATCTCGTGCCCCTCGTTTCCCTTTACCCATTCCTCCACCTCCCTCGCTTTCACCACAACGTTACCGGCGATGAAGCGGTCGGCTATCTCGTAACCTTCTGCCAGCGGGTTGTAGTGCACCCTGCCTTTCAACGCTTCCAGCATGTCCGCCCGTGCCATGTCGCACAGGGATTCCATATACGGCAGGTTTACCCCGCCGTAGCGGTTGAGCGAAGCGGACAGGGCTTCTTCCGGTGATTCCGCCATGACGGTCGTTTCCTGCGAAAAGGAAACGGGATGGTCGAAGATGTCCGCCTTCACCATCGTACCGCCCTCGCTACGTTCCAGCGCCAGCATGTTGCGCCCGGAGGCATCCATCATCAGCAGTTTCACGTTCTGTCTGGCGTTCAGGCAGCCGTAGCGCATCACGAACTCGTCATAGTAGGTGTTCAGGTGGCGGCGGAGCATGTCGTTTGCCTCCTGCCGCTCCGCCTCCTGTGCGTAGAGCCGCTCGTAGGTGTCGCGCATCGAGATGTACAACTGCGCCTTCTCCTTCTGCATACCCTCCATGTCCAGCGGCTGGAAGGTTGCCCCGTAGCGGGTCACGTCCTTCAGCACGCCAACCTGATAGCGCACGCCCTGCGTGTGTACCCATGCCAGCGAGCCGTCCTTCAGGTGCGGCTCCAGCGGTCGGCTGTACGGGCGGGGCATCATTTCCTCCTCCCGCTTGCGCTGCCTCTCTTCCGGTGTCAGGGCGGCTTCCTCCGCGCGGAGGGCTTTCTCCACTTCTGCTATCCGTCTGTCGCGTTCCGCCTCGAATCCGTTTTCTATCGGATATACCGCCGTAGCAGCAGTACCTTGCGGTTCTTCCGTTTTCCCCACATGGACTTTTTCTCTTTTCGCCTCCGTTGTTCCGGCCGCTTGTCTGGCGGCATTGGCTTCCATCTTCATCTTTCCGAGCCGGCGCAGTTCCGCCCGTCGTTCCGGCGTAAGCGACATCATCGTTTCATAGAATCCGTTGATGGGCGGGTTCGTTTCCCAGTCGAGGCTGCGGTAAACGGCGTCCTCCGGGTCGCCGTCCTCTTGTTGCGGTACCGTGTCCTCTGCTTTCGGTGCGGTCGTTTCCACCGGGGCAGCTTCCATCTCTGCTGTGCCGCGGATGATTTCCTCCATTTCCTTTGCCTCTTCCGGGGTAATGGCGGCACCTGCCTCCGTCTTTCCTTTGTCCGCTTCCATTCCCGTACCGTCCTCCGGCAGCACGAACAGCGATGCCTGTACCGGTTTCTTCGGCTTGGACTTGCTGCCCTTCTTCCGCTCCGGCTTCAGTCCGCGTTCCGCCAGCCGCCTTTCCTCCTGCGTGTAGCCGAACAGGTCGTACAAATCCATCACCGGGGCTTCCGGATGTCTGCTTTGCGCTTCTTGCGACACGCCGGTCATGGCTTGTACTTTCGGCTGCACACTGTTTGCTTCCCTTTTTGTCCGGTCCGCTGCACCTGCATCCGGCAATCCGCTTTCTTTTTTCACCTCCGTCCGTTCTTCCGCAACCGAAGCGGAATTTTCTCTTTTCGCCTTCGCCGGTTCACCCGCAGCCGAATGGATATTTTCTCTTTTCGTCTCAATACCCTCGGTCTGTACGGCAATGTTCTGCCGCATCTCTTGCCGTGCTTCCTGCCTTTCGCCCTTGATGCCGTTGTAGCGTTCCAAGTCCAGCCGTACCGGCAGGTCTTCCGACAGCATTTTATACAAATCCATCGCGATACCTTCCACACCGCCGTTGTGCGTGTATATCATGGCGGGCTTGCCGTAGGGGTCGGTATCCCTTTTCGCTTCGGTATGGATGATGCGTTCCGGGTGGTCAAGGAAATATTCACTGGTAACGACTCCGGTATGGTTGCTTCTGACCGTCCGGGTAAACGGTCTGTCCTCTTCCGAAAGTTCCTCTTTCCTTTCATTCTTTTGCAGGATTATCAGGTCGCACCCTACCTCCGTGTTGGCGTTTTCCGTGAACAGGTTGTTCGGCAGACGGATGGCGGACAACAGGTCCGCCTGCTTCATCATCAGGTAGCGCGTGCCTCCGTTGCCTTCCGTATTCAGTACGCTCTGCGAGGTGATGAATGCCACGATACCGCCGTCACGCACCGCGTCCAGCCCTTTCAGGAAGAAATACGTATGCACTTTCTTCGCCGCTATCCGGTGCATGACCGACTTTTTCTCGTATTCCGCGTCAAACACGGCGATGTCCCCGAAGGGTATGTTGGAGATGGCAAGGTCGAAACGGTTCAGGAAAGGTTTCTCTATCTTCTCGAAGCCCTCCGTGCGTATTTTCTGCTGCGGGTACAGGTGTCCGAGCATCTTGCCCGTCAGCAGGTCTTTCTCGAATGCCGTCACCTCCGCCTGCGGGTTGTTCGACAGCACCGGGCTGATGAACGCGCCCATGCCTGCCGACGGCTCCAGCACCAGCCTTGGGCGCACCTTGCGGTCGTGCAGCACATCCGCTATGGTGTCCGTTATGGCTTGCGGGGTGTAGAATGCCGTCAGCACCGATGCTTTCAGCGAGTCCGTATAGCGTTTGTACTCCATGTCGTCCCGGCTGTTTTCCCGGATGATGCGGTGCAGCTCCACCGTCGGGGCGAACAGTTCGAGGTCGGATTTCGCCCAATGTACGGCATCCGTCAGTTCCCATGCCGGGTTCAGTATGCACTTCAGTCCCCCGAAGCCGCAGTACCGCTCCAGCAGCACGCGCTCCCTTTCGGTGGGCGTGCGCCCTTCCCGGTCGAGCGTGAATGCCGTCCGTATCGCCTCGATGTTGTCCCTCAGCTTCTGTTTCCTATTGAATGCCATAGGACTCCAGATAAAGCATGACGGTTCCGGTCAGCTCCGTGTAGAGCAGGTCGTGGTCGGGCGACAGGGCGAAGGTGTCGTCCGGCGTGTCGTAACCGCCGAGCAGGTTTTTCAGATAGGGGTACAGTTTCCGGCAGAACGCCTCGCGGTCGGATGCCGCCACCTCGTCGGCGAACTCGTTTTCCACCACCTCGCGCAGCAGGGCGTAAGGGGAGAAGTGGAGTCCTTCGAGCAGGACGCGCATGGCTTCCTCCTGTGCGGCTTCCGTGGAGCTTCCCTCCAGCCTTGTCTTCTCGAAGGTTTCGGCGGCGGCTTCCTCCCTTCCGGTTATAAACCCGGTATCAATTACTTTGTCAGGATGGTATTTTCTCAGGTAGTCCAGCAGGTACAGTCCGTAGTAGGACAGTTCCGCCGGAGCGGTTCTCTTGTTCTGTTTCATTTTCTGATGGATTTAGTGGGTGAATGATTTTGGATAGGAAAGAAAAAGGCACCCGGTATCCCTCCGGGTGCCGCCACTAAATCCATGTGAATAAAGAGTATCAACGGATTGAAACAGATTATGACATGAACCAGTGGCGAAGTTACGCATTATTTTCGTTTTCCTTTCATGTTCGTGCCTTTTCTTGCGCCTTTGGCTTCGGGAAAGATGAAGTTCGTGTTGAAGTCAGCGTCGAAGGCGACCGCCGCGCTGAACGGCTTGCCCTGCCTGCTCTTGAAGCTGCTGAGGACTTCCGTCTTTCCTTTTGCCAGCAAATCGGTCATCTCCCCGTCGGTAAGTGTCTTGCCGGCTATCTGGCGGAATACGGGCAGGGCGCAGTCCGGATTGTCGCAGCGCACTACCTTGCCGTAGAACTGCATCGTGCCCTTGCCGCACTTGGGGCAGGTACAGCCCGAAGCCTTGTGCCCGAAAATACGGTCACACGCAAGCAAGTCCGTGGTAATCTTTCGGGTATAGCTTTCTATATCCCTCATGAAAGCCTCATGCGGTGTCTTTCCTTTCTCAATCTCCGCCAGCTCAGCTTCCCACTGCCCGGTCATCTCCACATTGGCAATGTCCATGTCTTTTACAATGGAATACAGGGCGAGCCCTTTCTCCGTCGGTACCAGCGACTTCTTCACGCGCACCATGTATTCCCTTCTGAGCAGCGTTTCGATGATGGCGGCACGGGTGGCGGGTGTGCCGATGCCGCAATCCTTCAGGGCTTGGCGTGCCTCCTCATCCTCCACATCCTCGCGTCCGGCGGTTTCCATCGCTGCCAGCAGCGAACTTTCCGTGTGCAGGGGCTTCGGTCGGGTCATGCCCGAACTCATCGAGCATCCTGCCATCACCAGTGTGTCACCTTCCGTCCAGTCCGGCAATGCCGTATTCCCGTTGTCCTCACCATACTCTCCGTACACGCCGCGCCAGCCTGCCTTGCGCACGATGCAGCCTTTCGCCTCAAATGTCAGGCCCTCGCATCTTTCACTTGTGTCCGGCACCACCTCCGCTACTACGGTAGTCGTATCCTTCACACATTCCTCCGAAAATGCCTCTACCATGCGTCCGGCAATCATGTCATAGATAATCTGCTCGTTCTTGTAGAGGGCGAGCGGTCGGTTCGGCGTCACCAGCAGGGCATGGTGGTCGGTTACTTTCGAGGCGTCCACACAACGGCGGTTCAACTTCCCCAGTTCCCCGATTTTATCCGAAAGTGTGGAGTGGCTTGCCAGCCGCTCAAGCAGCAGGGGCACTTCGGCAAACACATCTTCCGGAATATGGCGGCTTGATGTTCTCGGATAGGTGACGAGCTTCGCCTCATAGAGTTTCTGCACCAGTTCCAGCGTCTGCTCCGCCGTAAAGCCGTGCTTCGTGTTCGCTTCCTTTTGCAGTGTGGTCAGGTCGTACAGCAGCGGAGGGTTCTCCACCTTCTGCTTCTTTTCGACCTTGGTCACGGTGGCGCACATCTTTGCCTTTACCTTATTATATAGTATAGCTGCCTCGTTCTTGTCCTGCCATTTCTTCACGGAAGCGAATTTCACCACCGTACCCGCATTTGCCGATGGCACGGAGAAATGCAGCTGGTGTACCGGCTCCGGCGTGAAGCGTCTGTTTTCCCGGTACCGCTTGCAGACCATCGCCAGTGTGGGTGTCTGTACGCGTCCCACGGAATACGTTCCCCGCCCGGCGGCGACGGTCAGCGCCTGCGTGCCGTTGATGCCCACCAGCCAGTCCGCCTCGCTGCGTGCCTTTGCCGCCAGATACAGGTCGTCATATTCATGCCCGTCCTTCAGTTCCTTCAATCCCTTGCGGATGGCAGTGTCCGTAAGCGAGCTTATCCACAGCCGGCGGAAGGGCAGCGTACAGCCCGTATAGGCATACAGGTATCTGAATATCAGTTCCCCTTCGCGGGCACAGTCTGTTGCCACTATTATGCCGTCGCTCTCGTTCCACAGCTTCGTTATCACCTTTATCTGCTTCACCGCTGCCGCGTCCGCCTTGTAGCCCTTGTCCGTCTTTACCTGTCGGGGTATCAGCATGAACTCCTCCGGTATCACGGGCAGGCTGTCCCTGTGGAAGCCCTTGAAGCCGTAGCCGTCCGGCAGGGCAGGCTGCACCAGATGCCCCAGCGCCCATGTCACATGGTAGCCGTTTCCCGTATAATATCCTTCTTCTTTCCTTGTCGCTCCGGTGATGCGTGCTATCTCACGCGCCACGCTCGGTTTTTCTGCCAGTATGGTAATCATATATTTCCTGTTTTAGTCGTTGATACTTTTGTTTCTTGTGAAATGGAACGGGGTACGCCGGTGTCCGTGGGATATGCAGGGCATGGCGCATGAAGCCCCGTTTCATTCCGTTGTTTATTCTCTTTTGATTTTTTATGGATTCAGTGGCGGCACTCAGGAAACCTTCATGCCTTTGGATTTCTTCGTCTGCTGCTTCTGCTGGGCGTCGTCCTTCGGGGCGCTCTGTCCCTGCGTAAGCGGTTCCTTCAGGTGCTTGGTCGCCTCGTTGGTCTTGCCCTCGTTGTTCACGGCGAGCTGTGTGCAGCTCTCATTGGACGGGGCAACGGTCTGCGCGAGGTCGGGGTTTTCCGAATAGGTCAGCGGTCTGCCTTTCTCGCGGTTGAACTTCAGATATTTCGTACAGGGCTGTCCTTGGTCGTCCTTCGCATTGGCGAGCACCACGGTCTTGCCCGCCACATAGTCCGCCTTCTGCTGTTCGGTAAATATGTCGTCCTTCCATTTCCCTATCGGGCGGATGCTGCCGTCCTCGTTCGTCCACGAGCGGTTGCGCCGTTGTCCGTTCTCCTGACTCCCGGCTTCCTTCTGCTGCTGTCCGGGAGCATCCGGGGCTTCCGGGCTCTGCTGTTTCTTCTCCTGTCCGTTTCCACGTCGCTGCGATTGCCCCTGCCACAGATATTCCGGCACAAACTCCACGTCGCGTTTCTCCGCACTCACCTGCAACACGGCTTCAAACTTGCGCCCGTTCTTCAGCGTCACCTCCTTGGGCAGTGCCAGTCCTGCACGCAGGATGTCCTGTTCCGGTTTTAACAGTTCCGTCAGTCCGATTCTGTCCGGGATGCGTACCTTGCTTGCCGGAATGTCCACGATTTCATTCGTCAGGCGGTCGATGCTGATATACGACGGACGCATCTCACCGGTTTTCGTATCCGCCACATCCACCAGCCTGCCCAGATTGCCTGTCTGCTTCAGTTTCTTCTTGTCCTCATCTGTGAAGGTATAGCCGTTGTGTGGGATGTCAAGCCTCGGCTCATGGCGAACGAAGTGGGGAGTGAGCTTCAATGCCCCGTCTTCCGTCTTCTGGAACGAGAGGCGGGCTTGCAGCTCGTAGCTATCACCGCCGAAGGTCGGGTTCACCGTCACCAGATTCGTCTTGCCGTAATTCATCAGGGCTTTCATGTCCTTTTCAGACAGGTTTTCCCTTTTCACCCCGAACCGTTCCAGTTCCTTCCAGTCCACATCGCCGTCCGCTATCAGGTTCGGTCTTTGCGTCTTCGCCTGCGGTTGCCCGTCCTGTGCCGGTTCCTGTCCCTGTACCGCCTGCGTTTCCGCTGCCTGCGGTTGCTGTTCCTGATTTTCCTGTTTCATTTCTTCCATTTTCTCATTTATTTGTTGTTCCACATTGTCTTCTTCCGTATTTTCTCTTTTCGCCCCCTCCGCAGCCTGCTGTTCCACAGCCTCCGTCTCGGCATTTTCTTTTTTCGCCTCCTCCGCAGCCTGCTGTTCCTCAGCCACCGTCTCGGCATTTTCCTTTATCATCTCTTCCGTAGCCTGCTGTTCCTCAGTCTCCGTCTCGGCATTTTCCTTTTTCACCTCTTCCGTAGCCTGTTGTTCCTCAGTCTCCGTCTCGGCATTTTCTTTTTTCGCCTCCTCCGTAGCCTGCTGTTCCTCAGCTTGCTGGTACGCCGATGTATCCACCTTGTGCGGAGCGAGCAGTTCTGCGTTTGCCGCAGGGTCTCTCAGCAGGTCCTTGATAACCGGAAGCAGTGCTTCCACCATGTCCGCTGCCACCCTGTAGAAACCGAAGCGCGTCGGTTCCTTGCACTGGCGGTAGAAGTTCCTGAAGAAATTGTCTATCGCATCTCCGTGGCGGTCAAAGCGCAAAAACTCCTGCGAGTGCTCCGCTTTCGGCGGTATCCTCTTGGGATAACCTTTGCCGTCCAGTCCGGCAACCACGCTGATTTCGCCCGTCTTCTCGTCGCGGACAACCAGCACGTCCTCTTCCTTTTTCTTTTTCTGTTCCATTGATTGATTTTTTATTGGTTATTGAACAAGCCTGCCGGCAACCACCCATACAGGCATTTTTTCTTTTCGTCTTGAAAATTCCCTATCATAAGCGACTTGCCGTGCGCCTGCCTCCTTTCTTCTCTTTGGTCTTGCCCGGTGATTTCTTCCCTGTGCCTTCCTTTATCTTCAGCACTTTCCCGCCGTCCAGTACAACTTCTTCCATGTTCCGGCTGATGAACTCCAACACGTCCGACTCCTTGTAATAGCTCTTGCGGCTGATGCGCCGGCTTTTGAGTCCGTATTCGCTGCGGAAACGTTGGAGTGACCGCTTGCTGGTACGCAGCATCTCGCACAGGTCTTGGTTGTCATACATCCGTTCCCCGTCCAAGTACTTCACCCCGGAAGCATCCTTGTTTATCAGTACCGATATGATACCGTCCAACCGGTCAATCCGTCCCATGATGCGTTGCATCCATTCCTCAAACAGGTCCTTACCAACCGCTTCCATCGTCTGCCTCCTTTCTTGTCATCAGGTAGTTATGCTTGAACTCCTCCAGTGTCTTCGGATTGCAGCGGACAATTTTCCGTCTCACGCATTCCTCCAGATCCGTCAGTCTGTACCGGCACTTGCTTCTTGCCATCATGTAGGGAATAGTCTTGTCCTTGCGCATCCGTTGCAATGTCCTCGTGCTGATTTTCAGCAGGTCCGCCGCCTCCTCGCTCGTCAGCAGGATTTCCGCTTCTTCCTTCGGCACGTTGTCTTTCTTGAAAACATAGTCCGCTATCCGGTCTATCTTCTCCATCATCGTTTTCACGACCTCGTTGTCCATTGTTACTATTTCCATATTATTCCGTATTGGTTACGCTGCAAAGGTGCGCAACTCCGTGCAGGCACAATCCATAGTATTTCCATAGTAGGGAATGATTTTCCCGAAATTTCCTGTAATTCTTTCCACAAGTGCCCTGTTTCTTCACATACGGGCACAAAAAAAGGCGGCTCCGCCCGGCATGAAGCACGGATGAAGCCGCCTAATCGGTCAGTCATTAAATATGTAATAGAATCAAGCTACACTGTTTTCCCCAGAAACACTCCGATAACCGACAATGCTCCCAGTTGTTTCATCTTTCGTTGCAGTTGTCTGAAGCTCTCCCCGGTCGTGAGTACATCATCCAGCAGGACAACATTCTTTCCTCTGATATACCGCCGTGTGAATTGCAGGTTCCGCAATATGTCTTTATCCTTTCCCTTTCCTTTCAGCTGCTTGCGGTCTTCCTCTATCCAGATAGCCTTGAAACCGTCCGTAATGCCCAGCCATTCCGACAGGTAATAGCACACTACCGGAAAGCGTTTCCGCTGTCTTTCCCTCGTCGATGCGGGTATAGGTATCAGTACCGTGTCTTCCTTCGTGCCGTTGAACCCCGCATGTTTCAGACACAGTACCAGTATCCGTGCGACCAGCTCGCCGCAGTGTCCTCCTTCCTTGAAACGGAAAATCAGGTTGCTTACCCGTTTCTGGTGTTCGTCCGTCTTTTCAATTTTCGTTGGGTAATAGTCATGCAGGTAGTGGCACCTGCATCCGTCTATAAGAACTTCTCCCTTGAACATCGTTTCGTACGGATAGAAGTCCATTTTCTTCTCCCTTTCAAACGTGAAGTTCAGCACATCCCTCATCATGGCATTCCATTCCTTCGACCTGCCCAGCGAGTACCATCCCGCATGTTTCCCGGCTTCCATCAGGCACATGCCGATTTCCATCGCCTCGCTGAACCGCTGGTGCGAGACGATGTACCATCCGTGTTTCCGGCACAGGCCGGCAAACTCCTTCATGTCAGTAGCCAGGAAGTACATCATGCCTTCCTCTTTGATGACTACCGTCAGTTCCGACTTCGGTTTCTCCCGGCAAAACAAGCTTTCGCTGTATTCCACTCCGTGCCATACCGACTCCGTGCATTCCTCATCGCAGAACTGCACTTCCACCTCTTCAAGCAGGTCAAATTCCTCCACCATACCGTTTCTATCTTTAATTACAGGTTTAAGATGGAGATAAGTTACAAATTATTATCGGTTTACAGATAAGTGCGTTTTACGGTTTCACATTTTTTAGCTTATATAAACACGTGTCGGGACAGCCTCCTGCAAAAAAAGACTGCCCCGACACGCATATCCGTCATATCCGGCGGTTTCAGTTCAAACCCTTTCTCTTTTCACCGGTCATACAGAGAATGACCATATTCTTTTTTGCCTCAAATGACTCCGCCAGCCTCCGTGCCGCCCATTTTCTGAATGCCTCGCACTTCAGTCCTTTCATGCGGAATCCCAGTGCGACGATGGTTTTCAACCCGTAAAGGTCAGTGCTGCAATTCTTTCCGTTATAGATGAAATGTTCCACTCGTACATCCGTGTATTCGTCAAAATCCCCTGTTTTTGCCAGGGCTTTCAGTCCGGCATTCACTGACTGTACGAATACATCGTATGCCCGTGCGATGTCACATTTCGACAGCCATACTTCTCCGTTCTTGTCCGTTTCTATTTTCACGGCAACCCTTTCCGGAGCATTGCGGTCATATTCGATTTCAAAATTTCCAATCTTTACCATAGCATATCTTTTGTTCTTACCGTTAATCAGGAATGTTTGAAACAAGAACAACCAATCGTCTATATTACATTACTCTTCAATGCAACATCTTCTATACCGGTAAGTTTACTTGCTAAAACCTTCATATCTTCACGTATCTTTTCATTAGTTATACGCGCGTATATTTGGGTAGTCTTTATATTCGTATGTCCTAATAATTTTGATACCGTTTCAATCGGCACACCTTTAGACAATGTGGTTGTTGTCGCAAATGTGTGTCTTGCAACGTGGAAAGATATAGCCAAAGCAAGTAGCAGAAACGACAGGAAGGTTAAACGTAATCGGTTGGTAATTAGCTGAATTTCTATATCCTGCCGAATGGATGAAAAGCAAAAAAGTGCAGATTATTGCAGGTGTTCAGTTACCAAACCGTTAGCCGGGCAGTTACCGAATGACAACAGGTAACAAAGAGCAGAATAAATAATTTGAAACGACGAAATATTGCACTGATTGTCATCGTTTTGCGTATCAAAGAACGCTTATAAAACAGGTAAATTTGCATTTAAATTATAAGCGTATGAAAGTAGAAAAGTTCAAGGTATTGCTCTACCTGAAAAAGAGCGGATTGGACAAGTCGGGCAAAGCTCCGATAATGGGTCGAATCACGGTAAATAACACTATGGCGCAGTTCAGTTGTAAACTCTCCTGTACTCCAGATCTGTGGAATCCACGCGAAAGCCGACTGAACGGCAAAAGTAAAGAAGCGGTTGAAACCAATACCAAAATTGACAAGTTGCTGCTTGATATCAATTCTGCCTTTGATTCTCTCTTGAACCGTAAAATTGATTTTGAAGCGGTTTCTGTCAAGGAGTTGTTTCAAGGAAGTGTTAAAACCCAGATGACTCTGCTGAAAAGATTGGATCTGCATATTGAAAATATGCGCTCAAGAATTGGAATAGATGTAGCCAAGACTTCTATGTCAACCTATGTTTATACTCGCAGATATTTGGGCGAATATATTAAAAAGCGTTTCAAGACTGAAGATGTGGCATTTGGACAGTTGAATGAACAAGTCGCTTGGGAATTTCAAGAATATGTATTGAAAGATAAAGGATTGGCTGTCGATACCGCAAGACATTATCTGGCAATCCTGAAAAAGATTTGTCGTATGGCTTTTAAAGAAGGTCATGCCGAGAAACGCTATTTTGTCAATTTCAAACTGCCGAAGGAAAACAGAAAACCACCACGTGCGTTGAGTAGGGATGATTTTGAGAAAATCCGCGATGTGCAGATACCGGAAGAGAGGGTAACGCACAATATCGCAAGAGATTTGTTTCTGTTCGCCTGCTACACTGGAGTACCATACGCAGATGCGGTTTCAATTACACGAGACAATATTTACACAGACGATAATGGGGCAATGTGGCTGAAGTATTTGAGAAAGAAAAATGAATATCTTGCACGTGTAAAACTATTGCCGGAGGCTATTGCTTTGATTGAAAAATACCGTTCCGAAGAAAGGAAAGAATTGTTTCCCATGATTCATCATCCTAATATGCGTAGGCACATGAAAGGTTTGCGGGTTCTTGCAGGCATAAGTTGCGATTTGGTCTATCACATGGGGCGGCACACATTCGGAAGTCTTATAACTTTAGAGGCCGGAGTACCAATAGAAACTATCAGCAAAATGTTGGGTCATACCAATTTGGCTACCACCGAACTTTATGCGAGGGTGACACCAAAGAAGCTGTTTGAGGATATGGATATTTTCATTCAGGCAACTAATGATATGACATTGGTTTTATAATAACGAAAAAAGCAAAATCATGAGAAGTACATATAAACAACTATATTACATCAACCGTAACAAAATAAAGTCAGATGGGACTACATCTATAATGTGCCGTATCACGATAGACGGCAAGGCGGTGGTATTATCAACCGGGCTATACTGCCAACCGGAAGAATGGAACAGCAAAAAAGCGGAAGTTAAGAATATCCGCACAAACGGAGAACTCGATGAATACAAAAAGCGAATAGATGATACATATACCAATCTTCTGAAAGTAAATGGTATAATTAGCGCAGAACTGATGAAAGTTGCCATAACCGGAGCAATTGATATTCCTCAATACATCTTACAAGCCGGAGAAGTTGAAAGGGAGAACTTGAAAATCCGTTCCGTTCAGATAGATTCCACATCATCCTATCGTCAATCCAAAATGTACCAACAATTCTTGCGGGAGTATATCAATTCTTTGGGCAAAGAAGATATGTTGTTTACCGATGTAACGGAAGAGTTTGGCAATAACTATATTCTATGGTTAAAAACGAATTATCCGCATAAACCGTCTTATCGCAACCATTGTCTTTGTTGGCTGAAGCGATTGGTTTACATTGCCGTGGATAAAGGCATTATTAGATTTAATCCGTTGGACGAGATAAAGTATGAAAAGAAACCTCAAAATAAACTGATGTATATTACCAAGAATCAGCTTCAGGATATAATGAATAGTCCTAAATCTGACAAATTGCAAGAATTGGCAAGACGGACATTTATATTTTCTTGCTTTTGCGGACTGGCATACGTGGATGTTCAGAGACTCTATCCGCACCACATCGGAATGACAGCGGAAGGTCGCAAGTATATCAGAACTTACCGCAAGAAAACAGATATAGAAGCGTTTATTCCTCTGCATCCGATAGCAGAAAAGATAATCTCCCTTTATAACACAACGGATGATAGCAGGCCGATATTTCCATTACCCATCAGGGATATGATCTGGTTTGAGATACATGAGTTGGGATTTGCCCATCAGTTCAAACATAATCTGTCATACCACCAAAGCCGTCATACATTCGGAACTTTAATGGTCTCAGCCGGTGTCCCGATGAAAAGTATTGCCAAAATGATGGGGCATACAAATATCAGAACCACACAGGGATACGCAAAAGTAACCGATGATAAAATCTCGGAAGATATGGATAAACTGATGGCTAAAAGGAGCGAGAATAGAACTAAACTCAAATAGAAAGTTCAAATCGCCAGTCGCATATTTCCTTGCTCGTCCATTGAAGTTAGTACAGACTTCATTGAAAGCGAAAAGGTCGAGCGGCTTTGCCGTTTCGGGCAGAATCTTCCTTTGCAAGCAAAGAGTATTCAGCCCGAAAACCTTTTCCCTTTCACGTCTGTACAATGGACGCTGACGGCAGCGGAAACAAGCGACTGACGGAAAAGTCGAAAAAAACAATCAAAAAATACACATATAGATTATGGTCTCAAATCAGAGCCTGTCTATACGCTGTTATTCTTTTTTATGGGAGGGATGTTTTTTAGGCACAGAATGAAGTGGGCAGACGGCAAACTGCGCTCCCTCCAGAAAAATCTCTTTTCGTTTTATACGGTTTTGGCGGTTATTGCTATTCTTCTCGGCAATAACAGTAACTTCTTTGTGTGTTATTCTATGAGAGTAAAATACGATGTTTCTCTCTACTTTTTTGCCCTTTCCTACTATTTTTCATTATTGTAAATGACATCCAGTAATTCATTTGCAAGTTTACTATCTGTGATTTTTATGATGTTGTCTTCCTCTGTTGCATAGCCAAGTATATTGACACTGCCATACCAGACCGTGGATTTATCTATGACACACGAACATAATGATAGTTTGGAGACAATCTTCACGTATAATCCCAAACTTTTGAGATAATCCGTCTGCTCGCTTTCTACTGATGTGAGAATTGCCACTTGAATACCACTAACTTGAAGTTCTCCGAGTGTTTTAATAAATGTGTTTCGTTCTGTGTGATAGAGCTTTGGAGAAGATATTACAATGGATTGTCTTGAATTTTTCAGTTCTTTTGTAAATATCAGGCGGAATGTGTTGCCATTGAAAATCTGTCCTTCATACGATGAAAGTTGCAAATCTTCTGTATCATCAAACAATGTCGGAGTATCTATTGACAATATACGATAACCGATGGCAGAGTATCCTTTGAGGCGTTTACGATACATACTCTCACAAACGGGTTCGTGTATATCAATGTAATCATAGATGCGGACATCTTTCTTGCCCTCATTCTCTCGGTGTAAACGCCCTGCATATTGTGCCACCAACCCTTTCCATGAGATTGGCAAGGCCAAAAACAGTGTATCGAGTCGTGGATAATCAAATCCTTCCCCAACATATTTCCCTGTAGCAACTATTACAAGAGGGGCATCTTGTGGAATATCATGTAGTTTTTGTAGGATTTCTCGTTTGTGTTTGGCAGTTCCTTCTCCCGTGAGTTGTATGACATTGGCGACATTTTGTTTTAACATTCCGGCAAGTAATTCCACATGAGAAGTCCTGCTTGTCAGTATTATAGGAGTGCGACCATCCGCTACTGCCTTAAGAACATCTTCTATAATGAGAGCGTTCCGTGCTTCTGATTCCGCAAGTGATTGCGAGAGTACCGTAAATGATTGTTTATCATCCGTAATCGGGCGGTAGGGAGTAAATCTCGGCACAAGATAACGCTGGAATGATTGCTTCTGTATTTGCGCCTTGGCATCGGCAGAAAAACGAATCGGACCGCACTGCATGAAGATAATAGGCTGTAATCCATCTTTGCGAATGGGAGTGGCAGTAAGTCCATAGACATAATGAGCCGTAACGTGTTTTAGTACATTTTCAAAGGTTATTGAAGATACATGATGACATTCATCTACAATGACCATTCCGTATTCTTTTACAAAAGGTTTGATTTCACCATTTTCAAAGCATGATTGCATGAGAGCTACATCAACAACTCCATGCAATGTATTAGAGGTTGAATCAAGACATCCAACTGGAGAAAAAGCTTTCTTTCTGCCTCGTTTCTTAGGAATTTCATCCTCTGTAAAATCAATGTCAAGAAATTCAGACAGACGTTCATGCCATTGCAATAGCAATGCTTTGGAATGTACCAGAATAAGGGTATTTGTCTTTTTTCGGGCAATCAGTGCTGCCGCTGTAACAGTCTTTCCGAATGCTGTCGTTGCTGCCAACACTCCATTTGTATATGGTATAAGGGCATTGATGGCATCCAACTGTTCTTCGCGCTCTTTTCCATTGAATGTTACAGTGATAGGTTTTCCATGATTGGTTTTGTCAACCATTTCAAAATCAAGACTGAGGGATGACAGCATGGTAATTATAGCGTCTTCGCAACCACGAGGCATTGCAAGATATTCTTCGGTAAAATCAGCACGACAGATTATTCGTGGAATGTTGTATGTAGAAATACGCATCGCCTGTTTGCTGTAAAATTCAGGATTTTTGAACGCAGCAATACGTTTTAAATGATTGGCAACTTTATCTGAAATTGATTTTAAAGGAATATATATCCTGTCGGATTTATGGATTGTCAGCTTGCCGTTAAAGTCCTTTCGGGTAACATCTTGTATGATTGGTATTTCCCATGGTTTTGTCTCCGAAGTTGTGGACAATGCTCCAAAATCTTCCTGCTGGTGTTGAACCAATAATACATCTACAGAACTCTCATCTATTTTACTTATGCTGTATAGATATGCCCATTGATCCTTGAATGGAAGAAACTGTTCATCTACAAAAACGCTGTTTCCTATTTTTCTGGTTTTTCCCTGCAATGGTAATGCAATGAGGTTACCGAATCCACCTTCCGGCATTCTATCCTGATTGGGAAAGAAGCGGTCGTAAGAATCGAAGGTAATTTGCCCATTACGCTTCATGGCTTCCGTAAGAATAGTGTTACCCAATTTCCTTGCTTTGTAGGCAGGTATAGGCTCATCAAAGAAAATCCACACATGAGCACCATTGCCGGAGCGTGAGCGTTCTATACTGAATGGGATTTTCCACTCTTGACAGATGGAAACAAATGCCAAGACATCGTCCTTATATTCATGGGTACAATTCTTGTCATCAAAATCAGTACACAGGAAAGAACATTTATTATCAGAAGTAACGACGTACAGACCGATGACATCGCATCCGTTCTCATCTTTACCTTCCAGATGCCGGTATATGTCTTGATTGGTCAACGGGGCAAAATTACGGTTGGGACACTCTGCACATTTATGCTTTTTCTTGTTACATATTCCTCTGCGCCATTCGTTGATACATACAGGTTGGTAACCGCCCTTTTCTGTGGTTTTGTTGAACCATCGTCGTGCAAATACATCATCCCGTCCCTTGAAAAAGTTACGGAACAATGCAATTTTCTCATCAAGAGAGAGTTTGATTGGAGGATATGTTATGGAAGAAAACGCTGCACTTTCATCAGCACGTTTGATGGAGGAATACACTATACCATGCTGCGAAAGTATTAACTTCAGTTCTTCATTTTCAGCAAGCAGGGCATCGTATTTAATGACAAGCGCATTGTATTTCTCTTGAAAACTGTCCATCTGTTATTTTGTTGCCATTAAACCACACAGCAATGCAATTCCAAAACTAAGGAATGTTCCGGCAAGGACATATTCTGTTTTTGCTGTGTCCGTGTCTTTGAATCTCAATATTGACTTTGCGGCAATGATGAAACCGATTGCTTCATATTGCCCGATGATAACGAATATAATCGTAAGGATTCGCTCTAAATTGCCAATCAAAGCTCCTGCATTCTTTATATTCTCGCAGGATTGTGTCTCTCCAACCTGATACTTCTTCAATATCAATTTAATAAGGATATTGGCAGGCTTGATGCACAGTAATATTGCCAATATGAAGAGTGGTATCGAGAAACTTTCATTACAATCCATTGATTGAATTGGCAACTCAACCGTCGTGTCAAATGAAAACGCGACTATAACCAGTATCGCCAAATGGGCAATCTGGTCAATGACAAAATTCCATAATTCTTTGGGACTATATGTTTTGATAACATCTATTGTCAAATGAGAAAAAGCAATGGCAAGAGCATAAAGCCCGAAATCACAAACAGGAACAACCGCCCATGACATGCCACCGATGATAAGCGAATGTACATATAGAAACCAACTTTTAAATTTCCTTTCCTCTTTCTGTGCGCAGTATTTGTCGTTTTGTAGGTAAAAGTCACCTATAACATGCGCCAAAAGTAAACTTAAAAACAACCAACTATTCATATTCTTCAAAATTTATCTGTTCAAAATATTTTACAGCTTCTTCTATACAATACCATTTGGTCGCAGTAGAAGCATTGTTTACACTGGCTTGAGATATACCCAATTTTTTGGCAATGTCTGCCTCTTTGAAACCAAGCAATTTATAGTAAACGACTTCACTTTGACGCGCTGTCATATCATTTAATATGGCATCGGTCAGTAGAGCTATAGTTTGCAATGAAGCTGATAATTGCTTTTTGCTTGTTTGAACAGACATCGTTCCTTTATTTAAGGAACTCATTTCTTCAAGCGCACGTCCGGACATATATATGGCCTCGCCATCCCAAATACCTTGTTCGGTATCTACTATCCTCATATCTCCGATACCTATTGACATCCGTATTCCATACGTCTGGAAATTTCTCGTCTTTTCGTTTTTAACTGTGGAAAAAGATTTGATGCAGGATTTGATTATAAAGGCTATTCGGAATGCGTTTGATACATTTTGTATTACGCACTCTATGTAGTCCCCCTTGATTTGGCGACCTTCGAAATCAGGATAATTCGCTTTTAATAAGCCAAATAATGATTCTATCCTTTGCTTTAATCCAATAGTTTCATTCACTGATAATGAAGTGGAAGCTACTATATCCGCTGAAATTGTTGCAAACATATTATTGTTCATTGATTTGAGGACAAAGGTATGAAATTTCTTTTATAGTACCAATAATTATAGAGAAAATAATCTATAATTGCAACATATAGGCAAATAAACCTATAATGATATGATATATACAATATGACCTATAATAAAAATCTGCACCATTCAATGAGTAAACGGTACAGATTTTAATATAGGGATAAACATATGTCCATTATTTTCTATACCTGTACGCCTCCTTGTACCCGTTCATCAGTGTGCGTTCTATGTCGGAAGCACGGTACAGAATCTTGCCGCCTACTTGCGTATAGGGCAGGATTCCATTGTTGCGGTATTCTTGCAGTGTCCTGCGGCTGACTTTAAGCAGGTATGCCACCTCCTTGTCCGTCAGCAGTTCATCGCCAAACATTGATGGCCGGTGTTGGTTGAACAACTTTTCGAGCGAAGCTAAGAGCCTGTCGAATTTTGAGTGAAAATTCTTTACCCACTCGTGATCTTTTTCTCTGATTTCATTATTCATAAGATTTGCTTTTTAGTGATACTCTTAAATCCTTTTGCCCTTCCATTCGGCTTCTTTTCGTCTGTCCTCCACTTTCACAATTATTTGCTCTACATCTTCGGGACGATAGTAAGTTCTGTTTCCGATTTTGGTAAAGGCAAGAGTGCCGTTGTCCCGAAGTGTCTGCAATGTTCTCGGACTGATACGCAATCTTTGGCAGACTGCACGGTTGTCCATCCAACCGCCCGGTTTCTTTTCGCCGTGCATACGGCACAGATTATCCATCCGCTGCACAAAGTAATCCAACTTGGCGGCAACCTCTTCAAAGGCTCGTTTTTCAAAACTGATTATTTCCATAATTTCTGATTTATTTTGTTAATACTGATTCCATTGTTTACCGCAAAGGTAAAGTCGGTTTAATGACCTCACGCAACACTATTGACAAGTGGAAGCGAGTGGCGCAGTTGTCATACGACACCGACTTGTTCCATGTTTTCAAGTGCAAATTAAAAGACTAATAATCATACTGCAATGGATTTACAAACCGCTGACGGTCTGTTACATCGGTTGTCATCATGTTGCATAATCAGTGGACATTCTATCCCTACCGGACAAAACAATTTTACGATTATTACCAATGAATCTGATTATAACAAACACACTGAACGAACTATAATGAGTTGCTCTTATATCCGGTAGCGTTGCTTCCGAATTTCAATCTTCACGCCATTGAAAAAAATCCCATTTAATCCTATTCTCACTCGTGTAACTATGGCAAATCATAGCATCCTACACCGATTGTACAATGAGTAAAACGCAGAACTAATCATAATTGCCACACTGTCTCCATTTGCTTGATTCAGTGCATTATACACACTTCCTTTGCTGACGATAATCGGTTAAGGTGCGCACCGAGACCACTGTATTAACTCATTAACATTAAAAGCGTATGGCAAACAAGAAAAGTCTCAGCGATGAGCAAATGAAAGAATTTCTTCATTCCGAATTTCAATCCTCTTTTCGCACACAACAGGAATTGGAATCGGCAGATGAAGACAAGAGCGAGAAATCGCAGGAGAACAGTCCTATTTATTTTCCAAAAGAAAGAGAGGATATCCCGGAAGTTTCAAAAGAAACATCAGCGGAGGAAGAAACGGTTCAATCGGTTCAACGCAGGGTAAGCGGAAAACAACGCAGGCTGTCATTGGAAGAGTACCGCAACACATTCCTGCAAGTACCTAAAATCGAAGACCGCAAGCCTGTATTCGTCAGTTGCGAGGTCAGGGACAGATTGGACGAGTATGTCCGCAAGCTCGGAAGCCGCAAGATGAGCGTGTCCGGACTGATTGAAAAAATCGTCCGTGAACACCTTAAAACCTACGACAATGACTTCGAGCAATGGCGGAAATTGTAGTAGCTACTTAAAATGTCCCCTGCATTACAGCATTCAGACATTCTGAAACGGAGTGCGAGGCAAACTTCAGTTTTGGGAGGAGGCGAGGTTATCTTTCGGGATGCCGAAAAACCTCGCCCCACTCCCAAAGTGGGGGCAATCCGCTCCCAACGGTCGCAGATTGTAACATAAACCGATACAGTAAAATGACTAATCAGAATGTACACAGTAACATGAATAACCAAAAGGACACAAAGCCAAGAGGCAGACCGCAGGTCGGAAGTTTGAGAAAACTCTCAAAATCCGTCACGGTAAAATTCTCCAAGATAGATTACGACCGCTTGTGCCATCGAAGCAAGCAGGCAAACCGAAGCCTTGCGGAGTTCCTTCGTGAATCGGCTTTCAATACACAAATAGTGGCGAAGCATTCAACAGAGGAGACAACCGTGATGCGCAACCTTGTAGGAATGGCAAACAACCTGAACCAGCTGACAAAGCTGTCGCATCAGACAGGATTCCACCGTACCAATGAATTGATAACGGCATTGCTGCATAGACTAAAAGAAATAATGTGGCAATACAAGTCATCGGAAAGGAGGCAACCATGATTGGCAAGATAATGAAAGGCTCATCCTTTGGCGGCACCGTGCGCTATGCCATGGGCAAAGACAATGCGGAAATCATCGCTTCCGACGGTGTCTTGTTGGGAAACAGCCGTGAAATAACGGACAGTTTCAACTATCAGCGGATGCTTAATCCGAAGATTAAACGCCCTGTCGGGCACATCGCCTTGAGTTTCAAACCCGAAGACAAGCCCAAACTGACAAATGAGTTTATGGCTAAAATAACGATGGAGTATATGGCAATGATGGACATCAACAATACCCAATTCATATTGGTACGGCATCACAACACCGACAATCCCCATTGCCATTTGGTCTATAACCGCATCGGTTATGACGGTAAGGTAATCTCCTCGCAGGGCGATTACAAGCGGAATGAGATTGCCACAAAGAAGCTGAAAGACAAGTACGGATTGACATACGCTGCGGACAAAAGCAAGACCAATGTGGAGAAACTCCGTCCTGCCGAGCGCATGAAATACGAGATTTATAATGCCGTCAAACAGGCTATGAAATCTACCAAAACATGGAATGAGTTCAATGACTATCTGGCAAGACAAGGCATCAAGTTGGAATTTGTAAAAAGAAGCCGGGAAATAAAATCCATCAATGATATTCAAGGCATTCGCTTTACTAAAGACGGACTTACATTCAAGGCTTCGCAAATCAGCAGGGAGTTCAGTTTTGCCAAACTCAATGCCCGGTTAAATTGGAATAAGCCGGAAACAGAGCGTGAAATTGAGCCTAAAAAGCAAAAACAAGAGCCGATAATACAGCATGAACAACCGCAATACTCACATGACAACGGTTTGATTGAAGGCGGATTGGGATTGTTTATGCCATCGGGTGATAACCAACAGGATGAGCAGCTGCCGTATGAAGAGCTGCTTCGCAAACGGAAGAAGAGAAAGAAAAAAGGCTTTGGACTATAGCCAATGCCCTAATCTACTAAATGTATAACACTTAAAAATTAGAGATATGAAACAGGAAGAATTTATGGAAAGCATTTACGGATGCTTGGACAGAATCGAAAATAAGATAAATAGTCTGTCCTTACCACAGTCAGAAAATAAAGTTTCTGAGCCCAATAATATTGTCAACGAGGAATCATTACAAGAATTAAAACAGGATTTGAATGCCGTTAAAGCAGAGTTCAAATGCCATTCCGAGGGACTTGCCTCTATTAAGAGCGATACTGCAAATCTCTTGAACCGAGCTTCTACTCCGGATAAACTTGTGGAAGTCTTGTCTTCATTAAGAAACGAATATCAGCTAAGCAGGAAACAGCAGACCGATTCATCCGATAAAACCATGGAGATGATGGCGGCTATGAACACAAGACAAACGCAGGAAACGGAGGAACTGAAATCCTTGTTAAGAACCACAGATGAAAATATCAAAAGCGGTATCTATAATGAAAACCATCACAGTTTCAGCATTGATTCGCCTTTCATATTCTGGGGCTTCAGCGGAATGTTTGCTACGATTGTCGTTTTGGCTGTCGCACTCTATTTTGCGAAACAGCCGGACTATAACCGTATGGATAACGACCTGAAGTACCGTTACATCAAAATGAAAGGCGAAGCATCGCCAAACCGGATTGAAAACTTGGAAAATATCTTTGAACTCAACAGGGATAACAACAAGATCCGCCAAATGCGTAAAGATGTGGAAGCCTACGAAGAAGCGGTACGCAAGCGAGCCGCCCTTGCCGAACAAGCCCGCCTCAAAGAACAGGAGGCAAAGGAACAGGAAAACAAGGCAAAGTCCATCAAAGGTAAGCCCATTCAGTCAGACAAACCCAAAAAGTGAGCGTATGGCAAGTATCAAAGTGAAATTCAGACCCTCTATAACCATAAATAAGGAGGGCGTTATCTACTACCAAATCATCCACAACCGTGTAATCCGTCAGCAAAAGACGGATTACCGGATATTTACATACGAATGGGATGACAAAAACGAATCCATTGTTATAACAGCAAACAACCGTTTCAACTATCTACAGTCACTACAGGAGCGAATTGAGTGGGATATAAAGCGATTGGAAAACATCGTCAATCGTTTAGAACACAGCAAGTACAGATATACTGCCGATGATATTATTTCAACTTTTCAGAAGTCTGCCGGCGAACAGACTTTATTCAATTTTATGTCCGCCATTATTGCCCTGTTGCGACAAATGGGCAAACACCGTACATCGGAAACTTACAGTGCCACGCTCAAAAGTTTTATGCAGTTCAGAGAGGATAAAGACTTATTGTTGGATGAAATCAATGCTGACACCATGCAGATGTACGAGGCATATCTGCATAATAAAGGATTGACGAAAAACAGCAGTTCATTCTATATGCGGATACTGAGAGCAGTGTATAACCGTGCTGTGGAAAAGGAACTTACTCAACAAAAGTTTCCGTTCAGGCATGTATATACAGGGATAGACAAGACAGTCAAGCGGGCAATTTCATTAAAGGCGATAAGGCAAATTAAGAATCTTGACTTGTCTCTGAATCCGGCATTGGATTTTGCCCGTGATATGTTCCTCTTCTCTTTCTACACACGAGGAATGTCATTCGTCGATATGGCATACTTGAAGAAGAAAGACCTTGCCAATGGCATACTCATATACCGTCGCCGCAAGACAGGGCAGCAGCTATCCATCAAATGGGAGAAATGTATGCAGGAGATTGTGAGCAAATACGATACGAATGACATCAGTCTGTATTTACTGCCTATACTCAAAAACTCGGATGACAGCCGAAAGCAATACAGGTATGCTCAATGCCGTATCAACAAGCTCCTGAAAGAAATAGCAAAAATGGCAGATATTTCCATCCCGTTGTCAATGTATGTTGCGCGCCATTCATGGGCAAGCATTGCCAAGAGCAAGAACATCCCAATACCAGTAATCAGCGAAGGGATGGGACATGATTCCGAAATGACCACGCAAATCTATTTGGCTTCGTTGGATAATTCTGTTGTGGATAATGCCAATAGGCAGATATTGAAATGCCTGTAACAGAATAAAATGGTGTTTAGCAAAAACGCATATCTCTTGATAAGAGAGGCTTTTAATAATGCAAAGGTACGAATTTTCACGCAAAATAAGAGTATAAAACCTGTCTGTAATTTCTTTAATTTGGCAATTCTCTTTTGAATGTTTAGCTAAACAGACAATTCTTAATTGTTAAACAACTAATATATAACACTCTTTGCGAAAATAATAATCTCTTATCAAGAGATAGATAATCTTAATTGAGAGGCTTTGTAAGCATGAAATTAATATGAGTACAAAGTTTTTCAATAATGAACATGGCAACACACTTTTCGATAAATTGAAGGGTATAGCTGTCAATATGACAACCTTTGACCGCTTCTTGGCGGTTGTTGGTTTCTTCCGTTCCTCAGGATATTTTAAGTTGCGTAAGGAATTAGGTGATATATCGGAAATCAAGATATTGGTGGGAATCAATATTGACGATATTTTCCGAAAGCATAACAAAGCACTTCTGATGCTTGCCGATGAGGACAAGGCAAAGGGAATCTACCATAACGGTTTCAAGGAAGATATTGTAAACGCCCAATATGCGCCCGAAGTGGAAGAGGGCATTTTACAGATGTGCGAGGACCTTGTTTCAGGACGCTTACAGATGCGTATCCACGCTACCAAAAACCTGCACGCTAAATTCTATCTCTGTTTGCCGCAGAATCATAGTGAGCATAGCGATGGTTGGGTTATTATGGGTTCTTCCAATATATCAGATTCAGGCTTGGGTATCAAGCAGCCGCCACAATATGAACTGAATGTGGCAATGAAAGATTATGATGATGTTAAGTATTGCTCCGATGAGTTTTGGAGTTTATGGAACGAAGCCGTTCCATTGACTGCCGAAGATATTGAAGAGTACAAGAAAAAGACATACTTGGGTTATCAGCCAACTCCATACGAGCTTTATATCAAAGTACTTATCGATACATTTGGCGATCAGGTGGAAGACGACTTCTCCATTCAACTTCCCGATGGTGTCAAGGATTTGAAATATCAAAAGGATGCTGTTATTCAAGGCTACCAAATGTTGATACAGCATAATGGTTTGTTCCTTGCCGATGTTGTCGGTTTGGGAAAGACTATGATTGCCACAATGATAGCCAAACGATTTGTGGAAGCTAACGGCAAGAATACAAACATTCTTGTGATATATCCTCCTGCACTTGAAGACAACTGGAAAAATACATTCAAACTGTTCGGCATATACAAAAAGGCTCAGTTTATCACAAATGGCAGTCTATCCAAAATTCTTGAAGGTAAAGACAATTACAAGGACAAAGAAGAATTTGACCTAATCATTGTCGATGAAGCACACGGTTTCCGTAGCGATAGTTCGGGCAAGTATGATGAGTTGCAAAAGATATGTAAGTCTCCTTGTATGAATGTTGGCTTATTGAAGAGTTCACAAAAGAAAGTGATGCTTCTTTCTGCAACACCACTCAACAACCGTCCCGATGATTTGCAGAATCAATTATTGCTGTTCCAAAACAGCCAGAGTTGTACCATTGACGGAATTCCTAACCTCAAAGGTTTCTTCTCAGAATACATATTGGACTACAAGCGATTAATGCGTGAACGTGGCCAGCGTGATGTTACATCTGAAGTGGATAAAATATATGAGCAAATTCGTAGTAAGGTTATCGACAAGGTAACAGTTCGCCGTACACGCAACAATATTCTTAACGTTCCCGACTACAAAGCCGATATTAAATCACAGGGCATAATATTCCCAAACATTCTGCCTCCTAATGAATTGGAGTATGTGATGGATTCCGACACAAGTAATCGTTTCTACGAGACTTTGAAACAATTAACTGATGGAAAATCGGAGGATAATCCAGAAGGGAAAGGGCTGACTTATGCCCGTTATCGTGCAGTAGAGTTTTTGAAACCTGAATATCGTAACAAGTACAAAAATGCGGTACATATAGGTCAAACCTTAGCAGGAATCTATCGTGTTCATATGGTCAAGCGATTGGAAAGTAGTTTCTATGCTTTCAAAAAATCTCTTCACACACTTCTACGCATCACAACAGATATGATTAAGATGTTTGAGGAAGACAAAGTTATCATTGCTCCTGACTTGAAGGTTAAATATCTACAAGCAAAAGACATGGAACTTGATGAGATTATCGAGTATGCAATTGCAAAGGGATATGCTACGGAAGATATACTGTTTTCAGCCGATGCTTTCAATTCAGATTTTCTTGAAATGCTCCATCATGACAAAGCAATATTGGAACAGTTAAATGCAGATTGGGAAAAAGAGAACGAAGACCCAAAATTCGACAAATTCCGTGAAAACCTTATTCATAATTTCTTTGACAAAGAGATAAATCCATCGGGCAAATTGGTGTTGTTCTCCGAAAGTGTGGATACCCTAAATTATCTGTACGACAGATTGACGAAGGAGATGGGACGAACAGATATTTTGATGGTTACTGCCGCCAATCGCAACCGCTTGGGGCAGATTATAAAAGAGAATTTCGATGCCAATTATGATAACGCTTCAAATAAATACAATATCATCATTACATCTGATGTGTTGGCAGAAGGTGTAAACTTGCATCGTTCCAATGTTATTGTCAATTATGATTCACCGTGGAACGCGACCCGATTGATGCAGCGTATAGGTCGTGTAAACCGTATCGGTTCAGTCGCTCCGAACATCTACAACTATATGTTCTACCCTTCGGCACAGGGTGATAAGGAAATTCAGTTATACAAGAATGCCCTTGTCAAGCTGCAAGGTTTCCATTCTGCATTTGGAGAAGATGCCCAAATCTATTCCAAAGAGGAGATTGTAAAGGAGTTCCAGATGTTCGATAACAATGTAAAGGATAGTATCGACAAAAAGATTGCTCTATTGCGTGAAGTTAGGGAACTCTACAACAGCGACCGCAAACTATATCACAAAATCAAGGCTCTGCCAATGAAAAGCCGCGTTATGCGCGATACAGGAAAGCATAGCGGTAAGTCTGTAATATTCGTTTCTTCCAATATTAAAACAGAGTTCTATTTGGCAACAGCCACCGGTGTAGAGGTTATTGATTTCCTTGAAGCAGTAAAATATCTCAAAGCAAAGCCCGAAGAACAACCTGCCCCATTTACCAACGATGAACAACACTACAAACACGTAAATAGTGCATTGGCTCAATATACGACAGAATATGTGGAGTCAGCCGATACATCATCCATCAACCGCACCGACCTTGACAAGACTTCGCTTGAAGCCAACAAGTTCTTGCGTACCATCAAGCAGATAACAACCGATAGTGAATTGAAATCGCAATGCGATGTACTGATGGGATATATCAATGAAGGTATCTATGCCCAGTTACCTCGTTACCTGAAAGCTTTGTCTCGCGAATACAAGAATGACCGTACAAAGATGAAGCAAAACGAGTATAGTTTACAAAACAAAATTTCGGAACTGCTTGGCGAATATCAGACGATGAACAAAGAGCAACGCCACGATGCACAAGATATTTCCAATCCTCAAATAATTATTTCAGAGAGTTTTAAGTAAATCACTCACTATAAACCAATATTAAAATGGAAACCGTATATACACTAAATAGTTTGAGAAGTCTGTTTCAATCGTCGTTTAACCTGACACAATGGTATTCATTTCTGCAATACTTCTTCAATGCAAGTGAATTGAAAGAGAAACCCGAAAGAATTATTGATAACACTTCAGATGAAGGCTACTATTTGGGAAACATTAATACTACAGATAGCTACCGTATAGGTTTGTTCCACTATAATATCCGTCAAGGCTCTGTCGCAAACAAACGTGTAGGACTTCGCAATCTCGTTAAATCATTCATTAACCCCACTTGGGGAGAATTTGATGCAGCATTGGTTGTATTTGACAGTGGAGACCATTGGCGTTTGTCATTTATCTGTGACATTAAAGGCGAGGCGACATCGCCCAAACGATACACCTATGTTTTTGGTAGTGATGATTTGCTATATCGTACACCTATCGAGCGTTTCAATTTCCTAAAGAAGAGAGGTATCTCATTTGAGAATCTGAAAATTGCATTCTCGGTTGAAGCCTTATCTGATGAATTTTTTGACAAGTATCGTGAACAACATGCCGACTTTATTCAGTATGTTACTGGTAAGCGTTTTGTTAAGGTTGGCAACAAGTGGGAAGAAAAGGTACTTGGCGAACCTGACACAGCATTGATGCAGGCATTTAACCATAATGAGAAGAAGATTCGTGACTATGTGAAAAAGATGATGGGACGAATCACATTCCTACACTTCTTACAACGCAAAAGTTGGATGTGTGGTGACCTCAACTATATGCAGAATATGTTTGAAAAGTCGCCATATAAGAATGATTATCTTGACTCAGTGCTTGAACCGTTGTTCTTCGGTATCTTGAACACTAAACCTGCCGAGCGTGAGGCGTTGTTTGCGGAATATGGTTGGGATAAATCCTTGCTTGCCGAATGGAAAGATATACCATACCTCAATGGTGGTTTGTTTGAGCGTGACGAGGAAGACGAGCCGGAGAGCCGTTTCCCTGCCGACTATTTCAAACGTCTGTTCCAATTCTTCAGCGAGTATAATTTTACTATTGACGAGAATGATCCTAATGATGCCGAAGTCGGTGTCGATCCTGAAATGTTGGGTAAAATTTTTGAAAACTTACTCGAAGATAACAAAGATAAAGGTGCGTTCTACACTCCAAAAGAGATTGTACGTTATATGTGTCAGGAATCGCTCATCGCTTATCTTGAAACCAATACAAGTGTAGCAAAGGACAAAATTCGCCAATTTGTGCTTTCTCCTGAAGATGGCGTTATGGATATTCCGGAAAACAAGAGACCTAAAATTCTTGCGGCCCTTGAAGAGGTTAAGATTTGCGACCCTGCTATTGGTTCAGGAGCATTCCCGATGGGCTTACTTAATGAATTGTTGCATTGCCGTGAGGTTTTGAGTGGCGAACATTATGACCGTTCCGATATTAAGAAAAGTATTATCCAAAATAATATCTATGGTGTCGATATTGAAAAAGGTGCTGTTGATATTGCCCGTTTGCGTTTTTGGCTGGCAATCGTAGTTGACGAGGAAACGCCATCGCCATTGCCTAACCTTGACTATAAGATTATGCAAGGCAACTCGCTTATCGAGAGTTTTATGGGTGTAGATTTAAGTAAGCTAACCTATGAAAAGAAGTACGTGAATGATAAGGGAGAGTTGTCCCTTTTTGATGATGAGAAAAATCGTTTGCAAAAAACTGTATCACAACTACTATCGTCATACTATTCGTGCTTCGACCACGACAGAAAAGTAAAACTACAACAAGAAATTTCCGATACCATCAACAAGCAGTTGGAGGCACAATCGTATGATCCAACTATTGTTGATAAACTCAGAAACATCAACCTTGCAGAGAATAACCAATTCTTTCTTTGGCACACTTGGTTCAGCGATGTGTTCAATCGCGATGATGATAAAAATGGTTTTGATATTGTAATCGGTAATCCGCCGTATGGAGCGAATATTGATGAGTTGGTGCCCTTATATGAAAGATTATACCCTAATACATCGCATGGGTACAAGGATATTTACAAATACTTCTATGACTTCGGTATGTCAGTTTGCAGGAGTAATGGAGTTATTTGTTATATCACTCCTAATACCTTCTTGAGACAACCTCGCTATGGTGACTTACGAAGGTTTTTGTTGGAATTTAATATATTGCAAATTCTTGACTTAGGAGAAAATATATTTATAGATGCTGTAGTTCCTGTGGTTATATGCCTGTGCAAATATGAAAAGGAGAATAACCATGTTGTGCTCTTTACTGATTTGACACATATTATTACAGTGCAAAACTCTAAAGAGATGTTAAGTGACATTAGATTTAAGAATATCTCACAAGAATATTGGAAGACAACACGAAATAACTCTTTTATTGAAGAACTTAAACAACTTCCTCAGAACATTATAGAATTGGACTCTATCCTTAAATTCAAAGACGCAGGTATAAATTACCAACGAGTTAAAGTGGGACTTTCACAAAAAGGAAAATCTGATTTAAGTTTTAGACTCCTATATGAGGGAGAAAAAGAATCAGCATTAGATGTTGAATTTTGGAAGGGTGTTGATATAAATAGTTTCAGCATCTCTAATCATACATCAAGATTCTGCCGTCCTAATATCTCATTAAGAGACGGAGAACGTGTAATTCTGAATGAGGAGTATTTTAGCATTTCTCCCAAATTGTTGTGGAGACAAACAGCTCCGTATCCTATATGTGCAGTGGATTATAAAGGAATTTGGTTTGGTCGTAGTATTCAGGCAGGAATAATAAAATCAGAGTATATGGACAAACTATCATATGAGTATCTATGTGGATTGCTAAATTCAAAATATATAAGAGAGATATATGAACAGAATGTGAAAGAGGGTAGTCGAGTATTTCCACAAGTTAAACTAGAAAAGCTCAAGCCACTACCAATTGTTATACCAACTCCTGAAGAGCGAAAGATGGTTGAAGATTTGGTAAATCAGATTATTGAACAAAAATCAAAGTCTGAAGATACCACGCAATTAGAAACTCGCTTAAATCAAGCCGTAAACAAATTATATAGCAAAAAATAGCTTTAGGAACTAATAGTAATAGCCTGCGATTCCGCAGGCTATTGATTTAGTAATTACCGAAGAAAACATATTTTATCATTGCTATTAAAGTATCGTTCCAAGTATGCAATAGGGATAATGGGAAATTTTGAGTGCATACTATAATAAACGAATGTTTCTGTCACAAAGAGACCTTGAACAGAGAAGCTTGAACAGTTACATTTAAACTCTTTGCCAATATCCGATAAATGCTTTTCAATCCAATCCACTTTAAATGATAATTTATCCTCATAACCTTTTTCTTTACAGAATCGAGATTGGTCAGCAGCAAATGATTGAAGATGGTATCTTGTTTTCATGTGCTTAGCATCGATAACATAAATTGTTTGCTTTGATATGTTCATAGCCACAAAATCAATTTCTCCTACACGACAATTTGAATAGCAATTAGAACCGATATATGAAATAGCTTTCAATAATGATATGTTATTGATAGATTCTTTATTCCTTAGATATGGGAATCCTTTCAATTCTAAAATCTCACGGACTAATTCTTCTAACCATTTATCATGTTGACGGAATAAGCTATTCGAAAAGTTAATAATTTCTTGAGTTTTGCTCCACTCTTCAGGCATTTCTTTAAATGGCAACAAGTTACCACATATTTCTTCTGTTGCTTCTTGGAACATATATGGAGCTATATAATACTCTGTTATGCCATCTATATGAAACTCTATTATTGGTCGAAAACGTGTTCGTATGTTTATATCATAAGGCTTCTTGATAGCAGCATTTATGTCAGAATTATCAGAAGAGAATGTAAGACCTTGTAGAAAATTATTATTTGGATATTCGATGAATAACTTTGATACATTTATAACACGAAATAGTTGTATCCTTTCTGGTATGCGACCTTCCAAAATTTCTTTGAATTCTATAAACGAAATATTATCTATGCAAATTCCAGTTGATTGCGTGTTAAAAATGGTATCATTCAGTTTATCAGTGACATTGCCAAATGCATTATACAATTCGTTACTAAAAGTTCTTAGAAGATTAGATGTGAAACAGTGCTTTTGGAAAAGCCTTTTTCCCTGAATCGCCTGTTTGAGCAAGGTGTGAACATTAGCAAATGAATCGTCAAGATATGTCAAGGCAAACGCATACTCATTACGCTCTAATTGAAAAATACATTCTTTAGACATCATCTGAATAGCCCTCTGTTGAGCGAGGGTGTCAATCATCTTTGAGATATATAACAAATCTGAAAAATCTTTTTTCTCTATATCAATCATTGATGCAGCACCATACGATAGTTCCAATTTAGGTATGAGCATAAAGATATATCGGCACATTTGCATCAATATGAGCATATCCTCTGTGCGTTGTTTCTCTGTTGCCAGTTCAGAATACAGCTGTATAAATTGAAATATATCTTGCGGATTCCTATATCTATCCAATAAAGTAGTAAAATCTTGCACTAATGTTTCAATGCATAAATCACAAATGTCGATAACATTACATTTGTTTATCTCGGTGTCTTGCGAATATTTGCTGTTTATTTGCTCTAAACACCGTTTATAATACTTCATTTCAGTATAATCATTTACTATAATTTGCATAAGGCTACAATATTCCCACAAAGATAACATATTCTCAACAGAGAATAGTTAATTAGAAAAATTATAATTGATGCTATGATAAATTACGATATTAAATACCGCATGGAAAATAAATCAAATGACTGATACACATACATATCCTTGGAATAGAAAGTTGCTAGAATTGAAAAAAGTGGAATTTCTTACTTCATGTAAAATATCCACTTTGTCTGTTTTGTCTACTTTAGATTGGGCTATGCAGGTTAGCCGTCAAACAGATATTGCAGTAGTAAGTGGTTTCCATTCTAAAATGGAACGTGATGTATTGAAACTTCTTTTGCAATGGCAATGCGGAAATATAGTTGTTCTTGCACGCGGAATGTACCGCAAACTTCCCAAACAATATGAGGAGGCGATATTCAAAACTACCTCCTCACAATCTCTTATAACCAGAATTAATCACTCGAGTTTCAGAATTTTTAGTTCACAAACGCAACGATTATACAAAAATAGAGTGATTATATTCGATTCTCCTCTACTAGTTTTTTAAACATTTCGATTCTTTCTAAAAGAACATTATATACAACAGCATCTATATCATTTTGATTTTTCAGAATCAGTTTTTTGCGTCTATTTCTCTCGTTATGATTGTTTCTGTCAGCGTCTTCTATTGCGAGTTGCATTTTAAGAAATGCTCCCCAAAATGGAGTTGAAATAGAATAACGATCTGAATTAGTATCATATCTTATGATGTTAACAACTGTGGATGATAATTCATCTAGTTCTTTTTTTATCTCATCATCTGTATAGGAACGTTGTTTTTGGCATACACGTTGTTTGATTTCTGAAAACCTAATAGCATCTTTTCCTAATGTAACAAAAGTCTTCAATATATACCAAGCAAGTTGTCGCTTTACGCATGAGTCATATATGCCTTTTAACGTATCGGAGTTTTTATTCAAATAAGAATCAATGGCATTTTTAAAGTATTTGTCATCAATTCTTTTATGTCGATATTGTTGTTGTAATATCTTGTTTGAATCACAAATGTCATAACACATTTGATGTGCCAATGATGCTAAACGGTTAGAGTAATATGAAATCTTTTCTATTAAATTATCTGACATGGAAATATTTAGCAATTTACAACCTTGATTTATTATTGCTGTAATCTCCTTTTCTGATAATAATGGTACATGAAGTTCTGTTATTCGTGGGTATAAATTGGAATCCAAATTTATTAACTCGCGAGCAGAGCCTACAGCTCCTATACAAACGATTTTTACATTTGGATAATCATTTGCAGTATCTATAAATATTTTCAGTATATCAGCAATCTTCTTTTTTTCTTCATTTGGAACTTTATGGAAATCCTCAATTATCCATACGGCATTTATTTCTCCTAAAAATTTGGCTAATTTCTGACTGGTAAGTCTTGGAGGTAATAGTCTAACCATAACTTCACCAAGGGAAGATTCTCTTGTGGCTGATATTTCCGATGCTATAGACTTGTATTCAGATTTTAAAGAACCTGTTATTGCATATGATTGATTTGAATTTTTCTCTGCAATGTAAAATCTATCTAAATTGTCAAATGTATCAAGTATGATGTCATTTATTGTTGTGCTTGAACTGCAGTGAACTGGTACAAAATTTATTTTCTTATCATATAAGATTTTTCGTATCAATGTGGTTTTACCACTACCTGAATGCCCATATAAGATTATTTGTTTTCCTGGTATAGTTATATTTGACAATAAATTTTCCTCAATCTCTCCTCGTTTTACATATGCCAATTTTGCTATAGTGTTAGGAGTGAACACATCTTTCAATTCTTTTCTACGAAATATAGATAAAAATCGTGATACAAGTGTCATATTATTTAGCTATTTCTTGATAAAATAAGATATTAGATTCAATCAAATGTTTTGTATCTATCGCCCACACAGACAATTCTTCATTAATGTAAGGTTCTATTGACAGTTTTGCGTTCCTTGTTTGGATATATGATTGTATATACTTATTTTGTTTATTCTCATCTTGTGGGACTATTATCAGTTCATTTATAATAAATCCTTTCTCATTAATTTTACCTATTAAATGAGAGTGTTTTTTTACAATTTCTAGTGCTTCCGCGTATTTCATACTAAACCTAATTTTTTAAAAAATATTTGATTACGCATTTTGGCATCATCGATAACCTTTTTGAAACTTTTGATTTCAATATATGCATTGTAATCTCTATTATATCCAAAGAAACCTTGTTTATCAGGAGTTATAGACAAACCTGCGAACCCTGCAAATTCAGTAATTTTAGGAACAATATCGCATACTATATAGATATAAACAGGGGTTACGTTTTTATCTACAATAATTTCCTCCAACCCTTCTGGCATTTCGTATCTTCCTGCAAGTATTTTACCTGCATAACGTAGAGCTTGAGTAATAGGATTTTCATCATCTGGATAGTTTGTTCGTTTAGGTCGTTTAAATTCAACGATTGCAATAGGTGATGTCATTGAATTTTCCCCATTACGATAAAATAATCCGCTTTCATAAAAAATGGCAAGGTCAGGTTCTTTATGATCCACTTTAGATATTACTTCATCTGATGCAATATATTGTGTAAAGTTAAATCTCTCATCCAATAACCATAAATTGTGGTCTTCATATTCCACCTGTCTATCATCTTTAATCATCGGAAATATGAGATTATGCATTTCACTTTCTTTATGTGCTTTCCCGTTTTCTAATCGTTTACGTAAATCATCAAATAAATCAATAATTTTTTTTCTTTGATATACATAATGTGCTAAATCATTTTTTGCTGTTTCTGTAATATTTTGCAAGACTTCATTAACTTCATTCTCGATTGAATTGTTTTCATTTTGTTCTGATGATTGTTTATCTTGTAATTCTTTTAATGCAATACGAGCCTTTTGTTCTCTCTCAAATTTTAACTTTTGGAAACGCATCTCTAAATCAAAATCAGATATACCAATGGGTATTGTTTCCATATCAACTTCTTTCAAAAGAGTTTTGTTCCATGGTGCAGATGAATATACATAATGCTCTACTTTTTGTTTCTTATCTTTATAGCGTTTTTCAATATCTTCCGAAAAATACCGTTTAACAATTAAAGATACAGACTTCATAATTTGTTTTTCAGATAAGTCAGAATACAAATCTTCTTCTTTCCCGAAAATAAATCCATCTCTTTCTATTGTAACATTGTCGTCAAGATATTCTCCTTGAACATATGCTTTTATCACATAGTTCTTTTGAGTGCCATTTTCAGTTATTTCAAACATTGTTTCTTTAAATTCTGGCACATAATTATGTAGAGGAGAATCAATAACCTCTCTCATATTTGCTGTTAGACAAATTTTATTGGTTATAGCAGAATAATATATTTTGTAGACTTTAACTAAGAATTGCCAATCTTTTTCACGCCCATGTACAGTCATCTTTTCATCAATGCCGATTTGTTGTATGTCAGAATTAACCCCAATATAGTTATTCAACACAATGGCGTTGGAACCATCTTCTTCTTTTATTGTAATCTTAGGAGTAAAATCCCCTCCTGTAACAAAAAATACAAGCAAACGTTCTACGAGTTTTCTTGCTATAACCTCCAAACCTTTATCAAATTCAAAGGACTTTATGGATTCAAGGTGTAAAATTGTTCCTGTGTGAATAGAATCATTATAATCAACATCTTCTATCTGTTCTTTTTCTATTATTTCATCCGCATGTCCAAATACAAAACTACGTTGTTTGTATTTGCCATTTTCTGAATATATACTTTCAATAGATACATGATTAAAGTATTTTAGATACATAAATCGTCCAAAACCTTTTCCTCCTTTCGATATTTTAAATCCGCTTCGATATGTATCAAATGAATCCTTGTTTTCCTCCGTGAACCCTATTCCATTATCGATAATATCAATAGAAACAATATCTGATAAAGCATTCTGATTGGATTCTAAATCTAATGATTGTTGTCCATTACGTTTTACCACAATATCAATAAAGCCATCAGTTCTTTCCGAACCGATTGCATCAATTGAATTACAAACTGCTTCAATGATAGGCGTTAAACTTGTTGTTTTAGATTTAATATCTCTAACAATTCTATCAATATTAATCTTACTCATTTTAATTTGATATTACAACCCTAATATAATACAAAGGTAAGCAAATAATTTAACTTGTAATGAATCTACAGGTGTATTTTTACAGAGTTATAAGTGTCTGATAAAAAACAAACGGAAAAACTTTGCTTATCTATAATATTACTAAAAATATTTTGTATCTTCGCACTAAGGATAGTGTTCTTTTGACTTAATGCAAAACAAGACAGAATATTGAACTTAGCTCGTTTCTAAATCGTTACCTGTCGAAATTTTGGTGATTGTAAATTCTTTATTTTCAACAAGAAAGAAGATTTACTATGTCTCAAGCAGTGAAAGGTAATATTTTTTTTAATTCCACACAAATCAGCAATCTCTTTCAGGTAAGAGTTTGCTTTCTGATTGCTCAATACAGGTAACACACGATTGTTTTTTAACTTTCCTTCGTATTTTTCCAATATCGCCAGCGGAATTTTCAGAAGTGGAAGGTTTACCGGAGTGGCAGTTTTCTGACGATGTAGCTTCAACCATTTGCTACCGTCAAATGATGTACAAATGTTTTCTTTTTTCAGGTTATAAACATCAATGTAAGCAAGCCCCGTAAAGCACGAGAATATAAATATGTCCCGTACCTGTTCCAGCCTTTGTGACTGAAAATCCTTTTTCAGAATGCGTTCCAATTCTTCTTCCGTCAGATAACCGCGGTCCACAGCTTTCATGTGGATATGATAATTGGCAAACGGGTCAACTGTTATCCATCCGTTATTTTTGGCTATTAAAACAATTTTACGGAATATCTGCATGAACTTTCCTGTCGTGTTTTCATTACATCGGCTCACTGTTCTTAGATAGAACTCAAAATCTGTCACAAACTTATGGTCTATTTCCCGAAGCGCTATATCTGATATTCTATATTTTACTTTCATGAACTCTTCCAACCGCCTGTAAGTTCGGTCATATTTCACAAGAGTAGCAGGAGCCTTACTGATGCCGCAAAGTTTTTCTGCATCCTCATTGTGTTGTTTGAAAAGCTCCAGTAAGGTCTGTTGCTTCACCTCATATCCGAGAAAAGCGTTTCTTACCTTCTCGGCAGTCACAAAGGAATCCCTTGATTCTATATAGCGGTAGTGGTTGTTCAATGCGGTACGTATGTCATCAAGCATGTTGTTCACCTGCCTTGCTTTCGCTCCGTTCCCTGACAAACGTCCCAGTTTGGTGTCCCACAGACGAGGCTCCACATCCAGTTTTGAACTGAATTGTGACATTTCCCCGTTTACGGTGATACGAATCATAATGCTCGCCTTACCTTCTTTGTTTACGTAGTTCTTTCTCAGATAGAAGAGAATTTTGAATGTACTTTTGCTCATAAATGCATCTGTTTTTATATCCTTTGTTACAATCGTTACACAATGCCACAAAGGAAAGGTTATTAATTGAATTATGAGCAGACAAAATTGAGACAACAACGGACAAATCAGTGAGTTAGCATGAAAATCGTTACATTAATCAGACGGTAATTTTTCTGTAACGATTTGGTAACGGAACTTTGTCCGAAGTGGGCTATTTGATGTCCTTGGATTGGCACTTGCAGAATACAAAAAAGTCCACAATTCATTGAAATTGTGGACTTTGTCGCTTTCAGACTCTCAGTTGTCCTTGAGTCTCAGCGGTGCGTACGGGACTAACACATTTTACTATCATGTTGATAATCAATAAAATAC
>OBJB01000016.1_pt1 | contig 152594 bp, 121 predicted proteins | sample 1502991 | NCBI WGS metagenome assembly OBJB01 (sample SAMN01828327, study PRJEB22528) | human gut metagenome | isolation source: stool | host: Homo sapiens | place: USA
TGGAGAAAAATCTGACAGCCTGTTACCGGGCGTGGAGTATACCCGATGTATGCACTGTTCCCTGTATACCCGCTTCAATGTGGAAAATGCGGGGGGGGATTTTTCTGTGGGGGGAGCAAGTTGTGTTTTTGTCCGACAGAAAGTATTCTGTCAGACAAAAACAAGCTTACTGGTTCTTCAGTTCCTCCAAAGTCGGAAATATCAAACCGATATCTATATCCCCGCAAGCTATTGATATAAAATTATAGGAACAATAAAAAGAATGCTTTTAGAAAATATGAGACCAAAAGTTACAAATTATGTACAAAATTTCCTTGATCATTGATAATCATTCCATCAGGTTGATAAAAATATTACTCCTTATCAATGACTTTAATTGAAGTATACATTGGTGAATTAATCATCTTGTCATCACGACTCAATAACCCATAATAAAAAAATCATTTTGAGAAATCATATCTGCCAACTCTTCTGCCATTAACTTTTCCGGGAGTTTTATCCTGGACTATTTTCAGGTTGATACGATACACTGGCACAGTATCTTGTATCAGATCAAGTGCATAACTTATCATTTGCTTCTGAGAGTGCTTTAGAAGAACTAATGTGTCACAAGACACTTCACCAGAAAGCAATTCTACTGAATCTTCTGGTAAAAAGGCCGTATCTTTATAACTGTAAAAAGGAAGTCCGTACATGGCTACTTTTACATGACAAAGCACTTTTGAGGTGGAAAGCTCTGTTATTTTTACTTCTATGCGGTCATCGTAGTCTGTATGTATTTATCCACAAATGCATTAATATCCTTGCATATTTCCGCCTGCAAATCTTCATTTATTTCATCATCTTTTCTGATTTCACCTGTCCATGGGTCATAATATTCGCAATGACCGTCTTTTCGTAGTTCAATTTCTCCCATTCCTCCATTGCCATCTGGATGATAGATAGCATCGTATTCCGGCTCTACAAGGATTCCGTAGCGGTCACGCAAGCCTTGCTTTTCACCGGAAATATCCTTAATATAGAAAATTCCGTTGTAAGGAGCATGAGAATAGTAATATAGTCTTCCATATCTGGTACATACATATTGGTTATAGCCTATAGCCAATGAAGGAAGGAACATTCCAATATAAAATATAGTCAATACGGACAGCACAAGTTTTTCGCTTACCTGATATAACTGGACTGCCATGTAGACTACCACTGCCAAACTAATGGACAGCATTGCAATTCTCCATAATCCAGTAAAAGGCTGTGCATAATAAAAGACAGCCATACTTATAACCAGCAACCATAATCTTTTTGGCCTTACCCGATAATGGTGGCAGATTAGCCAATAGCTCAACGCTGGCATGACAAGACAGGCTATACGACAAGCCTTTGCATTCATGGCAAGACCCGTTAAGAACGTAATGATGCATGTAAGCATAAGAACCGAATAAGTCCTTGCTGTTTTATCTTTCAACAGGATCGCTCCCAACATATCCTTCCATTTTGCATCCGTTCTGACCAGTTTCCTGCGGAAAAGCTTTATAAAATATAGTACCAGAGGAAGCATCCAGACCCACAGTACACTGAAAAACGCTATGACTCTATATGAATTTATGTTGCCTTTGATATTTAATATCGGGAATGCGTAATATGCTATATTATCAGTTCCTATAAAATGGTCAGACTGCAACATCAGTGCGGTAGTGACAATCATTCCGAGTAACGGAATCCATGCCCGTTTTTCATTTCTCGCGATGGCAAAGGTGTAAGTCACTCGCATCACAACTGTCAGGATGGTTATGAGTTCCAAAGCACTGTTCCAAATATGCCGGTCACCTAATATGGCAAGTATCCATACAGAGCATACCGCCAGATCAATCCAATAGAATTTATTTTTCATCTCGTTCTGTTATATTTTTAATAGTTAATGAAAAGGGACAATGATTTTGCCGTTACGATTAATTACGCCTTTGGTAGTCAGTTCCTGGCAATCTTCTGATCCAAAACCATCTTCATCGGCAAAGAATAGACCGTCTGGACATATTGTCCACTCTACATCGGCTTGTCCATTACGGAAGCGATGTACAAAGAACCTATAGTCAGCTATCAGAGAACGTGAATTCCCTGTATTCACATCTTGGTCTCTCACCGTCTGGCTGACATCCATATCCGTGAATGCCGTCATTTTACCATTGTCATCAGTCAATTCTGTAACCTTGTTGTTTCTAACATCCATAAGAAGATTACGTTTCGTCCTCCTTGATTGAAGAAACAGCATATCTTCGCCGCAATCATAGATACTATAGTCTTTATAGCTTCCATAAATACGACTAATGTCCTTATTGTTCCGATAAACGACATTTTCTGCTACCTCCAACGCTTTTTCATCCAATTTGGACTGCCTGATTGTACTCCAGATTTGTGCGATTACAACGGGAGAAAGCATGCATTCGGTAATGAGTGTTGGCATGAGCAGCTGTTTGACAATACTTATACTGGCTTCAAAATCAATATAGCCATCCCGACGACTTGGTATCATTGTTACTTTCATTGCAGAGCGCAGTCCTAAAGCCACCTTGAACATACCACCTTTGGTGATGTAAATTTCGTTTCCCAAAGATGGGTCAACAATACGCACTTCATATCTGTCTGCTGTGAATGATTTACGTATTTCTTCTGCAATATATGGAATCCTGGACGGACTACCATATATGACTTTCTTGCTTTTAAATGGTCCCATAATTGTGTATTTTACAATTATAGAGTGACAACGTATGGTAAAGCTATCACCCATGCAATGGCGCTTTCTCTATATTTACAGTGTTACCGCTCGCGGATATATACTGTTCTTTTTTATTGTTCATTCTTTTGATTCGTTTTCTTCTTCATCAAAAGCTTCATCAGCCAACTTTGACATTATTCTTTTTGATAGTTTTTCCTTTGGATTTGCTGCACAAGAATGAAGTTTAGAATAGTATTTCATACGGGTATTAGTATCCCTTACCATACAATATTCTACACCTTGTTCACTGTATTCAAAATTACGGGAATTACGAATAGACAGATTCATGGCAACTTCTACCGCATCCTGATTGGCTCCCATATAGGTGAAAGTCCATCCCTCTTCACGCAAGGATTCCACAAGACTCTTGATACTCTCGCCTGTATATTCCTTGGATGCGTTTTCCAATCCATCAGTAATAATGGTTACAACCACGACCGCATTCTCAATACTCTTGACATAATCACGCATCTTAGTAATGGTAAATCCCATAGCATCATAAAGAGGGGTGGTACAACATGGCTGATAGTCTTCCATTTTCAGAGGATTTGTCTCCATAACCGGCACTTTATCAAGAATCTGCTTCATCTCACAACTGCAGAATGCCAACAGAGATATAAAATGCTCCTGTGTGTCCACAAATTTCTCTTGTGCCTTTTTGATACCGGAGAGCGTTTCATTGAAACCGTCTACGGCAGCACGACGGATGGCTTCCATAGATCCGCTGCGGTCTAAAATAATGACATTAAATACCTGTGTTTTTTCTTGCTGATTATTAGTTTCCATAATTGCAAAGATTTTTAATTATTAATTTGATTATTCACTTAACTCAACATTGATGACAGCATCTGCATTTTCTTGTGAGAGATCATAACTCTCTAAATCTTCTTCGGTCAACATCTCAAGCTCGCTTGGAATGTTTTTAATATCAAACCAAAATACCTGGTTTTGGTCACATAGGATATATATTTCTCCGTCTTCAAACTGCTTAGCTCCATAAACGGGGCCTTTCACGATACATTCCGTGATAACCTTACTATCTTTGATTGCAGATATGCGTGCCAAATCAATTGCCAATTGCTTCCAATAATATGTGGTACAGTCTATTGTCGCAATGCTATCTCCAAATTCACAGCTAATACCATTTGAGTCTATTTTACCACTACAGCTCATTAAAGCAGCCAGTGATACAAAAAAAATAATAAATACTTTCATTTTATCCCACTTTTTCTCCTTTGCCATTCAGTAAAATACCGCTATTATCATTATTTTTACAGAGATATAAATCCTCGCCAACAGCTTTAATGTATGAATAAGAAGGGAATGTCAGGATTTTACCATTCGGAGTCATTAAGCCATACCACCCCCATTCAGCCTCATACTTCTTGCATTTGGCCGTAGCCGGTATGTGATATGCTTCGCCACTGTAATCGGATTGACTATCATCATTTGTTTGGGATGGAATGTTTAACTCAGCAGTCTTGTAGGTCATCTCTTCTACATTCCTTATGCAAAAATCATCAATTATTTTTCCTTGTAAAGAGTATGTCTTAATCGTATGATTTGCCAGCGTGATTTCAATCATATCTTCATATATTTGTATTTTTCCGGCTGTAAACGGTATAATAGTTTTCATTTTATCAGTTATCACGCTCTGCTCTTTACCATTATCAACAAGCCAGAATGTATCACACGGTTCGATCGAAAAGTATTCTGCCTCCAAAACCCAGTTACCCTGCTTATCAATCAAACCAAATCTGTCACGACAATCATTGTGGACGGCACAATGGTTATTGTGGAACACATAACCTTCTGCTCCTGGGATATATGGAATATTTAAATCTATTACAGTCTTGCCAGTACCATCAATGAATTTTATCCATCCATTATCATCAACAGAAGCTAATCCTTCAGAAAAGATCCAAGCATGGGAGTATTTGGGTTCAATGGCCACCTCCCCGTTATACATATTAAAATATCCACGAGCCTTACCATTGCTATAGCATATAAGTGAATCATAACCTAAAGGTTTAGCAATCCAACAAATATCTTTAATCGTCTTTTTACCGTCTGCATTTATTACATGACCTGTTTCCATATACCGGTTGTAATATGTTGCTCCTCTTGATAAATATTGGACATTGTAATATTCCTCGGAATCATCATCACATAATGTCCCTACTACCCCTTCATAAGATCCTATAATGGCAGCAGCGGCAATCAATAGCATGATTATGGTGAAGCAACTGCCTACAACTCTTCGGAGAATTTTTCCGTACTTGGAGTCGTCTTTCATTCCAAGTATCACTGTAAACCACTCGGCAATACCGGCAAGAAGGCTTGTCAGTCCATGCCAAAACAAAACAAAAGCTCTTTTCATTTTCATACTTGTCTGATTTAATAATTAAATTCTATTTAACTCTCAAAACTTCATCTGCATCTACAAACCACCCGTCTAAAAGATAGATAATGGCTACATACATATTACTATGTCAGTCCTGGAAGTTTTCTATTTTGGCTTACTATATAGAGTTTCGTATTTATCAGAATCTACCATCATTACTTTATTTTTTATTTAGTGCTTTATATATTGGGCTGTCTTTTTATCTGCATGAATTATTGTTTATACTATTACTCTTTTTAGAAAAAGTTTATCTTACTGACGAATAAAATATTACCTTTGCAATGAATACTCACAAAGATATCTTTGAGTAACTTACAATGATTGAGTAAAAAACAATAATTCATTCAAGATAGAAGTGAAAATTTTTACAGAAGACATTCAAATTGCTAGAGCTTTGATTAATCGTGATAATCTTATCACGAAAAAGTTCTTTTATGTCAAGTGTTATCCTCTTTTTAAATCAATTTACGATAAATATTATACGGATTGTGTTACCTGTAAGGAGTTTATTGATGAAATATATATTTTAGTTCTTTCACCAAGTAAACGTACAGGAAGATGTCAATTGGAGAATTTTAAAGGAGAAAGTACATTGGCATCATGGTTAAAATCAGCATGTCTATATTATTGTTATGCAAAGTATGAAAGGAAACCACCTATTATAGAACCTATATGCAATAATAATGACTCAGAGTTTATGAACCATGATAGTTTTTTATCTAACATTGGCTCTTGTAATATAGACCTCAATTCCATTGATAGAATGGATGCAGAGAAAATTCTAAGCTTAATGTCGAATGCCAGATATAGAAATCTGATACGCATACGCTATTTAGAGCAAAAAACGAATGAAGAAACTGCTGAAATTTTGGGAATGAGTATGGAAAATTATTATAATAAACATAAATTGGCAAAAGAACAATACATTCGAGTTTGGAGAAAGGAGGTAAAAAATGGATAAACATTTTAATCCTTCAATCAGCATTGAAAAATTTGCAGCTTTTTTGGATGGGAATTTATCTCAAGATGAAATGCAAAACATTTCATCCAATATTGAACATGATGAAGACTTAAAGGCTATACTGGATACATCCAATATGATTGACACTACACTTGAAAATATTCCAGATGAAATAGCAAATCTGGAATTTGATTTGCCGAATCTAACGGATAATTCAGTAGACTTTAACATGTTCCATATTGATGATACACCTGATGTTTCAACGTGTGCAGACGATTCTTTCTATTCCGACACTAACGATGTATCTTTAGATATAAATGACAGCATTGATACTACCAGTGATGATATAAATCCTGACAACTCTTCTGATTTGGATAGTTCGCCATTAATATTTGATGATTTACTTTAAATCTGATATAAGTCCAATAGTTTAACCAGAGTAACTATTGGACTTATATTCATTTATTGGGTCTCAAACATCACTTTTGAAGTTCTAAAATGAATATTGCATTTTTCTTCATTGTCAATGTGGAGTTTGTCAAATATATTTGTTTATTAGATATTACATCTGTTCCGTAATTATAATCTTTTATTCCTTCCTTATACAAGGATAAATCAATTGCTGAAGTTTTGGAAGTACAATTTGCAAGAATCATTACTTTTTCATCTTTATACGATCGAAAATAAACGTAAACACCATCTTGTGGAATGAAATGCTTCATAGTTCCAATAGATATAGCCTTTGATTTTTTCCTCCAATTGAGAATAATCTTCAGATATCGAGCTATTTCATATCTCACAAACTTTTCAGGAGGCAATAATGCTTCAAAAGCATCTATTCTATAATTCCCGTCACCATATCCATTTCCATCACTACTAAATAAGAACTCGGTTCCATAGTAAATTTGCGGAATCCTTGGTACAGTCAATAGTATAGCTAAAGCCTGTTTTAACTTGGCTTTATTTTTGATTTGCGAATACCAACGTGGCAAATCGTGATTATCTAAAAAGGCCAAAGTCTCTTTGGGACAATTATAAAGATAATCATATACAAAATGATTATATATCTGCCCTTCTTTATCATAACATTTTACCCGATCAAAACAAGACTCTATTCTTTTCTGAAATGCAAAATCCATCACGATTAAAGACGTATTGCTATTAAGTCTTTTATAAGCTTCATTTTGTATCTTTGCTGTATAAGCCGCTTCTGGAACCCATGTTTCCGCTATCACAGAAAATCCCGGGTATTCCTTAGTGATAATATTCTGCCATTCAATCATTTTTTCAAAGTCTGAATACAGATAGGTATCCATTCTTATCGCATCAATACCGGTCGTTTCTATCCACCAAATTGTCATCTGAGTCAAATATTTGAAAACAAAATCATTTTCTATATTCAAATCAGGCATTTCTTCCGTAAACCATCCCTTGACAGTATAATCTCTATCAGACTGAGAAGCGTATGGATCAAAAATAGTAGTAACTTTATAATTTGTTTTCTTTATTACTTGTCCCTCTTGTCCATTAAAGCAATTGTCCAAAGGGGGATTTTTCAACCATGGATGCTTAATACTACAATGATTAAAAATAACATCCATTATTATTTTTATACCATGTTCATGCGCCTGTTTAACAAGATTTTGATAATCCTCTAAAAAGCCTAAACATGGTTCTATCTCATAAAAATCTGTGATTGAATAACCGTGATATTCACTATTTTTGAATACCGGAGTCAGCCACAATGCTGTCACTCCCAAATCATAAAGATACGATAGATTACTTATTATTCCACGAATACTCCCTCCATGCCTTTTGCTTGGAGCATTTCCATTTTGCAAATTTTGTTCAGACGGCTCTTCTTTTGCGAATCTGTCTGGCATCAACAAATACACGACATCTTCATTGGAAATAGTAGCTTTACACTGTTTATTCCAACTTCTCTTGTTTTTGATTTCATAAGGTATGCTTATTTTTTCATTTTTTGAAATAATAGTTATATCATATAATCCCGCATTGATATTATTTTTAAGTGAAAGATCTAAAAACAAATATTTGCCTTTTAGTCCTTCTATCATTGAAAGCGAATTATGAGGAATTGTAGTTTGTACATTTGCGCAATTCAAATCATATCCATATATCAATAATTGAAGATTGTTTTCATTTAAATTGTTAAACCAATAAGAAGGTTCGATTCTATTTATTTGCATGGTAAATCTTTTAATATAATAATAAAAAATACAGCAATCCAAAATATAATAAAAATCACAGGTGTACTAATAAATGGTAATAAAAAATCCAATTTATTAAAAAAAAATCCCATTTTCGCTTTATATTTGTTTTTTTATAGTACATAAGGTAATATATTTCTAACTCACGTTTGTCATTATCAGTAAATTTCTTATTCTTATCATCTTTGTATTTATTTATAATACCAGAAGTCAATGCTATAACCGGAGGAAAATCTTTGTATCTTTTATCAGCTTCTCTTATAAAGATATCCCAAACAGCAAGGAGCATTTTAATAGATTTTTCACTTCGCCATGATGCATATACCAAAGATAATGAGGTTAAAAATCCAATAGAAGATATTATTAATATTAGGTCGTTATTACATTGACATTTATTAGCATATAATTCGCAACATCCAGCCACTAAAAATCCTTGAATAACAAGGAACCAATTGGTACGTTGATTTCTAATCTCATTTTCATCCGTTATCATCTGACGAATGATGTTATGATAAGACTTTTGTATTTCTTCACTCATAGTTTCTTTTGTATTACATCTTACATTCTCATTACACATATCATGATTCTCATTTCTGGTTAATATCTGATTAACAGAAATTTTGAGAATCATTATATACAAAACTATTGTAATACTTGAATATGTTTATATAATGCTCTCAAAATGACATTACCATTATTATCAATCACTCCATCCATAAAATGCGTTCTATCTGTATACTTAACATATTTTTCTGTCAGAAATTCCAAACGATAAACATTGTCAAATATAACCTCGCCTTTAACATTTACTATTACAGCATATTTCTCTGATTCATCTATATTATTAATAGCTAAATTCTCGTTGGATATAAAAAACAAACTAACAGCATTATCATAAACATCTTCACATAAAAGTGTCGTATTGGGAATCATTTCGATCTCTCCTGTCAATTTGATAAAACCGACATTCCCATTAGATAACAAAAATGCAGCTTTCCCATGTCGAAATGGAGATTTTACAATACATTCAGGACTTAGTTCTTTAATAACACAACCATTATAATCACGAATTCTAATTAACGTAAGATTTTTGTGCCACATCGTATAAGAAGCATCCTCATCCTCACGCAAAACCCCTGTTATAATTCTGTTTTCATTAATATAATAATCCTCTAAAAAGCCATTATCGGTGAACCAACTATCAGAAAGAACAAATTCATCTGTATCCAGTTGAATAACTTTTTCATCATTAAACAATATGTACCTCAGATTTGTACAATCCTCATTTGGATAATTTACAATTTGATGCCAACCATCTCTGAGTTTTTCTATATCATTTCCTTCTGATAATACTCCTGAGCATATCGTTTTTTTAGTGTGTCTATTTATAACATCATGGTATCGTCCAAACTTATCGCCTTTACTTTTTTTAAGTAAAAAGTCACATTTGCTCTCTTTAAAGCACAAATTATATTTCTCTGTAAAATGATTATTTATACCTAAAATACTTATTTCGTATTTGGCATCATTAAAAATTGAATTAATAAACAAATAATCATGCCCATCAATTTGGTAAATTAAAGGATACCCACAATAATAATCCCAAACCTTAAGCACTTTTCTAAAAATAGGAGTTTTTTGAGTTTCATTAAAGATTTGAACATATTTAAAAGTTTCAGAATCCTCCTCATCCTCCTCATCATCAATATCTTGATATGTGATAAATAGTATTGATTCATTATTCTGGAATGATTCACAAATTTCTTCTCCATTTTCTTCAATGAATAATTTGAAACCGCACCTCGGACAAAACTTAGCTTCTATAGGTACATTGGGATATTGACAATCGGGATTTTCACAAACTTTTGTCTGTGGTTTAAGTGGTTTTCCTGTATATGGACATAATAGAAAATCGTCAGGATGTTCCTGACTACAATGTGGACATTTCATAAAACATAATAGTATTTTATAGCGTAACACCCAAGGGTTAAATTGAATCTACGCCAAGGTTTATTTAACTAAAAATTACCGTATCCGAAATATCAATAACTATTTGGTGCCCTTCATATTTTACAGAAGCTACATCATCATAAAATTGAGTAGCTTCATCATATTTAAAATCAATGACCAGTTCTCCTTTTATATTGATATAGCCCCATTTTAATGTATCCTGCGATTGCACAGCTGCAAGTCCACAGGTAAAATCTTTAACATTACGATATATTAAAGGAATGATAATATTGCACTTTGAATCAACAAATCCTGCACCATTTCCACATGCCCTTACAGCGAGTAAGCCGTTAGAAAAATGAGAATAGAAAGAATCTATTGGCTCTTTAAAAGAATAACGCATGTTTGGACATCCAATGTCAAAGCATACAAGTTTATTATTAACAACATATGAGCACAATCCTTCACCAATTCCCAACATTAAATTGGATGAGCTTACTTTGGGTAAATATATACGTTCCCCAGTAATACGATTTTCGATTATATTTGTATTAGGATAATCATGCATAATCAGAAAATCATCAACTATTTCTACTGAAGAAAAGAAATCTGTCTGTTTTCCCCCTAATTTATTTATAATAAATTGTCCATGCTCTTCAAGTTCGACTACGGCTAATTCTGTTTTTTGATTAAAATCGTTAACCCATGAATATTGACATTTAATAACTTCATATCCATTTTTATCAATAAATCCATATAGATATTGTTCTGTTAAATTATCCCATTTCATAACTGCACATAAACCGCAACGAAATCCCGTCTCTGCTGTTACATAATAGGATTTATCTAATAATAAAACAATATCTCCTTGACAATTAACAAAGAACCATTCTTCATGTTCATTTTCTACAGCACTTAATCCTTCTGATAAAGGGAGGGTTTTCTTGTAAATACAATCAAGAATTATTTCTCCACTTTTAGAAATCAGACCATATTTCCCATTATTAACTATTACTGCTATTCCTTCATTGAATTGTCCTATATTATCAAAACAATGATTATTATGAGGGATAACATGGCTTTCTTCTCTTTCACTATTATTTCTTTGAGAGAATTTCCACCCACATCTCGGACAATATTTAGCCTCTATAGGTACATTGGGATATTGACAATCGGGATTTCCACAAACTTTTGTCTGTTGTTTAAGTGATTTCCCTGTATATGGACATAATAGAAAATCGTCAGGATGTTCCTGACCACAATGCAGACATTTCATAAATTGTTATATTTTATCGTACTTAATTCCATTAATTGTAACTGTCCCAGAACCGTCAATTCTATAATAATGGCCATTATGGAGAGCATAACTATGACCATCCTTTGCATACATCTTGAAAGTTTCAGGCACATCCCCAACTGTAGATGTCAAGGTAACTTTGCCATCCGGTATGTATCCGTCTGAATTGGCATCCGGTGGTAATGTATCTCTACCCATAAAAGACGGGCTATTATGTTCCGGTTCAAACTCTAACGGAGCAGGACTATCTATGGGTATATTCTCAGCATCATTAGATAAATCCAACTGTAAATCAGTTCCCGTTTCAAAATCTGATAACAAAAATGGTTCGTCATTATTATCTATTTCGAAAAATTCATCAGGTCCAGAGATATTATCAGCATCAAACTCCAGCAGAGAAGCACCTTCAATATTTGTATCATAATCGAATGAATCAGGAACATCATGAACATCCATATCCCCCATATCATTAAAATCAAAATTATCCATAAACATAATCATTTCTGTTTTAGTTTAACAACAGCTCTAAGATATACTTTTTCTCCCAAACAAATGCCAGGATATATTGTTTTTTCTATAGAGCATCCTTCCTCTGGCATTTCTATCACCTCTATAGGTTTATGCCTTAACCAATCCAGAGTTTCTTCGTCCTTAATGACCGACACTCCAGATAATTTAAGTTTCTCTATAAGTTTAGTCCTTACAAACTCCCATACTTTATCTCCGGGTTGAGCAGACAAAGCCTTTTCTTTGTCATCAAAATAATCAATGGCATTGCATATATTCTGAAGCAAAGAATCGGCATCGATGTTCAAATCATCTGTGTGATTGTGAAATACGGTTGTGTGTTGTTCTTGAGAAGAATTCTCTTTTTCGCAAGTTTCCTGACGGCTTTCCTCATCTATTTTCAAAGGAGGAAGCATCTCTAATTGCTCAGTCGGCATAATCATGTCGTCTTTAGTTTCCTCAAGTTCTCCATAATCTGTATCTTTTATATCAGGAACCGTTAATGATTCCATATCATCATATTGTCCATCGTTATTTAGCAGCTCATTCTTTTTACTACTACTCAATGCGTTATATACCGTATTGAAAAAATTTTTTATTATGTTCATAAGCCTATATCTTATCAATTAAACGATCATAAAAATCTAAAGCCAGTTCGATAATCTTTCTTCTAACCAGTCCTTTACTGTCTGTGCTGCAAAATTCACGTTTCATAGCCCATGTAACTTTTTGCTGGCATATATCATCACGAGTCAAGATACCAATATCCGTTTTGTTCCTACCGAATATGGTCTCAAGTTGTCTGATTTCATCTTCTTTAAACAAGTCCCGATTCTGTTGCAAGAGCAGAAGTCCCTCCGACTTCTCATTTGATTCAGTAAGTTGTGCAATACCGTTTTCAATATCCAGTATTAAAGTTTCAACCGTACCAATCTGTGATTTATACTCTTGTTCTGTCCATATACTATTCTTCACGAAATGATGCAACAGCGACTTAAACTCTGTTCCGTCCAACTTATTTCTATAGAAATCAAATGTCAAGTTGTCTATCTCTTGCAGTATCCTTTCTTTGTATGGCGCGTTTTTTCTCAATAGAGGAATCTTAATTTCCAGAATACCTGCAATAATAGAGTGTACTTTTTGTAAAGAGGAGTAGCAACGCATAATCCTTGAGCGATTGAAAAACTGCTGTTGCAGAATATGATTCAGCGCATCCATTCCTGCATACTTCTTAAGATGTGCGACAGCATCCGTAATGCTATGATGATACAATTCATCAGCAATTACCTTAAACACGGTAAAAGGTATTCCTTCTGTCAGTCGTTTACGTGCATCTAAAGACAGCCCTATACACTCATAATATGCCTCCAATTCATCCGGTTCTATTTTCTTCTCGAATGCGACAGAACTTCTAAGCAGGAAATCATAGTAATCCTTGTCTCTTATCTGTCTGATTGCAGATTGTATTTCAATTAACCGACCATTCTGCAAAAGTTCTTCTACTTTTTGATGCAATAGTACAGATACCGGATGTATGGAATGAAGTCGGTCATTGAGCCTTTCCGAATAGGTTGTACATCTCCTTTTCCATTGATTGCATTCTTCCTCCAATGTACCCCCTTCTTTCCCTTCCCATTCATTGTCTATTTTAGACATGATTCCTATAAAATTAAAAGGGTTGGTTGTATCAGTAAACTTATTTACCACATCTTCATCCCCCATTTTTTGAACATGCCCGACAAGAACAATAACAGCATCTGCACGTTGCTTTATATTGTTGGATTTCTGAATATTCTGCTGGGAAAGATAATCCGAGAGTCTATCACTGTGTTCTTTCACCACAGAATTTGTTCCCGGTGTATCAACAATAGTTATGTGTTCCAGCAACTCATTTGGAAGAAAATATTCCAAATGGTCAATATTTGCTGCACGCTCCAACACATCTTGTGTGCTTCCCTGAAGAGAATCAAGGAACTGTCGCGTTTGCCATTCTTCACGACCATCATTCCATACTACCTTTATCGGTTTATCGGGATCTTTAACCACTCCATACCTGAAATAGTTGATTGTTGCAGTCGCTTCTGTAACATCTACCACCGCAAGATCTTCTCCAAGCAAGGCATTGATAAAAGAACTCTTCCCAGCCTTTACCAAGCCCACTACCGCCAGTTCGCAAGGCTGGTCAATATTCAACAATATCCGTTCAATTTCAGCCTCGTATTCTGAGCGCCAAGGACTATTCAAAATATAGTCCTTGACTTTTGTCAGAATCCGTCTTGTTGTTTCAATAATATCCATGATTTTATTAACTTGATATTACTCATACATTTCTTCGCATCGTATATCATAAAAATGATTTGGAGTGCCGCAGTCAGGACAAAACTTGATAGTACTATTTAATTCACGGCCATCTCTCTCACAATAGCATTTTATTGGCATTACTCCATACTCAACAAACAAAGCTGCGCCATTGGCTACAGCAACATCTTGTGTCTCTATAAACTCTGGTGTTATCATGAATTCATTTTCAATCAATGTCTTTACTCTTGAAATGTTACTTGACCCACCAATAAGGACTACTTTATTGACATTTACCTTATTATCGATAATACGCTGTTTCATCTGACGCAGTAAAGTTGAAGTCTTCTCCATAGTAGGGTTAATCAATGCTTCCCATTTATCTCTTGTAACCTCCATTCCCAAGAACTCACTTCCAGCCATTACATCCAGTCTTAACGGAATGTTGATATCATCACGAAAATGATCCGACAAAAGTTCTTTATTATCCTTGCAGTCTGTTTTCAGAAACGTTATGTCAATGGCAGCCGCATCATTACAAATATGATGCCCTCTTTCTGACAGACAAAGCTTATCCCATTCCTGATAGATCTGTCGGTCAATATTCTCTCCACCACAATTATCATCACCACAGGGCTGTATGGAACAAAGAAAACCACTATATCTTTCTTCTACAAATGATAAATCTAATGTTCCACCGCCAAAGTCAAATATAAGAATATTACCTTCCTCTTCCTTAAAAAAAGAGTCTTTTCTTTTTTGAATATAGTTTACATAACCCATTGCAGCAGCCAGAGGTTCTTTCAGCATAACCACCTTTTTAAAGCCTGCCATGGTAGCTGCTTGCGTAAGAAGTTCTTTTTTGGTATGATCAAATACAACAGGATATGTAATACAAACATCTGTCACTTCTTCCTGGTTAAAGACACGAAGTTCTACATTTCTTTTTATGTATTTGAAGAAATCACAAATAGCCTTTACATAGGTTATATCAGGATTGGGAGTTGGCCGTCCGTGTCTGCTTAAATTTCGTTTCAAATCTTTGGCTATCCATAAGCAGTTCTGTGGAAATTGCCGGGCTATCTGATACTGATTATATGCCCGCTGACCGACAGCCATCGGCTCATTTTGTCCTTCTCTGTAAAATACTACTGTAGGTATCTTCACACTTCCATCTATTTCTATGGCACGTGCCTCTCCTTTATCATCAACATAGGCAACCTTAGAAACTGTCGTTCCGAAATCTATTCCTATTTTGGCCATAATTCTAATCGTTTAATATTTGTACAATTTCTTTGCGTATAGATATAAGTTCACGCAAATGTTCAGTTTCTTTGTTCCATTTTCCTTGAACTTCCAACCATTTATTCTTTTCTTGTTGTTTCGTTTGTATATCCATCTGACAACATCGGGTAAGTTCGTCAAGTTCCTCCTGAATTTGTCTTTTTCTACTGTCAATCATATCATCAATGGCTGAAGTTGCTGAATTCAAAAGATTATTGGCAAAGTTTCCAACTTTAGAGAAGCGACTACCTTCAGGAACATCAAGAAGATCGGACCTCATTTTCGTAATCATATTTGATATTTCCTTTTTCATGGAAGACTTGATAAAATCTATATTTGCCGTTGTACCAGTTGCAGTTCCTCCTAATGCAGCCCCCAAACCAGCTCCGACAGCAGTACCTATAGGACCAAAAAACGAACCAAGAAATCCACCAATTGCACTACCCATACTCAGTCCCATAAATCCTCTTGTAAAGACATTTACTTTTTCACTTTTTGTCATTTGAGGTGCATTCAAAGAATAAGAGCCATTGAAACCCTCACAATAAACATGATCCATAGTTACATTTATTTCACTCAGGCAAGCATACACCTGTGTCTGGAGATCTTCGGAAATGCGATCCCATTGAGAGGCAACTTCATTGGATATAGCCTGAGGTAATGAGCTACATAATTTTGTAGCATCATCAGAAGGACTTATATTGTCAATGCTCGATAAGGCAATATTCCAGACTTCGCCTGTTTGAGAAAATATCTGGTTAACACGATTGGAAGCGGAATTACAGATAGCACTTACCTCACGTACAATTTCATTTCGTTTTCGTCCAATCTCCCCGCTGTCTTCCTTAAAGTTCTCTTGCAAACGCTTTTTTCCTTCTTCCAGTCTCTGTTGAATATTTTTCTGGTCATCCATACAGGATTGAAGCATATCGGACACAAGTTTATTGACTTTATTTACATAATTGACAGAGACAGACAAGGCATTATCTGTACGCAAGAGTCCTACCGCACGATATATGGTACGCATAAGCAGATTTTCCACATCATTATAACCGCTTTGGTGGTATGATGCCATTCCCAGAATTTTGTTTCCTGCGGTTCTGGCTTTCATCAAATTAGTAGAAGAAATTGGATATATACGCGGTGCTTTCAGATTTCTCTTTGAATAGATTTCGCTCAGAATCTCCTCGTTGCGTGTAATAATTTTGTTTCGCACTTCTTCCTCATATCGGTCTGTCTTTGTTATTACAAATAATATATACGGAGTAATGTCAAGAATCCTGTTGATAAAAATCAGTTCTTGTTCAACTATCGGATTGGCATAGTCTAGAACAAAGACCACAGCAGCTGCTTTACTGATATAATTTTGGGTTATCTTCTCATGACTTTTATACAAAGAGCCTAATCCCGGGGTATCCACAATATTTACCCCTTCAGGCAGAAAACCAACAGGCAAAGAAACCTGAATATATGAAATAGACTTTCCACCCAATTCCTGCGTTCCGTTGATGTTGGCATCAACTTGTGAACCATATTTAGATAATTCCTCTCGTGAAATAACCTTTTCTGTTTTATCTGTAAAAACAAGTTTGTATGATTCCGTTTGACTATTGCTTATACGGAACACTTGAGATGTGGCAATATCGCTATCTACGGGAAGTAAATTCTGTCCAATTATGGCATTGATAAGTGAACTTTTACCTTTTTTTACTTCACCACAAACAACCACATTATACTCTTTATCATTCAATATTTCTTTTGCAATGTCAAAATCCATATCTGTTTTTGGAATCTGCTTTTCTTCATTAGCCAGATTTTCTATTTTTCTCATTGCATTACTCAAACCTGATTGCAGGTTTGATATTTTCTGATTTAATTCGTTCTGATTCATAGCTTATTTGTTGAAAAAATTAATCTGTAATTATCCTACCGTTAATATTTTCCTCTTCAAGAGCGTTAGTAATTTTTTCTATTGTATATTCATTACAATTTCTCATCATGATTTCTTTTAATAAACTGCATCCAGTAAATATGCCTTCCATTTTTAATACATTTGATGTGTCAAAACCACTTAAATCCAATGTTTCAAGAGAATAACAATTACGAAACATCCATCTCATTTCATCTACATTTTGTGTATTAAAACTACTTAAATCTAAATGTTTTAATGAATTACAATCCGCAAACATACTTATCATATCAAAGACTTGAGAAGTGTTAAAACCACTTAGATTTATACTTTCTAATGAACTACATCCATCAAACATCTTATTCATCATAGTCACATGCGAAGTATCAAAGCGAGCTAAATCCAATTGTTTCAAAGAACGACATCCATTAAACATCCAGCTCATATATTCTACATGTGAAGTTATAAATTTATCAAAGTTAAGAGATTCAATAAAGAAACAGTTCCAAAACATTTGACTCATATCTACAACTTGTGAAGCATTAAAATTACAAAGGTCAATAGAAGCAATATTATATGTATCTTTTGAAATCCTCCATCCATATTTCAAACAAGGGTAACTATTAACATCAATTATGTTATCCCCGAGATTAAGCGATATTTTAGTCTCTCTATCATCTTTACATATTATGGAACCACCGTCAGTAATTGTTGAAATAATTACTTGAGACGTTTCCAATTTATTATCATCACAAGAATATTGATTTATATTATATTTCGCTCCACATCTTGGACAAAACTTAGCCTCAATAGGAACATTTTCATATCCACACTTCTCACATTTCTTTGTTTGTGATTGTAATGGCTTTCCTGTTTCAGAACAAAATTTGGAATTGTCAGGATGTTCCTGACCGCAATACGGGCATTTCATAAATTATTCAAATTTATAATTATCAAACAGTAATTACCTTTGCGTCAATACCAACTTCTTCTAAGGCTTTAGTAATCCTCTCTATTGTATATTTATTACAATTACGCAAATACACATATTCCAATGAGTCACAATCAAGAAACATTGAATCCATGTTGGTAACATTCGAGATGTTAAAACTACTCAAGTCCAATGATTTTAAAGAACGACATTTATCAAACATCCAACTCATATCAGTGACATTTAAGGTGTTAAAACTACTTAAATCTAATGATTTCAAAGAACTGCAGAATCTAAACATAAAGCTCATATTGGTAATGCCAGAAGTATTAAAGCCGCTCAGATCTAATGATTCCAAAGAGCTGCAAGATTCAAACATCCCGCACATATTGGAAACACCAGAAGTATCAAAGCCGCTCAAGTCCAAATATTTTAAAGAACTACATCCATAAAACATATTCACCATATCAGTGATATACGAGGTATCATATTCATCCAAAATTATATCTTTGATATACTCTGAATAACTTCGATTATAAAAAGAAAATCCGAATCGAAGTTTAGAATATTCCTCTACATTTATAACATTTTCTCCTTTCATGAGTCTAATCTGTTTATCTCGTCCTACTACCCCATCAAATGGTTGCCCTATATCAATAAAAGAACCTTTAAATGCACAAATGACTACAATTTGACTTTGAAATATATCGTTCATTTTATTTATAGCACGTTGCTTTTCCATTGAAAACTCATACCTGCATCTCGGACAAAACTTAGCCTCTATTGGTACATTTTCATATAAACAATTCGGACATTTTTTTGTCTGTTGTTTAAGAGATTGTCCTGATATAGGACAATATATAAAATTGTCAGGATGTTCCTGACCGCAAAACGGACATTTCATAATTAAAACATTAATCTATTACTACCATAAAATTATCTGAATCATTCCATGCATCCAGAAAAACATCAGAAGCATAATTAATGGACAAATCGCCATTTCCAGGATCTGTTATAGATATTTCCTGTTCTCCCGTTAATGAATTTATTGATACACCATCTACTATGACTGCATGATCTGCAAATCCACCAAATGCAAAATCTTCTATGTCTTCCAACATATTCGGATTCCACAATTCACCTGAATCCACTCCTACTATTATTTGTTTACCCGATGACAAACAATCGGCAATATCTTGTATAGAGCTGTTATTATATTTTGAGACTTCAAGGCCATGGCTTTCAAGCAGATTTCCAACGTCACTCGCCTTTGTCCCATTGCCGGGATGATACCAATCATTTTCAATAGACTCTTGAATCAAATCGTTCTCACTGACTGATATACTTTTGGATTCCAGTATTATTTGTTGTGCTTTTATGGCACATGTATCCAGATAAGCCTGTTGTATATCATTCGGTGAAAGTCTGTTATATGTTGCATTTTTATAATTTGTCATGTTATTATAATTTATCGGCTACTTAAATAGTTCATATTATTATGACTATCAACTATATACAAAGGATTGTAAAAATAATAAGAATCTATCACATTCTTTCATGAATTTACAGAAATATTTTTTAATATATATTTTAAGTACATGACAAAAAATTGAATACATCGAATTTGGGTGTGTATGTCGGTCGGAAAAGCACGTTTGAGATTTCCTCAAGACCATACTTGACCAATGACTTAGCCCTTCTCCCATGCTTCAGAATTTTTATCGGTTTAACGTATATATCTTTATGTTCACCAACGAGATACGCCCATACAAGAGCCATGCAGATCATCGCAAACAGACGTGCGATACGCACTCTGTCACGCAGGTGGGTGTCCTCGATGTTGAAGCCCGAAGATTTCATGGCACGGAAATGCCGGTTCAATCTCCCAGCGTTTTTTATAGGTCGCTACTCCATCTTCAGGTCGGTTGAAACAGATCAGGATCTGAAGTTCAGGTATCCCGTCAGAGTTCTTGATTCGACTTCCGGCAAGATAGACATACTGCCCTTTATGCAAAAAAAGCTTGTAGTAGAATTTCTCCTGTCCGACTTTAAGGAATTGAAGAGCCACCACGCTCTGATTCTTTCTCCTGTGGATGGCTTGACAACCCAAATATCCTGCCGGATACGGATATAGTATCGAATCCTGTTGTCGTTAAGCCAACCAATCCATTCCTTGCCGATAAACTCGCGATCGGCCACAAGGCAGTCGATGCAGTCATGTCCAAAAAGTCGGATGAACCGCTCCATGATATCCCTGCGTTCATCCCAATTGGAATTGCCTCGTTTGTCCAAAAGACTGAACAGCAATGGAAAGGCAATGCCTTTGTAGGTGATGCCGAGAGTGAGTATATTGATGTTGAACTCTCCGAACTTCCAGTTGGTACGGTCCATACTCAAAACCAAACCGTCCTTAACAGGAAGCAACGAGAAGATCATCCTTGCTACCAGGTCGAGGTTCAAGGCATAGTTGGCGATGAATCGCTGAATGCGGCGCAGATTGGAATCACGCTCAACCGACGTAGGCATTGCCGAAGCCAGTTTGTGAAGGCTCACAGTCTGCACCACACAAAGTGCATGGAGCATATAAGCCATAAGCTTAATGCGGGCCAGATTCATCGATTTTCCAAAATACTCTTGCATAATCGGGAGGATTTGGTTAACTTTGACCAAGTCCTTGGAATCAGTAGTCTTCATAGAGAAAGCGGCTAACTCTTCTTTAAAGTTACTGATTTCCAGGGACTTTTACAAATATAACCTATTAATAATTAAATGCTTAACAATAGAATTTTATTTTTTGTCATCTACTAAATTCCTTTAAAGAAAATGTGAACAAAGCCATTAACATCGTCCACAAATTTCAGTGGACTCAAAAATATATTTTTCCCAATAAAGTCATCATCCCGTATGGGCACAAGATTATCATGGCTAACAAGGTAATATAAACAGCTTCTCCCCTACATCAAAGGTAATCCCTCTCCCGTTTGCCAGCTGCATTTAGATTCTTTTCGGGAGAATTTTCGCTTATGGCTTCGCCATGAAAATTCTCCCGAAAAAGAATGCAGCGTCAAACATCCGGAGGGATTGTTGAATGATTACAGGGATAAACTGCGACCGACGTGACGCATAGCTATTTCAGAATAGGCGGCTATCCTTATATTCTCCGATACCATAACGAAACAGTGAAAATATTCGTACTTCACCATTAAACAGTACCTGCTTCATGCAGTTCCCGAAATAAGACAGGGATTTCAGCTCCCTCTGCTCTGCATAGACCAAAGCGCCAACCTCACGTATCTTCTAATTTTCTGTGTCCGCTTCTTGACTCTTATACAATTTGTGCTTCTTTTCTGCAGAAAATGTGTATATTTGCAGATATATTAATCTTGAATTTGTGCAATATGTGTAAAACATTAATCTTGAATACGTGAATTATGAAAAGAAAGATATACGACAGACTGCTGGATTGGAAGCAGAACCACAAAGGTGATACCGCCCTTCTGATAGAGGGAGCCAGACGTATTGGAAAAAGCTACATCGTTGAAGAGTTTGCACGCAAGGAATATACATCCTATATCCTGGTGGACTTCAGCAAGGTGAATCCTCAGGTGATGGAGTTCTTCAACCTCTATATGGATGACCTTGACATGCTTTTCATGAACCTGGAGCTTTATTTCAAGCAGCGACTTACCCCACGACAAACGCCGGACGGGGAAGCAGCCTCCCTGATCATATTCGATGAAGTGCAGTTCTGCCCCCGTGCCCGTGCTGCCATCAAGCATCTGGTAGCCGACAGGAGGTATGACTACATCGAGACCGGTTCCCTAATTTCCATCAAGAAGAATGTAAAGGACATCATGCTGCCATCGGAGGAGCATGCCATCGAAATGTTTCCGATGGATTTTGAGGAGTTCCTATGGGCCATGGGTGACGAAATGCTGATGCCTTATATCCGGATGCAGTTTGAAAGACGACTTCCGATGGGCACTTTCCACCGCCGGGCCATGGATTATTTCCGGCAATATCTGATTGTCGGGGGGATGCCGCAGGCCGTTTCCAAATATGTGGAAACACGGGATTTTGATAAGGTAGATGAGGTGAAACGCGACATATTGGCTCTTTACCGCAATGACATCCGCAAATATGCGGACAACCAGGAAACCAAAGTTGCCGCCATCTTTGAGGAAATTTCGGGGCAACTGCAGAAGCATGAAAAGAAGTTTCTTCTGTCTGCACTGCAGAGCGAAGCCCGCATGCGGGATTATTCGCAGGCTTTCTTCTGGCTGAGTGATGCCAAGATCATCAACTGCTGTTATAATTCGACAGAGCCGAGTATCGGGTTGAAGTTGAATGAAGAACGTACAACGCTGAAGTGTTACATGGGTGATACCGGACTGCTCATCAGCCATGCCTTTGATGAACGGGGGATTGTAAGTGCGGATCTTTACCGGAAACTGATGTTCGACAAGCTGGAAGTGAACGAAGGGATGCTGGTTGAAAACATCGTGGCACAGATGCTCCGAACAGCGGGACACAGGCTCTATTTCTTCAGCAGCAGTTCTCGGACATCGGCAGATGACCGTATGGAAATCGATTTTCTGACAGCCAAGCCTGTCACGACCAGTCGGCACAACATATCCCCCATAGAGGTAAAATCGGGAAAACGCTATACGCTGACTTCATTGAGAAAGTGCATAGCCAAGTACGGTCCCCAGCTGGCCACACCCTATGTCCTTCACGACAAGGACGTGAAGGAGGAAGAAGGCATTGTGTACCTGCCCTTATATATGACACCATTGCTTTAAACGATATGGAAAAACAGCTTGCATATCTGCTGAACTGCCGGCAAAAGGATAATGATTCTTTTGCTTGCAAAAATCAAAGCGATTGATTAACTTTGCATAGTCATTGAGATGATTATGCAAACGATTGTAAATTGGTGAATGATAGCCTATGGCTGATTCAGTGGTTCTTCCACGATTCAAAAGATATGAGGTGTTGATTACCAGAATTATAGCTTAAAAGTTACAATTCCTTTTTGGAAACGTCATTTTCCAGGGACGTGACATGGTTATGGTCCAATGCCGCATCCAACCTTGACCAGCTGAAACTGCGGTCAATCCCACTCCCCTTGAATGACTGGTTATCCTTGATAAAGCGGATGCCCTGCACTTCATTAGTGTTTCCCTTGTACTTGAATTCCATTTCCACGCCCATTTTTAAGAGCCTATTTTGAAATTCTTTCCATGTATCTGCACTCCTCAAAGCTTCCTTAACCGCACGATATATCTCGTATTTCACCTTTTCGGAAGCGTGCAGCTTTTCCGTTTTAACGGACTGTTTGCCTTCGGAATAGGTGAGTGAAAACTTGTCCTTGAGCATTTTTGTCACCCTCTCGTTGCGCCTGAAATCGTTGCTTGAATTAAAATACCAATATTTCTTCGTATGTCATTGCCTTTGGGTTCATGCATTTTGGCAAAGATGATGAACTTTTTCTAATGATTTGACTTCATCTTTACAAAAAACGAAGCATTTACACGACTCTTTCATTTAAAGGATATACGATTATTGAGAATAATCCTTATTTTATAGAAAAAAGTGGTAAATTTGTGTACAGTGATGCGAAGCACCGCTTTCGGTGTTTCTTTTTCATCGTTATTTGTTTTTTTAAGAGGCGGGGGTGTTAATAGGTTCCCCGTCGAGTAAGTAGAGGGGAATTTCACCCCGCTCTTCTCTCGGAACTGTGCTTGACTGTTTCCTGTTACACGGTTCTTCGCACTTAACTCTTTTGTCTTTTTAATAGTTAATTAGCTCACTATTTCATGCACAAAGTCATGAGAGATTATGAATTAAATGACTGTTTCTAGATGATTTTCTGTTTCAGAATGATCTTCCCATTTTTTCTGACAACCAAAAAATCTTTGAATTTGTCTATACCATTTTCATCATCATAAGTCTCGGTATAACATATCTGATATTCATAAGGTCCATTGCGAAAAGTAAGATTATCATAATCATCAGGATCTTCCGGCTTTACAATGATCAAGTCAGGCTTGTCTGATATACTCTTGGGCTTTTTCCAGGAGGCATACCGCAACCGGTTACCCGCCAGTCTGTCTACACGTCCGATATAGTCCCGGGTAGTAACGTATCTGACCAGTTCTATATACTGAGACAGTGAGGGGTGCAGTCCTTTATGAGGATGTTCTCCTAGAGGGACAAACTTGTCTCCGTCAAACTGCCAAACATGGTATCGGTCCGTTATTCCACGGTCGACTCCAATAGGTATGTATAGTTTCCGGGATGTCGGATCATATTCATGCAACCAGTCGTAACCCTCCCCATACGTGGTAAAATACCAATCAGGGATACAGTAGTTGATCTCGAATGTGCGTGATTTCTCCGTTTCTTTCCCATCAATCACATCGACTTGTCTGAGTTCACCGTCTTCTATTGTATAGGCTTCCACCCACTGATAACCATCCGAACTGCTTGCCTTGGCAAAGCATCTTACCATATAGTAAGTTGATCCGTCCTTTTTCTGCAGCGAATGCACGTGGCTGATGAACGGGGAATCCAGAACTCGGATTTCATGCTGCTCATTCTTTTCATTAGTAAAAGTCCAAATTGCCCAATAGCTTGTTGCGGTACCGCTTTCCGGACAGATTCCGGACTCAATTTTGACACGTCGGTCCTCGGAAATGCATATATCCCCATCTTCGAACATCACAGGATGGGCGTATGTTTCGCCTTCTGAAAGGGCTGTCTCTTCAGCGAGCGCTACATTATTGGGATCTTCTGCTACATCTTTTTTATGATTGTAGCTACAGGATGCCTGTATAGCTAACATCAGTATAAGGAATTGTTTTTTCATGGTGCTCTTTCGTTTCAAATATCAGTTTTTATTTGTTGAATCAGACTTCAGTCCGACATGTTTGCAATATTCGTCAATTTTTATTAAATCTGCAACTGTTTGCAGTTCTTTGTGTCTCAAGACCATTATTGCCCTTCATCGTGAAGCAGTATATCAGAGCGAATGATACAGCAGTTCGTAAACGGCACAAAAAAGATGTCTTCCAAGAAACTTATCGGTAATTTGCAAATTCCCGATAGAAAATTTTGATTGTCCTTATCTTTGCAATGATGGAAATGAATGATACAATTATGTTTAATCCAAACTTAACGGCTATGAAAAAGAATACATTGACAAGCATCTACAAAGAACTCAGCGCACTGTGCGAGGAAAGTTTTGCTTCGGATACAGACCGGTTCAGCTTTACATTGGCCGGAGGTGTATTGCTTGGTGACCGCAATCCTGATTATACCACGTATTCATTGTATCGGAGACATTTTTTTCTAGTTTCGGAAGGAAATCAATTTTACGTGTTGATCTATTTGGATAACTACGAGAACGGGATAAGCCAATTGCTGCAGAATCTGCCTTTGGAAGTGTCACTGACCAGCCAGGAAAACAGAGAGTGGAGCACCTGCATTGAGGGGTACGAACTGATGCCAACAGCGGAAGAATACATGATTATTTTGCGTATTTCCCTCTGCTCTGACCAACTTCCCCTACTGGTAAACCAGCAATTATGGCTAAATGTTCGGATAGCAGGGAAGGAACCCGATAATAACTATTTCTTCTTTCTGAAAGATTTCGGGAAGGAGCGCCCGTGTCTGAAACTCCAGAGTTTAGACTTTCTGCTGGACTCGGCAGACTACGGTCTGGACGGCTCTCCCCACACGGGAATCCCTGTCGGATGGGAGCCCTTGGTCCACCTGCAGGGAAAGGTTGATACCGAAATGCTGTACAAGGGATTGATTCGAAATCCAGGTAAATCGATAGACCATATGGATGCCTTGGAATACGAGTGTGTCATTTTTTCTTCTGAAGGCAGAGAAGTGCTGTTCAAGCAGGACCAGTTTACGCTTTCCTATGGAAATTCGGAGGGAGAAATCGAGGTAAGCCTCTCGTCTTTCCTCTCTTTTTCTGAACTGGAAGCGGGGGATTATATATGTGCAATCTATTTCGCGGGAAAGCCGTGGATCCATGCTCCATTTTCCATCTCGAAGCAGAAAAAGGAAGGGTCACCCTGTCTCTCTTTTCTCCAATCCTATACGCAAAAGGTATTAACGGAAACGCATGCCTTGGAAAAGTTGCAAGCTATGATTGGATTGTCCGATGTCAAAAGTCTGATCATGAAAAACCTTCAATACATGAAGCTGATGGAAGCGCGAAAGCTCATCGGACTGTCAGCGCCCAAGCGCCTGTTGCATATGGTCATGTCTGGTAATCCGGGAACCGGCAAGACAACCGTGGCGCGGTTGTTGGGCAACATCTATCACGAAATGGGAATACTCTCCAAAGGACATTTGGTGGAGGTGAACCGCGATACATTGGTGGACAACATGATCGGAGGTTCGGAAAAGCGTACCCGCGAGGCCATCGAACGAGCCAAAGGAGGGGTGCTATTTGTAGACGAAGCCTACAGCCTGACACCGATAGGCGTGGATGACAAGGATTATGGCCGTCAGGTATTGGATACTTTGTTGCCCGAACTGTCTGATCCGCAGGATCTGGTGGTTGTCTTTGCCGGATACGAGAAGGAGATGGATGCCTTATTGCAAAGCAATCCGGGTTTGGCTTCGCGTTTTCCCATCCGATTGAAATTTGCCGACTATAGTTTGGATGAACTGGTGGAGATTACCCGGCTGTATTTTGATACCCACATGTTCTGCCCAACCACAGAAGCATATGACCGATTGAGACTTGTCTTTGACCAGGCCATGAAGGCACGCAACTTCGGCAATGGCCGTTTTGTCAAGACATTCATTGAGAATGAGGTCTTGCCGGCCATGGCTTCACGCCTGTATGGAAAACTTGAAAGTGAAGGGGGCTTGAATGACGTGCGTATGCTGAGTGAAATCATCGCGTCGGATATTCCTGCACAGCACAACACTGGTTCTGCCGGATATAAACTTCGGGAGACACCGGTCATCCGGGGATTCCGAACGGGACGATGACAGTACTTCTGCTTTGCCGGCGACCACATTGACTCATCGATGACGGTAAGAGACGAAACACAGGTAAAGAATGAAATCTTCCTTTTTCTTCGGTTTCTGACCGTCTCGATTTTTTCTTTTTCTATACCACATCTTTTGTGAATTATCTATTTTTCAATATTTTTGCATTGAAAAAATTGAATACTATGTTTACTCGCTTACGACTTCTGACCTTGTTGGTTTTCTGTGTGATTGCCACCTCCAACTTTATAGGGAGAGCTACACCTTTAAAGGTAACCTCGAAAGAACGCATGGAATATCAAAACCAGATCAAACACTTTCTACAGGAAACCTACTATGCCACATTGGGATTAGCCATTACGGAAGAGGATATTCACCGGGAAGTGGCCGAAGACCTGATGACCGAGGATGCCGTAAAGTATCAGCCGGAGTTCTATCTGCACAGCCAAAGACAGCGTTACATGTCTCCTGCACAGTACCTAATGGAACTGGCCGCAACCTTTAGGAATCTGGACGGCGAACAAATTATGTTTTCTGTCTCTAACATTGCCTTCGGAAGGGACTTTAAGCGCTACGGTCTTTCCGGCTGCTATGTACAGGCGGATTATGATTTGACTATCCAATACAAGGAACAAACCTTAGTCAAGCGTAGTTGTAGGATGATCTGTCTGTTTCCCAAGGCAAGCTACAGCCGTCGTGTGCTGGCGTTGCAGGTGGAGCCGGTGAAGGACATCTACATAGCTGAAGCCCGCACTGTTTCATCCCCTCAATCTAACCCGGAAACGCACAGGCAATCGGTTACAGGGAGAACTTCAAAGAATGAGTTTGTTGCTGCAAAGGAAAGCAAAACCGCAACCCATACATCCAAACAGAGTAAGAATGACGCAAAAGGTATTATGGGAAATTCAAGCGAAAGTGTATCGGGAGAAAGTGTTGATAATGAACACCTTTGGGATGTTGTAGAATCTAAAATAAAGAGTTTCTCCTGGATAGACTGGTTGGTTATTTCCTTTGTGTTTTTACTGACCTACTTGATTTTGGATAGCCGTCCGGCAAAGGGAATTGCCAATGTGTTTGGTTGGAAAAGCACTTGGTTGGAAGATTTTTTAGAAACTATCCGTGAATTGGAGCCCCAATCTACTGGTTTAAAGATTACAGCTTACTTGATTCTTTCTTTATTGTCGGTAATTCCTTTCCTGTTTTTTATGCCTATTGAGTTGAATGGCTGTGACTGGACTACAATAGTGGCCATATCCTTTTTTGCAGTAATGCTATATGGCTCATGCGGTGTTTTTCTTTGGTTTGTCGGATTGATAATCTGCTATTTTTTTCAATGCATAGAAGAGAAAGGAATTTTGATGGGCACACTCAGTTTCTTTAAGAGAATAACACTCATAGTTTTGGGTGTTGTATTAGTTTGTTTTCCATTGACTTGGTTGTATATTTTATTGGTTTATCTTGCGGGTCATTATGGTTGGGGAACTATAAATACATTCAATAAAAAAATAGAAAAGAAACTTGATTCTCTTTTTGATTTTATGTCTTGATGATTATATTGAGTGAAACAGGAGTGAATGTCAGTTTAATAAATTGAAAACAGGTTGAGATATGGCAAGAAGGAAGCGATTACCGACTCAGAAACTGCATGAGATAGTATGCATGATTCTGGAAAATGCCTTACATGGAGATAAGGGTTATAGCACAGATGCGGAAGGTTATATCACCATACAGGAAATACATGCCCATCTTTTGAATGAGCAGGACAAACTGGTGGGTGATGGCAACGGTCTGTACTACGAAGACTGTTACAACATTTCTGAACTCATAAAGAAAGGTATCAATCCTTGGCTGGAACCATTGGGCAAGGCGATATATAGTAAGAAAGCCGGCAGGACTTTTGTTTATAAAGGCTATGACGGAGTCTTGGAAGACTACAAGTCCTCTCGCGAAATGCACAGCAGCAAACCAATCGAAGAAGGAATGTTTGAGTTTGTCAAAGGAACTGTTACTTTCCAAACCATGGCTGCCATACGGAATCGCATCCGGTCCATCGAGCAAGAGGCGGATAGGAAGTCCCGGACAGCAAAGTTTTCTCCCCGTTCATTGATGCTTTTGAAGAACCTGGCATGTGGGGGCGCATTTCTCTGCTTCGAGGAATCTGAATATGAGTTCTGTGAGGATTACCAGGAGCGCATTGCCCGAGAGCAAACGCTACTACTTACACTTACAGATGCCATTATCCGCCAACAGGTTGTAAAGGTGTCTTACCAACCTTTTCATTTTCCCCGGGCGAAGGAACTGGAGTTTCATCCGCACTACATCCGTCGCGTGGGAAAGAAATTGATGGTCTACGGCTTCTGCAAAGACAAGGACAGCGAAGCGGACTATGTCTTGACCAATCTAATCATCAGACGTATCCTTTCCATCGAAAGCCTTTCCGAAACAGTCCCCTTTCGGAGTGCCCAAAGATTCGGGATTGATTATAACCATAAATTCTTCCGCCATACCATGACTTTCAATGCCAACATACGCAACAACGACCGGTTCTCTCCCGTCAAGGTAATCCTAAAAATCAGGAAAAGCTACAGGACCCAGCCGGACGGAAGAATGGTTTATCCGTTTGAGCGTATCCTGTCCGAACCTCTGCATCATTCCCAAAAGATCTGTGAGGATTATCCTTCAGATAAAAACTACGGTTATATCAGCCTGAATGTCAGTGACTATTTATACATTAAACCCATCTTGTTATCCTGGGGGAGTTATATCGAAGTGGTCAGTCCGCAGGATTTACGCGAGAAGATGGCGGAGGAAGTGAAGCTGATGGTCCGGAACTATCTAACAGAAGAATCGAAGCAACAGCATAAAGGGCTCACGCTATCATCAGAGACCACTTCACGTGGGAACTCCTGAATTCCCATGCGGAGATGTACTATTTTCACTACATTTGCATTGTAAACCTTAAAAACCATATTCTCATGAATCGCATCATATTTACCTTTTTGTTCCTGTTTCCCTTCGTTGGACATTCCTTTGCCCAGCAGCAGAAATACGAAACTCTGCAGGTAATGAACGAAGAGCGGCAGGAATACCAGAATGAAGTACAGCATTTCATTACACATACTTATTATGACATGTTGGTGGAAGCCATTGCCACAACAGAAGTCCACAATTCCTTTATCAACTATCTAATGCAGGAGGATGTGGTCAAATACATGCCCGAATTCGTATCTGATTATGCTGACAAACGATATATGAGCCCTGCTCAATATTTTGGATGCTTGCATCGTGCTTTTTCCGCATACAATTCGGATGAATTGAAGTTCTCGATAAACAATATGCAGGTAGATAACGATTTCTATTCCTATGGATTGAGAGGATGCTTTATCCGTGCCAAATATGATTTGGAAATCAAATATCAGAACGAAATCCTTTCCAGAAAGCGTTGCAGGATGTATTGTCTGTTCCCGAACAGGAGCTCAAAGAATATCATCAAGGTGATGCAGCTGGAACCTGTCAAGGACCTTTACTTCAAGAATGTTGCTGCAAAGCAAGAAGAGTTAACCACGGAGAATGAATCCTTTGAAACCATCCTCAAGAATGCCAAGCGTGGGGACTGTAATGCACAATTCGAACTTGGTGAGATGTATTATTATGGGAAGGGCGTTTCCAAAAATTATTCAGAAGCCGTGAAATGGTATCGTAAGGCAGCTGATCAAGGAGATGAGATAGCTCAATGTAATTTGGGAATTTGTTATAAAAATGGCCAAGGGGTTCCGCAAAACTATCAGGAAGCCGTGAAGTGGTATCGAAAAGCTGCTGAACAAGGAGATAAGGTAGCTCAATGTAATTTGGGAATTTGCTATAAAAATGGCCAAGGAGTTCCGCAAAACTATCAAGAAGCCGTGAAGTGGTATCGAAAAGCTGCCGAACAAGGAAATTCAGATGCCCAAAACAATTTAGGAGTATGCTATGAATATGGTCGTGGCGTACCAAAAGATTATTATGAGGCTGTGAAATGGTTTCGTAAGTCCGCTGACCAAGGAGTTGCAAGCGCACAGTATAATTTAGGCCTTTGTTTCTATTTGGGCTGTGGTGTACCAAAAGACTATCGAGAAGCCAGAAAGTGGTTAAAACTAGCAGCAGCACAAGATAATGAAAAGGCAAAATCGCTTCTTGCGGATTTGAATAGCCAATTATTGAAAAATAATGAAAGTAAGAATATTACTGAATCGAACGATACACGCATATGGGTAAAAGAATACTTTGCCACCCCCTTGACGTTTCATGAAGGCACTACGGTATTGGAGAAGCCTACAGAAGTCAATGCACAACTTAGAGAATATTGTGATATAGCTCTTGCTAAACAACTTTCCCTGTCGATTGTCGGCCATATATCGCAAGCTGAATCCGCAGCAGGAGATTCTTTGGCATGGCAACGAGCAAAGAAAATAGAATCCATGCTTAAGAAACATGGATTTATACAAGATTGTGAGGTAGGGATTGGTGTCGAACCACAATCAGATCGAAATAATGAAGTGGAAATTCTCTATTCGTTTCCAAAGACGCAGTGAAGAACGCTCAAAATAATCAGAGATGATGAAATACAAATCAAGATACCCGATATTAGGAATGTTGTTCATGCTATCATCCATAGTATGTACGGCACAGTCCATTTTGAAAATCACATCCGAAGAACGTGCCAAGTACCAAGAGGAAGCGAAACATTTCGTACAGGAAACCTACTATGGTTCGCTGCAGGAGTATATAGCCGATGATGTATATCGGGATTATATTATCGAGAAGTTGATGCTGGAATCGGAAACGAAGTGCAAACCGGAGTTTTCCGTAAACAATGCGTCAGATAGATACTTGACTCCCCTGCAATATCTGCAGGAATTGAGTCGGTCATATTCCTGCTATGAAGAGGGGGATATATCCATTTCCGTTGACGGGATAGATGTATCTGATTCGTTTTTCAGTCATGGTCTTGCAGGTTGCTATGTAGAAGTGAGCTATCATATCAGCATCACATGCAAGGGGAAAGAATTGCAGGGTGGTCGCTGTAGAATGTATTGCCTGTTCCCCAATAAGGCGGTACGGCGAGATATCCGTGCTCTGCAGGTTGAGCCTATAATGGAAGCTCAGGCTTATGTAGATGCACAGGCAACCGATTCCGCTGCGCCAAACATTCTAAAGGAAATCTCTTCTTTGGAAGGAGTGGGCTATTTCATTTCCCTATATTTGTTCAACTGGACGTTCCTATTTTTGTTCATGCTGCTGATTGTTTTAGGAGCTGTGCTTTTTTGGTTGTATAAAAAAGGTGGCATGGAATCACTCATAAAGGTGTTTGCTGGACAAAAGACTCATCGTATATCGACAGATATTGTACCTAGCAAAGATGTATATCACTCTTATAAGGATAGTGGCACAGAAAATAAAATTATTTCCACTGCTCATGAAGAGACTAAAGCGTCAGTGGAAAATGCTATTCGTCTTTACGAAAAAAAGAAGTATAATGAAGCTGTTAAAATATTTACATACTTAGCTAATAAAAATGATGTAAAAGCGCAATATTACTTAGGACATTGTTATCTTAATGGATATGGTGTTAAACAAGATAAGCATGAGGCTGCTAGATGGTATCGTAAAGCAGCAGAACAGGGATATGATAAGGCTCAAAATGATTTAGGTGAGTGGTACATAAGGTTCGGAACCGGAAGTTGTTTATGCCTTGGAGAGAGCGAAAGGTGGTTTGAGAAAGCGGCAGAACAAGGGTATGCGAGAGCTCAGTCCAATTTAGGAAGTTTGTGTCGTAGGCGGTATGATTATACTGATATTGGTAACGAGTTAGCCGTGAAGTGGTACCGTAAAGCAGCGGAACAAGGATATGCGGAGGCACAATACGGGTTGGGTAATTGCTACGAAAAAGGTTGGAGTGTAGCACAAGACTATCAAGAAGCCGTGAAGTGGTACCGTAAAGCAGCGGAACAAGGATATGCGGAGGCACAATACGAGTTGGGTAATTGCTACGAAAAAGGTTGGAGTGTAGCACAAGACTATCAAGAAGCTGTAAAATGGTACCGTAAAGCAGCAGAAAAAGGACATGCGAAGGCAAAGGCCAGACTTCAATATTTTAAGAAATAGCTCCATAATGACAAAATGAATGAATTGATGATGAAAAATATAACAAGATACCCAATATTAGGAATGTTGTTCATGCTATCATCCATAGCATGTACGGCACAGTCCGTTTTGAAAATCACATCCGAAGAACGTGCCAAGTACCAGGAGGAAGTGAAGCATTTCGTACAGGAAACCTACTATGGTTCGCTGCAGGAATTTATTGCCGATGATGTGTATCGGGATTATATTATCGAGAAGTTGATGCTGGAATCGGAAACGAAGTACAAACCGGAGTTTTCCAGAAACAACACGTCTGACAGATACTTAACTCCCTTGCAATATCTACAGGAGTTGAGTCGGTCATATTCCTGTTATGAAGAGGGGCATATATCCATTTCCGTTGATGGGATAGATGTAGCAGATTCCTTTTTCAGTCATGGTCTTGCAGGTTGCTATGTAGAAGTGACCTATCGTGTCAGTATTAAGTGCAAAGGGAAAGAATTGCAGGGTGGTCGCTGTAGAATGTATTGCTTGTTCCCCAATAAGGCGGTGCGGCGAGATATCCGTGTTCTACAGATTGAGCCGATTATAGATCCTGTTATTAATAATGAGTCTGCTTGTATGGGACAGAAACAGACTATATTTGATTTAGAAGAATCCTTTACAACACTTCTTAAGAAAGCAAAGAGGGGAGACAGTGAATCCCAATACAAGTTAGGAGAATACTATTTCTTTGGAAATGGTGTCACTCGGAACTTTCGGGAAGCAGTGAAGTGGTATCGCAAAGCTGCAGATGCAGGCTTCGCCAATGCGCAAAATTCTTTAGGAGCTTGCTACTTTTTTGGAAGAGGTGTTCCCCAAAATAAAAAGGAAGGCGTCAAGTGGTATCGTAAAGCTGCTGACCAGGGAAATATCAGCGCTATGAATAATTTAGGATACTGCTATGCACGCGGCGAAGGTGTTTCGAAAGATAAAGAAGAGGCGAAAAAATGGTATAAATTGGCAGATGCACTAGGGGATTTTTGTGCTAAATATCGAATCAGCGAGTTGAATAAGTAACGAATGGGTATAAAGAATCACTATCTTTACAACTAAAGTACTATTTCAAAAGGGTATGCGTATTTTTTGGGGTGCATTTGATTGGAGATAACTCATCAGGATTTTGTAAATTCCCATGTATAATCAATTGAAATAGCTATCTTTGTTCACATACTAGAAAAACAACCACTATGAACAATTCGAAGAAGATTCCCAATGACATGCGTGCCAATCTTCAGCAGAGAGCGAAAGATTTGCGTAGAAATAAAGACGCAGCCATGATTCAGGAACAGAAAATTCCTGATAACAAGGAGAAGGAACAGGAACACAACGTTCCCCCAAAAATGGAGGAAATCAAGAAAGTACAGAACAAGTCTGACCAACAGGTTGAAGAGTGGGATAGTTTCGTTGCAAACGATTCCAGTGCAGAAGATGTTATACGGAAGAAGATTATTGACTATGCTTCCCAAAATAATGTTGTTGAAAACGACCTGCCATTGGCAAAGGGAACCATTGTGACTCACAAGGGTGTGAAAAATGGACAGGAGGTTGCCACTTCCTATGAAATCATAGAAAAAATCAGTTCCGGTGGATTTGGTATTACCTATAAGGTTATCTTGGCTAATCATATCAGTGAGAAATTTTTCGTACTGAAGGAATTCTATCCCAAAGGTGCGGGTCGAAATCCTCAAGACAAACACATAAATTTTAGCAGTAACCAAGCTGTAAGGGATGCGATGGATGAATTCTGCAAAGAACCTCAGCGTATTCGCGAATTGATTTTTCAACACTATGCTCCCAACTCTGAGAAAGGCTGGAAAAGTCTGAATCTGGTGATTCCTAAGACAGACGCTTTTGAAGCCTTTCACAACCTGTATTATGTCATGGACTTTGTAGAAGGAACGCCGCTGCTCAATCTGCTAACGAATTTGCCGAATTATAACTCTTTGAGTTTGTCAAATCGCTTGTGGATTGTGAAGGAATTGTGTAAAGCTGTAAAGAATCTTCAATCCATAGGATGTATTCATCAGGACATTACCCCGAATAATATAATGGTTAACCTGGAAGGCAAGCGGGTAGTGTTGATAGATTACGGATTATGTACCAGTGTGGTTAAGCAAGGAACGAATGCCTCGTTATTTAAACCTGCAGGCACACCGGGATTCTGGGATAAACAGAATTTTCCATTCTACATCGAGGATAGCAATAAATCAAAGCTACTGCATGTTTTTTCATTGGGAGCCATCTTGGCATACACTTGTCTACTCAAGAATCCGAAAAATATAAACGAAGAATTCTTGTATAAACTGGATTTCCATGAAGAATTGGATGAAAAAGACAACTCCATAAAGAAAAAAAACAATATAATCTATAACAAGATCAAGGATTTGGTTAGCCGTTCCATTGAACGCGAACTGAATGAACGAATCCAAAGCATAGAAATATTTGAACAATGTTTGGATTCTATTATTGCACTGAACGAAAAGTCTATTCATATAGATGAAGATGCTCCGATAAGTAGCATAGATACTGATGATGCTCTCTTTACTATAAGGGAAGAAAAATTACGTCAGCAAGATACACCTGTGAGTCAGCCGATTGAAATAGTAACGTCCCCTATTCTGGAAACAGTGAAGGAGGAGCGACGACAAAAAGAAGAGAAAAGAAAGAAGGAAGAGACACGAAAGAAGGCTGAAGCCGAAGAGCAGGCGCAACAGAAAAAGAGACAGGAAGAAGCGGATAAAAAGCGGAACGAGGAAACAAAGAGGAAAATCATCAAGTATGTATTAGGACTTTTAGCCGGTGTCTTGATTATTTCATTGGTGGCATGGGGGTTGAATGAATGGAAACAACGTCCAATCCTTCCTGAAACTAAACCGAAAGTGGAAACACCCGTAGTGAAAGCTCCCACCTCAGAGCTTGATGCAGATGCGATTATCTCTCCGTCTCCAGTGAATGAAAATTGGATGGACGAACCGTTGGCTAACCTGGAGAAATTGAATAATGACCAGATGATGGCTGTGCTCGAATGGGCACAACAGGATTTGGATTTCCGCCATCAACTGGAGCACCATTGCCATCGTGATCTGACCATTCTGCAGTTAGACCAAAATGGGGTGCCTTTCAAGACAACGATGCTGCAGCTGTTCATGAACAATGAACTGGGAAAGGAATATGAAGTCAGCGAAACTGAGATTGTTGACAATAAACTAAAAAGAATAATACTAACAAAAAAATGATAATCATGAAAAGAGCCGTTTTTATGTTGACTCTGTTGTGCATGGTGTCAATAGCCTTTGCACAGCGCGTTTCGCTTACCGCAAGAGAACAGGCTTCGCTGAAAGAGCAAGCTGTCAAAAAAGTCAAGTCCTTTCAGGAATCCTGCAAGACTATTGCAGATTCCGACATTCCGTTTTACAAAAAGACCTCGAAAGATGGATACATCGATGTAACCATGCTGGATTTCATGGACGGTGCCCGGATTCGTATAACAAGTCTGGACGGAAAAAGCTTTACGGAAAAAGCGGTCAAGCAATACCTAAAGAGACTGGCGTTGTTGTCGAACCGTGTATACAAGGAAGTGCATATTTCTTCGTTTGATTGTGCCGTTTCTGCAGATTTCGTTCCTGATCGCAACAAAGGAAAAGATTGGTATGTGGGAGAAGTGCAGATTATTCAGGTCTTCCGGGCCATCCGAAAAGGAGAGTATAACGTCGAAGTGTCTGATAAGGTAATTCGAAAGACCAAGGTGTATGCCAAACGCGGTTCTTTAATTGTAAATAGCAGAAACGTACCTTATTGGGATGTCAAGCTTGGCAACATTACAGCCAAGAATATCGATTAAAGTCAAGAATTGTGTAACCCTCAAATAGAAAAATCATGAAAAAAGTTGTTTTTATGCTGTTCGCCTTGTGTCATGCAGTTTTTTCTTTCGCACAGCACACTCACCTCACACTTGAGGAAAGTAAAGAAATCAAGGAAATAGCAATGAAGAAAGTGGAGTCGTTCCAAGCAGACTGCAAGAAAATTGCAGATTCCAACATCCCGTTTCACAAAAAGACCTCGAAAGATGGATACATCGATGTGACCATGCTGGATTTCATGGAGGACGCCAGTATTCGTGTAACAAGTCCGGACGGAAAAAACTTTACGGGAAAACCGGTCAAGCACTATCTGAAGAGACTGGCATTGTCCAACCGTATATATAAAATGGAAGACTTCACTTTGTCGAATGTCACTTTTTCAGCTGATTTCGCTCCTGATCCACTCCGTGGAAAGAACTGGTATGTGGGAGAACTCTGTTATAATCGGATTTTAAAGGCCAATCACCAGGATACGGGTAGAAAGGAGCATTTGAATGAAAAGATGGCCGTACGAGTCCGAATCCATGCTCATCGCAAATCAATTGTTTCGGACGGCAAGGAAGGAAAATTCTGGGAAGTCAAGCTCGGCAACATTACAGCCAAGAACCTGGAATGAACGAGAAACAAAAACTAACTATACAAAACCGCTATGAAAACAAAGATTATCGTGACACTGCTGGTCATCCTGTATCTCGGTGCAACCGTGTGGGCAGCGTTCTGCCATGAGCCGGTCACCCCTGCGGAGAATGACCTGACTGAAAACACAGACTCGTGTATCTCAAAGCCAAAGGATACGCTGGATTTCCAGCTTCACCTGTTAATGACCGAAGCACCTCAATTGAGGGCGAAACGGGCAGTGATGGATACCCTTGCCCGGAAGACTCCTACCCGATACAGGGAGACCTCACTGACCGGAGAGGGGCTTGATCCTTCTATCTATTTGCGTTCGGACCGAATCAGCCAGTTCATCCTTCGCTTCAATGGGGATTCTACCGCTATGGCCGCTTTGTCCGACAAGTTCGATTTTACGGCTCAGGGCAGTCAATCACTTCGGAAAGGACATATTCTGAGTCTGGTCAATGCGGCAGACGTACTACACGACCAGGTGCTGACTGCATTCGCCGATGACGTCTGTCACAATCGGCTGTTTATCGACGAACAACAAGGAAGCAATTGCTTGGCTGTCACCACCATGGGTTTCAAGGACATCTGGGAAAAACTTTTCCCGGTGCGTATCCTGCTCCGTCAGTCGGACGCGGACGGAGCACCGGTCTGGTACATAAAAGGAGTGGAGTCTCCGTATTTCACCTATGGCATCTCGAATGCACCTTACTACATCGACCTCGTGGAACGTGAGTTTGACTTCATGGAGCTGTCCCAGCACACGGAACGATCCGCAGCCAGTCTGGCGGGACCAGATTTCCGAGCGGACAATCTGAGCACTTTCCTGTTCCTGTATCACAAAGGGTTCATCAAGTATGACCATGCAGAGACCACCCTGTTTTTCTTCACATTGGGAGACTATACGTTCCGGGTGGAGGAAGTGGAGTCGTTTGAGCACAAGCGCTCCGGATACCTGATTACCCGAATCGTCAAGGACGGACGGGTGATTTTTGAGAACAGGCCGGTAGAGTGAGCAACTTTTCTGAAAAATTCTAAACCCTGAAACCTTTAAAACTTTAAAGCCCCCTCGTATCCATGAACGAAAAACTTAACCCACTGAAGCCCATAGCCGTATCGGGTGACAAACCGGTTCCATGCGGTTATCCCGCTTGGCTGGAGGATCTGGACACCGGGACGAAGTATTTGATTCCCTATGGTTCCTGGACCCTTGGCCGACAGTCAGAAGAATCGGAAGTGGATATCCCGATTCGTACCTCTGCGGACAATATGCTCTACATCAGCAAAAAACAAGGAATCGTGACCTTGAAACGGAACCTGATTGGCGAGAACGCCCTTTACCTTAGGGATTGCGAAAATGTGGCCAACCCCTCCAACGTGGAAGGATTTGAAACGAACCGTTTCTTCAACTACCAAATACTCCATGAGGATTTGGTACAGATTGGAGCGACCTTCTTTCGGGCTTATCTGAATCAGCCGGGTGAAGAATGACCTTCACCCGACCGACTTTTTCCTATTGCGGCTTGGGGGTAAAAAGCTGGGCTATCAGGCTCGGCGCCTTCTTCGCTGTCTTCCCTTTGAGGAACTCACGACGGTAGATGATGTGCTCGACCATGAAGACATAGAGAAAGAGACCAATCAGATACTCTGAAACAATCAGGAAATAGCTATAGGGAAGTTTTTGAGTATCCGTCCGGCTGATTTTGTCCAACAGGTTCAGGATTCCGGCGGTATAGGAATTCGTTTCCAAATCAACGTAACGGGGGTTCCTATCGCACAGCTTGTACAGTCGGCGGACTTCCTGCATCAGCTCGTTGGCATTCATATCCTGTGCCTTGACGGGCAATCCCGGGCAATTCCGCAGCAGATAGTCCCTGAGCATGTCCAGAAACTGGTAGGTGAGGGTCAGCATCGGTGTCTTCCCGTCTCCATCACCGACCAGGTTGAAGAAGAGTTCCAGGTATTTGTCGAACCGGTTCAGGTAAGCTTCCACATCCTTTTGGGATCCCAGCAGACGGAGTTGGAAGAACCCAACCAGCAACTTGGCGAATTTCTGTCGGAATTCTTTAGCAATCTCGTTTCTTTTCTGTTTCAGCGTTTCTTTCTGCTTCTCGTCCTTTTCTGCGTAGTAAGCATCCCTCACCTGCTTATAGTTGTGCCAATAGCCCGGATCGAGTACTGTCCGATTGTCAAACAACACCGTAAGGTCGGGCAACAGCAGATAGTCTGCGAGGATATGTCCTGAATGTACCCAGCATTCCTGCGGGGTAACGTCGTTGAAAAAAGCGTTCCGGTAATCCATGTCTTCATGCTTTAGGTTCTACAAGTTCTATTTCACGGCTCTCTTCCAGCTTCAGGTGGTAATAGGTGTAGAGGATGAAACCCAGCAGCGTGGAATAGGCGCCTAAAAAGGTGTACCGGTTGAACTTGGTAGTGAGTCCTACCGATTCTCCGTGGATTTTCTTGTTCCGCACCTCGGTAATATGCTTCAACTGCTGGACAAGCACACCGATATTGAGTTGCTGGGGGAACAGCTCCGGATGTTTTTTCTGACATTCCCCTATTTTCCTGCCCAATAATCCCCGATAATCCAACAGAGGCTTGGAACCGGGCGATTGGGACGCAGACGGATACTTCGGGTTCAAAGCGTCCAGGTTGTCCTTTTCCTCGGGCCAGAACTCCACGATCGTGCTTTTGATGTAAAGTTCGAGAAGGGTGCGTATCTCGTGCAGCGCCAGGATAGATTCCACTTGCTTGCTGCGTTCCTCGTTATGTTCGAGGATGGCACCAATGTATCGGTTGATGTTGGCGGCATAGCGCCGGTGTCCCTGTTCCGTCAGCTCGTCGAAACGACAGAACATCCGTTCAATCAGCTTACAGGTATAGTGCTCCTGGTCGTAGTAGAGCAACTTTCTAAGTCGCCTGTCATACAGGTTCACGAGCGCCTGAATCATCGTATCTTTGTTCATTGCTTTAGAATTTTTCCGAAAAATACGAAAAATAAAAGAACTTGCCATTTCCTTGGTCGTAAAAATGATAATAATTAAATTTGTCATCAGAACTTGAATCATTTCAAACGAATTCACACTATGAAGAACAAACAGACCCTCATTCCTATTTTGTTTGCAGTCATACTGGTTTCACTGTTCATAACCCTCAATGCGAACTATCACGAAAGATTCGCATCGGTTCAAAAAGAACTGCATGACCGCTCCGCCGTCGTTTTGGACAGGCAGACCTCTGTCAGACTGCTGTCAGACCTGCTGTACCGGCATCAGTATGTAGAAAGTGACAGTGACGCCCGGTTCGTAGCCACCTTCCTGTGTTCCCGACTGGCGGGAGGACACCAGCCGGAAGCCATCCTGGACCTGAAGAAACGCGACTGGCAGATTCCCGCTTCGTACATCGACAGTATAGGTACGGCTGCATTCCGCCACCGGCTGTCCCAGTCGCGGATGGCTCTAGGACAGGCGGAAGAAGGATTTCTCTCCCTGACACCGGACCGGCAGACACCGGTGCTGCAGCTGAATGAAGGGACGGGAAAGCTAACTGCCAAAGTGATTGACAGATCCTCTAAACAAGCTATGCAGGGAGTCTGGGTCCGGTTGGACAGACACGGTCTGGATAGTATTGGACGGCCGGATTATACCGTCGAAGGCTATGCCTGTACGGATGCTGACGGCACGGCCACGTTCCAAGGGCTTGACCTGCAAGGGTCGTACAGTCTGCTTCCTGTCCATCCGGGGCATGAATTCGGACTGCCCAACGGGACAGTAGGATGCACCTTGCAGGAACTGGACGGGACACAGTTCCTCTTTCAGGCGCTTCCCCACAGCCTCCGTCCGTTCACAGGAGAAGCCTTGCAACGGATGCGGGATGACGGATGTATTTTGGTCCGTTCCCCTGAGGAATTCCTATCGACGTTCAATACGTGTTTTTTGGTCTTCCTAGGGACTTGGTGTCTGGTTTTTATCCTGGGCCGTATGCGGAACGGAAAGATGGACAGGGTCATGGCCAGCCTGCTGATGATGGTCACCGGCTGTTCGTTCCTGGTCATGTTCGGCATCCATGAACCTCTGAGCGAGTCCATGATGGGAAGTCAGATGGCTGGAGGTATCTGCATGGGGGTGTTCCTGATGGCGCTCCTGCAACTGTTCAATGTCCAGCGATTCTTCCAGAACCGGTACAGGCTGAAATTTGACATGTTCGATAAACCGATGAACTTCCTGTTGGAGTTCTTCTGCCTGTCTCCGGTGCGCGGCTCCGGTTACCTCATGCTGTCTTTGCTGCTTACAGCCGCCTTGTTCATATTCGGGGGAAAAGTGGGTGGTATGACCGTCAACCTGAATGTTGGCGGACTGGTCTTCCAGCCCAGTGAGATATCCAAATACCTGATTGTGCTCTTTATGGCGGCCTTTTTCTACGAAAAGGGGGAGAGTATCGTGCGCTACTCCAATTTGGGCGGCAAGAACGCTTACATTTCCACCGTCCATACGGTTCGTCCACTCTGGCAGAAGGTGAAGCTGATGGCAGGGTTGCTGGGCGGTATGGGCGCCTTGCTCATGTGCTACCTCGTGCTGGGGGATATGGGACCGGCCATGATTCTTTCGCTCACTTTCGTAATGATGTATTCGTTCATCAAATCCCGCACAGAACTGTCGGATACTACCAAACGGTCGGATTGGAACCTGTGGAACTGTGACCTTGCTGTCTTTCTGTATGGCGTGATTTCCTTCATCGTTTTTCTTATCATCGGAAACATGTTCCACAGCCAGCTTCTGTTCTCCTTCCTGTGGTTCATAGTCTGGATAGGATGGGGCATGCGCAAAAGACAGATTTATGAGTCTCCCATCCTCTTCAACGTGATTGTATGGGTGTTTCTGTTCAGCGGTGACATACTGCATCGCCTGGGATTCGAGCATGTGGCCAACCGTCTCTCCCAACGCACAGAGATGTGCACCAATACCTGGGGTGATTTGGGACTGGAGAGCGGCATTCTCGACCCGGGGGTCAACACTCAAGTGGTGGAAGGACTGTGGGGACTGGCCTCCGGCGGTATTTTCGGCCAAGGGCTCGGCAACGCTTCGTCCAAGTTCATTCCCGCCTACCATACGGACATGATTCTGCAGAGCATCGGCGAGCAGTTGGGATTCCTGGGTGTAGCCGCTGTCTTTGCGTTGGTTTCCATGCTCCTGTACCGAACGTTGAAGGCCGGATTCCGCACGGACAATCTGTTCGTGCTGTACCTGTGTGTGGGTATCTCGGTCGTGACGGCTGTCCAGCTTTTTGTAATCGCCCTTGGAAGTACAGGCTTCATCCCGCTGACCGGTGTGACCGCTCCTTTCTTCAGCTACGGCAAAGTCAGCATGATTCTTAATCTGGTCGCTTTCGGTCTGGTATTGTCTGTCACCTCCCGCTGTCAATCGGTTGGACGACCGCATGACTCCGTCCGAAAATACAATGAACCCATCATATTGAGCTGCATGACCTACACCACGATACTGCTAGGGATATTGGGAATCTTTTTCTACTATCAGTTCATTGTCCGCAACCGTACGCTCATCCGCCCCGTAGTGGTCTACAACACGCAGGGGGCTGCATCCATCGAATACAATCCCCGCATTGCCCGGTTGGTGGAGCGGATGAAACCCGGAAACATCTATGACCGGAAAGGGGTACTGCTGGCCACTTCGTTCGCCGACAGTCTGGCCCATTACCAAAAGACCTACAAACACTACCAGGTGGCAGGCCGGACAGGCAGTATTCAAAAACGCTATTATCCGTTCGGCGAACATCTGTTCTTCATGCTGGGAGATTACAACAACAAGATTTTCTTCTCGTCGGTAGAAAACAGTCCGAGGGGATATATGGCGGATGCCAGATTCCTGACAGAACTGCGGGGGTATGACAACCTCCTCTATGATGAGTCTGGAAAAAAGGTCCAGGTCGACCTGGTATCCAATCGTTACCAGCCGGGGCGGTTCCTGCTTTCGGACCATGAATTCCGTCAGCCTGGTGTGCAGCTGCGCGACTACTCGGCACTGATTCCGTATCTGAAACAGGGCATAAACAGCAAGCGGGTTAACAAATACAACGAGCGTAGCGAGGGATGGCTGGATTTCGGACGGATACAGCCTCAGGATATACATCTGACCGTCGATGCCGGTCTCCAGACCCGCATCCAGCAGGAGCTGTCGCGGACGGCTCATGCGGGCCGCAAACGGTGGCATCGCTATCAGCGCACGTCCGTAGTCGTTCTGGATGCCCGGTCGGGAGAGCTGCTGGCATCGGCCAACTATCCGTTGCCGGATCTCTCACGTCTGAGGAACGAAACAGCCGGATATACGGACAACTATCGTCCCGTAGAGTGGTCCGCCTACACGGACTGCGATTTGGGGATGGCCTTCCCTACAGCGCCCGGTTCGACCGCGAAGGTCATGTCCGCACTGGCCGGGCTCCGGCACATGGATGCCGTACACGGTGACATCATGGATGAGAAATACCGGTATCGGGTCTACCCGAAGGAGCAGATTCACCAGGGAGCGGAACCTGTCGGACGCGTCAACCTGCACGACGCAATTGTACATTCGTCCAACAACTATTTCATCAATCTAGTGAATGACCTCGACCTGTACGATGAACTGGCCCATATCTACGCCGCTGCAGGCATCACCGTTGGCATGTCACCGGCTTACCGGATTGACTATGAGGAATACGACCCCGAATCGGACTGGAAGCGACGGGTAACTTCCGCCTCACCGGCGGCTGTAGAAGGATACCGGACCTATATCGACCAGCGTACGTCCGACCCGAAGACACACCGGAGAATGGTGTTCTGCGATCCGTGGTGGCGATGGACGTGGGGACAGGGAACCATGAGTGCCACTCCGCTGGCCATGGCCCGCATTGCATCGGCTGTCGTCAACGACGGCAGGATGCCCGTCACACGCTACCGGTTGACGGACGAAGAGCCTCTGTGGATAGAATTCGCATCCAAGGAACAGGTAAAAATCCTACAGAAAGCCATGGTTGCCGAGGCGCACAAATCCCTAAGGGATGGATCCAGACGCTTCGTCGCTTATCCAACTTTGGGAGGAAAGACAGGCACACCTGAACGTGTCCTGAAAGAAAAGACCGGCACCCCCTTGCGGTCCAATGATGCATGGTACATCTGCTTTGTGAAGGATGCCCATGTCTTCCGCCAATCGGAAGACGGAAAGACAGGCGGCACATTGTCTCCGATAGCCATCGTGGTCCGTACCGAGCGAACCGGAGAATCCGGGTCCGGATATGCCAAAGGATTGGTGGACAATCTTGTTTTGCCGATACTGAAGGAGGAAGGATACCTGCCTTGAGCGTTTTCCGGGAGGGAATTTACAAAATCCGTCCTGGATTTCCATCGTTTTCTTAACTTTGCATGATTACATTTCAAGTCACAAACAAGAAGCTATGAAGAAGAACATAAAATATTGGTTGAAAGCCGGAGGTCGGTTGGCTAACCGGCTGAAGCCATCAGATGCCAGTCTGAGAAAACAATCACAGGCGCCCGCCATACCCGAAAAATCGACAAATGTGGGACGGACAGATGACGAAAAATTCCCAAACACTTCCAAAGACTATGTGTCATACGTGTCGAATATGATTGACCGGATTATGAGAAATCTGGACAATCTGCTACAGGTATCTTCCTTGAATCCGTCCGACCATGTGCTGGAAGTCTATATTAGCGACAATCTGCTATATGAGTACTGCCTCAATCAAGGGTTCGTCAAACTGATCGAGGAAAGGATATATATGGACCGCTCCTATACATTCAGTGCCTGCAGACTATTGCCAAAGTTACCGGAGCAGAACGTACACGTTACGGATATCATGGCTGATGTATTTATCCGGCTGCAAAAAAAGACCGTTCCGCAGGAGTCGGTTTTGGCCCAAATCAATGTGATGGACAACTACGGCTCGCTTTTGGAAGACCCGGTTCTGCTGGATGGGAGTCACTTGCTTGCCGGGAAGGCTAACATCGGAGTGGGCAGACATGCTCGGATGGACGACGGAAGTATCCGTGTCAACACCATTGCCGTGGATGATAATACCGAATCACCCCAGTATGAACGCAACAAATATGTGAGCAGAGCCCATGCCAATATCCAATTCAGGAACGGGCATTTCATGTTGTTTGTCGAGACGGGCGGCACGTCACATTCCGGGAAGCGGACAGCTGTTTCGAGAAACGGGAAGCTAATCAAGCTGGATGTGGCAGAAATGGGTGTAATCCTCGAGGATGACGACCAGATTATTTTGAGTAAGAATGTGATTCTAATCTTTAAAAATAACGATTGGCATGGGAATGATTAATCTATTTAAACGCATGTTCAGTATGGATGAGAGCCTGGTACCGGATACACTGACCAACCAGCGGGTACTGGATGAAATGATCGAGCTGTTTTCACAACAGCTACGTTACCGTTCCGTAAGAAAGACCATGATTTTTCCGATGACATTTATCCTGTACGTCCATCCTTCCGATTACGAGAACCTGAAGGAATCCTTTCCGATTTTCTTTCCCGAAGTGGTGGACGAATTTTATGAGGTCATCCAGAAAAGCCGGGAAAAGCATCCCGTTATCGGGGCGCATGCAACGGAGTGGAATGCATACATCCTTCCTTGCCTCACCGAAAATGTGGTCTTGGACGAAAGGGAGGTGAAGGTACAGAAGGGGGAACTGCTGATTATATGCAGCCTTTTCGATGTTGTCGGAAAGAAATCCCAAGGTAGCGGACCGGTAAAGGGACTTTCCCTGCGAATCAACGGTTCGGTCTACATGAACGATATCAATATCGACCAGGAGTATTTTGCGGGAGTCGAGGTCATGGGAGAAGGGCATTTCAGGATTCCTTGGGAGAATCCTGAAAAATCCTCTTCCTCCGGCTCTATGCCGACTGCTGACTCACCGGTCTCAATCGTTTCAAATCAAGTACTGGCCGTACTGACCTGTACGCTGTCCGGCGGGATGCGGGTCTCTTACAAGATGTGCGACAAGGTCTGCCGAATATCCGGTACGAATGACAAGCGGAACGATGCCTCCGTCTTCAAGATTCCCAGCGACATTATGGGAACCCCCCATGTGGAAATCCGATATTCGGACAGCAATGACCGATTCGAAATGGCAGCCTACCTGCCCACGAAGGTGGATGATATACTTCTCCCACTCAGCAAGCCGGAGGACATGCACTGGTGTCCATTGAGGAACGGAGCCCAAATCTGTCCGACCAAGAAGATACTCATTACATTCAACCGAAATAAACAGCAACTAAACCAGACACTTTAACATGAACGATACCTTATCTAATGGAATGTTACACTATGCCGGACAAACGGACATGGGCAAACAACGTCAGAACAATGAGGACGTTTTTATTTGCCAGTCCTTGTGGAACGACCAGGCTGTTCTGTCCGTGGTCATCGACGGAATGGGAGGTTACGAGGGTGGAGAAGTAGCCGCAGCGATTGCCCAGCGCACCATCCTGCAATCTCTCGAATACCAGGCGGATGCAGACTGCGAGGAAGCGCTCAGACAAGCGTTTATCGGAGCCAACAATGCCATCCTTGAAGAGCGGAGAAAGCATTCCGAATACGATGAGATGGCTTGTGTCGCCACGGCACTGCTGGCGGTGCCTTCCCACTCGCTTGCCTACATAGCGCATGTAGGAGATACCCGCTGCTATCTGCTCCATCAGGGACAGTTGAAGAAACTGTCACACGACCATTCTCCGATTGGGTTATACGAAGAACGGGGCATACTTTCAGAAGAGCAGGCCATGGAACACCCTATGCGGAACATAGTGGACCGGTGTTTGGGTGCCAATTGGGTAGAGGAGAATGCTGCCGACTTTGTAGAATTGGCCCGATTTGAAATGCTGCCTAATTCCAAATGGCTGCTCTGTTCGGATGGTCTGACGGATATGTTGAAGACTGACCAGATAAGGCATATGCTAGAAAAAGATGCACATCCCTCAGAACTGGTGGCCGACCTGATTGATGCGGCGAATGAAGCGGGTGGCAAAGATAATGTCACTGCCGTCGTTATCCAGATTGCTCCTTCCAAGGAGTCTGAACTGAATGAAGCGGAAGAGACGGACAATCTGATGACGCATCCCAATAAAAGAGGAAATCTGACAGAAGAAATCGTGACTGAAGAGGTGGACAGCCTGTTCAGTGTACCGGAAAATACAGGAAGAGAAGCAGATGAAGCAAATGACGAACAGGAAGCAGTTCTGCAGGAGCCAAATGCCCCCCTTACTGGTAAGAAGGAGTCCTTGTCGGTCAATGCACAAGTGCTTTCGCAAAAATCCGATGAGAAAGATGCATCGGAATGCAAAGCTATGCAGAACTGTCAGACAGCCCCAAGAACGAAAACAGCATGCCATGCGATGAAGAAGCAAAATTTCATCATAAAAGGATTTATGTTTCTGACAGTAGCGTCCGTACTACTTGCTACTGTTTTTTTTGTAGGTAGAGCCTATGAAAAGAATCAGAAGGCCGACAATCGTCCAGTTGCCGCAGAGATGCCTGTTACGCATGCTAAGGAACCATTACTTCCTTCGTGGATAGACTCGATTACCGATCAGCTTGAAGCACATGTCGCAGCCACTCCTGTCGATTATTCGCCGGAAAATGAGCTGGTCTGGATGTCGGACTTCCGAAGCCGCTTTATCCGGCAGGTGAATGCGAATCAGCCTGAACTGGTCGATTCGGATTTTGTAGCGAAGAGTGATTATGTATACAAAAAGTTGCTGTTAACCCGATATCAAAATTATACGGGCCAACACTTGCAAGGTCTGTTCCCTTGGAAGCAGTTTCTGCAGTATGCCGATTGGCTGAACTTGAAGGATGAATGCCGTACTGTCGCATCGAAGAAATCCTTGCAGGATGAAATGCATGCCTGGCATACTCTCTGTCACCACCTGGTGGAATACGCATATTCATGCAGACTTCATGGACAGGAGAAACCTGTAAAAGTTGCTGATAATGGGATAACGACATCGTCCGACAAGAAAGACAGTCTCGCAATGACTGTTGAAAAAGTTAAACTGCTGTCTTTCCGAAGTACACTGCTGAGAAAGGACTTTCAGGCACTAAAAGGGAAGTGGAAAGGCAAACCTTTGCCCCAACATCCTAATCCATCTCTGGGTTCCTGGATCCAGAAGTTTCGTCAATGCGCCCAATCTCGTCTCGCTTCCATGGAAGGAAGGCCGGCTGAAAAGGCAGAAATATCCAATACGTCAGCCAACCTGGTCCAACTGATAGAGCAGGATTTGCAACGATGGCACGTAGCCCGCGAAAAATGGGTAGAATCCGTAACTTCTGCCGATGAGATAACCCTTTACCGGCAACATAGAGACCAGTTCCTGCAAGCGATCATGGATCTATTAAAGGAATTGTCCAGGAATTAAGCGATTCCAAAGTGAAATCATATGCATCGGAGAATTAGTATTGAACAATGAAAATATCAGGAAATACACAAGTAAAAGAAGGCGATTCAAATAAAAATGGTGCAGTTCTTAATTAGTATCTATAATCTAATAATTGTTTCTTTGGCTTTGAATACTACATCAGATGAGTTGAAAAAATATAAGAGATCAAATGATAATATTAAAATCACATATATTAAACAATTTGGAAATAGATATGACAAGCGATTGTAAATAATATATCAACAAATATATTTTCTCATTTTTAACGATTATCGCTAGGGTAAAGTGATTTTTATGCAGAGATATTAAATTTTTGTTAAAAATAAGGTATTATGAAGGTTACTAATCATATCATATAACATTTTATAGAAGTTATATTGTATTATATTCTTGTTCTTATCCATCGAGACATGCTTCATAAGAAAAAGAGCCTTTTTCTCTATAAAAAATATTTGTTTATTCAAAAAATATTCCTATCTTTGTATTTTAAAAGGGTTGTTACCATAAGTAAGAGACTGTAAAATACTGAAATTAGCACAATTCCCAAATCGTTACCCGAAACTTTTTAAAACTTCTATAAGTGTTTATCTTTCAAATAAATCTGTCAATAAGATAAGAATTTAAAGTAAATCTTTCGTCGTATTCCAATAAATCTCCGGAGTAACAGTGAGACGACCATTAAAAAGCGTGATATCAGCAGCAAGATTACGAGTTAATGTAGTTTCCCATTTAATATTTTTATTGGCAAAAGTAGTACCCCCTTGATTACCATACCATTGCTCTCCAAACTGAGTTGCTTCTCCAAATCCAGGTCCGCCGGTAGAATTAACAGTATATAAATAACGCCACATATCATCACTGATACGATTATTTCCTGCCAACCCTATAGCTGCACGAAGTTTTAACTGATCAATCCATTTTATATCTTCCATAAACTTTTCTTCTGAAAGCACCCAAGCACCTGATACTGAAGGGAAATATCCCCATTGATTACCTGGAGCAAATTTAGTGGAACCATCAGCACGCATAGTTACAGAGAGTAAGTATTTGTGGTTATAGTTATAACTTGCCTGCCCAAAGAAAGAAGCAGTGCGATCTGGAGTCGAAAGTGATGAAGTTGACTCCTGCGGTGTACCGAATCCCATATTATCCCAAGCCTGTCCAGCCTCAAATGCACGTGGGAAATAACGATTCTTTTGGAAGTTCTTCTTATTTTGGCTATGATAAATTTCTTGCCCCAATAACATGGAAAAATTATGCTTATCTTTAATAGAAAAACCATAAGATGCCGTATTAGTCCAAATATATTTAAAAGACTGATCTTTCTGAATACTTGCTACAGGCAACGAATTATTTTTTGTACCTTCACCTGTCAAGGCACCCCAAAAACGATATTGATCTTTCCAGTTTAAACTAAGAGTGGCTTCTGTACGAAGCACCAATCCTTTAACAGGCTTCCATTCCAATGAAATAGCATTAGTATAGTTATAAGCATACTTATTCTGTTGATTAATGGCAATATCACTTTTCGGATTAGTATAAGTAAACAATGCTTCTTCATCAGGGTCAGCATAAGAAGGATCTATATATCCGAATTCACGTAATCCGTTAGTGGGTCTATAACGGAGTACATCAATAATACCGCCTGTACCAATATTATCACCTCCAGCTCCTTGATCACGGCGAAACGTAAATTTAGGATTGATATGCAATGTCAAATTTTTAGTTATATCAATAGCTGTCTTGATATTCAAATTGGTACGGCGCACACCCGACCCCATAATAATACCTTTATCTTCGCTTTGAGTAAGAGAAGCAGTGAAGCGCATCTTATCTGTACCTCCACCAATAGTTACATTAGTAGAATAATTGATAGGATTCTCTCCCATTACCTCATCCTGCCAGTCATGAGTAGGCAAAGAATAATACATATCCAAATCTTGCGGATTGCCAAAATTAGCACGGAAAAATTTGGCATTGCTAGAACGGCTACCATTACACGCCGACCATTCATATTGATAACGTGCAAACTCTGCTGAATTCATTAAATCTAATTTTTTAGACAAATGACTAGTAGACAAATGGGCATTGAAACTTACCTGTATTTTTCCAGCTTTGGCCGATTTAGTAGTAACAACCACTACACCATTACCGCCCTTAGCTCCATAGATTGCCGTGATAGAAGCATCTTTCAATACATCAATAGAAGCAATGTCTGTAGGAGGAATATCATTGATGTTATCCACCTGAAAACCATCGACAATGTAAAGAGGATCATTGCTCTGGGTCACAGACGTACCTCCACGAACACGAATGTTAATATCTGCCCCTGGAGCACCATCGACCGTTGTTACTTGCACACCAGCTATTTTTCCCTGCAAAGCCACAGCGGCTGAAGTAACTGGTACAGCAGCAATCTTCACACCAGACACGGAACCTACTGAGCCAGTCAGATCTTTACGAGCCCTGCTACTGTAACCCAGCACTACTACCTCTTCAAGCGCTTGTGAATCATCTTGCAGCGTAATTGTCAGTTCTTTTCCGGTAACCGCATCCACTTCTTGCGTTTCGTAACCTACAAAAGAAATAACAATTCTTTTTCCTTTAGACACGGCCAAAGTAAACTTTCCGTCAAAATCAGTTATGGTTCCGTTGGAAGGATTTCCCTTCTCCACAACGGAAGCTCCAATAACGGCTTCACCTGCCGAATCAAGTACAGTACCTTTTACGGTAATGCTCTGAGCAAACATCATCACCGGTATCAGTAACAGCACTGAAAACAGAAGAAGTCTGCTTTTCACTCCTCTTAATTCATTTGTAAATTTCATAATAAAATATTAAGTTAAACAAAAATTTAAAGTCCATTTTTTCCGTGAATGTGAAATAATATAAATCACTATTGTTATTTATATTCTATTCTAAAAGGAAACAATTATAATTTTTATGAGAATAATAGATACTTATTAAAATAGCACACGCATTCTTATAATTTCCGTGTACGCACACAAAACGAGTGAAAAATATTAGATATACAAATTCCCATGCTAAATAAAGCACATCATCAAATACATTAACAGTAATGTTTTCCATTATAATTTAATGTTAGTATTAGAAAATTGGTTTATTTTTATACTATATACGCCACAAATAAAAATAATACTGTTGACTGAACCTAATTTTTGTATTGAAAAAAATTAGTTCAACCAATAATTACAACAGAATGAACAAAAAAGACACATTCATCAATGAAAACACGGAATTACATAAAAAAGCAGTGCTATGGACTTGTCCTCCATAACACTGCCACCTCTATTTATCATAACTGACAAACTCCTACAGCTACAAACCTCACTCCTCCTATTTTATCTCATCCCACTTCGGTGGATTCACCTGCATCAAATGACGGACAAAGAAATCATACCGCTTATGTTCGCCAAAATCTTCCCCCATTGTATGATGCGCTCCGGGAATCACGACCAATTCAAAATCTTTATTCGCCTTTATCAATGCATTGACCACCTGCATGGTAGAGGCAGGATCTACATTATCATCCAGTTCTCCCACCACTAACATCAAAGGACGACTCAACAGATGTGCATTTTCCACATTAGACCCTTCCTTATATTGATCTCCTACCGGATAGCCCAACCAAAGTTCATTCCACCAAATCTTATCCATACGGTTATCATGACAACCACAAGCCGAATAAGCCGCTTTATAGAAATCAGGATAAAGCAAAACTGCATTTGTAGATTCCTGACCACCGGCAGAACAACCGTAAATACCTACCCTGTCCACATCCATATAAGGATATTTCCGTGCAGCCGCCTTAATCCAGGCAATATGGTCCGGCAGACCGGCATCTTTCAAATTCTTATAACATACATTCTCAAAAGCACGCGAACGGAAAGAAGTTCCCATTCCATCGACCATTACGACGATAAAACCAAGTTCGGCCAAGGAAGTCATATTCCAGTCATAAGGACGGAAAGTCTTCGGAACATACTGGTCTCCGGGACCCTGATAAATGTATTCGATAACCGGATATTTCTTGTTCGGGTCAAAGTTGGTGGGGCGGGCAATCAATCCCCACATATCCGTCTTGCCGTCCCGCCCTTTGGCAACAAACACCTCCGGAGCTTTCCAGCCTTCGGCCTCCAAAAGAGTTATATCGGCTGTTTCCAACGGCATCGCCACTTTGCCATCCCTGGCACTACGTAACACAGCGACGGGAACCTTGTCCACCATAGAATAAACATCTACCAAATACTTCATATCTCCCGAAAACCAGGCACGGTGCATCCCTTCTTCGGGGGTAAGACAAGTAAGCCCTTTGCCATCAAAACCGATGCGGTAATAACGGATGAAATAGGGGTCTTCACCAGCTTCCATACCATTTGCCGAGAAATAAATCTGACGGTTATCTTCATCTACCCAAAGCACTTCGCGTACATACCATTCTCCTTTAGTAATTTGATAATCGGGCTGTGCGGTAATACGGTTGTACATATAGAGATGATTCCAATTGTCACGCTCACTCATCCATATCATCTGCTTGCCGTCTTTCAAGTCATGACGGAAATGACGGGTATAATTCACATATGTATCGCTGGTTTCTTCTACCAACGGGCGCACTTTTCCCGTTTCGGCAGAAAGTTCAAGTACTCTGTACACCTGATGTCCGCGCTGGTTATATTCAAAAGTCACGGCACGGCTGTCGGGGTTCCATTCGGGGCCATATACTTCATATTGCCGGTCGAACAATTCGGTAGAAGGAATAATGCTTCGTCCGCTCTCCACTTCATAGATGCAGGGCACTTTAAAAGGAAGTTCATCTCCCGGCTTCGCATACTCCTGTTTGTGAAGCTTGGGCTGAAGCTGATCAGCCGGAGAAGATTCCACATAATAAACATAACGCTTTTCCACCGGACGGATCTTGCAGGAAGCCACCTTCTTACTGTCCGGTGACCAGCGGATGTAGGCTGAATAATAATTACCCAGTGTCCCGTCCAAGCTCAGTTGCTTTTCTTTTCCGGTAGCCACCTCCTTTACATAGATATTCTGATTTTTAATAAATGCGATCCATTTACCATCAGGAGACGGAACCGGTGATGCCGTCTTCTCATCATCCACCTCCATCCAATGCTTTTGCTTGGGAGGGAGGGGAACCGTACCTTCATTGACCAGCTGATTTTTCCGGGACGCATACATCCAACGTTGATTATTAAACACAAAGCGCAGCGTATCCAATCCCTTACTGACCGACAAATGCCCCAATGCAAGAGCTTCCGGCTTGACCTCTTTTCCGGATGCAGCACCCAGCGCCTTTGCCAGACGATGAGAATCAAACAATTCTTTTCTAGCTTTCTTATCCGCATCTACAGATACATACAGGCGGCCGTCCGGAGTATTCCGCACATACCAGAATTGATGAGTACCCTCTATCCATTGCGGATTGACATTGGAATAGAAAACTTTATCCGCACTGAACTTCTCTTTCAATGCATAAGCACGCCGATAATCATCGACCGTACCTTGAGCGACAGCCATGCCCCCACTAAGGAACATGGCTACCAGCCAACCTAACTTACCAACCTTCATTTTGAATTATTCTATTTTACTTCCCATTCAAACAAACCCGATGAATTATCGGCCGGCTGAACAATCTCCAGTTTTACCGCTTTTGTCTTTACCGGGTCAAAATTGACGGTATTCCCCGTACCTTTTTCCACTCCATACTTATCCGCTCCACTCACCGGTTGCCACTGGCCTTGTGCATCTTTATAGTACATCTTCCAACTTTGCGGTATGCGGCATCCTCCCCAAGGAGCATCATCATACCAATATACGGTAGCACTGGAAACAGTCGCTTCGGACGGGAACTCGTAGGATATCCATTCAGTAGTTCCCTGTTTGGGCCACCAATGGTAATAGGGTACGGAACGGTCATTCTCATCTTTCGGCACCAGACGGTCATTAATGGCGGAAATGGATTTCACCTTATGCGAAGCATCCACTTTGCTTTCCGATGCCAGCGTAGCAGGCATAGTCGGACGGGAAGCACTTAATTCCTGAGGCAACCACACTGCCATAGCACCTGCACCGCGGTGTGCCCAAGCATAGTAAGGGATCAACGTCAGCTTCACATCAGTAGCCGTCAGACGACCTCTGTCGTCATAGCCCAGAATCTGCGCATCTGTCTTCAACTGGTTAATGCCATAGAGCAAATCCGGTTTTTCAACCACCTCGAATTGAGGAGTGCGGTTCATAAACACGCTCAGCACATCAAAATCATTATCCGGCCATTCCGCACAATAAACGATCGGGCCACGCTCCACGGCTATACGTCCACGATCTGCCTCCACTTTATTATTGGCTTTCACCGTACGAGGCTCCATATCGAAATGAACGGCTACTTTATCCCCTTTCTTCCAACGGCGGTCTATGCAGAAATAACCGTCCTTCAGTTCACTCTGTACCGGTTCTCCATTTACTTTCACTGTATAGCTCAAACGCTTTCCATCCGAATAAGTGTACAGGTCACTGGGAACTACCTGATTACGCACCCATCCCGGAATACGGATTTTCATTGTAAACTGTCCGGCATTGTTCTTGTTGACACCGATAGTGACATCACCGTTCCAAGGATAATGAGTAGCCTGCTCCAAAGAAACAGCCTTGCCCTCTACCTTCAAGTTCGAAGTATTGGACATGAACAGATTAACATACACGTCCTTACCTTTCACCGCATACACATATCCCGGCAAAGAAGGAATGAAACGACAGATATTGGACGGACAACAGGCACAGCCGAACCAAGGCTGGCGCTGGTGCTGCCCGATGCTTTCCAACGGATTAGGATAGAAGAACCCGCCACCATCCAGGGACACGCCCGAAATAAGACCATTATATAAAGTACGTTCCAGCACATCATAATATTTTGCCTCACCATGAAGCAGGAACAAGCGGTAGTTGACATACACATTACCGATAGCCGCGCAAGTCTCACAATAAGCGGACATATTGGGCAGTTCATAGTTCTTGCCAAAAGCCTCCCCATTGCTGGTGGCGCCGATGCCGCCGGTAATATAATATTTCTTGCCCACAATGTTGTCCCAAATACGGTCTATGGCATGGATATAAGCCGTATCCCCTGTCAGTGCGGCCACATCTGCCATGCCTGCATACATATAAGCGGCACGGACAGCATGTCCCACGGCCTCATCCTGCTCCACTACCGGCTTGTGCGCCTGACTGTATTCATCTGTGCGGGTGGTGTGTCCACGCTGGTCCAAAAAGAATTTGGCTTGATCCAAATATTTCTGTTGCCCCGTTACCAAGTACAGTTTGGCAAGAGCCATTTCGGCAATCTGATGTCCCGGCACACGGATTTGCTGTCCTTCGCCCGTACCTATCTCCCGGCAGACACAGTCGGCATAACGGATAGCGATATCAAGGAAATTACGTTTTCCGGTAGCCTGGTAATGCGCAATAGCACCTTCTACCATGTGTCCCAAGTTATAGAATTCATGACTCAGTTCCTCCACCTTCTCCCACCGTTTGCTTCCTGCCCACTCATGCGGATGCTTCGGGTTCATGGTACGCGAAGTATAGAGATAACCATCCGGTTCCTGTGCCGCAGCGACAATAACCAGCACACTATCAATATACTTAGCCAGTTTTTTGTTCGGATAGGTCTGTAACAGATAACTGGCACCTTCTATCGTTTTGTACACATCGGTATCATCAAAAGCCAGACCGCCTACTTTAATGGTATCACTGGGATGGGCGGCATTGACAAAGTTAGTATAACGTCCTGTTTCCTCACATTTGCTGAACGCCAGAGGAATCGTTACTTCACGGCTGGCATTCAGCCGTTGCCCCCAGAATGAATCGGTTACTTTCACCGAAGTGAAAGGTACGGGGTCGATAGGATAGCCGTGCGACTGATTTTTTACTTGCGCTGTTCCGCCTGCTACGGTAGCAGTCAACAGAGCAGTGACTAAAAGTTTCTTCATGGTTCTATCATTTAATTGTTTATCATAGTTTTTGCAAAAATACATATTCCGGTCATAGGAAAAGGGTGAATCACTCTTTCAACGGCAAATATTCATCCCATAATTTCAATGAGTGCAGATAACCGGTAAAGGGCCAGTCTCCTTCGGCATTGCGTCCCAATGTGATGAATTGTGACGGTTTCACCAGCAACTGGATATCTTTTTCACTGACTAATTTTCCATTGATATAAACCTGTTCCATCCGCCCATCAAAGCAGATATAGATGTGCTGCCACTTTCCTGCCAACTCCTTCATGTCCTTATATCCTGCATCTTCATACCAGCCATAGTGATTGATTACTCCACAACGAGGCTCCGTGCCGTTGACCAACATGATTTTCTCCAATTCATCATGCGAGGTAGTAAAATCGGCCACACATTCATTTTCACTAATGGAATCATTCAGTACCCATGCCTCCAAGGTATAAGGAGCATTATCCTGCAAAGTGGCAGGAAGCATAAAACTGGAAGTATAGACCTGAGTACCCTCAAAATGAAATGCCTTTTTCCCTTTCACTTCTTTCACAACGAGAGGTAATTTCCGGGCTTCAAAATACCCTTTTACTCCTCGGTTTTCCAGATAAGGAACCGTATCGTTTACGGTAAAATCATCGGCAGAAAGACTGACCACCAGCCCATGTTTCTGCTGATCGGCTACAGGCAGACGCACGATATCCGTTTCCGCATCGTATGCCTTTTCCGCCGCTTCCTGTTTCCAATTGTAGTAACGGAAATTGGTAATGACCAAAGGTTCGGTGGAACTATGCAGCGTAATCGCTCCTGATGAAAGACACGACTCCGCTTCATAACTCTGCCATTTACCTGACCTGTAAACCAACCCACTAACTGTATGCTCTTTGGACGAGGAGAGTAACGGATGACTATACTCCAATGTAGTTCCCGGTTCCAGTACCAACGCATCACGCCCACCGATGCGCTGTATGCGTGCCGAACCTTCCTTCAAAGTAAAAGCCCCTCCCAGCATCCCTTCATTGTTCTGCCATTCACGACCATTCCAATCGGCAGCGGTAAGTCCCAGCCATTGTTGCGGAGCCGATGCTTCCACACCCTCAAAGATTTTCAAGTTCCAGACCGCCCCGCCAAATCCGTTCTTCTGTCCTCCGGTAAAGGTAAGGCGGACATAACGAGCCTTCACCTTGCCAAAATCGACCATCGGGCTGCCTGCCAGACGATTATTCCGCTTATCAGCGAAAACAGACCAATGCTTGCCATCGACAGAAGTTTCAATTAAATATTGATAAAATTGTGTGCCATACTCAAATTGAGTCCAGATAGTTTGTATCTGCCGGGCAACACCCAAATCCATTTCTATCCACTCCTGTCCCATTCCACGAGGACGCCATAAAGTTCCGTTATTATCATCTACAGCATATTCGGGACGGAAATCGGCATCATAAAAAGAAGAAGCCCTCACCTTAGCACCCAATGCCAGATTTTTTGATTTCACTACAGAAGATGCCAATGCACCTATTCCGTCATGAGTGGGAATAAGGAGTTTAATGCTTCCATCTTCGGCAAACTCCATACGGTCTACACAAAGCTGACGATGAAATCCGCGGTTGGAATGCGGATTATCATGACGGTGATAGACCATATAATATTCATTGCCTTCTTTCAAAATGCTATGATGTCCCGGCCCATGGATTGTTCCATCGGCATTGGTTTCAAGAATACATCCCCGATAGGTGTACGGCCCCATAGGCTTGTCCGAAGTGGCATACTGCACCCGATAGGTGTGGTCGTGACAGGAACCCGAAGAATACATAAAATAATAGATCCCCTTTCGTTTCATCACAAAAGGTGCTTCAAAAAAATCCGTGGCTTCCGTATTCGGAATCAGACGCGTTTCAGTAAAACTCTTCATATCGGAAGCCAGTTTTCCGGCTCCGCAACCGAAACCTTTATAAATCCCCCAAGTCCCCCAATACAAATATACAGAACCATCATCATCCACAAAGGTCTGCCCGTCCAATGTAATGGCATTCGTCACAAAACGGTCGGGTACAAGAACAGCCTCACTTTCACCCAATATATTTTTCCAAGGGCCGCGCGGCGTTTCACTGACCCCGCAATGAATCATACAGGGCTGACAATAAAAATAATAATAATTCCCATCCGTATGCTGCATCACATCAGGAGCCCATATCCAATGACTGTCCGGCCAGTTCATAGGCATCAGCGTCCAGTTCACAAAATCCTTGCTGGTCCACACCTGTGCAGGACCGAAACCGGCCCCACTGCCATCCGTAGTGGCATACATATAATACGTATCGCCAAACTTCTTCACAGTGGGATCGGCAAAATATCCGGGAATAATGGGATTCCCCGTACCCGAAGCATTAAAAGGCTTCTGAGCAAAGCCTGTAGCAGCTCCCAACAATAAGGAAGCAACAACCAATCGTATCTTATTCATCTCTATATAGCAAAATTCTATTTGTCCCTGCGACGCTTATTCATGCACCACATTATGAATGGGAATTTCTATCTCATAAAAATATTCCTGCAACAACCGGTACATATCCGGATCATACGTCTTCAGTTTCGTGCGGCGGTTCACCCAGTTATGAACTCCGTTTGCAGGTTCGGCATAGCGGTTACAGTTAAAGAAAGACTGTACGCACTCGGCAAAGTATTCCTCTTTATTGCTCACCGCATACGTCTTTTCCCACAGCCCTTTCCGGATTGCATTCTGACGAAGTGCCTCCAAACGCTCATTAAAGTCTGGCTCCACTCCCACTATACCTACCGTATGAATAAGGTGAGCGAACTCATGAATCAGGATATTCTCACCTACATATTTATCCTGCGACAATGCCAGCAGATTCTCTTCTCCGCAACTGGATGAAAATTCATCTTCCGGTGCTCCGCCAAAACCACGGGCACGCCAGTTCCAATATTTAATGCTGTCCTCACAATTGCAGATATGGGCAAACTCCGGCAAATCGCAAGTTTCCTCATCCTTACCGATAACCATGACGTGGCAACCTTTCTTCACCATGTGCGCCTTCACATCCGGACGTTTTGCCAACATCAAACTGATGATATCACAGGCTTTCAATAAGGCCTCATCGCTCACCTTTCCGGAAGAGGTGACATACAAACCTTCTGTTTCTATGTATTTCTGATAGAAAGAAGGAATATTTTTCCCTTCAGGAATACCGGTAACCTGCCCGTGAACCGGACAAAGCTCCAACTTCATGGCAAATCCGCCACCCGATGCCAGATGCAAAGTCAACCGGCTGTCCTTATCAATCCGGATGGTTTCCTTGCGATAGTCCTCGGCCTGCTTATTGGCATTCACACCGTCTTTAAACAAAACAGCCGTATAAGACATTCCTTCGGGAAGGAAAGAGAAATCGAGCTGCACATCACGTTCATCCCAATTGGTCATACCGCCTATATACCAGTTCACATCCTTCTTACGCACTGTTACAATATATTTTCCCAACTCGCCCGAAGCAATAAAAGTAGAATCCACCTCCACAGGCAGAGAAGCTATGAAATCCACACATTCCTGCTCATTCAGATAGTTGGTAGGCGCATCACACAACATGGTAAAAGGAGAATCGTGTACAATATAGGCAGCCAGCTGATGACACCGGGTTCCCATGCTGGCCGGTGTGTAATACATGGCGCGCCAATCTGCCTTCGTGGCATTGCGCATAGCTCCCGGCGTATAATCCACCGGTCCCGCCATCATACGGATATAGGGGAAAGTAACATCATAAAGAGGCATATTATTCTTGATATCCGTCCATTTCACCTCTTCCATTCCGAACACGCTTTCAAAATTGATAATATGAGGGTAGGTACGGTTGATACCTGTCGGTTTGTAAATGCCGTGCAGATCAAGGGTTAATTTATACCGGGCCGTCATCTCAGCGATGCGATACACCATTTCGACGGCAGTCTGATCATCACGATCCAGGAAATCCACCTTAAAACCTTTGATTCCCATATCCGCATATTTCTTACAAGCCGCTTCCAACTGGCTGTCGAGTACATTAAACACCGTCCAAAGCACTATTTCCACCCCTTTGGATTTGCCGTATGCTATCAGTTCCGGCAAATCAAGTTCGGGAATAACGGTCAGCATATCCCCGCTCTTCGGATCATACCATCCTTCATCCAACACAATAAACTCCAATCCGTTCCGGCTGGCGAAATCGATATAATATTTATACGTATCCATGTTGATACCGGCTTTAAACGGCACTCCTTTCAGATTCCAGTCATTCCACCAATCCCATGCCACTTTGCCTGTCTTTATCCATGAGGTATCACCGATACGGTTGGGAGAAGCCAGGGCATAAACCAGGTTGTTGACCGGCATATCCGTATCCTTCTCCGTAATGGCCAACACACGCCACGGATAGGAACGGGAGCCACGGCTACGGGATATAAAATCGGTAGTTTCAGTTACATATTCCTGCTTCCGCCAAGGATAAAAGTCTGTTTTAGCCGGATAAGGAGCAAAGACACCTTTCAATCCATACTTTCCCTGCTGTGACTGCACAAACATGCCCGGATAAGCTTCGAGGTCGGACTCCAACAGGGTCAGTTTTACGCTGCCGCAATCCACGGTAACCGGAAAAAAAGCCAGTTTAGGCTGTGCTTTTGACAGAGGAGTGATGTCATATACATTCTGATAAGCCATCGCCATCGGTTTTTTATCATTGGTGGTATAAGGAAGATAAGCCGTATAATCTTCCTTAAAATTAAACTCGGCCTGTTCCTCCTTTATTATGATATCCGAAGATTGTGTGGTATAGAATCGATAGGCGACTCCCTCATTGTATGCACGGAAGATGATTCCGAACCCGCCTTTCAGCTTCAAGTCGAGTTCGTTGCCGGTTGCAACGAACTCCTTGAAACGATAAAAAGGTGATTCTATGTTATCCTTTATCTTTTTCCTTCTTTCCCCTGTGATACGGGGAGTTTTACCTACTATAGTTCCGTCTTCCAGAACCAAAGCTATATTAGAGTGTGAGAGAATTGTATCATTGCCATGCATCACTTGGTAGGCCAGTTCGTTTCCGGCGCTGATTTCCACTTTCAATGTTCCATCGGGTGAAGAGAGTACATATTTCTTTTCCTTGGCTGCAAATGAAGCATTTCCAATCAATAAAAGCAAAGATAAAATTGCAAGACAGAGTTTCTTGTTGTTTTTCATAATCTATCGGTTATATACGTTGTTCACTTGCAAAGTAAAATAAAAAAATTACAAGAAAGGGAAGATATAATATAATGTAATGGCAGAATCGTCCAATAAATCTCATTTTATGGATTTGATAGTTAGGCGGTTGTACTATTTTTCCATTCGTTTAGACTATTTTTTTATCGGGTGGAAGATGCAGATTTCCTGTGTTTACCCTAAGTAATTGATACAATGACCTGAATATGTAAATAACAGCAAATCCATCCTGAAGATGTTAATATGAGTCACCCGGTATTGTTTTATCGTAAACGGATAAAACTACCCTTCAATTCTTTTTGATTCCAAGTAATAATTCATACTTTTGTATACACTCAAAAGTATGAAAGATGGAAAAGACAACCCGCCGTAAACGCATTCCATACGGAATGATGAATTTTATAGATGTCCGCGAAGATAATTGCTACTACGTGGACAAAACACGCTTCATTCCTATGATTGAAGATGCCAACAAATACTTTTTCTATATCCGTCCCCGACGATTTGGAAAGAGTCTGACGGTATCCATGCTTCATCATTATTATAACATACTGGATGCCGATAACTTCGAGAAATGGTATGGAGACCTTTACATCGGACAACACCCCACTCCCGAACGCAATTCTTATCTTATTATCTATCTGAACTTCGCAGTGGTAAATGCCGAATTACACTCGTACCGCCAGTCACTGGACGCACATTGCAATACCGAGTTCAACTTCTTTTGTGATATCTATGCCCAATACCTCCCCCAAGGGATAAAGGAAGGGCTTAACGCCAAACGGGGTGCTGTGGAACAGTTGGATTACTTGTACAAAGAATGTTATAAAGCCGGACAAAGCATTTATCTTTTTATTGATGAATACGACCATTTTACCAATAAGATTTTATCCGAACCCTCATGCTTGGACAATTATAGAAGCGAGACACATGGCACCGGTTACCTGCGCAGTTTTTTCGACACCGTAAAGGCCGGAACGTACTCTGCTATCAAGCGTTGTTTTGTGACGGGAGTGAGCCCGGTTACCATGGATGACCTGACCAGCGGATTCAACATCGGCACCAATTACACACTGAATCCACAATTCAATGAAATGACAGGATTCACAGAAAAGGATGTACGGGATATGCTGGAATACTACTCCACAACGTGCCCATTCAATCATTCGATAGACGAGTTGATAGAACTGATGAAACCATGGTATGACAACTATTGTTTTGCAGAAGAATGTTACGGTCGCTCCTCCATGTACAACTCTAACATGGTACTCTATTTTATAGATAATTATGTACATAGTGGCGGCAATTTGCCAAGGAATATGATTGAAGAGAACATCCGCGTGGATTATAACAAACTGCGTATGCTCATCCGCAAGGATAAGGAATTTGCCCACGACGCTTCCGTCATCCAGACTTTATTGCAGCAAGGATATGTCACCGGAGAACTGAAAACCGGATTCCCGGCAGAAAACATATCCGACCCCAATAATTTTGTGAGTCTGCTTTTCTACTTCGGAATGCTGACCATCAGCGGAATGCATAAAGGAGAAACCAAACTCACCATCCCCAACCAGGTGGTACGTGAACAACTCTTTGCCTACATTCTGGATACTTATCATGAAAACGACTTGACTTTCGACAGTTATGAAAAGAGGAAGCTTGCCTCAGGGCTGGCTTATGATGGCAAATGGAAACCTTACTTTGAATACATTGCCGGATGCCTGCACCGTTATGCCTCGCAGCAGGACAAGCAGAAAGGTGAATATTTTGTTCATGGTTTTACTCTTGCCATAACCGCACAAAATCCTTTCTATCGTCCTGTGTCCGAGAAAGACAGTCAGGAAGGATACGTCAACCTGTTCTTGCATCCGTTATTGGATATTTACAAAGACATGAGCCACTCCTACATCATCGAACTGAAATATGCCAAAGGAAAAGACAGTAGCGAACGGATAGAACAATTAAGGCGACAAGCCATTGAACAAGCTGAACGCTACGCTTCGAGCGAGTCTGTGCAGAAAGCGATAGGTCCTACCATGCTACATAAAATCATTGTTGTATACCGAGGCATGGAAATGGTTGTTTGCGAAGAATTGTAATCGATAAGAGGCAGTGTCTGCCCTTACAATGGAAGCATTCATTCGTCCGTTCTATCCACGTTTTCATCGAAAGTACAAAATTGTTCATTTGTAATTACAAAGATAAGATGCCATTTTTTCGATGATTTTTCGTATCAGTTTCTTCTGCATCAGCACATTACCATTCCAAATCATACACAGTATATTACTGTAAATCAACGACATACTGTGTAAATAGATTCTAAGTCCCCTTGAAACGGTTTGCCATTCTCCGCTGTCAAATTCGGCTTGACGTATACAGGTTGTTTTAATTCCTGTGCCATAGCTGTGGTCGCTTCCTTGCAAGAGAGCATAGCTGTGGCATATTTTGTCTGGCTGCGTTCGTTGCTTCGCCTAGGTGAAGAGGCGATTTCACTTTAGTGAACAGCCATTTTCACTAGGGTGGAATAGTTGCTTCACTTAGGTGGAATATCAAACGGAACGGAGTGAAGATACGATAGAAACAGGTTCTTATTACATACGCAACAAGGTTCAATAGCCGAAACAAACAGTATCCTGTCAGATATGAACTATGATGCCCACGAGTAGCCGGGAGGCAGTGAGGGGCTGACTCTACATCTTGTCCGCTGGTATTCCCGAATGCGAGCATTCCCAAAAACGGATTTGTTTCCCCACCGACATACCAATTGAAGGGGATTTGAGAGACTTTTACACCGGAAGTGATTAGTAATGTGCATTTTACTGTGACAGAGCGTTTTTGTGCTTTATGTATATCCTTATGCTAAAACCGAAATTTAAGTAAGAATAATCTATCAGAGGCTTTGTTTCTTCTTATTACGAATAACAGACATATCACTTTTATCAGTTCGAAGGAATCCCTGTCCTGTTTCTGTTAAGGAAAGCTGCCAATGTATTCCTGCTCACTTTCAATTTCCTCGCCATCTCCGCCTTACTGGTTCCCGCCTCCAGCATAGCCTTAATTTTTTCTTCTTTTCCCGTAAGTTTATATTTCGAGTTATGTCCTCCCATGGGACGTCCCAACTTTTGTCCGGAGGCGATTCTGCGTGCAAGTCCCTCACGGGTACGTTGGGAAATCAAGTCGCGTTCTATTTGTGCGGAAAGGGAAAAAGCGAATGCCAATATTTGAGATTGTATATTATTTCCCAGCTCATATTTCTCTTTCACCGTGAGCAGGATGACATTTTTCAACATACATGCATTCAGTATACTCATTACTTCCATCAATCTTCTTCCCAAACGAGAGATCTCCGACACAATCAATGTATCCCCTTTCTTTATTCTTTTCAATAGTACGCCAAGCTTTCTGTCTTTGGCTGACCGTGTTCCTGAAACCGTTTCTTCCACCCACACATCAATTTGGAAATCCCTTTGTTTGGCAAAACGATTTATCTCGAACCGCTGGTTCTCTACAGTCTGTTTATCAGTTGAAACCCGAATATACGCATATATCATAGCTGCATCATTAAGTTTTTTATTGAATAAGGAACGCCAATCTAATTTATATTATCAGAGAAGGAAAGTTTCACCGGATCTTATTGAGGTTTTCTAAGAAGAATTAAGTATCTCCAACTATTCAAGCTCAAAAAACAGACAAATCTGCTTAATCCTTGTCTTTACAAGATAAAACGATTGTCCAATAGAATGAAAAAATTGTCTATAACAATAGTATAAAATACTGATAATCAATATTATTATGTTGAAAATGGATTGATCATCTTTAAGACGATTTTCGCAGTATAATAGATTTTTCTTTTATCTACTTAATGGTTTGTTCACTTACTTTGCATCTGTTGACATAGTTGATACTGAAATAAAAAACACAGATATAGTATGAAAAACAAATTGCAAATAGTATGGAGCAGCATTGCTATAATAAGTGTATGCGCATGTAGCACACCTTATACACAACCTGATGCTCCTATCAAAGAAGTTCCTTTCACCCAAGTTCATTTAGATGATAATTTCTGGTCACCGCGGATTGAAACCAACCGCACCGTTTCCATCCCATCCGCTTTCAAAGAATGTGAAAAGAACGGCCGGTTCGATAACTTTGCCATTGCGGGTGGTCTGATGAAAGGCGAGCATCGCGGTGACTTTTCTTTCGACGATACCGATCCCTATAAAATTATAGAAGGAGCTTCCTACTCGCTGGCCGTAAAATATGACGGGAAACTGGATCATTATCTGGACAGTGTAATCCATATCATAGCTACCGCACAGGAACCGGATGGTTATCTTACTACTTGTGTAACCAATCAATGTACCCGTTTATCCGGTTGGTGGGGCACGCACCGTTGGGAAAAAATCAACAGCCACGAACTTTATAACAGCGGTCATTTGTACGAAGCCGCCGTTGCTCATTATCGCGCCACCGGAAAACGTACATTATTGGATGTGGCTATCAAAAATGCCGATCTGGTATGTCAGGTCTTCGGACCCGGCGAAGGGCAGATCCATCGTCCCAGCGGTCATCCTATCGCCGAGATGGCTCTTGTCAAACTATATAAGGTGACAGGTGATGAGAAATATTTGCAGACGGCTAAGTATTTTGTAGAAGAAACCGGCAGAGGAACAGACGGACATAAACTGAGCGAATATAGTCAGGATCACAAGCCCATCCTGCAACAAGACGAGATAGTAGGTCATGCCGTCCGTGCCGGATATCTCTACTCCGGAGTGGCAGATGTAGCCGCTTTGACTCATGATACCGCCTATTTCAATGCCTTAACCCGTATTTGGGAAAATATGGCCGGCAAAAAACTCTTTATCACAGGCGGAATCGGTTCCCGCCCACAAGGTGAAGGATTCGGTCCGAACTATGAACTGAATAATCACACAGCCTATTGCGAAACCTGCGCCTCTATAGCCAATGTGTATTGGAATCATCGTATGTTTCTCGCTACGGGAGATGCCAAATATGCGGATGTGCTGGAACGCGCGTTGTATAACGGGGTCATTTCGGGCGTATCACTCAGCGGTGACAAGTTCTTCTATGACAATCCGTTGGAATCCATGGGGCAGCATGAGCGCCAACACTGGTTCGGATGTGCCTGCTGTCCGGGCAACATAACCCGTTTCATGGCTTCAGTACCTTATTATATGTATGCCACTCAAGGCAATGATGTGTATGTCAATCTCTTTATCCAAAGCAAGGCGGATATTGAAACGGAAAGTAATAAAATAAATGTGGAACAAACTACAGGCTATCCGTGGGACGGAAAGATAAGTATTGCCGTCACTCCCGAAAAAGAACAGGAGTTTGCTTTGCGTGTGCGTATCCCCGGATGGGCGCAAGACGCTCCCGTACCCACAGATCTCTACTCATTTACAGACAAGGCTCAGGCTTACAGCATTTCTGTGAACGGTTCCAAAGTCAATGCGAAGCAATATGACGGTTATGCCACCCTTGTACGCAACTGGAAAGCGGGTGATGTGGTTGAAATCAATCTTCCTATGGAGGTACGTCGTGTGAAAGCAAATGACCAAGTAGAGGATGACCGTGGCAAACTGGCTATAGAACGGGGTCCTATTATGTTCTGTCTGGAAGGACAAGACCAGGCCGACAGTACTGTATTCAACAAATTCATCCCCGACGGTACTCCGATGGAGGCTTCTTACGATGCCGGTTTGTTGAATGGCGTAATGGTGCTGAGCGGTACAGCTAAAGAAATTGACAGGAATGGTAAGGTAAAAGATGTTCCCTTCAAAGCAATTCCTTATTCTACATGGAACAACCGCGGTGCCGACCAGATGGCTGTATGGATTCCCGAAGCGGCCGAGTATGCCCGCCCCACTCCGGAAGCTACTATTGCCAGCAAAGCACGTACTCTGATGATACAGGCTCCTATACAGAAAGATGCTCCCGAATCGGCTTCGGTGGAAACATGGGCATGGGGGGTAAATGACCAATGGGAACCTAAACGCTCATCGGATATCTCGAAACCTTACCACTATTGGTGGCTGAAGAACGGTACTGTCGAAACACTGGCTTATGAATTCGACCAGCCTTATACCGTATCGAACGTACAAGTGTATTGGTTGGATTTTGACCATTATGACGGGGATTTCCGTGTGCCGGAAAGCTGGAAACTATATTATAAAGAAGGCGAAAGTTGGAAAGAGGTAGAGGCGTTGACTGAATATACTGTAAAAAAAGATTGCTATAATAGTTTGGATTTCAAACCTGTCAAAACAAAGGGGCTTAAAATTGCAGCACAATTGCAGAAAGGAGCTTCGGGAGGGGTGATTGAATGGAAAGTGAACTGAATGAACATATAAACCTTTTAAATAAAACTGTATGATGAAAACACATGAGAACCGGGCCTTGTTCAGCAGGGCTTTGCTGAAGGCTACCACCTGTCTTTTCCTTACTGCGGGTGCAGGAGTCAGTAGTGTATGGGCAACACCGGAAACAACAGAATCTATGAGAACCGAAATGGTACAACAGCAAACTGTAACCGTAAGCGGTGTGGTGAAAGACAGGAAAGGGGAGCCTATCATTGGTGCCAATATCATGGAAAAAGGAACGACCAACGGTACCATTACCGATTTTGACGGTAAATATACGCTGAAGGTAAAAAATGCCAAATCCATATTGGTTGTTTCTTATATCGGTTATCAGACTCAGGAAATTCCAGTCGGAAATGGTGGTAAGAAAGATATTACCATGCAAGACGATTCCGAACTGATGGATGAAGTGGTTGTGATCGGTTATGGTACGCAGCGAAAGGGTGATGTGACCAGTGCTATTTCAAGTGTAAAATCAGAAAGTTTTGTGAAGGGGGCGGTAACCGATGCAGGCCAGCTGATACAAGGTAAGGTAGCAGGGCTGAATATTTCTTTACCTTCAGGAGATCCTACCGGCAACACACAAATTATGCTACGTGGTATTTCATCTTTAAAAGGTGGAACTTCACCATTAGTATTAGTTGACGGAGTGCCAGGAAGTCTGAATACAGTAGCCCCTGAAGATGTTGAGTCCATCGATGTATTAAAAGACGGTTCGGCTACTGCCATTTATGGTACACGTGGTACAAATGGCGTAATTATTATTACAACCAAACAAAGTCGTAAAGAAATGGCTCCCACCATTGATTATAATGGATATGTTTCTGTATCAAACATTTTAAACAGACCTGATTTCATGGATGCTGATGACCTTCGTCAGAAATGGAATGAAGGATATACTTTCAACGGAGCTAACTTGAAAGATTTCGGAGCCAATACCGATTGGCTGGGTGAACTGACCCGCACAGCTGTTTCTCATTCACACAACTTATCCTTAAGAGGTGGTAGTAAAAATACCAATTATACAGCCTCCATCAACTATACCAACCGGCAAGGTACTTTTATAAAGACTGACTTTGAAGCTATAAACGGTCGTATGGACATCACTCACTCTATGTATGACAATAAATTGACAGCCAATGTCAGTACATTCGTCAGCCAACATACCATGCCTCGCAGTTGGAATACATACGCTTATCGACAGGCTTTGATTCACAATCCTACAGAACCTGTAAAAGATGAGAACGGTGACTGGTTTGAGCGCGACTTGTATTTTTATGATAATCCTGTAAGTTATATCCGCGAAACAATTGGTGAAATGAAACGTAAAAACATCCGTTTCAATGGTAGCCTGACTTTCCGCCCTATTGAATCTTTGACCTTGAAAGCCATGTATGCCCGCCGGAGTACGACTTCTACCGATGGATATTACCAAACCAAGAAACATGTATCTACAACCAAGAGTGGCCGTAACGGCTATGCATATCGTTATGATTCTGATTTTGATAATAATCTGATAGAATTGACGGCCAACTTTCAGAAAGCATTCGGCAAGCACAATGTCAGTGTATTGATAGGTTATAACTATGAAGACAACACCAACTCTAACCTGTCCATGTCCAACTACGATTTTCCTACCGATGCTTATTCTTACAACAAAATGGAAGCAGGTATGGCCTTGAAACGTGGTGAAGCTTCCATGACCAGTTATAAAAATTCTGATAAATTAATCGGATTATTCACCCGTGTCAGTTACAATTTCAATGACCGCTACTTATTGATGGCTTCTTTGCGTCATGAAGGCTCTTCCAAGTTCGGTAAAGATCATAAGTGGGGTAATTTCCCCGGCATCTCTTTAGGATGGAGAATTAACAGAGAGAATTTTATGAAAAATGTGAATTGGATGGATAACCTGAAACTTCGCGTGGGATACGGTGTGACCGGAATCAATGTAGCCGACCCGTACACATCACTCTCAAGTTTGAATTATAATGGCGCTTTCCTGTACAATGGAACATGGGTCAAAGCATTGGAAACAATCCGTAACAACAACGCTGACCTGCGTTGGGAAAAGAAACACGAATTCAATGTAGGTCTGGATTGGGATGTCCTAGGAGGACGATTGGGTGGAACCGTTGACTACTATATACGTAGAACAAAAGATGCTCTTTGGGACTACGAGGTTCCTGTTCCGCCTTATATGTATCCAACCATGCTAGCCAATGCATCGGAAATGGAAAATAAAGGACTTGAAATTCTAATTCGTGCTACGCCTATCCAGACAGAAAAATTCACTTGGAATACCAATGTGTCCTATTCTACTAATTCAAACAAGGTCGTTGCACTATCCAGCGAGAAATTCTCGATGGACCAAGATTATTTCTATACAGGGTATACCGGAGAACCCATTCAAACCACTACCCATATCGTCCAAGTAGGCAAGCCTATAGGTACTTTCTATGGTTTGAAATCGGTTGATATTACAGATGACGGACTATGGTTGGTAGAAAACAAAAAAGGTGAACATGTTTTAGCCGAGGAAACCGATGCCACTGACTGGCAAGTATTAGGTAATGGTATTCCTAAACATTATCTGAACTGGAACAATACCTTCAATTTCTTTAATTTCGATTTAAGTATAAATATGCGTGGTGCTTTCGGCTTCCAGATTTTGAATTACCAACGTATGTATTATGAAAATGCAAAACCTGAAATCCAGTACAACCGCCTGAATTCTGCTTTTGACAAAGTATATGGCAAAACCCAATTGAAAGATGACCAACGCTATGTCAGCTATTACGTAGAGGACGGTGATTACTGGAAAATTGACAATGTGACTTTGGGGTATACCTTCAAACTATCCAAACAGCATATCATCAAAAACCTACGTATCTATGCTTCAGTATTGAATCTAGCTACCATTACCGGTTACAAGGGTATGGATCCGGAAGTACCATTGAGCAGCAACACCTATGGATTATTGGATGCCGGTACTGACAATCGCGACAAGTATCCTACCAATCGCACTTATACTTTTGGAGTTAATCTTACATTCTAAATCTAATTAAACAAAAAAGAACAGTTATGAAACTATTTAAATATGGTGTTTATGCACTCTGTGCATCTGCCATGCTCAGTATAAGCAGTTGCTTTAATTTGGATGAGGAGCCTTATTCTGAAATCATTGAAGAAGACTATGTACCAACCGAAGCCGATGAGATAGCCTTGTTGGCTACCACCTATTCACAATTACGCTTTGTGATGGACTGGTATGGCTTGTTTGACCTACAGGAAGAATCGGGCGATGTAATTGTCACACCTACCCGCCCGAACGGCTGGGATGACGGAGGTACTTACAAGCAAATGCACAAACACACTTGGGACAACCAGCAAGGACAGCCCCAAAGTATTTGGGACTATTGCTATAAAGGCATCGCCAATGCCAATAAAATATTAAAACGTGCCGATGAAGGTTTTTTTACAGAAGAAAGTAAACCTAAAGTCGTAGCTGAGGTAAAAGGAGTACGTGCACTTTGGTACTCCATTCTTTGCGATACACATGGAAATATTCCTATACAAACCAGTTTCAGTGAAGAGGTTCCGGTTCAATCTACTCGTAAACAAGTTTTTGACTTCATTATCAATGAACTGAAAGAAGTAATGCCCAATTTGCCTACTGAAGTCAATAAATCCACTTATGGCAGACTCACTCAATGGGGGGCCAAATGCTTGATGGCACGTATGTATCTGAATGCTGGGGTCTATACAGGAACTCCAATGTGGAACGAATGTCTGGAACAATGTAACGATATCATTAACAGCGGTTTGTTTAGTTTAGAAACAAACTACACAGATATCTTCAAAACAGAAAACTCCGGATGTGTGGAAACGATCTTTGCCATTCCTTATGATGAAGTTTATAATGAAGGGGACAACAATGGTCCTGTTTTTGGAGCCCACATGAAATTTCTATCTTCAAACAGTCGTAAGGTCTTCAATATGCAAACCACCCCATGGGGAGGTTCAGCAGCAAACCCTCAGTTCATTAACAGCTATGATCCTGATGATATGCGGTTAAAATATACATGGCTGCAAGGTGACCAGTACAGCCCGGACGGAGTACTGATCACCACTTTCCCCAATAAGCTACCCAGTATTTACAAAACAGACACAGATGACGGTTATCGGGTAGGAAAATACGAAATTAAGGTAGGAGCTAAAAGCCTTCTAAGCAACGACTTCCCTTATTTCCGTTATACTGAAGTATTGCTGATGAAAGCAGAATGTCTGCTCCGCTTAGGACAAAACGAAACCGAAGCAGCCCATATCGTATCACAGATCCGTGAGCGTGCATTCCGTGAATCGGCTCATCCGGAAAAAGCAACGGTTGATGCAGCTTGGTTAAAAGGCGATACACATATTAACTATGGTACGCTTGACGAAAAAGGTCAGATTGATGATGCGGGTAATACAGAAGTCGTAGAATTAGGCGGACTTTATGATGAATGGGGATGGGAATTTGCAGCCGAGGCCCGTCGACGTACGGATATGATTCGCTTCGGAACCTATCAGAAGAAAAGTTGGTTTAATCATACTCCGACTGCCAATGACTTGAATGGCAACTCTATCCTGTTCCCGATTCATTTAGATCATCTTAATACAAACCCTAATTTACAGCAAAATCCAGGCTATGCCGGTAAATAAGAAATAATGTGATAGAAAGCAACCTTCTTTCTTCTCAATAGTTGCTAATTATTTAAACAAATATTTATTTTCCAGCCCGGTTTAAGTTATTAGAACCGGGCTTTATATTCCCATCTCTTATAAAATCATTACTTAAAATATGCTCATGGAAATGAACAGATATTTATCTTTTACTCTCTTTACAGGATTATCCCTATTGACAACAATACCCATTGAGGCGTATACACTAAATCCTAATAAAACAGCAACATCCATCTTACAGACAAATGTTATCGAAGTACGAAGCATAACTTCTGTACAACCCATCGTGATCTATTGTCCTGTGGGAACTGTTCCTCAATTACCTTATCAAGTATGGGTGACTTATTCAGACGGACAAGGTGAATACCGTCAAACTAAATGGTCCAATTCCGCTTTATCCACAGAACAATCAGAGGCTGACGATAAAGTTTATCCCATTGGAAGCCAATACACAATAAACGGATTCATTATAGGAGACGATACTACAGAAAACGGATATCCTATCACTGCTAAAATAGAGGTGGTAGACACTAAAAATACAATTTCCCCCAAGCTAATAGCCCATACTATCCCCTTAAACAATGTAAAGATTAACGGCAACAATCGCCTGACCTCCAATCGTGATCTTGCCATTAAAGAGATTATCAGTTGGGATGTAAGCCAACAGCTATATAATTATCGCGACACTTATGGCCTGAGTACCGAAGGATATACCCGGTCTGACGGATGGGACTCACCTGAAACTAAATTAAAAGGACATGGTTCCGGACACTATATGTCCGCACTGGCCCTTGCCTATGCCGCTGCAACAAATCCTTCGCATAAAGAAATTTTACGCCGTAACATCACCCGAATGGTGAATGAACTGCGCGAATGTCAGGAGCGTACATTCGTATGGAGCGAAGAATTAGGAAGGTATCTCGAAGCCCGTGATTTTGCCCCTGAAGAAGAATTGAAAAAGATGAAAGGTACATGGGAAGCTTTTGATGAACATAAAACAAAATGGGCTACTTATGGCTATGGTTATCTAAATGCGATCCCCCCGCACCATCCCGCACTGATAGAGATGTATCGTGCATATAACAATTCGGACTGGGTATGGGCTCCCTATTACTCCATTCACAAACAGTTAGCGGGTCTGATAGATATTGCAACTTATATGGATGATAAAAGCATTGCCGACAAAGCATTGCTCATAGCCAAAGATATGGGTCTGTGGGTATGGAATAGAATGCACTACCGCACTTATGTAAAAAAAGACGGAACACAAGAAGAACACAGGACACATCCCGGCAATCGTTATGAAATGTGGAACATGTACATTGCAGGTGAAGTGGGAGGTATGGGAGAATCTTTAGCACGTCTTTCAGAAATGGTCAGCGCCCCTGAAGAGAAGGCGCGTCTGATAGAAGCATCCAATTGTTTTGATAGTCCGGCCTTTTACGAACCGCTTTCAAAGAATATTGATGATATACGTAACAGACACGCCAATCAGCATATCCCTATGATCATCGGTGCACTGAGAAGTTATTTAAGTAACAATGATACATTTTATTATCATGTATCCCATAATTTCTGGAATTTAATACAAGGACGTTATCGTTATTCTACCGGCGGTGTGGGTAATGGCGAAATGTTCAGACAGCCCTATACCCAAATAGTAAGTATGGCCATGAATGGCGTATCTGAAGGAGAGAGTCACTCAAATCCACATATCAATGAAACTTGTTGTGCATATAACTTGCTAAAATTAACAAAAGACCTCAACTGTTTTAATCCGGACGATGCCCGTTACATGGATTATTACGAACGGACACTTTACAACCAAATAATCGGCTCATTACACCCTGAACACTATCAGACTACTTATCAATATGCCGTAGGACTAAATGCATCGAAACCATGGGGCAACGAAACTCCGCAATCTACCTGCTGCGGAGGTACGGGATCTGAAAATCATGTAAAATATCAGGAAGCAACCTACTTTGTTTCAGACAATACATTGTGGGTAGCCCTTTATATGCCTACCACACTCCATTGGGAAGAGAAAAATATCACTTTACAACAGGAATGTTTGTGGCCAGCAAAAAGCTCCACAATTAAAGTTACTGCCGGAGAAGCCCGATTTGCCATGAAACTTCGAGTACCTTATTGGGCCACCGACGGCTTTGATGTAAAACTAAATGGAATCTCTATTGCCACTCATTATCAACCTTGTTCATACGCGGTAATACCTACCCGGCAATGGAAAGAAAATGATATAGTAGAAATTACAATGCCATTCACTAAACATATAGACTATGGTCCCGACAAGCTACCAACCGAAATAGCAAGTAAAGACGGACACCAACTTGAAACGGCTTGGGTAGGTACATTAATGTATGGACCGTTTGCCATGACAGCTACCGATATCACTAATTGGACGGAAGCAACACTCAATATAGACTCACGTCTTGCCAGTATTACCGTTGTTGAACCTAACGGTCCGCAAACCGGTACTACAGGAAATTTATATACACTGATGCAAGGTGGACGAACTTTCCAACCAGATTATTATCGCCATGACCATACAACTCATTACTTCCGCATCAATCATATTAAAGATCCTACTGTAGAACTGAAAATGGCTCTGTCGGCAAAATTACGAGAAACTACGGCATTTAGTAAAAGCCATTACACAAAAGCAAGTTTCGCCAAACTAACAACCGCTATACAAGAGGGAGAGAAACTAATGAAAATATCTCCTCTGACAGAAACTACCATTTCTACTTGTGTAGACAATATTGACAAGGCCATAGAATCATTAGTCGCCTCCCGATTAGATAAGAGCAATCTTGAAGCCAGTATCCATATAGCTAAAAAATGTAATCCGGACCTTTATACTACTGATAGTTTTAAAACATTGCAAGCTACTCTTGAAAGCGCCCATGAAGTAATGGATAACATTGATTTACAAATCGTTATTGATAAACAAACTTTATCACTACAAGATGCCACCGCTTCTTTGGTACTGGCAAATAATGTAGATAAAACAGAATTAAAGGAGTTACTTAATATAGCTATGGAACGCCAAACAAACCAAGAAAAATGGAATGCTCTCGCAGTCAAGGTTCCTGAATTTGCTCCTTGGGCTCATTTCGGGTTTACCCGTTTGAAACGTACATTGGAACATGCCCAAAATGTATATTTTAATAAGGATAAAAACTACTCCCAAGGAGAAGTCAATGCCATAGTAGCTAGTTTGAATACCGTCATCAATACAATGAGACCGGGTAACTTACCCGAAATGGAAGATTTAAGACCTTTATCTGCTCTATTAAGGCGCGTAGGCACCATAGACGATTCTACAGATCCGACATTAAAAGACGCTGTTGCATTCACTGAAATGGTCATAAAATACGTAGCAGACGGCAGTGGCACACATGATATGATAGAAACAGCTATCAGCCGCTTAAAATCTGCAGCAGGATTATGATAAGCTAGCTTTTAGAGAATGTCTGAAAAGGTCTATTGAAAGATTCATCTGGAATCCTCACTTTTTCTTCGAATTTTCTCTTTTCTTTCTCAGAAAAATAGTAATCTTGCATAAGATTTAGAAAATAAGAAGAAAATACTATGAAAAGACTAGTCCTATTGCTATTGAACTTACTGATGCCGATGATTCTGTTTGCAGCGTCCAATGACCTCTGTTTCCGTCATTTTTCTGTAGAAGACGGACTATCATCCAATTCGGTACGTGCTTTAATGCAAGATAAATACGGTTTTCTATGGATAGGAACGGATGAAGGACTGAACCGCTATGACGGCACTACTGTAAAACTCTATAGACTGAAAGATAGGGGAGCTAATGAAGCTATTTCATCTTTATACAGCACCCTCAACAAAATATGGATAGGTACAGACGAAGGCATATATATCTATGATTACGAAACAGAAGATATAATGCCTTTTGTACTGGCCACCTCCAAAAATATCCATATTGAAACAAATACGAACCATATTGTCGAAGATAAAGACAAAAACCTATGGTTCACTACGGTAGGACAAGGAATATTCAAATACAACACTATCACCAACCACTTGGAGCAATACGAATTTAAAAACGCAAATGGTTTAATGGCAAGTGTACTGGTGGATAGTGAAAACCAAATATGGGCCATTACCAATTGGGGAAACTCAGGTCTTTTCAAACTGAATAAAGCAGAAAATAAATTCGAGACTTTTCCGCTCTCCTATGAAAGCGGAAAGCATGACTCAAACGCATTGGTCATGTTGGAAGACTCGGAACATACACTGTGGTTAGGAACCTGGGAGTGTGGTTTGCAAAAAATCGATAAATACAGCGGAAAGGCCACTACTTATCTGCATCCCACAGACGGAAAAGGTGCCACCCATATTCATTCTATCATGGAATATGCCCCTCACCAGCTACTCATAGGCTCGGATGACGGGCTTCTGTTATTCAATACCATTACAGAGGAATATCAATTGTTTACAGAAGATGAAACAAACCCACATTCATTGTCCAACCGTTTTGTTTATCCTATTATAAAAGATCATGAAGGTGGAATATGGATCGGAACTTACTATGGAGGAGTAAATTATATTTCACCCAATACTGGACAATTCGAAAGTTTTGTCCACTCACGTTTCTCCAATTCTGTTAACGGAACAGTCATCGGACGGTTCTGCGAAGACTCTAACGGAGATGTGTGGATCGCTTCGGATGACGGAGGGTTAAACCGCTTTTCTCCCAAAAATAGAAAATTTTCCCATTATTTGCCCTTAGAGGGAAAAAACAGTCTGTCCTATCACAATGTACATGCACTTTGTATGGACGATGATAATTTATGGATCGGTACTTATACTGGAGGGGTAAACGTATTAAATCTGCAAACGGGAACTTTTAAAACATATTCTGCCTATCAGGATAATCCCGCCTCACTGGACGGAACCAGTTCTTATGCCATATTCAAAGACAGAAAAGAGAGAATATGGATCACCTCCATGTCCGGAGTAAATCTATATAACCGGGAAAAAGATAATTTCACCCGAATTAAAGACTTGGACGCACTGACCATTGACATTGACCAGGATACCAAAGGAAATCTCTGGTTCTCCACCCAAGGCAAGGGATTATTTAAATACCATCCAGAAAAACAGATATGGAAGAACTATATACATGACCATAAAAATCCGAACTCACTGGCAAACAACCAAGTGAACTGCGTACTGATTGACACAAACGGAGAGATGTGGGTGGGAACCATGAACGGGCTCTGCAAATACAATGCGGAAGAAGATGCATTCGAAACTTTACCTCTTGAAATTCCCAGTCACAATATATGCAGCATCATCGAAGACCAACGCACATTGTGGCTCACCACCACCAAAGGGCTAGTGCGCTACACCCCTGGAGAAGGTTGCCGAGTATTTACTAAAAGCGACGGACTGCAAAGTGAACAATTCCTACCTAATGCTGCCTTAAAAGCATCGGATGGAAAAATCTATATCGGCTCAGTAAACGGATTCAATGCTTTCTACCCTCATCAGATTAAGACAAATGTGATGCTTCCTCCAGTAATCATTACAGAACTGGAAATAGATAATAAGGAAATCCAAACTGGAAACAAACTGCTTCCAAAATCTCTCAACCAGTTGGAAGAACTGGAGCTATCCTATAAAGAAAATGCATTCAGCTTGCTTTATGCCTCTTTAAGCTATTGCATTCCCAATAAAAACAAATACGCCTATAAACTGGAAGGATTTGACAAAGACTGGAACTATGTAGGCTCCCAAAATAAGGCCACTTACACCAATTTGCCCGCAGGAACCTATCTTTTCAAAGTAAAAGCGACCAATAATGACGGAATATGGAATGAAAAAGGAACCAGTCTGAAAATCACCATCCACCCTCCTTTCTATTGGTCCACCGCTTCCAAACTGCTCTATTTTGTATTGGTTTGCATAGCTTTCGGATTCGTCATCCACTTCATCATCAAACGGACAGAGAAGAAACATACGGCTGAAATAAACAAACTGAACGCCAACAAGGAAAAAGAAGTACACGAAGCCAAAATCAAGTTCTTCACCATGATAGCCCACGAAATACGCACACCGGTATCCCTTATCATAGGACCTTTGGAGAAAATAATGAAATCTCCCGTGTCCCTGCCGTCTACAGTACGCGACGATCTGAATATTATTGACCGTAACAGCCAGCGTCTGCTGTTCCTGGTAAACCAATTGCTGGATTTCCGGAAAGTGGAACAGGAAGGAATGAAAATGAAGTTTGCTTCCCAAAATATCCACCAACTGCTCAAAGCGGTTTGTGAACGTTTCGAACCTTTCATCGCCCAACATGGAGCACGGCTTACTGTAAAATATCCTGAAGCAGATTTCACGGCTATAGTAGACAGTGAGGCGGTAACCAAACTAGTCAGCAATCTGTTGACCAATGCCAGTAAATACACAAAAGATGAAGTTACTCTTACCTGTATCGTACAGCCGGAACAACATACTTTTATAATCCGAGTGACAGATAACGGCATAGGGATCAGCAAAGAAGAACAAAAGAAGATATTCCATCCGTTCTATCAGGCTATGGATAACAAGCCGGGAACAGGTATCGGCCTCAGCATTGTCAAAAGTATCGTAGAATCACACAATGGCTGTATTGAAGTGGAATCCGAGGTTAACAAAGGATCATCTTTTATCGTAACGTTGCCTATAGAACAAGCACAAGTCCTGCCACAGGATACGGGCACATCACTATTGAACAACCCAGCCATTCCCGAAGGAATCTTGCAAGAGGACCTCTCCGGTTCTCCTATCAAACATAAACCAACCATGCTGATTGTGGATGATAATGAGGAAATGTTGAATTTCCTTTCGAGTAGTCTGGCTGATAAATACAGCATACTTACCGCAGAAGACGGTATAGAAGCACTGAATAAACTGAAAGAAAACGAAGTGACACTCATTGTAAGCGACTGGATGATGCCACGCATGGACGGAGTGGAATTCTGCAAAGCAATAAGGACTAACCAGGCTACCAGTCATATACCCTTCATCCTGCTAACGGCCAAGACAGATACCAACTCCAAGATAGAAGGTATGGATTGTGGTGCAGATGCCTACATAGAGAAACCTTTCTCCATGCAATACTTGGAAGCATGTATCAAGAATCTGGTAGACTTGCGTAATCTGCTGCGTCAGAAATTCTCGAAGATGCCGTTGGTTCCGCTGAACAGCATTGCCAATAATTCTATGGACGACAAGTTCCTTACCCGTATGAATGAAATCATAGAAGAGAATTTCTCCAATCCGGAATTATCCGTAGATTTCCTGACCGAAAAATTGTGTATCAGCCGTTCGGGCCTGTTTGCCAAAATAAAGACATTGGCCAATATCACCCCTAATGAACTGATTCAAGTGGTACGTTTGAAAAAAGCAGCGATCTTGCTGGCAGAAAACAAATATCGCATCAATGAAATCTGTTATATGGTAGGATTCAATAATCCGTCTTATTTCTCCAAATGTTTCCAAAAACAGTTCGGCATGAAACCGGGGGAATTTGTAAACGGGAAAAGAGAAGAATAAAAACCAATCAAAAATCATTTCCTAAAAATAAAAAATCCGGTTTCCCCTTTTCAGAGAAACCGGATCCATGATGAACGAGTGGTTTTATTTCAATCAATAATTATTCTTCTTCACTTCGAAATAAGCTTGCGGATGCAGACATGCAGGACATACTTCAGGAGCTTCCGTACCTACATAAATGTAACCGCAGTTACGGCACTGCCATACAGTTTCTTCCGCTTTCTTGAATACTGTGCCTTCTTCCACATTCTTCAATAAAGCCAGATATCTTTCCTCATGCCCCTTTTCAGCTTCAGCGATTCTGCGATACATAGTGGCGATAGCAGGAAAACCTTCCTGATCGGCCACATCAGCAAAGTGAGGGTAATCAGTAGTCCATTCTTCATTTTCACCGGCAGCGGCAGCTTTCAAATTTTCCATAGTGGTACCAATGATACCTGCAGGATAGCTGGCAGTAATTTCTACCATACCGCCTTCCAACCATTTAAACATACGTTTTGCATGTTCTTTTTCCTGATCGGCTGTTTCTGTAAAAATAGCTGCTATTTGTTCATAACCTTCCTTCTTTGCTGTACTTGCAAAGTAAGTATAACGCATTCTAGCCTGTGATTCACCTGCAAATGAAGTCAGCAAGTTTTTTTCTGTCTGTGTACCTTTTACGCTTTTAGCCATAATTGTTAGTTTTATTAGTTAGTATTATTTGATCATCTGTTGATGACACAAAGATATATATTTTATTTCAAAGTTGTATTCATTGCAATTACGTTTTTATATTTAATTAAACGTTCACTTTATATAAAATAAACAAGAACACCTATATTTGTGTTCACAACAACATTAACATTTTCCATTATGAAAAACATCATCAAATTATTCACTTTTCCCCTCCTTACTATAATAGGATTTAATTCATGTGCGTCCATACCGTTAAAAATCGGAGAGTCTGAAAACAACTCCACTTACACTGTCAGCTATCTGTTTGAACATGACGGTTGCAAGGTATATCGTTTTTACGATAAAGGAAATTACGTTTACTTCACTACGAGAGGAGATGTAACCAGTATCACAAATGATTCTACCGCCCAACGCACCATTACCATCAACAAAACACCCTATGAATAACAAAAATACGAATTTAAATAGAATAATACCTTAATTTATACATTAATTTTATCTACTTTTGCAACTCGTTTAAAATCATAGCATAAAGTAGTTGACAAATGAAAGCATTTGAATTCAAACCGAAGCTCTTCACTACCCTACAGAATTATTCAAAAGAGAGCTTCATGGCCGACCTCATGGCCGGAATTATCGTAGGTATTGTTGCACTTCCACTGGCTATCGCATTTGGTATCGCTTCGGGAGTTTCCCCAGAAAAAGGCATCATCACTGCTATTGTAGCAGGATTTATCATCTCTTTATTAGGAGGAAGCAAAGTACAGATAGGCGGACCTACCGGAGCATTTATCGTAATTATCTATGGAATCATCCAAGAATACGGCATCAGTGGATTAACAGTAGCAACTCTTATGGCAGGAGTACTCCTTATTTTATTAGGTGTATTCAAGCTGGGAGCTGTTATCAAATTCATTCCTTATCCCATTATTGTAGGATTTACCAGTGGTATTGCCGTTACCATCTTTACGACACAGATTGCCGATATCTTCGGACTGAACTTCGGAGGAGAAAAAGTACCGGGAGACTTCATAGGTAAATGGATGATGTATTTCCATCATTTTGATACTGTTAATTGGTGGAACGCCATTGTCAGCATAGTCAGCGTCCTGATTATCGCACTGACTCCCCGGTTCTCAAAAAAGATTCCAGGTTCACTGATTGCCATCATTGTAGTAACCATTGCCGTGTACCTGATGAAAACATATGGCGGAATCACTTGTATCGACACCATTGGCGACCGTTTTACCATTCAGTCACAGCTGCCGGATGCAGTAGTACCCGAATTAAATTGGGAAGCTATCAAGAATTTATTTCCGGTTGCCATCACCATTGCTGTACTGGGAGCCATAGAATCTCTGTTGTCTGCTGCCGTAGCCGATGGTGTCATTGGTGACCGCCACGATTCAAACACGGAACTGATAGCCCAGGGCGCAGCCAATATTATCGCTCCGCTGTTTGGCGGTATTCCTGCTACAGGAGCCATCGCACGTACCATGACCAATATCAACAACGGTGGAAAATCACCTGTTGCAGGTATCATTCATGCAGTCATTCTGTTGCTGATTCTCTTGTTCCTGATGCCTCTAGCACAATATATCCCGATGGCCTGTCTGGCAGGTGTATTGGTGATTGTTTCCTATAACATGAGCGGCTGGCGTACTTTCAAAGCGTTGCTGAAGAATCCGAAATCAGACGTCACCGTACTGTTGATCACTTTCTTCTTGACTGTTATCTTCGATTTGACCGTAGCTATTGAAGTAGGTTTGCTCATTGCCTGTGTATTGTTCATGAAACGTGTCATGGAAACAACAGAAATATCGGTTATCAAAAATGAAATCGACCCCAATAATGAATCCGATCTGGAAGTGCACGAAGAACATCTCATGGTTCCCAAAGGTGTGGAAGTATATGAAATCAACGGTCCCTACTTCTTTGGTATCGCTACCAAGTTTGAGGAAATCATGTCCGAACTGGGCGACCGTCCCAAAGTACGGATCGTACGTATGCGTAAAGTACCATTCATTGATTCTACCGGTATTCACAACCTGACTAATCTATGCGAAATGTCTAAGAAAGAAAATATTCAGATTGTGCTTTCGGGAGTGAATGAAAAAGTGCATCAAATTCTTGAAAAATCAGGATTTAATGAACTGCTGGGAAAAGAAAATATCTGTCCTAATATCAATGTGGCTTTGGAGAAAGCAAAGGCTATTATAGAAAAATAAAATAAGAAAGGAGAGCATTATGGACTAAAATAAATGCTCTCCTTTTTGATTCTATTCTGCTAATGAAGGACAGGAATAGAAAGCCAATATCCTTTTTTCAGTAAATAAGTGTAAAATGCCCCCATACTCCTCACTGGTGTTTTAAAATCTTGAAATCAGATTTATCATTAAAAGACCTTATCCGCATCCCTAAGCCCTTCCTGCCATATAGTCAAGTGCTTTCTTCGTGTTTGTTGTATTTCCATAGCTTATGGAAATAGATAAATGAATATTCAATGCCTCCAACAGCATATTTCCTAAAAGGCTGTTACCTCCCCCATTATACCGCATATCAACAACCAGCAAAGAAACTTCCCTTTGATTCATATCCTGAGTCATGTGTTCCCAAAAATGGAGTATAAATAAAAAATCCCGTTAAAATAACGGACAGAAAATGGATATAGCGACAACGGTTCTATATTCACAAAAGTATGGGCATCCTGCAAAAGAACTAACAATTCATTAATTCTCAGATGGAAATCGGCTAAAGTGATGTTATTTATTCATATCACAAAGCTCATCGCAAGCGGACAGGACAAACTGACAGCATTAGGCTTTCAATGACTTGTCAAGAATAAAAGCTGGATGTACCTTGGTCAGAAAGATGAAAAAGTTCATCAGTTCGTTCTGATAAAGATTAAAGCTTCCATCATTATAATCAGGGATAGAAGTATATTCCATTATTATTCAAATCCATTCAATTGCAAGTATGTGAAACAACGTATCTCCAGTCTTTGAAAAATATCCAGGAATAAATTATATGTTTTAATAGTGACCTGAAAAAGTAAGATATGTTCATGAGCAAAGTAAGTTCACTTCATCGGCAAAGTAAGTCAACTTACTTGCCCTTTGAAGTCAACTTACTTTTTTCTCAATACGAGACCGATACCGGAATACCGGAATCCTTTATCAATTTTCCTATTCTGTCCAATTCCTCATGAGTAGCCTTTTCCAAATCATGATCGGGCGTTTCACGGTCGATGGTGTAAATCATCACCTGACGGGGAGCAATCTCTTTTACCGTTTCCAGCCAGGGCAGCACATACCGATCTGAAGTATTATCCACATCCTGCCCTTGATATTTGCCTTTCATGAACATGGTCTGAATAATTAGATTACCTTTGAAAGCTTTCATCCCTTTTATAATTTTCCGTACATCATAGTGCCCGGTCGGGCGGTCTGTCAATCGAATATAATCCGTATCAATAGTATCCAGCTTCAATATATTATTATCTATCTTATTCAATGCATCAAATACCTCCGGTTTGTGAATAAAAGTAGAATTACTCAATACACTCACTTTTGCCTGAGGAAAATATATATCACGCAATGCCAAAGTATCCTCTATAATTCCTGCAAAGTGAGGATGAGCCGTCGGTTCGCCATTACCGGCAAAAGTCAGCACATCCGGTTTAGGACCATTCTGCCGCATATCAATCAAACGGGCTTCCAAAGCCTCACGAACCTGCTCGCGAGTAGGCAGTTTCTTTTGGGGACGATGATCTTCATTAAAACCACATTCGCAATAAATGCAATCGAAGGTACAAAATTTACCATCTTCAGGAAGAAGATTGATTCCTAAAGACACTCCCAAACGACGACTATGTACCGGACCGAAGATGGGAGAAGGATAAATGACTGTTGACATAGTTCTTTTTTCAGTTGATAACAGTACAAAAATACAGAATGTTTTTCAAAATTTCAGTCTCAACTGCAAATAAAGGTCACTCTTTGTACTGCCGTCAATTTCCTCCAAAGCGGAACTTATCTTATCCCGATTGAAATAATGGGTAGTTCCGTACTTGGCCTGCAAGATAATGTGTTTATTCAATTCATAACGGGCGTTCACTGCCACACGCATACCTTTATAATAGAATGAAGGCATGGAAAAAGCATAGAGCACACTCTTTTCATAGATAGTAAGACGGGAATTATAGTCATCCGTATTAAACCATGCGGCACTCAAATCAAGCTGAAGAGGAAGCAAATGAAATGTATAAGCAGCACTTTGAGAAACTAGAAAACCATTGGAAGCAGATTGCCCACGAAAGTTGATGCGTACATAATCCGCTATGGTTTTCAATGTCAGTTTATCTTTCACGCTATAATTCAATTGGTATCGGCATTTCTGCTGAATAGATGGAATAGTTTGCTTGGTTTTATCCTCAGCAGTGAAGTCCTTTTCCTTCTTTTTATAACGATATCTTATAAACATTTCCAGTTCATAAGTAGGTGAATAACTTAATTGGAGTAATCCATCCAATCCTTTGGTTCCTGCTTTGCTTACTAAATATTTCTTCCAAGGGAAATAGAAAAAATCACCATAACAAGTCATTTTGATATACTTTAAAATACTGGTTTCCAATCCTATATAAAATCCACTCTCATTTTGTACCGTACTTCCCTCTCCTATAGAACGAGCATAAACCGATTGATATTTGGCATCATAATACCTGTTCATAACTATTAACTGTGTTCCTCCTTTCGGTGAATAACGTAACATATTCATGGTTGCCCAAGTACCACATTTGTCTATAGCCGTTTCACCCAATAAAGAGAAGCGTTTCCAAAAGAATTTATAATCTCCTCCCACATTATAAAAGTCCTTTCCACGGGGATAATAAATATTATAGTACTTCTTCTCAGGATTCAACGGCTTGTTGAAAACATTATAAACAGCTGTTAATCCTAACTCACAGTACTTTCCATTATAATTTAAATTACTGCCAACCAACTGATTAGTTAATGTATTTTTCTTCTCAAACTCACGATACAACCGGTGATATCCATCTTTTTTCAACGATCTTATAAACTGGTTATCAACAATACCATCCATCTTCCGATAAGAATAGAAACCATCCAATGTCCATCTTTTCGCCAACTTATAGCTGACTGCCATTCCTTGAAAATAGTTATATTCATCGGTAGAAGAATGCTTGCGTATGCCCCGGCTCTTATTTCCCAAAGTAGAGAGTGTAGCTGTTTTTCCCATCCCGAAATCAGTGTTGATAACTAGTCCATAACCATAGCTGACACGGTAATTACCAAGAGCTAAAGTCTTGATATGACCTATATTACGAATTAACAAGTATAGTGAATAAAAATCATAACCTTTTTTATTTTGTCCGGTAAAGAAAGGTTCTCCTGCATCCTTTTCAGCAGTAATTCCTGCATAAATCTGATCCCGATAATGAAAACTATATCGCAGATTATGATAATATCCATATCCCAAATACTGTTTGTTCGGATTCTTTTTTAAAGTTTCTGCCGGGTACTGTTGATACCCGGCCTTCGTATAAAAAGGAATATCGACACGTGTTGATAACTCTTGTTTACCGTATTTCAATATTCGCTTTATATTTGGTTTATATTGCTCTTTTTCAGGAGTTTCAAAGTAAATAAAGGGTAGTAAATAGTGAATAGTCTGCCTGTCAATATCTTCAATCATCCATAACTCATTGCGGGTAAGCATAGGACCATATTTGTACAGATAATACAATATATTCTCTACCAGTTGGTCAGAGAGAAATGGAAAACGTTCCAGTTGCTCTTTAGTTGCTGTATTGATATTGATGGGATTTTCACGTAATTCGGAAAGCTCCTCAAAGTGAGTATCCCATTGAAACGAACTGTTTTCATCTTCATCCATCAATTGCTCTGCCAGTTCTTCCCATACTTCCTGCGCACACAGGTTATGCACCGATAAAAGTATTGTAATACAGATAATTAACATTACTCTTAACAACCTGTTCATTTTGTAATTCATTGGCGTGTTTTAAGTTAAATAGTTTTATCCACTATACAGAGTAATCATATTTCTTGCTACTTTTGCACCAAGATGAAAAGGAAACTCTTTATAGCATTGTTTTTTTCCTTTATAGCCGCTGCTGCTTATTCCCAGCAACAAACGACTACTATAAACGGATACATGGTACCTGTATGTGTATACAAAGGAGATACTATTCCAGCTGTACAGTTACCTAATGTATACATTTTCAGACCATTAAAATTCAAAAACGAAAAAGAAAGACGGGAATACTACCGCCTGGTAAGGAATGTGAAGAAAACCCTGCCATTAGCCCGTGAAATTAACCGTGCTGTGATAGAAACTTACGAATATATAGAAACACTGCCTGACAAAAAAGCCAGGGAAAAGCACCTGAAACTCGTAGAGAAGGGACTAAAAGAGCAATATACACCGATTATGAAGAAATTAACCTTTTCACAGGGTAAACTGTTGATAAAGTTAGTAAACCGTCAGACGGATTCTTCCTCTTATGAATTGGTAAAAGCTTTTATGGGACCCTTTAAAGCCGGATTCTATCAAACTTTTGCAGCACTTTTTGGTGCCAGCCTGAAGAAAGAATATCATCCGGAGGGAGAGGATCGACTGACCGAACGGGTGGTATTGTTAGTTGAAAACGGACAAATCTAACTGATTCCTACTGTTTGAATTTTACTCTTATTATCTGAATTTCATTAATTTATTGGCAAACTCCCATAAAATAATTCCTGTGGTAACCGATACATTCAACGAATGCTTTGTGCCGTATTGGGGAATCTCAACACAACCGTCGCAAGCATTGACCACTTCCTGCTGTACCCCTTTCACTTCATTTCCCATTACGATGGCATATTTTTTATCGGCATCCAGTTCCAGTTTGTCCAGCAAAGTACTACCTTCCACCTGTTCGATAGCCAATACGGTAAACCCTTGATCATGAAGTTCCTGAACGGCGTCAAGCGTATTCTTTTTATATCTCCACTCCACCGAATTCTCAGCTCCTAAAGCTGTTTTATGCATTTCGGGATGGGGAGGAGTGGCTGTAATACCACATAAATAAATGCAATCTACCAAAAATGCATCCGATGTGCGAAACACTGACCCTATGTTGTGTAAACTGCGTACTTCATCCAGCACCACTGCTAAAGGCAACTTATCGGCTTTCTTGAATTCGTCTACAGTAAGCCGGTTCAGTTCTGTTATTTTGAGTTTCCTCATACTCTATTTTCTACTTTATTATTAACGGTTACAAACTTACATAAAAATCTATGATCTTTACGCCTATATAATGAAAAAGAAGTCTCTCCTACTCTCTTTTTATTTTTACTTCAGTCCTAAACTCAATTGTAAAACAGATGGATTTCTTTATACAAGAAAAGATAATAACTAATTCACATCCCCCTGTTGATAATGGTTGAAAACATGTAAAAAGGATGAGGATATCATTTCAAAAGTATTTCTTGCATATTTCAAATAATGGTATAACATACACTTAAAATCAACAATCCAAAAATTAATCACATAACTTAAACAATCAATATCAACACAATTTAATCACTATTTCAGGCGTTCATAACCATAAAGTTTTTAACTCATATTCTTATCAACAATATGTTAATAGAATAAGTAAAACCTGTATTATCAGTATTTAAGCCGGTTGATTATTTATTCATATCTTGGTATTATATATAAATAACTTATCAGACAAGAGAAAGAACTCTTTTTTACTAACAATATAAACAGCCTATTATTAATACCATATTTCTTTTTTTTGAAAGAAGGAGAAAAAATATAGATATAATAGATACAAAGAAATTGTTGGTAACTGTTCATTGTGTTTCTTGAAATGTAACCTGTAGTAATTTCCTGCGTCTAAGTAACAGAAATAAAAGGTAGAAGATCGCGGTCTTTTTATTAACTAATGCACTAAGATAAAGAATATGATAAAAAGAATATTGGTTGCCACATCACTTTTGTGTATGTGCTGCATACTTTTTGCTCAAAATGTACAGGTTAAAGGAAAAGTAGTTTCAGAAAATGAAGCGGTGGAATTTGCGAATGTCGTATTGCAGACAAAGGATTCTATATTTATAGCCGGAGGAGTAACCGACAGTAAAGGAAGGTTCATGATGGAGAATATCCAAACAGGAAGTTATCTGCTTTGTATTTCCGGTATGGGATATACCTCCCGGATTATATCATTGGATCATTTAGCTGTTTCTAAGGATTTAGGCGTTATCATGATATCTCCGGAATCGATCCTGTTAAAGGAAGTGGTGGTAACGGGAGCCAGTGTGATAAATGCCGCCGACAGGAAAATTATCCTTCCTACAGCACATCAGTTAAAATCGGCCGGCAATGGTCTGTCTTTATTGCAGCAGATGAAGCTGAGCAGAATACAAGTGGATCAAATGCGTAACAAGGTAACATCCTCCGGTGAAGGGGATGTACAGTTACGGATGAATGGAGTAAATGCCGAGATACAGGATATATTGGTTCTTCGTCCTGAAGATGTGATTCGTATAGAATATCATGATGCTCCCGGTTTGCGATATGGGGATCATACGGCTGCTGTGATTGATTACATTGTAAGACGGCATGAAACCGGTGGATATGTGGCTTTGGATGCGCAGGATTCTCCGCACGTACTTTTTGGAAACAATAATTTTATAGTGAAGATAAACCATAAAAAATCAGAATTCGGTTTGAATTATAATAATGTTTATCGTTCGGTAGATAATTATTGGCGTAATAATTGGGAAACTTTCCGCTATGAGGATGGTTCTTCCTTTACACGGGTGGAAGATGGTATTCCGAGTAGAATTTCCACTTATGGGCATAATATAGGATTGAATTATAGTTTTCAGGATCAGGGGAAATGGTTCTTTAATTCCACTGTACGGTGGGCTTTTAATAAGAACAAGCAGAATAACCAAAGCAGTCTGTATATTTTGGAGAAGCCTGAAGAAATTTTGATGATGAAAGAACATAGTACGGGCCGGACTTCCCGTCCATCGGTGGACTTGTATTTTCAATGTAAACTGAACAATGACCAGTCATTGATTATCAATGCTGTGACTACATATATTGACACTCAAAGTGACAGGAGTTATACGGAGGGGAAGAGTAATGAACCGCTGACTGATATTTATTCTACCGTATCGGGAAATAAATACTCATTTATAGGAGAGGGTATTTATGAAAGGAAAGTAACCAAGAAGAGCAGATTGAGTGCAGGAGTGAAATATCAGCAAAGTCTGGCGGATAATACCTATGGTGGAAACGAGTCATCTGAAACAAAGATGCATGAAACCCATGCGACAGCTTATGTGGAATACAGTGGGAAAATGGATCGTTTCAATTATTCTTTTGGACTGCAAGGCAGTTATGCCCGATTCAAACAGAAAGAGGAAGGATATAACAGGTATTCGTTATTGCCCCGTTTGAGGTTGGGGTACCAATTTTCAGATAATGTCTTTATCCGTTACCGGGGACAGATTTCACGTAAATCTCCCGGTTTGTCCGATATGGGAAATGTGAGACAATTGATTGACTCTTTACAGGTGAGAAGCGGAAATCCGGAATTAAAGATATTCACAGTATATAAAAATGAGTTGGAGGCAGATTTCCGGAAAGGTTTGTTTAGTGGTAATGTTCATTTGTCGTATCAGTATCAGCACAGGCCTATCATGGAAGAAACCATACGAGATAAGAATAACAGTTTTGTCCGTACCAATGCCAATCAGTTAAGTTGGCAGAAATTGAATCCTGAGTTGGAATTGAAACTCGGTCCTCTGAAAGATATTTTGACTTTTTCTTTTTCTACCGGTATAAATTATTATGATAGTCGTGGTTTGGATTATCATCATACATATACCAATTGGTATTACAGGGCCGAAGTGATGGCATCTTATAAAAGATGGTCCGGATTCTTTCAAATGGAAAATCATCGGAATAATTTCTATGGGGAAACATTGTCATACGGAGAGAGTTTTCATACCTTGGGATTGTCCTATCGATACAAGCGTTTGAATATCGGGATGATGACTTTGAATCCATTTGTTGATAATTACAGAATGGGAGGAGAAATGTTCAGTAAAGTGGCTCCTTCTAAGAATTGGTGGTATGTGAAAGAGAGCTGCCGCCTGTTTGTGGCAAAAGTATCATGGAATATCAGTTTTGGACGTAAGTATGAAACCATGCAGAAACGTGTGAATAACGAAGATAGCAATGCAGGTACATTGAAGTCGGGGAAATAAAAATCACTATTTTGGGTGGTCATAACCATAAAGTTTTTAACTTTGCATATTATCAATACCCATATTTCTTTTTTTGAAAGAAGGAGAAAAAATATAGATATAATGAATAAAGAGGAATGGTTGAAAAAAGGGTATGTTACCGAACTGGTAGACAAAACTCTGGATTTGAAAACTGAAATTGATAAGTTGCGTAAGGAAAAGAATGCGCTTATCCTAGGTCACTATTACCAGTCGGGCGAAATACAAGATATTGCCGACTTTGTAGGTGACAGCTTGGCACTGGCACAATGGGCGGCTAAAACGGATGCGGATATCATTGTGATGTGTGGTGTCCACTTTATGGGTGAAACGGCTAAGATTCTTTGTCCTGATAAAAAAGTGCTGGTACCGGATTTGAATGCAGGCTGTTCATTGGCCGACAGTTGTCCTGCTGATGAGTTTGCTAAATTTGTTCAAGAGCATCCGGATTATACAGTGATTTCGTATGTTAACACTACAGCGGCTGTTAAAGCGGTGACCGATGTGGTGGTCACTTCTACCAATGCCAAGCAGATCGTAGAAAGTTTTCCGGCAGATGAAAAGATTATTTTCGGTCCGGATAGAAATTTGGGTAATTATATCAATTCGATTACAGGACGCAATATGTTGCTTTGGGATGGTGCCTGCCATGTGCACGAACAGTTCTCTGTGGAGAAAATACTGGAGTTGAAAAAACAGTATCCTGACGCTGCTGTTCTGGTTCATCCCGAATGTAAAGGAGCCGTTTCCAAACTGGCCGACAAGGTTGCTTCTACGGCAGGATTGTTGAAATATGCCATTGCCAGTGACAAAAAAGACTTTATTGTGGCTACGGAAAGCGGTATTTTGCACGAGATGCGTAAGAAATGTCCTGAGAAGAACTTTATTCCCGCTCCTCCCGAAGACAGTACCTGCGCTTGCAATGAATGTAATTTCATGCGTCTGAATACGCTGGAGAAGCTGTACAATACGTTAAAGTATGAATGGCCGGAAGTGACAGTGGATGAAGCGGTAGCTGAGGAGGCAGTGAAACCTATCAAGAAGATGCTGGAAATTTCGGAGAAGCTGGGATTATGACTTTTGTAAAAGATAACAAGATGTGGTTAATAAAAGACGTTTCTGTTATTCTTAAAAGTAAAGGGGAATTCTTCTGGAAAGGATTTATCATCGGAATAGGAGTGACATTTCTGTTTCATTAAAGATTTGTTTTGACGGAATAATGGTTCTCATGGAAATCATTATTCCGTCAAAATTGTTTTCAAAGGAAAACAGAATACTTGTTTTTATGAGGCTCAATAGAGGTAAACAAATGATATAACTAATTTATATAGTTACGCCTTCAGAAACCGGCAAAGTTTCTCTACGGCCAGCGCACGGTGACTGATTTTGTTTTTCGTCTCATTGCCTAGTTCGGCAAAAGTTTTAGTATATCCTTCGGGCACAAAGATAGGGTCGTATCCGAAACCTGACGAACCTCGTTTTTCTTTGATAATCTCACCTTTTACAATTCCTTCGAACAAATGCTTCTTTCCATCCAGAATCAGGCAGATAGCTGTGCGGAATTGTGCTTTTCTATTTTGCACTCCCTGCATATTCTGCAATAATTTTTGCATATTGGCTTCCGCATTGTGTCCTTCGCCTCCGGCATAACGGGCGGAATAAACACCCGGAGCACCATTCAAAGCTTCCACTTCCAGGCCTGTATCGTCGGCAAAACAGTCTAAACCGTAGTTTTTATAAATATACTCCGCTTTCAGCATCGCATTGCCTTCCAACGTATCAGCAGTTTCGGGGATATCAACATGGCAATGGATATCTTTCAAACTCAATAATTCAACTTTTTCTCCTAGAATGGAGGATATTTCATCCAGTTTATGAGCATTGTTTGTAGCAAATACTAATTTCTTTTTCATTTTATATCATATTAATTGAATGCAAAGATACTGAGAATGAACCAAAGTAAGATAATTCCTGACAGAATAATATAGGTGAAAAGGTAAATAGTAATTTGTTTGCTATGTGTATTTTCAATTTTTGATTATTTTTGTTGGTATCATTTGATACTTGATAGTATGGTATATATAGAAACTCCTCATTTGTTGTTACGGGACTGGGAGGAAGAAGATATTCTTCCGTTTGTCCGTATGAACAGTGATAAAGAAGTAATGGAATTCTTTCTCACTACTTTGACAGAGGAAGAGACGATGGCTTTTTATTGTCGTATCCGGAAAGAATTTGAAGAATATGGTTATGGTTTGTATGCTGTAGAATGTAAAGAAACTCAGAATTTTCTAGGCTATGTGGGTTTTCATAATATTGCTTTCGAGTCGGATTTTACTCCCGGAGTGGAAATAGGCTGGCGGTTGTGCCGGGATGCATGGGGAAAGGGATATGCCACAGAAGCCGCTTCTGCCTGTCTGGATTATGCGAGTGATAATTTACCTTTTAAAACGGTATATTCGTTCACTGCCATACCCAATAAACGCTCTGAACGGGTCATGCAGAAAATAGGAATGCATTTTGAAAAAGAGTTCGATCATCCTTTGGTGGAACAAGAGCATTGGTTATGCAGACATGTATTGTATAAAATAGAAATTTGAGAAAATAGATTAACCGATATGTAGTAATCTTATCATTGCTTCATCGTTCTGTTTTTCAATGCAGAAACAGTGAAGCAATGGAAGAGATTATTTTTTAGTTACTTTATTTTTAGTTTGTCGAATCCTTCGCCATACACTCCTACCACATTACTTTGTGATATAAATGCATTGGGATCAGTATCTTTCACCAATCGGAATATATCCAGTGACTGGCTTTTCTTTGCCAGTACCACTACGACCTTGATTCCTTGTTTGCTATACCATCCTGTACCATCCAATAAGGTAACTCCACGATCTATTTGTTTGGTGATTCCTTCGGCTATTTCATCATGTTTACGCGAGAAAATAAGGAACTGTACGGATTGGCGTGAACTGTTTATAACATAATCAATCACAATGCTCATAATAAACAATACGCAGAAACCAAACAACACCCGTTTCCAGTCATGGAATATGAAATAACAGGAGGATATGATGACAATATCACAATACATCATCATGCGGCCAAGGGTTACATCTTTATATTTATTGATAATCCAGGCAATGATATCCGTTCCGCCGGTACTTCCATTATTGCAGAAAACAATGCCGATACCAAATCCCAGCAAGCCGGCACCTACTACACAAGCCATGAATTCTTGTCCCGGTCCTAACAATTGCGGCAGTGTACCATCCGGGTTTTTCAATAATGCTTGAAAGAGCCATAATAGGAATGTCAGCATAAAGATGGCATAAATGGTTTTAAGGCTGAATTTAGGTCCTAGTATCTTTAATGCGAAACCTAAGAAAACAGCGTTGATAATAAAATAAGAAACCTGGATTTCAATGCCTGTAACATAATATATAATGGCTGAAATACCGGTTACTCCGCCTGTAGTTATTTGATAAGGCAGTAAGAAAGCCGCCCATCCCAGTGCATAGCAAATCAGTCCGAAGGTAATGGATAAATAGTCTTTTACCTCTCTGCCTAGTTTGATTTTTAATATTTGGTCCATGGTAATGAGGATTGTTTTTAATGTAAGTAGAAAGGTGTGTCAAAAGTTACTGCTTTTGACACACCTCAAGGATAGTATCGATTATAATACGATGTTTACAATTTTTTTGGGAACGATGATTACCTTTTTCGGGGTTTTTCCTTCAATCCATTTCTGGGCTTGTTCATCTGCCATAACTGTTGTCTGAATGGTATTGTTATCAGCATCAGCGGCGAAATCCATGGTGAAACGTGCTTTGCCATTGAAAGAGATAGTGTATTTTACAGTGTCTTCTTTCAGGTAATCTTCATTGAATGCAGGCCATTGTGCATCGCATACGCTGGTGGTATTTCCCAGAGCTTCCCAAAGTTCTTCTGCATAATGTGGAGCGAACGGAGCTAACAGGATGATGAGATTGCTCAATACCTCTTTATTGCGACATTTCAATGAAGTAAGTTCGTTTACACAAATCATGAATGCACTGATAGAAGTGTTGTAAGAGAAAGTTTCAATATCTCCGGTTACCTTTTTAATCAGCTTATGAATTGCTTTCAACTCTTCTTTAGTCGGTTCACCCTCTACAGGCAAGAATTCGTCTGTGCGGCTATAGAACAGATTCCACAGTTTCTTCAAGAAACGGTGAACACCGTCAATACCATTGGTATCCCAAGGTTTGGACTGTTCTACCGGACCGAGGAACATTTCGTACATACGCAGCGTGTCGGCACCGTATTTCTCGACAATCATATCCGGATTGACTACGTTGTACATGGATTTACTCATCTTCTCTACCGCCCATCCGCAGATATATTTTCCATCTTCCAGGATAAACTCAGCATCGTTATACTCAGGACGCCATGCTTTGAAAGCTTCTACATCTAGAATATCGTTGGATACAATATTCACATCCACATGCAGCGGAGTGGTTTCGTACTGGTCTTTCAGGTTCAATGACACAAAGGTGTTGGTGTCTTTGATGCGATATACAAAATTGCTTCGTCCCTGAATCATTCCTTGGTTTACTAATTTTTGGAATGGTTCTTCCTTGATACTTACGCCCAAATCATGCAGGAACTTGTTCCAGAAACGAGAATAAATCAAGTGACCCGTAGCATGTTCGGTGCCGCCTACATAGAGATCTACATTTTGCCAGTAATGATCTGCCTTTTCTGATACTAGTGCTTGTGCGTTGTGTGGGTCCATATAGCGCAGATAGTATGCGGATGAACCTGCGAAGCCCGGCATGGTATTCAGTTCAAGCGGGAATATAGTGACGTTGTCAATCAAGTTGTTTTCCACGACTTCACCTTTTTCTACATCCCAAGCCCACTTGGTGGCATGTCCCAATGGAGGTTCGCCTGTTTCGGTTGGCAGGAACTTAGCTACTTCGGGAAGTTCAAGCGGCAATTTAGATGAGTCAATCATATAAGGCATACCGTTTTTGTAATATACAGGGAACGGTTCACCCCAATAGCGCTGGCGTGAGAAGATGGCGTCACGAAGACGATAATTCACTTTCACGCGTCCCAAATTATGGGCTTTCACATATTCTTTGGTAGCTGCGATAGCTTCTTTGATGGTCAGTCCGTTTAAAGAAAGGTCACAATAAGGAGTGACATCCTTGCGGGGTGAGTTGCAAACAATACCTTCTTTGGCATCGAAACTTTCTTCACTTACATCACAACCTTCTACCAACGGAACGATAGGCAGATTGAAATGTTTTGCAAAAGCGTAGTCACGGCTGTCGTGAGCAGGAACCGCCATGATGGCGCCTGTTCCATAACCTGCCAATACGTAATCACTGATCCATACGGGAACAGCCTCGCCGGTAAACGGATTGATGGCGTATGAGCCACTGAATACACCGGTTACGCGGCGGTCGGCGATACGTTCACGTTCCGTACGTTTCTTGGTGCGGTCCAGATAGGCTTCCACTTCGGCTTTCTGTGCTTCAGTAGTAAGTTGGGGAACCAGTTCGCTTTCGGGCGCCAGTACCATGAAGGTTACACCGAACATGGTATCTGCACGGGTAGTAAAGATAGTGAATTCAATATCACTGTCTTTCACTTTGAATTGTACTTCCGTACCTTCCGAGCGTCCAATCCAGTTACGCTGTGTTTCTTTCAGTGAATCAGTCCAGTCCACAGTGTCCAGTCCGTCCAGCAGCCGTTGTGCGTAAGCCGATACGCGTAAACACCATTGGCGCATTTTTTTCTGAACGACGGGGAAACCGCCGCGTTCCGAAACTCCATCCACCACTTCGTCATTGGCAAGAACAGTTCCTAGTTGCGGGCACCAGTTCACCATGGTTTCTCCCAAATAGGCAATGCGGTAGTTCATCAGGATTTCCTGTTGTTCTTTTTCGCTTTTGGCATTCCATTCTTCGGCTGTAAAGCTGAGTTCTTCGCTGCAAGCCGCATTCAGTCCTTCGTTGCCGTACCGGGCAAATGCTTCCGTTAGTTCGCTGATGGGGCGTGCCTGCTGTGTATCGTTACAATAATAGCTGTTGAACATTTGTTGGAAAGCCCACTGAGTCCAATGGTAATATCCTGGTTCACAAGTACGTACTTCACGGTTCCAATCAAAAGAGAAGCCGATTTTGTCCAACTGTTCACGATAGCGGTTGATATTGTTCACAGTGGTGATGGCAGGGTGTTGTCCGGTTTGTATAGCGTATTGTTCTGCAGGAAGTCCATATGCGTCATATCCCATCGGGTTCAGCACGTTGAAACCTTGCAAGCGTTTGTAACGGGCATAAATATCACTGGCTATGTATCCCAACGGATGTCCTACGTGCAATCCGGCTCCCGACGGATAAGGGAACATATTCAATACGTAGAATTTCTTTTTGCTTTCGTCTTCAGTCACTTGATAGGTATGGTTCTCTGCCCATCTTTGCTGCCATTTCTTTTCAATCTCTCTGAAATTGTATTCCATGATCTATTTTTTGTTATTTAATATCTTTGTTATTAAGTGATTGCAAAGATAATGAAAGTCGGGGAGATATATGGAAAGAACAGAAATAAAAAACTTCTTGTTATGTATATAGATTTCTTTTTGATGACACTTTTTGGAGGAATATATAATATATATACCTCCAAAAATTATTATATTTATTTGTACAAATAGCAATTGTACGATATAGGCGGTAAGATTAGAAGATTTATAATGATGCAGCCGAAAGAACTATAATCTTTCGGCTGCATCATTTATATGTTTAATTTACGGGCTTTTTATTCCACTCCCAAATCTTTATAAGTTCTCGGAGCCGGAACAGAAGGTAACGGTTTGCGATCCTTCAGCTCTTGTAGAATTACTTCAATAGCTTTATTCAACTGCTGGTCTTCACCTGACTGTTCTTTTACCGGATCATTATCAATCAGAATATCAGGGTCCACTCCATGATTTTCTACTATCCATTGACCGGTCTTTGCATCATAATTGGTAAAGAACGGAACACGCACATCCGTACCATCCATATAAGGTAACGGACCACTGATACCGACAATGCCACCCCATGTACGAGTACCGATAACTTTACCGATTTTATTTGCCTTGAAACTCCATGGGAACAAGTCACCGTCTGAAGCCGAGTATTTATTGATCAGCAATACTTTCGGACCCACTAGTGTTGCATCAGGAATGGTACCGATTTTAGTTGATCCACGACGCATGGTCAGGCGATAGGGTTCACGAAGCAAACGTTCGATAATCATTGGAGATACATTACCACCTCCATTGGCACGGTCATCAATAATCAAGGCTTCTTTATCGAGTTGGGGATAGAAGTAGCGGGCGAATTCATTCAGGCCGTCCGGTCCCATATCGGGAATGTAGACATAGCCTACACGGCCATTAGTTGCTTCTTCCACTTTTTTGATATTATTCTGTACCCAGTTATAATGATACAATGGGTATTCATTGTCTAATGGTTTAATGACTACTTTACGTGCTCCTTTACTTGATGCGGTACGGTTTATGCTTAGTTCAGTCAAGACATTGGCTTTGCCTGCCAGCAGACTGTAAATGTTATCAACAGTAGCTGTTGAAATGCCATCAATAGCTGTGATATAATCTCCTTCTTTTACTCCGATACCCGGTTCTGTAAGGGGAGAACGCAGTTTCTGACTGTAAATTGCACCCGGTAGAATTTTGTCAATACGGTAGAAACCACTCTTGTCACGACTCAGTTCAGCTCCCAGTAATCCCATTGGAATACGTTCGGGACCTTTTATTTCACCCGGATTCACATAAGCGTGTCCGCAAGCCAGCTCGGCAATCATCTCACCGATGATATAGTTCAAATCCAGACGGGTTTTTGCATGGGGAACTAATACAGCATATTTTTCTTTAATCGCATTCCAGTCTGCTCCATGCATATTTTCCAGATAGAATCCGTCACGGAAAGCCCGCCATGTTTCATCGAATATCTGAGCCCATTCTTGACTGTAATCAATGGGAGCAACCATATCGCTTAAGTTAATATTCTCTTCCAATGAGGCTTTAGTGCATGGAAAATCACAGATATACAGATTATTTCCTTTAAAGAACAATGCTTTCCTATGATTGGCAGCTACATCCATATATGCTCCTTCGGCCACGGTTTCTTCTTTTTGTTCGGTCAAATCATATACTTTGGTACTTCTACCACTGGCATACCACACTTTTTTACCGTCTGAATAGAAATTATCATAGTTACCTGCTTGTAAAGGCAGTTTAATCAGTCTTCCGGGCAAGCCTTCCGGATCAATTTTAACTGCATTATTTGTGGCTTCCGTTTTTTTATTGACAGCATCAGTTGCCTGTTGTTCTATGCTGACCATTTCATCCGAAGGTAATAAAGGTGATGGCGTATCATTGGCGAGCATGGCCATATAGACTCCTCCCATACGATTATAGGCATGGTTCCACTCTGTCTGGCTGTAAATGGGATTAAAATCTCTTTCGGAACTGAATATGAGGTATTTTCCATCTGTGCTGAAAACAGGTGAAGAAGAATTGTACCATTTTTCGGTTACCGGATATTCCTTACCTGAAGTCAGATGGTATACATAAATGACACTCATGTTATTAGCTCCGGATTTAGTATAGGTAATCCACTGGCTGTCTGGTGAATAGTTTACTTCATAGAACTCTCCTTCCGGATTCTGCATGACAGTCCGTTTCGCTTTTGAGTCAATATCAACTTCTACGATACGGTTTTTACGGTCGGTATAAAGTATTTTCTTGCTGTCCGGGCTCCACATCAGTTGGCGGATATAAGTATCATTGTTTTGGGTCAGTTGGATGGGATCACCCCCTTCGACAGATTGCAGCCAGATTTCAGTTTCACCGGTACGGTCACTGATATAGGCTATTTGTTTACCGTTCGGACTCCATTCTCCTTCCCGTTCATTGGCTCCCGGGGTGCGGGTGATATCACGGGTGACCCCTTTTTCGGCAGGAACATCGAATACCTCTCCGCGGGCAGTTACTGCCAGGCGGTGCCCATCCGGTGAAAGACTGGCGGCAGTCAGGTTATCTGCTACCCGTTTCATTTCTTTTCGGGCATAGATATTGTCTGAAGTCAGCGTGATGGAGATTTTTTCTGATTTGCGCGTTTTAGGATCCAGTTTATAGAGGTATCCTCCATGTTCGTAGACAATAATTTGTCCGTTACTGCTGGGGAATTTTACATCATAATCCGTATAGTGGGTTACTTTTTCAGTTTGTTTGGTCCGGATATTATAAACAAAGATATTCATGGTGCGATCCCGATCGGAAATAAAGTAGATTTCCTCTCCTATCCACATAGGGATAATATCTTGTGCAATATTATTGGTGATATTCTCTACTTTCTTGGCAGCCGGATCATAAATCCAAATGTCATCCGCCATGCCACCGCGATAATATTTCCAATTACGGAATTCTCGCATAACCCGGTTGTAAGCCAGCTTTTTTCCATCGGGGGAATAGCTGCAAAAACCTCCTTCGGGTAATGGAATCACTTCGGACATTCCTCCGTTTTTCGATATACTCCACAGCTTGCCATCGAAACCGTCACTGATACGATTGCGGTAGACTATGTTTTTCCCATCAGGTGTCCAAGTCATTACAATGTTATTGGGACCCATTCGGTCTCCTAAGTCATCCCGGCTGTTTGTTGCTGTATAGGTAAGCCGTTGGGGTTCGCCTCCATCGGTTGGAATCAGATATACTTCAGTGTTACCGTCATATTGACCGGTGAAAGCAATTGATTTTCCATCCGGAGAAAAACGTGCGAACATTTCATAACCGATATGAGAAGTCAGCTTTTGTGCTTCTCCTCCATTCAAAGGTGCTTTGTACAGATCTCCGGCGTAAGAAAAGACAATGTCGGAGCCATTGGTAGCGGGGAAACGGAGTAACCTAGCCTCATCGGCATGTCCGGTGAAAGCTGTTCCTGCCAGTAACAGGGAGAATAATAGCTTTTTGTTCATTTTATTTAGGGTTTGATTTTCGTTGGAAACAAAGTTAGGTATTATTATTTAGATTATAAGATGGTAGTTGTCTCTTTTTTACGTAAATTTGTCATCTGTCCTGATTAATGAACTAACTTAATGATATATGTTATGAAAAATCGAAACCTCTTTCTTTTAACCAGTGGGCTGGCATTTCCTTTATTAGGTGCTTATGCCCAGAAAACCCCTAAACCGAATATCATTTATATAATGTGTGATGATATGGGGTATGGTGATTTAGGGTGTTATGGTCAGCCCTACATCAGTACGCCGAATATTGATAATATGGCTAAGGAAGGTATGCGTTTTACACAAGCGTATGCCGGTAGTCCGGTGAGTGCTCCATCACGTGCGTCATTTATGACCGGGCAACATTCCGGACATTGTGAAGTACGTGGGAACAAAGAGTACTGGCGCGATGCCCCTGTTGTGATGTATGGAAATAATAAGGAATATGCCGTGGTGGGGCAACATCCATACGATCCCGGTCATGTGATTATACCTGAAATAATGAAAGATAACGGTTATACTACCGGTATGTTTGGTAAATGGGCAGGGGGCTATGAGGGATCTGTGTCTACGCCGGACAAACGGGGTATTGATGAATATTATGGTTATATCTGTCAGTTTCAGGCTCATTTATATTATCCGAATTTCCTGAACCGGTATAGTAAATCGGCTGGTGATACGGCAGTGGTTCGTGTAGTGATGGATGATAATATCAACTATCCTATGTTTGGTAAGGACTATTTCAAACGTCCGCAATATTCTGCGGATATGATCCATGAAGAAGCAATGAAATGGTTGGATAAACAGGATGGCAAGCAACCTTTCTTTGGTATTTTTACTTATACGCTTCCTCATGCAGAGCTGGCGCAGCCCGAAGATTCTATTCTGACAGGTTATCAAAAGAAGTTTTTTGAAGATAAAACTTGGGGTGGACAGGAAGGATCAAGATATAATCCGTCGGTACACACCCATGCGCAGTTTGCCGGCATGATTACTCGCTTGGATTATTATGTAGGAGAAGTTTTGAACAAATTAAAGGAGAAAGGACTGGACGAAAATACCATTGTGATTTTTACCAGTGATAACGGCCCCCATGAAGAAGGGGGAGCTGACCCTACCTTCTTTGGTCGTGATGGCAAACTTCGTGGATTGAAACGTCAATGTTATGAAGGGGGGATTCGTATTCCGTTCATTGTGCGTTGGCCGGGCAAAGTACCCGAAGGAACGGTTAATGATCACCAGTTAGCTTTCTATGACCTGATGCCTACATTTTGTGACTTGGCAGGTGTGAAGAATTATGTGAAGAAGTACACTAACAAGAAAAAAGATGTGGATTATTTTGATGGTATTTCTTTTGCTCTGACTTTGTTAGGGCAGGAAGGACAGAAGAAACATGATTTCTTGTATTGGGAATTTGATGAAACCGATCAGATTGGTGTACGTATGGGAGACTGGAAGATGGTAGTGAAAAAAGGGACTCCTTTCCTTTACAATCTTGCTACAGATATTCATGAAGACCATGATATCGCTGCCGGACATCCGGATATTGTGAAACAAATGAAAGAGATTATCAGAACACAGCATACTCCGAATCCTCATTTCTCTGTGACTTTGCCTTCATTTGAATAAATAGATTTTTTATTCTGATATTCCTCAATCTATTCATTTAGATTGGGGAATATTTTTTTATGTTCTATAAACCTGCTATCTTTGCCTCGCAAATTTAAAAATATTCCGATGAGAATTTAAAACATTCATTTCCATACAACTATTTGTTTTTACGTTGGGACAGCAGGCGAAATAATTTCGTTTGTTGCGCAATAGTTGTCTTCTTATTCCAACTACGAACTTTTCAGTATTCATATTTAAAATTCTTAGAAAGAGTATGTGTATACATGTACAGTCCATTACTTACATGCATCCGGATAAAGATGTGCTTTTCAGTAATGTCAGTTTTACTATCAGTAAAGGGCAAAAAGTAGCCCTCATCGGAAACAACGGTTCGGGAAAATCTACCTTGATGCGATTGATAACTAAAGAGCTATTACCTTCTGAAGGACAAATTATATGTCCGGATATCCCCTATTCTATTCCACAGCATTTTGGTCAGTTTAATCATTTGACAGTAGCCGGGGCATTGGGAATAGAAAGAAAGTTATATGCACTTCATGCCATTTTACAGGGCGATGCTTCAATAGAGCATTTTACGGCTTTGGCGGATGATTGGGAAATAGAAGAGAAAGCGGTTGCTGCTTTGAATGAATGGGGGTTGGCAGAAGTACCTCTCTCCTATCCCATGCATTTGTTGAGTGGCGGTGAGAAAACAAAAGTTTTTCTAGCAGGAATTACTATATACTCTCCTGCTTTTATTTTGATGGATGAGCCTACCAATCATTTGGATGACGAAAGCCGTATCCGGCTGTACCGTTTTATAACTACTGCTGCAGCAGGGATACTGGTTGTCAGCCATGACCGGACATTACTCAATTTACTTTCTTCTACCTATGAGCTTACTGCAAAAGGTGTCACTTATTATGCTGGAAATTACGATTTCTATAAAGAACAGAAGAAATTGGCTGTAGAAGCTCTGCAAACCCGGTTGAAGGAGAATGAAAAGCAATTACAAAAAGCCCGAAAGCAGGCACGTGAGGTAATGGAACGTCAACAAAAGCATGATGTGCGAGGTAAAAAACAAAATGTGAAGAAAGGAGTCGGAAAGATGGCAATGCATACATTCAGGGATCAGGCTGAGAAAAGTACTGTCCGTTTAGGAGATGTTCATGCTGATAAGATCCGTTTTTTGGCAGGAGAAACAGTAGAACTGCATAAAGCTTTACCTGATATGAAGGCGATGAAAGTAAATTTCAATTCATCTTCTTTGCATATCGGTAAGATACTTATCGTAGCTTCAAGTGTGAATTATTCGTATGGAGAAAATCCTTTGTGGTCTTCTCCTCTTGAGTTTACCATCAAAAGTGGTGACCGTATTCATTTGAAAGGAAGTAATGGTAGTGGTAAAACAACTTTATTGAGGTTGATAACCGGAAGTCTTGCTCCTACTCAAGGTTCTTTGATACAGGCAGAAGGGCTGACGTACGTTTATCTTGATCAGGAATATTCTATAATTCGTAATGATTTGTCGGTATTGGAACAACTTGCCTTATTCAATAGTGAATTGTATGATAATGAATTGAGAACGATTCTCAACCGTTTTTTGTTTCCTGTTTCCACATGGAACAAGAAGTGTAGCTATTTGAGTGGAGGTGAGAAGATGAAACTTTCTCTCTGTTGTCTTATGGTGAGTGCACAGGCCCCCGATGTTTTTATTGTGGATGAACCTACTAATAATATTGATATTCTGAGTATGGAGATATTGACCGAAACTTTGAAGGATTATCAAGGCACTTTGTTGGTGGTGAGTCATGACAACTATTTTGTGCAACAAATAAAGGCAGATAAGCAGATTGAGTTGTTCTGATGTTTTTATTTTGTCAAGTGCGGCATTTTTGTTTTAAATATAGAATCTGACAAAAATGCCGCAGACTTGATTTATTTTATTCGGAGTTATTATTGCAGTGTCAGCGTCTTTACTTGTAATTCGGCATCTTTAGAATTACCCCCTACCATTATATCGAAGTTTCCGGCTATGGTGCGCATGGTATTTGTCTGCGCGTCCCACCATTCCAATTGTTTGGGTGTTAACTCTAATTCTACATTGACTGTTTTTCCTGCAGGAATTTGTACACGTTTGAAAGCACGCAGTGTTTTAACCGGTCCTTCCGCATCTTCTTGTTTTTTCAGATATACCTGTACTACTTCTTCCCCGTCACGATTACCGGTATTGGTTACAGGAACAATAATTTTGGCAGTTTCTCCTACTTTAATCGTTTGCTCCAGTTTGATGTTACCATAGTTAAAAGTGGTATAACTCAAACCATAACCGAATGGGAAAAGAGGATCACCTTTAAAATAACGGTAAGTACGTCCTGTCATATTATAATCTTCAAAATCGGGTAATTGTGCCGTATTCCGGTAGAAAGTTACCGGCAGACGTCCGGCGGGATTGTAATCGCCGAACAAGACTTCGGCAGCAGCTTTACCTCCGGGTTGTCCCGGATACCATGCTTGTAAAATGGCCTGACAATATTTGGTTTCGGGTTCCATGGCAATGGGTGATCCGGAAAAATTAACGAAAATAACTTTTTTCCCGGCATCACAGAGTGCTTTTATCAATTCACGCTGAACAGCCGGAAGTTCGATGTCAGTACGGTCTCCTTTGCGGAATCCCGGTAAATTGACACCCATCTCCTCTCCTTCCAAACTTGGAGATATACCGCCTGCAAATATAACTACATCAGCATCTTTCACTTTTGCTACCGTGTTTTTAATGTTGACTTCTTCTTTAAATCCAAGATCGAAATTCAACTGTGCATCTCCACTAAAGTATTGGAAGCGGATTTCTATATCGTATGGCTTGCCGGCTTCTGCATGCATGGCGTAAGCTTGTCCCCTGCCCCCATGTTTGTTGGTGAATTTCTTTACTTCTTCACCATTTATCAATAATTGTGTAGCTCCACAACTATAGAAGTTGAAAATAACCTCTCCTGTTTCCTGGGGGGTGAACACACTTTGATAGACGGCCGAGAAATCGGTCAGGTTCACACCGGGAGCAAATACGGTAGCTCCGGAAGTGCAAAGACGGAACGGTGTGGTAAGTTGTGCGGTGGCTACCGCATTTCCTTCATATTCCTTGTTGTTCCAATAGCGGGCGGAGAATCCTGGACCTTCTTTAGAAGTACACTGGCTGAAAACGCTTCTGATTAATGAGCGCTCCACCCAGCTGCAACCTTGTTCATAGATCAGCTTGTCGTTCTCTCCCATGGCTGAGCGGATACCTTCCAATAAGGTGATCGTATGTTTGGGAGTACCGTTATAATTACCCCATTGCATCACAGAATCATTTGCGTTAGGTCCCATGACGGCGATGGTTTGTCCACCGCGTTTCAGTGGCAGGATATTATTTTTGTTCAGTAACAGCGTCATTGATTTGCGTGCTATATCTAGTGACAGGGAATCATGTTCTGCCGAGCAAACCACTGAATAAGGAATTTTAGTCCATTCCACTTTGTCAGGATCATCCATTTCCCCCAATTCAAAGCGTGCTTTTAATAATCGTTTTACGGATACATCAATGTCCTTTTCACTGATTAATCCTTTTTTAGCGCTTTCTACCAATGCTTTATAACTGGAACCACATTCCAGATCCGTACCGCTTAATACTGCGGCGGCAGAGGCCGATTCAGCATCCGGATGTGTTTTGTGTCCTTTTTCCCGATAGAAATCGTCAATAGCACCACAATCTGAAAGTACAATGCCGTCATATCCCCAGTCTTGACGGAGAATTTGCATCAGCAGGCGGTCACTTCCGCAACACGGATCGCCTTCCAAACGGTTATAGGCACACATTACCTCCTTTACTTTTGCTTCTTTTACTAATGCTTCGAAAGGTACAAGATAAGTTTCATGCAAGTCACGCGGTTTGATATTTTCCGCATTGAACTCATGACGATTCCATTCCGGCCCTGAATGGACGGCAAAGTGTTTGGCACAAGCGTGTATTTTATCGTATTTTTGATTAGCATCCATGCATTGCAATCCTTTTACCACATTTACCCCCATGACACTTGTCAGATAAGGATCTTCCCCGTACGTTTCAATACCTCTCCCCCATCTGGGATCGCGATAAATATTGACGGTGGGTGTCCACATGGTCAGGCCTTGATACCGTTCGTAGCTTCCCGCCGCCGAGTATGCGGCATTTTTGGCCCGGGCTTCATCCGAAACTGCAGTATAGATGGTATGTATGGCATCGGGCTCAAAAGAGGCCGCCATGCCTATAGGCTGAGGAAAGACGGTGGCCAGTCCGCTCCGTGCCACTCCGTGCAAGGCTTCGTTCCACCAATTATAAGGTTTAATGCCTAATCTTTCGACAGGTTTGGAGTTGTCCATCATTAAGGCAACTTTTTCTTCTAGAGTAAGTTGTTGCAATAAATCCTCTGCCCGTTCTTCGGGAGATAAACTGCTGTCTTTATAAGCCGGTTGATTGTTACAGCCGCTTAGCATCACAAGGGAAGCAAATAAATATAGAATTTTGTTTCTCATAGTAAAATGGTAAAAATGATTAGTTACACGGCAAAAATAGAATAATTGTGAAAAAAGTCCGTGTATTTTTTGATTAAAAAGGTGGAAGATATTGTTTTTTATACAAAAAGGTGGGATAGATATAAAAAGTTTCCGGCCGGATACATCGTACCGACCGGAAACGTATGAGATACAGCAAATAATGACTATTTATATTCTGCCCAATCTATCAGGCGCATATCCCCTTTCTTGGCCAGCGTATCATGCATAGCCAATGCAGCCGGAATACAATGAGGAGTTTGTCCTTTGGAAGACATTTTTACATAATCCCAAAGAATGTTCTTATAATCCGGATGTGCACAATTTTCGATGATAGCCTTGGAGCGTTCTACCGGGCTCTTGCCGCGTAAGTCGGCAACACCTTGTTCAGTAATAAGGATATTGACATCGTGTTCACTGTGATCTTCGTGAGAAACCATAGGAACGATGGCACTGATTTTTCCTTCTTTTGCCACAGACGGGCAAGTAAAGATGGAAATATAGGCATTGCGGGTAAAGTCACCTGAGCCACCAATACCATTCATCATTTTGGTGCCGCTGATGTGAGTAGAATTTACATTACCGTAAATATCTGCTTCGATGGCTGTATTGATAGATATAACACCAAGACGACGGATAATTTCCGGGTTGTTTGAGATTTCAGACGGACGCATGACCAGTTTGTCACGGAAGAAGTCGATATCATCATAAATACCTTGCAGACATTCGTTGGTGACAGTCAATGAACAGGTACTTCCAAATTTTACACGTCCCTGGCGAATCAGGTCCACCACTGCGTCTTGTAATACTTCCGTATACATTTCGAAGGCGGGAATTGTTTTGTCTCGTCCCAAAGCACCCAATACGGCATTAGCAATGTTACCTACTCCACTCTGTAATGGCAGGAAGCTTGCAGGAATAATACCCCGTTTCATGTCAGCTGCCAGGAAGTCGGCAACATTTTGTCCAATCTGGTCGGTGATAGGATCCGGTGCGGTAAATGAACGGGCCTGGTCAGGGGTGTTTACTTCCACTACGCCGATGATTTTTTTCGGGTCTACCTGTACATAAGGCAGACCGATACGGTCGCTGGGTTTGTAAATAGGAATTTCACGACGGTAAGGCGGGTCAAGCGGTTCATAAACATCGTGCAGGCCCATACCGTTTTTACTGTGGGCAGCGTTCAATTCGATGATCACTTTATCTGCCAGACGTGCAATAGTCGGTGCAATTCCACCGGCGGCTGTCAGATAAACTTTGCCGTCGGGAGTGATTTCACACGCTTCCAGAATAGCGACATCTACTTTACCCATGAACCCGTAACGTACCTCCTGTGCCATTTGTGACAGATGGATATCGTTGTATGCTATTTCGCCGTTATTTACGGCTTTTCGGAAATCGGGGTTGGTGGTGTAAGGAGCACGGTAACGGATTGCCTTGACCCTGGATAAGATGCCGTCTGTAGCATCTCCTGTAGAAGCACCGGTAAAGATACTAATTTGAAAAGGGTTACCTTTGGCATGTTCTTCTTCTGCTATTTTTGCGACTTCGGGTGTTACGGCTTTCGGTGTTCCTGCCGGAGTAAAGCCGCTGAGTCCAATGTTGTAGCCATGCTTGATATAGCTGGCTGCTTCGGCTGCGGAAATAATATTAAATCCCATGATATTCAATGTGTTATTCTTATTAGTATAGTTGTTATTAATATTTGCGATTAAAAATCTCTGAATAAATAAAAGCACGTCGTGCCTCTTCTTTAGTACTCAGTCTTATAGGAGTCCGGTCTTCCCTTTTGTTCTCTTTCCGGGGTGGATCTGTTTGCTTCTTGACCATCGGCTGATGTTGCATGCGGGGAGTCTGAGGTTTGCGGACTGTTTGAACGGAAGAAACAGGAAGGTCCTCCTCTATGTTCTCCTGCTCTATTTCAGGAAACATATCTGCAAGCACTTTCTTTGGAGAAGGTGTTTTCTTCTCTTTGCCTGTTTTTGAGATTTGTTGCACGATGGCTGCAACAATGATTATTATAAATATGATAACCTGAATGATATCCATACTTTCCTTATTATATAATGAATGCTCAAAGTTAGAAAAATATTTCATAACTAACTCTATAAAAGGGCATAAAAAAAGGAAGAGAACTTCACAGTTGTCTTCCCCTATTTTTTTAACCTAAACCTTAACTATGAAAAAATCTAATGTTTTTCGGAAGCAAATATGCGAATTATAATAATATGTTGGTAACGTTAACGGTCTTTTTTGTTCACTGGTTATAATTATTTAACAGTTAAATGCATAAATCTCTTATAATATTCAATTTTCGGCTCTTTTATTCGTTTAATTTGTCGGTAACTCCGTATCTTTGCCTACGAAACCATAAAACAGAGAAAATATGAAAGAAACAACAGGAGCAGACTTTAAATCTGCAACTGATTCCGAAAACAAGAAATTGTTTATTGAAACTTACGGATGCCAGATGAATGTTGCTGATAGTGAAGTGGTTGCTTCTATTATGCAAATGGCAGGCTACCATGTATGCGAAACATTGGATGAAGCGGATGCTGTATTTATGAATACCTGTTCCATTCGCGACAATGCAGAACAAAAGATTCTGAACCGTCTGGAGTTTTTCCATTCTATGAAGAAAAACAAACGCCGGAATCTGATTGTCGGTGTGTTGGGCTGCATGGCAGAACGTGTAAAAGATGATTTGATCGAGAACCATCATGTAGATCTTGTCGTAGGACCGGATGCCTATCTCACTTTGCCCGATTTGGTCGCTTCGGTGGAAGCGGGGGAGAAAGCCATTAATGTGGAGCTTTCTACTACAGAAACCTATCGTGAGGTAATTCCGTCCCGTATTTGCGGCAATCATATCTCCGGGTTTGTATCCATTATGCGTGGTTGCAATAATTTCTGTCATTATTGTATTGTGCCGTATACCCGTGGGCGTGAGCGCAGCCGTGATGTGGAAAGTATTCTGAATGAGGTGCGTGACTTGGCAGACAAAGGTTATAAAGAAGTAACGTTGCTGGGACAGAATGTGAATTCTTATCGTTTTGAGAAAGAGGGTGAAATAATTACTTTCCCGATGCTGCTCCGCACAGTGGCCGAGGCGGTTCCGGACATGCGTGTTCGTTTTACCACTTCACATCCCAAGGATATGAGTGATGAAACCTTGCAAGTCATTGCGGAAACGCCTAATGTATGCAAGCATATTCATTTACCGGTACAGAGCGGCAGTTCGCGCATATTGAAGCTGATGAACCGCAAATATACCCGTGAGTGGTATTTGGAAAGGGTAGCGGCTATTCGCCGTATCATTCCCGATTGTGGTCTGAGTACTGATATTTTCTCCGGCTATCATTCGGAAACGGAAGAAGACCATCAGGAATCTCTATCCTTGATGCGTGAGTGTGCGTACGATTCCGCCTTTATGTTTAAATATTCCGAACGTCCCGGAACATATGCTTCCAAGCATCTGCCGGATGATGTACCCGAAGAGGTTAAGATACGCCGGCTGAATGAAATCATTGAATTGCAGAACCGTCTTTCTGCCGAAAGTAATGCCCGTGATGTAGGCAAGACCTTCGAAGTGATGGTAGAAGGTGTTTCCAAGCGTTCCAGAGAGCAGCTTTTTGGCCGTACACAGCAAAACAAGGTGGTGGTCTTTGATCGTGGGAATCATCGTATCGGTGATTTTGTCCATGTACGCATTACTGAAGCCAGTTCGGCTACATTGAAAGGAGAAGAGGTGTTCTGATGGGGAGAAAAGAAGAATATAAGGAAAAGAACTTGCAATATTTGCAAGTTCTTTCTACACAGGAAGGTATTTGTCCTTTACCTTGTAATATGTTTTATAAAGTATTGCAGACAGGTACGGGTACAGTTTCACCTACAATCCGAAGTATTGTCACCGTTCATTATCGGGGAAGTCTGATAAACGGAAAAGAGTTTGATAATTCCTATGACCGTAACTGTCCCGAAGCTTTCCGGCTGTGTGATGTCATAGAGGGATGGCAGCTGGCGCTTCAACGTATGCATGTAGGAGATAAATGGGTGGTTTATATTCCTTATACTATGGGATATGGCAACCGTACAAGCGGGCCGATTCCTGCTTTCTCTACATTAATATTTGAGGTGGAACTGCTGGGCATTGCATAATGCCTCCGGTTATCGGTTATGCAGTCTGTCATTCATCCGGTCTTCGTAACCGTCACGATATTTCTTTTCGGGCATAACAATCCATAAGATTATATAGACAATAATGCCCGAAAAGGCTGTGAAAACCGTGGCAAATGAATAGATAATGCGCACTACCGTAACATCCCAGCCAAAATAATCGGCCAGTCCCGCACATACTCCGGCTAGCATTCTGTTGTTGGAACGGGTCAGTTTTTTATTTTCCATTTCTGTCTCTTTTTAAGTTATCTGCACAAATGTAGGAAAAGTAAAAACGAATTATTAACTTATACTCTTAAAAGTACTTAAAGGATAGTCCTTCTCATTCAATTTATTTGTTATTTTGCAGCAAATTAGGGCAAAAAGTGGATATACTCAAAATAAATACTTGTCCGTTGTGCGGCGGAAAACATTTGGGACATGCAATCACTTGTACGGATCACTATGCTTCGGGTGAACAATTCAATTTGGTTCGCTGCGATGATTGTGGCTTTATTTTTACACAAGGTGCACCCGTGGAAGCCGAGATAGGGCGATATTATGAGACCCCCGATTATATTTCACACACTGATACCCGCAAGGGGCTGATGAACCGTGTATACCATGAGGTACGCAAGTATATGCTGTCACGCAAAGCCAAGCTGATAAAACGGACATCCGGTTTGAGTAAAGGTACTTTGTTAGACATAGGTACCGGTACCGGATATTTCAGTAATGCTATGAAGGAGCGCGGATGGCGGGTGAAAGCGATAGAGAAAAGTCCGCAGGCGCGTTCGTTTGCCAAAGAGCATTTTGAATTGGATGTAGATACGGAGGATGCTTTGGCGGGATATGCCGATCATTCTTTTGATGCCATAACTTTATGGCATGTGATGGAGCATCTGGAGCATCTGAATGAAACGTGGGAGAAATTATTCAAGCTGTTGAAAGAGAGGGGAGTATTGATAGTGGCTGTGCCTAATCCCAGTTCGTATGATGCGGAAAAGTATAAGGAATGGTGGGCGGCATACGATGTGCCCCGTCATTTATGGCATTTTACACCTTCCGTCATGCAACAATTCGGTGTCAAGCATGGTTTTAAATTAGCGGAACAGCATCCGATGCCTTTTGATGCTTTTTATGTATCCATGTTGACGGAAAGATATAAAGGCAGCCGTTTGTCCTTTTTGAAGGGAATGTGGACGGGCCTGTTGGCTTGGTTCAGTTCACTGGCGAAAAAAGAACGCAGTAGTTCAATGATTTATGTATTCAGAAAGAAGTGATTATGGGAAAAAAATCAGGGTCCTTTTTCGATATGCAGTTCATTACCTCCAGCATCAGTACAATGCTGGTGTTGCTCTTGTTGGGGATGGTGGTATTCTTTGTGCTGTCTGCCAATAACTTATCCAAGTATGTACGCGAGAACATCAGTTTCTCCGTACTCATCAGCGATGATATGAAAGAAGCAGACGCTTTGAAATTCCAGAAAAAATTGAATGAGGAACCTTTTGTGAAAGAAACTTCCTATATATCGAAGGAGCAGGCGTTGAAAGAGCAGAGCGAAGCGATGGGTACAGACCCAGCTGAATTCTTGGGATATAATCCTTTTACAGCTTCTATTGAAATAAAACTGAATGCCGATTATGCCAATTCGGACAGCATTTCTTGGATAGAGCAGAAAATTATGCAGAACAAGAAAGTAATGGAAATCAACTATCCCCAGGATTTACTGGATGCAGTGAACAGCAATATACGGAAAATCAGTTTTTTGCTATTGGGACTGGCTGCGCTGCTTACCCTTATTTCTTTTGCGCTGATTAATAACACCATCCGTCTGGCCATTTATTCCAAACGTTTTCTGATTCATACCATGAAACTGGTAGGGGCAAGCTGGGGATTTATCCGTCGCCCTTTTTTGGTGCGGAATATATGGATAGGGATACTGGCCGCTGCCATGGCAGATGCGGCATTGATAGGAATGGCCTATGCGTTGGTAAGATATGAACCCGAATTGATTGAGATTATTACCCCTATGACCATGCTTATGGTAATGGGTTCTGTTTTTGTGTTTGGTGTGGTTATTACCTTTATGTGTGCATATATATCAATCAACAAATACTTGCGCATGAAAGCTAGTGCGTTGTATTACATTTAATAATAAAAGGATATGGATAGACAAAAATTCGCCTTTGATAAAACTAATTTTATATTGCTTGCCATAGGTATGGCAGTGATTATTGTCGGTTTTCTGCTGATGACAGGACCTAGTTCGACAGAAGGATATTTTGAGCCGGATATTTTTAGTGTACGTCGCATCAAAGTGGCGCCCGCAGTATGTTTCTTTGGCTTTATATTTATGATTTATGGCATTGTCCGCAAGCCAAAGGACAAGACAGAAGTGGTTAACTCTTGATTTTTTTAATTTTTAATTCTCAATTTTTATTTAAAGAATGGAATGGTTTGAGGCATTGATCCTTGGTGTGCTCCAAGGATTGACAGAGTATTTGCCGGTCAGCAGTAGTGGTCATCTGGCTATCGGTTCGGCATTGTTTGGCATACAAGGGGAAGATAATCTGACTTTTACCATAGCAGTGCATGTGGCTACGGTACTCAGTACTTTGGTTATATTATGGAAAGAAATAGGCTGGATATTCCGTGGCTTGTTCAAGTTTGAGATGAATGCGGAGACAAAATATGTGATCAATATCCTGGTATCCATGATTCCTATCGGCATTGTGGGTGTGTTTTTTAAAGATTATGTGGAAGAAATTTTCGGTTCCGGCTTGCTCATTGTAGGTTGTATGCTGTTATTGACAGCTTTGCTTCTTGCTTTCTCTTATTATGCAAAACCTCGTTTGAAAGAGAACATCAGCATGAAGGATGCGTTTATTATAGGTCTGGCACAGGCTTGTGCCGTGATGCCGGGATTATCCCGTTCGGGTACTACCATTGCTACCGGTTTGTTGTTGGGAGACAACAAGGCGAAACTGGCTCAGTTCTCTTTCCTGATGGTGATTCCTCCTATATTGGGTGAGGCGTTGCTGGATGGTATGAAGATTGTAAAAGGAGCTGCAGCCGGCACATCAGATATATCTGTATTGTCATTGGTTGTAGGTTTTCTGGCAGCTTTCATATCGGGCTGTGTAGCTTGTAAGTGGATGATTAATATTGTGAAGAAAGGTAAGTTGATTTATTTTGCTATCTATTGTGCCATAGCCGGTGCCGTTACGATAGCGTGCACATTGATGTAATTGGATGAATTTTAAAGAAGGAGAAGTATTATACTTTGATAAACCGCTGAAATGGACCTCATTTGCAGTGGTAAACAAGATAAGATACCATATTTGCCGCAAACTGGGCGTGAAGAAAATAAAAGTGGGACATGCCGGGACATTAGACCCGCTGGCTACCGGGGTGATGATTATTTGTACAGGCAAGGCAACGAAACGCATCGAAGAGTTCCAGTATCATACCAAAGAATACATTGCCACCTTGCAGTTGGGGGCTACCACACCTTCATTCGACCTGGAGAAGGAGATAGATGCTACCTATCCTACGGAACATATCACCCGCGAGTTGGTAGAGGAAGCCTTGCAGCGTTTTATCGGCAGGATAGAACAGATTCCGCCTGTTTTCTCAGCTTGTAAGGTAGATGGTAAACGCGCTTACGATTTGGCTCGAAAAGGTGAGGATGTGGAGTTGAAAGCCAAGACGTTGATTATAGACGAGATAGAGTTGCTGGAATGTAATCTGCCTGAGATTAAAATCAGGGTAGTGTGCAGCAAGGGCACTTATATCCGTGCATTGGCCCGTGATATTGGCGAAGCTTTGAATAGCGGTGCTCATTTGACAGGGCTGATACGTACCCGGGTGGGGGATGTGAGACTGGAAGACTGTTTGTCGGTGGAAAGTTTTCCGGAATGGCTTGACCAACAAGAGATTGAAGAAGTTATAAACGAATAAGGAGAGATAAGATGAAACTGTCGCAATTTAAATTTAAACTGCCGGAGGATAAAATAGCTTTGCATCCGGCTAAGTATAGAGATGAGTCGCGCCTGATGGTTGTTCACAAATCAACAGGTAAGATTGAACACAAGGTATTCAAGGATATCCTGGACTATTTTGATGATAAAGATGTGTTTATCTTTAATGATACGAAAGTTTTCCCTGCGCGTTTGTATGGAAATAAGGAAAAGACCGGTGCCCGTATCGAGGTATTTTTGTTGCGCGAGCTGAATGAGGAACTTCGCTTGTGGGATGTGCTGGTAGATCCTGCCCGTAAGATCCGTATCGGTAACAAGCTTTATTTTGGTGACGATGATTCCATGGTGGCCGAAGTGATTGACAACACCACTTCCCGCGGACGTACCCTGCGTTTCCTGTATGACGGCTCTCACGACGAGTTCAAGAAAGCATTGTATGCGTTGGGAGAGGCTCCGCTGCCCAGTTTCATCCGTCGTCCGGTAGAAGAGGAAGATGCCGAACGTTTCCAGACTATCTTTGCCAAGAACGAAGGAGCTGTGACAGCTCCCACTGCCGGACTTCATTTCAGCCGCGAGTTGATGAAGCGTATGGAAATCAAAGGTATAGACTTTGCTTTTGTGACGATGCATGCCGGACTGGGTAATTTCCGCGAGATTGATGTGGAGGACCTTACCAAGCATAAGATGGATTCGGAGCAGATGTATGTCAATGCGGATGCGTGCCGTATTGTGAATAATGCCAAGGATGAAGGAAAGAATATTTGTGCGGTAGGAACGACAGTGATGCGCACGATAGAGACTGCGGTAGGTACGGATGGTCATCTGAAAGAATTTGACGGATGGACCAATAAGTTCATTTTCCCTCCTTATGATTTCTCGGTAGCCAACAGCATGGTTACTAACTTCCACCTGCCTCTCTCCACTTTGCTGATGCTGGTAGCTGCCTACGGTGGTTATGATCTGGTGATGGAGGCTTATCACACAGCGTTGAAGGAAGATTACCGTTTCGGTACTTATGGCGACGCTATGTTGATTTTGGATAAGTAATACCGGTTGGAGCAGCGTATGAGGGTTTATTTGGGACTTGGAACCAATCTGGGTGATAAAGAATCAAATCTGCATGTTGCTGTCCGGAAGATAAATGAGCGGATAGGGGAGGTTACTGCCCTTTCCGCTTTTTATGTTACCGCCCCTTGGGGGTTTTCTTCTGAAAATTCTTTTCTGAATGCCGCCTGTTGCGTGGAGAGTGTGCTTCCTCCCTTGGATATATTGCGGGAAACACAGGAGATAGAGCGTGAATTAGGCCGGATGAAGAAGTCGGCGGGAGGTAATTATAGTGACCGCCTGATTGATATAGATATTTTGTTGTACGGCGATTTAATACTGCATACGCCGGAATTGGAAATTCCTCATCCCCTGATGACTGAACGGAGGTTTGTCATGGACCCGCTGGCGGAGATTGCATCAGATGTGGTGCATCCGGTATTGGGAAAAAGGCTGGGGGAGCTTTAAACCTGTAAGAGTATATTAATTAAAAGAGGACGGAAAATTCTTCAAATCCGTCATTGTGGTGTAGATAGCTGATTGATAGTGTATTGTTATGAAGGATTCGTAATAGAATCCTTCATAAATGTTTCAGATGAATTAATGTTTATAATGTTATTATATTTTGTCATGGATATAATATCTATGCTCATATTTGTTTTGTCTTCCAGATTCTTATTATATTGATTTATCCAATTCTGATATAGAGAATCTCCTGGATATGTATATAAAGAGTCTATTTTAACAATATCTTTATATTTTATAAGACTGACATTAGGGGTAATATGGGCTAATTCTGTTGCTTCATTGCATGAGCAGATTAGCGTTACGCCTAGAAGTATGTGTAAAATAGAACGGATGTTTTTCATAATGATGATTATTTATTGTACATTGAAATAGTTAACAAATACAGAATTATCTTTTATGTTAGAGGCGGAAAATGATATAGGTCCTCCGAAATCATCGGGTGTAACTGTTGAAGATAAATAAGTAAGTATGCTTGTAAAAGGATTGTCTGGGTTGATATCTTTTATTCCTTTGTTTCCAATAGTCATCAATCTGATATTAGAATTGGCTAATATTGCTAGTTCTTTTTGACTAACTTCCTTAGACTTCAGTAAATTGTCAATAGCTTCTTGTAATTTGTCATAATCAATATTACTTTCAATAACTAGTATAACTTTTCTGCCAAATTGTATTGAGTTTATAAATGCAAGCTTGTCTAATTGTTGCAAAACTTGTGGATCAGTGCTTAGTGATTCCGGCATATCCATTATAATGCTGAAAAAACTTTGATTTATATCTATCAATATAATATTCTTTTGAGGCTTATAATCGGGTGTGATGCCTAATAGTTGCTGAAGGTTAATATTTTGTCCCCAATTGACAGCTAATTCTTGGTATGATTTTATCTTTTTAATTACGAATGAAAAAGAATAGTTACTTTTCAAGACATCGTTTGTTTTTAACGCTTCATGAATAGCTTTCATCATGTTATTATAGGAAGGAGTGATTGTTTGTGACTTTATAGGAATGGTGTACCCCATGTTTATAGGATTCATTGATATTTTCAGGAACTTATATGTGTCTTGATTGATGCTGTTGGCTTCCAATATTGCTCCTATGAATATTTCATTGGGGCATTTTGCCACAAACTTATCTGCACTATATTGCTCTTCTTGGCTATAAGCAAGTTTAGCAATCATCAAAAATACGATGGTGTATATTATTTTAGTTTTCATTTCTTTGTATTTAGGTTTTATACTCATATTTATTCAAAGGTATATTTTCTTTTCAGCCATATAATGGAAAGGAAATCTTGATTCATTAGTTCTGAATAAGAGATTAGATTATACTCTTGTCCTATTGCCATAAATGTACGTTGGTCATTATTGTTTTTTATTATATAGAATCCTATATTGAGTATTACTCTTCCATTTTCGTCTTTTTCTCCACAGTATTCCCATTTATCTATTGGCTTCTGGTATATGAATAATTTTTTATCTTGCCATTTTAGTTTATACTTTTCTACTATATTATTGGTTTTTACAATGGAAAGGGAGTCCCTATCGAATTGTAATTCATGGGGGCAAGACCGTTGGATTCGTTCTCCGAAATATGCAGTTTCTGTTTCTGTTAGGTCTTGAATATCGTTTTTATTGAGTATTTCTTTAAATTCTACTTTTTCAGAAAACTTTAGTTTCAATATGTAAGAAGTGTCTTCCGGTGTGGGAAGAATAGGAGAGGGATCGTCCTTGTCTGCGCAAGAACTAAACATAAGTGTTCCTATTGAAAGGAGAAAGGACATGCCTACAATAAGTAGAGTGCTTTTTTTCTTTTTCATAATATTGGACTTTAGTTTTCGTATATAAATTCTCCTGCCAATATTCCCTTTTCATCGGTGATTGTCAGTTCATATATTCCTGCCGGAATATTCTCTAAAGAAGTTGATAAAGAAGAATTGGAGTGGGGTATATAGAGGTTTCTATATACTACATATCCTTCTTTTGATTTAATCTCGATGGTTACCGCTTCCCAGTCCTGTGCGAATTCGATGGTTAATTCTTTATTGCAGTCGTCAAAGAAGGCTTCTATCTGGACAAATAATTCTGTTGGGGTTCTATGCTTACGATGCCATATGTCCATCTCTATTCGTTGCGTCTTGGCGCATAATAGTAAAGGAAAAGCTAAGGCTATCAAAGCCAAATTCATTTTTAATTTGTTCATAATCATATTACGTTTTGTTTTTGTGCAAACTTAGATATTATCGGATTATGAACGGCGAAAAGAGAGAATTATAGTATATACAAATTTTGCTGATTATCAACTTGTTATAAAAATATTTATATACAGTGGAATATACTGCGAGGAATGTAACCAGCTGAAAGTTAATACAATATGAGCTGTTTCTATTTTACAAGGTATTTAATGAGATAATCTCGTAAAGAAATCCCTTCATCAACTTGTTTTTCTAGTTTCTGTTTGATTCTGGTACGCTTCATTCGGATGGAATCTGGATTGATGCCGAGCAATTTGGCTTCATCATTTGCGTCAAATCCAAAGATATGGAGATAGCAATATTGATATTCTGATTCTGTCAGGTTGGGAAATGCCTCTTTTAGTAGGGAGTAGAATTGGGGATATATCTTGTCTACTTCCGTCATTATGGAATGCCATGTTTTGTCAGTAGGGAGTTGGGAGTCCTCAAGCCTATTTTTTTTAGTCAAAGAAATAAGCTTCTTGCCAACTGTGGATGTTTCCATACTTTGCTTTTGCAGCCGGTCGTATTTATAGGATATTACTTCTATTTCCTGTTGTAGTTTGTGGGCATTATTCTCTTTGTCTGCCAATGCTTTTTGCAAAACCTGCTTTTTTTCTTCTAGTTCTGCAGATAAGTGAAGGAGCTCTATTTTCATCTTATCTAGAATTGTTTGCTGGTAATAGATTTTGGCTTTGCTTCTCTGCCGGTAAATGATATATCCTGCAACTGATAGTAAGAATAAGGAGATGGCAATAATGATGATGATTGTATTCCTTTGCTGTGTAATCTTTAATAGTTCGTTCTCTTCCCGTATCTTGGCGTTGTTATACTTTTTTTCTATTTCCAATACTTTTGTCTCATTTTGAACTAATGTCAGTGAATCGAGCATGGCGGAACAGATTTCCTTGTAATGGAGTGCTTCCTTGTATTTTCCTTCTCCCTTATAAAGCAGGTAGTAGGCTTGGTTGAAACTATAAGCGATGTCATTGTGTACTGTTATAGCTTTAATCAATTCGTATGCTTTTCCCAATTTGTTATTCTTTATATATACTTTTAATAGGCCGATGGAATCTTTATAGCTCTCTTCACTTCTTGTGGAAATGGCTTTTAGATAAGCCGTTTCCGCTTCATTATATTTCCCTTGCATTTCATAGATAAGAGCAAAAGCATTGGCAATAGCAGCGGTCAGATTTTTATTATGTAATAGTTGGGAAATGGAGTCGGCTTTTTGCAGCAAAGGTATAGTGCAAGCAAAAGAGTCAAGTATTGCCCACTCACCTGCTAAATCTTTTAAAGAGTATGCATAGCTTTTGTAGTTCTCTGCTTTTTTGAAGAACTCACAAGCTTCTTCCCTTTTCTTTAAGCATTCACTGGTTATATCTCTAAAACCATACAAATCTGCCATATAGGCACAAATATACCCTGCCACATTATAGGCCTGATGTTCTTTGGCCAGTTGCAGTGCATCGGTATATATTTGCATTGCTTTATCATATTCCCCATCTTCTACATAAGCACGGCCCAGATACAAGTCTATTTGCGCCTGTTCTTCTGCCGTGCCGTGTTCGGTGAACCATTGTTGTGCCCGTTGCCATTGGTAGATAGGGAGTAATCCGGTGGCTGCTTCGTCCGTTACTTTACCGCATAGCATACACCAGTGGGCAAAGTCCTTATCAGTCAGTTCATCGGGGGCTTGTATGCTGTCCAGTAGCACGGAAGCACTATCGGCATACATGGGAATCAGTTCCTCTACAGATTGTAATAGCGGAAGTATGCTTGTCTCTTTTCTGCATCCGGGGAGGATGAGAATGAATAGTAGTCCTGTCAAAAGTAAAGCTTTCATAAGAATGTGTTCAGATTTTGCAAATATAGTGATAAATCCGGGCAACTTGTATCTGATAGAGGGAAAAGTCAGTTTTTTATGCTTTCCGTGGCTTCTCCTTTGGAAGTGAGGTGGGAAAGCATGAAAGCTCTTTGTCTTGTCAGTGAAATCTGTCTGTTGTATTTTGTTCTTCTGCCTTTTCATCAAGTTTTATCACTAAAGTGAAGAAACTGTATCACTTTAGTGATGAAGTTTGATTACCTTAGTGATGAAAGTTCATCACTAAGGTGAAACGATTAAATGAAAAGGCAGAAATTGGGAGAAAATACCGGTGGAATCACTCAAGTTACAGGAACGGAATTCATTTTGTTTGCGCCATTTATAACGGTTGTAATGTTGTGCTTTCTATTGAAATATCCTATGACAAAATGATGAAGAATTTATGAATAAATCAATCATGGTAAATAATTGGTTATCAACACTTAATAAGTAAATGAAGAATTTGAAGGAAATAATCAGCCAACTGGATACTGTAACTCCTTGTGTTTTGAATCCGTTGTTTTTACGCCACAAATCTTCTGGTCCATTTGCATGCATACATCCCTCTGACCACCAGGTAGCTGATGAGAAAGGCTGTTACGGCCATGCAAATAATGTGTATTATGGCAGGAATCCCCTGAGGCAACAGCGAGGCGAACAAGTCATATCCCATTTGCACGAAGACGAAATGACACAGATAAATGCCGAAGGTCATGGATGCCACTTTTGAAAGAACAGGCGAAGAAGGTATTTTAAGCTTCTGTATACAGACAAAAACAGGAAATGTCATCATAAATACATTGATGCCGCCGAAAAGCCATACTATTTCCAGATAGGCGTAGTTTCCCGGAAAATATTCCTGCATGATGAGGTAGCCGCCGAAAGTGATGGCGTACCCTGTCACAAACATAGGGATACCGATAGCCAGGGTTTTTCTCCAACTCCATTGCAGCGGGTATTTTACCAGATAATGGGCCAGTATCAGATAGCCGATAAATCCGGAAACATAATAAAATGAACCGAATGCATTCCAGTCGCACACTCCCAGGATATCCATATTGCCCCAGTTGCCGATATATCCCAGTGCGGGAGCGGCCATCTTTATGTAGGGAAGGAACAAGGAGATGCCCCAGATGGAAAGAAATAGCTTGATATCTTTCCGGGTAGCACGCTCCAGCCATGCATGGAAGATGGGGATGATGAAGTAGAGCCCCACCAGCATATACAGATACCACAGAGGAGTGGTGTCATAGTTGAAATTGAAAATGAATGTCCAAATCTTCGTGATAGTCATTTCCAGGGTGAAGGCGGACATGTCTATGGTAGGATTGTCTGTCGTGGTGATGTAATTCAGATAAATGAAATACAATACAGGCAGCATGACCGACCAGAAGATAAGCGGGACAACAATGCGGCCGATCCGCTTTTTGTAAAATTCACTCATGCCGTTTCGTACAGGAAACAGCAGCACTCCTGTCATCATCACAAACAAGGGCACGCAACAGCGTACGGCACTTCCCAATGCGCACCCTTGTAGAAAAGTAGGACGGTCTGTGTCAAAACGTGCCACAAAAGGGTCACAGCAATGGGCGAATACAACTAAAAAACAGGCGGTGACGCGTAGCAAGTCTATCCATCCGATGTTCTCTCTTTTATTTATTTCCATATTCTCTGTTGGGCTTATTTTTGTTCAAGCACCACTACTAAGGGACGGTGATCTGATGCTACCGGTTCATTTACTACCTGTGCGGAGGTTACTGTGAAGCCTTTCATGTTCTGTTTCAGTGCTGTAATATAATCAATGGTTTCTGTAGGGGCGGGAGCCGGAAATGTATGCTGGTTTACGTCAGAAAGTATCTGAAAATCCTGTTGCAAGTATTTTATGAATGCGGATTCGGGTTCGGCATTCAGGTCGCCGGCCAGGAAAAAAGGTTTTTTGTGAGCGGCGGCAAAGTCTTTTATAAGCTCCAGTGAGGCCATGCGGTCTTCTTCGGTGAGAGACAGATGAGTGCAACAATAAATGTAGTTGTCGAACTCTGCCATAATCAGCGCACGTGCTTCTTCCCGTCCGGGAAGTGTCATGGTTTTCAGGCTGACGGGAATTTCTTTGGTGAGAAGTCCGATACCATATTTTCCTCCGTCGTAATCAATGGCAGGGGCAAAGTAAGCGTGCATTTGCGTACGTCCGGCTATCTCGCCCAGTACGTATTTTTGTCCGCTGCGGTGGGTCATGCTGTCCAGTTCCTGCAAGGCTACCACTTCGGGGTGGATATGATTGATTACATCGGCTATGCGTTGGAAGTCGCATACATCATCCATTCCGTTTGCATTTTTAATGTTATAGGTCATTAGCCGTAACGAATTTTGTGATTGTGCCGACAGGGCTAAAAGAAGGGTAAAAAGTAAGAGCAATGTCTTTTTCATATATTCATCAGGTTTTGATTGTTTAAATTCTCTCCAAAGATAGATAAATTCATTCTTTTTTTCTTTGCCCTCAAAGATAAAAAACAAGAGAAAGTTTTTATCAGAAAGGAAATGTTTCTGTTCAACAACTTACCGGGGCTTTATTTCTTTCCTGCCGGAGAAGCCTGTGTCATACGGATACTGCTTACCACGCCTGCGGCAATGGCAAAGAATATGGCTAATAACAAACAAGCCTGCGCCCGATGTCCTTCGGCAAACATACGGAACAACAAAGCAACCAGTGTGGTTCCCAAAGTCTGACCTAACAGACGCGCCGTACCTAGCATACCGCTGGCTCCACCGCTTCTGTGAGTGGGAGCGGAAGAAACAATGGTTACATTATTGGGCGTCTGGAACAGCCCGAAGCCCATACCACAGAGTGCCATTCGCCAGATGATATTCCATTCTGCCGGATGGGGGGGAAGCAAATAGAGTGTGAATAGGCCGGTAGCGAAGATGGCCATGCCGATGCCTCCCAGCAATCCGGGATGTACTTTCTCTACCAGTCTGCCTGCAAGTGGTGCGGTCAGGATGGTAGCCAATGGCCAGGGGGTAAGTAGCAAACCGATCTGTACGGCGCTGTATCCCAATATATTCTGCATAAAAAACGGTAAGGAAACCATAGCCAGCATCTGGGCGGTGAATGAGGTGATGGAAGTACCGATAGAAAGAGCGAAAATAGGAATCTTCAGTAAGTCCACAGGTAGGATAGGGGTCGTTTCCTTCAGTTGGCGGCGGATGAAATAAGTGCCGATTATGATTAACAAAACCAACTGGATGGCAATGAACTTTCTGTTTTCGGCGTGTGCAAAACCTTCCAAGGTATAAATTAACAACCCGAAGGTCAGTGCGTTGGCTATCGCACTGATTTTATCAAACTTGTGTTTTGTGTCTGAAGCCGGATTATGCGGTAAGAACCGATATCCGATCACTAATGCAGCCAATCCCAAAGGAATGTTGATTACAAAAAGCCAGTGCCAGCTTCCCAATGCTAAGATACTGCCTGCAATGGATGGACCTGCGGCGGCCGAAACAGCTACCACCATGGCATTTACGCCCATTCCGCGCCCTAGTATCTGCGGCGGGTAAATTAAACGGATAAGGGCGGTATTGACACTCATTACACAGGCCGCCCCGAAACCTTGAATGATACGGGAGACAGTCAGCATCCAGAAAGAGTCCGAGAGGGCGCAGGCCAAAGAGGCGCCTGCAAAAATGGAGATGCCGGTCAGAAATATCCGTCTGTAACCGTAAATATCACCTAATGAGGCAAATGATAGCAAGGTCATGGTAATTACCAGTTGATAGGCATTGACAATCCAGATGGCATTGGAAGGGGTGACATCGAAATCGTGTGCCAGCGTGGGTAATGCGATATTCATAATGGTTCCGTCCAGTACGGACATCATGATAGCCAGCAGTACGGCTACCACTGCGAAATATTGTTTAGGTATAAATGCGGTCTTTTCTTTGCTCATGATGCAAAATTAACGGAAATCGGTCAGATTAGGTTTAATTTCTTCTAAATAATTGCTATTCCAATGTTAAAGAACCGGGAATTTATAGAATGGTTAAGGAATAATGCTTATCTTTGCAGCCGTTAAAAACAGTGGAGAGATTTGAGTAGCTTGCAACCACAGAAAAAAATGCTAAAAAATACATTGACTTTCTTATTTACATTTATCTACTCTGATAACTTCCCAAGGTGGTTAACGAATTAACTTTTAATTTTTAATTCTTAATTTTCAATTTAGAATGGGATATTTATTCACATCCGAATCGGTGTCTGAAGGACACCCCGACAAAGTGGCCGATCAAATATCGGACGCTGTGCTTGATAAACTGTTGGCGTTTGACCCCAGTTCGAAAGTAGCTTGCGAAACCCTGGTGACTACCGGACAGGTAGTGCTGGCTGGAGAAGTGAAAACCAAGGCGTATGTAGATTTGCAGCGCATTGCACGTGAAGTGATTAACCGTATCGGTTATACCAAAAGCGAATATATGTTCGAAGGAAACTCCTGCGGCGTATTTTCTGCCATTCACGAACAAAGTGCGGATATCAACCGTGGCGTGGAACGCGAGGACCCTATGAACCAGGGTGCGGGCGACCAGGGAATGATGTTTGGTTATGCTACCAATGAAACGGAAAACTATATGCCGCTGTCACTGGACCTGGCACATAAACTGTTGATGGTACTGGCCGAAATCCGTCGTGAAGGGAAGGTGATGACTTATCTTCGTCCCGACGCCAAGAGCCAGGTTACTATTGAATACGATGATAACGGCAAGCCGGTACGCATTGATACGATTGTGGTTTCTACCCAGCATGACGAGTTTGTAACCCCGGCTGATTCTTCCAAAGAAGCTCAGTTGAAGGCCGACGAAGAGATGTTGGCCAAGATTCGTCAGGATGTGATTGAAATCCTGATGCCACGTGTCATTGCCGGAATTCATAATGAAGAAGTATTGGCTTTGTTCAATGACCGGATAGTTTATCATGTGAACCCTACAGGTAAGTTTGTGATCGGCGGTCCTCATGGAGATACCGGTTTGACCGGCCGTAAGATTATTGTGGATACATACGGTGGAAAAGGTGCTCACGGTGGCGGGGCGTTCTCAGGAAAAGACCCCAGTAAGGTAGACCGTAGTGCTGCCTATGCAGCACGCCATATCGCAAAGAATATGGTTGCTGCCGGTGTTGCCGATGAAATGCTGGTGCAGGTGTCATACGCCATTGGCGTGGCCCGTCCTATCAATATCTACGTAAATACGTACGGTCGCAGCAATGTGAAACTGAGCGACGGAGAGATTGCTAAGAAAATAGACGAACTGTTCGATCTGCGTCCGAAAGCCATTGAAGAGCGTTTGAAACTGCGTAATCCTATTTATGAGGAAACAGCTTCTTACGGTCACATGGGACGTGAGCCGAAAGTGGTGACCAAGACATACGAATCCATGTATCATGAAGCAAAGACGCTGGAAGTGGAACTGTTCACTTGGGAGAAGCTGGATTATGTGGATAAGATAAAGGAAGCGTTCGGTTTGTAAGAAACGGATTCGAATATGGTGATGTATACGGGCGAATTCAATTCGTTCCTGCGGCAATGAGCGTCATTGGCTGGCAGGGGAGGATTGGATCCGCCCGAAAACATAAGGAATTATATGAATGATATAAAGAATGTATGTGTATATAGTGCGTCCAGCACAAAGATAGCGAAGGTGTATTTTGATGTAGCGGAAGAATTAGGACGTCTTCTGGCTGAAAAGAAGATCAATCTGATTAATGGGGCAGGCTGTATCGGCCTGATGGCGGCTACCTCCGATGCAGCATTGGCTGCAGGCGGTACGGTGACGGGGGTAATCCCTCATTTTATGGTGGAGCAGGGGTGGCACCATACAGGGCTGACCCGATTGATTGAGACGGAAACCATGCACGAGCGTAAACGGATGATGGCCGATTTGTCCGATGGTGTCATTGCATTGCCCGGAGGTTGCGGCACATTGGAGGAATTGCTTGAAATCATCACCTGGAAGCAGCTGGGGCTTTATCTTAATCCGATAATCATCTTGAATATCAACGGGTTTTATAATCCTTTGCTTGAAATGCTGCAAAGGGCGGTGGAGGGTAATTTTATGCGTAAAGAGCATGTTGCGATCTGGAAGGTGGCTTCAACAGCCGAAGAAGCGATAAATTTGCTCTATACAACGCCTGTTTGGAACAAGGAAATACGTAAATTTGCAGCGATATGAGTGAAACCTGTCATCCCGGAATAGCGTATATTCTCCAACTTTATACGGAAGAGCAGAGCCGTGTTGATACGGCTTTGACACACAGCGTGTGTCATATGTCCAAGGAAGACGGGATGAGAGGAATGGAGTTGCCCTATCAGCTGCGTTCGGACTGGATGGTGACCTGCGTGCTGTTTCTTTGCTTTATCCTGGTATCATACGTGCTGGCACATGGCAAGAAACATCTTGAACAGCAATTTAAGAATTTTGCTTTGTCTAAAGAGCGTGCCAGTTTGTTTGATGATACTACCGCATCTGATGTGCGTTATACATTGGTGCTGATATTGCAGACCTGTATATTATCCGGTTTTTGTGTGTACGATTATTTTTCGGACCATGACCTGCTCCTTTTTCGTACGGTTCCTCATTGTTTATTGCTAAGTATTTACATTGGTTATGTAGTTTTTTTCTTTGTCATCAAATGGCTTCTTTATAGCTTTGTAAATTGGATTTTCTTTAACAAAACACGCAATATTATTTGGCTGGAATCTTACTTTAATGTTGTAATCGGGGCCGGATTTTTACTTTTTCCAATTGTACTTTTGATTGTGTATTTCGATCTGTCACCGCAAATTGCTCCTTATTTTATCGGTTTTGTTATAATAATTGCTAAAATTCTGCTGTTTTATAAGTGCTTTAGTAACTTTTTCAACAAATTTTATGGCGCTTTCCATTTAATTCTGTACTTTTGTGCCCTTGAAATACTCCCTGATTTTGTTCTGTGGAAAGGGATTATCTTAGCGAACAACATTTTGATTTTAAATTTTTAGTACATTGAAAATAAAAAAAGTCCTCGTATCTCAGCCGAAGCCGACTTCTGAAAAGTCGCCATACTATGATATTGCTGAGAAGTACGGTGTGAAAATTGATTTCCGCCCGTTCATCAAAGTTGAGAGCTTGTCGGCAAAAGAGTTCAGACAGCAAAAAGTCTCTATTCTTGATCATACCGCTGTGATTTTTACATCGCGGCACGCTATCGACCATTTCTTCAATCTGTGTACAGAATTGCGTGTTACTGTGCCCGAAACAATGAAATATTTCTGTACGTCCGAAACCATTGCTTTGTACATTCAGAAATATGTTCAGTATCGTAAGCGTAAAGTGTTCTTCGGCGCGACCGGTAAATTCGCAGATTTGGTGCCTTCTATCGTAAAGCACAACACGGAAAAATATTTGGTGCCGATGTCTGATGTACACAATGATGAGATCAAGACTTTATTGGATAAAAATAAAATTCAGCATACGGAGGTAGTGATGTATCGTACGGTAAGTAATGATTTCACTCCTGAAGAAGAGTTCGATTACGATATGCTGTTGTTTTTCAGTCCTGCAGGAATCAATTCTTTAATGAAGAATTTTCCGGAGTTCGACCAAAAGGAAATTGCGATAGGATGTTTTGGTCCTGCTACTGCTAAAGCGGTAAAGGATGCCGGATTGCGGTTGGATCTGGAAGCTCCTACTGTAGAGGCTCCGTCCATGACTGCGGCATTGGATATGTTTATCCGCGAGCGTAATAAGGATTAATTTTTAGTTTATATCCCAAAACCGGGGGTTTTGTATCAATAAAGTTGTAACTTTGTGATTCGAAACCCTCGGTTTCTTTATTTTAATAAAAGAAAGAAGATTATGGTAGAATATACACTCGGTAAAAAAGAGCGTCTGAATAGTAAGACATTGATTGAGCGTCTTTTTTCAGGTGGAAGCAAGTCTTTTCCGGCTTTTCCGCTACGTGTGGTGTATATGTCGGTAGAGCCTGTGGAGGAAGATATGGCGGCAGCTTCCATTCTGATCAGCGTGCCCAAGAAGCGGTTCAAACGTGCGGTAAAGCGTAATTTGGTGAAACGTCAGGTACGTGAGGCTTATCGGAAGAACAAGCATTTGTTGCTGGATGCGCTGGCTTCCAGGAACAAAAGACTGATTATCGCCTTTATATGGCTGGATAACCATATTCATTCTTCTGCCGAAGTGGAGGAGAAAGTGAAGAAGCTGCTGTTTCATATAGTGGAAAGGCTGGAATGAAAAAGATACTTTCCTATCTGTTGCTGTTGCCTGTTTATTTCTATCGGGGGTACATTTCTCCAATGACTCCTCCTTCATGCCGTTTTGTACCTACCTGTTCGGAATATGCCATCGAGGCCATTAAAAAACATGGTCCTTTCAAGGGATTGTATCTGGCTGTCCGCCGGATATTGCGTTGCCATCCGTGGGGCGGGTCGGGCTATGATCCGGTTCCGTAAAATCTGTTGTCCTTATGTTGCTGGATATTCATACGCATCGCAATGCTGCTGTACCGGGAGAATGCATTTTCAATGTAGAGCCTGCATGGTTTGAACCTGTGGAAGGGTGTTATTATTCTGTAGGCATTCATCCGTGGAAAGTTTTGGAAGCTGGTCCGGAAGATTGGACAACGTTGGAAAAGGCGGTCTGTCATCCCTCTGTTCTGGCGATAGGAGAGGCGGGTTTGGACCGTTTGGGGCCGGCAGATATTCTGTTGCAAAAAGAGGTGTTTATCCGACAAATTTTATTGAGCGAGTCAGTAGGAAAACCGTTGGTTATTCATTGTGTGAAGGCGTTTAATGAACTGATTGAACTGAAAAAGAAGTATCGTCCGCAGATGCCTTGGGTGGTACATGGTTTCCGTAATAATCTGCATATTGCCTGCCGGCTGATGCAGGAAAACATTTATTTTTCGTTGGGAGAAAGATATCAGCCTGATGTGTTGCGGCACGTGCCTTTAGAATGTTTATTGGCCGAAACGGATGAGAGCACGCAGGATATCCGTATGGTGATAGGACGGATGGCGGAAACGAAGAATGTGGAAGTTTCCTTTCTGTGCGATAGGATAGATGAAAATGCACGGAAAATCTTTTTTCGGCAATAAGAGTTGTTTCTTCAGATAAAGAGTCGTACTTTTGTGGCATTTAAAGTATAAATCAAACATTTAAATAGATAATCATTCGATGAATTTTGTAGAAGAATTAACATGGCGTGGAATGGTGCACACAATGATGCCGGGCACCGAAGAGTTATTGGCTAAAGAACAAGTGACAGCTTATCTGGGTATTGACCCTACGGCTGATTCTCTGCATATCGGCCACTTGTGTGGTGTGATGATGCTACGTCATTTCCAGCGTTGCGGTCATAAGCCGTTGGCATTGGTGGGCGGCGCGACCGGTATGATCGGTGACCCTTCCGGCAAATCGCAGGAGCGCAATTTGCTGACCGAGGAAACATTGCGTCATAATGTGGCTTGCATCAAGAAACAGCTGGCTAAGTTTCTTGACTTTGAGAGCGATGCTCCTAACAAAGCCGAATTGGTGAATAACTATGACTGGATGAAGGATTTTACTTTCCTGGACTTTGCCCGTGAGGTAGGGAAGCACATTACAGTGAATTATATGATGGCTAAGGATTCTGTACAGAAACGTTTGAACGGTGAGGCGCGTGACGGTTTGTCATTTACAGAATTTACTTACCAGTTGTTGCAGGGATACGATTTCTTGCATCTTTACGAAACAAAGGGCTGCAAACTTCAGATGGGTGGTTCGGATCAATGGGGTAATATCACTACCGGGGCCGAGCTGATTCGCCGTACCAATGGCGGTGAAGTGTTTGCATTGACTTGCCCGTTGATTACAAAGGCCGATGGTGGTAAGTTCGGTAAGACTGAGTCTGGTAATATTTGGTTGGACCCCCGTTATACTTCTCCTTACAAGTTCTATCAGTTCTGGTTGAATGTAAGTGACGAGGATGCCGCACGTTATATAAAGATTTTCACTTCGCTGAGTCAGGAAGAAGTGGAAGCATTGACAGCAGAACATGCTGAAGCTCCGCACTTGCGTGTATTGCAGAAGCGTCTGGCTAAGGAAGTAACTGTGATGGTTCATTCGGAAGAAGATTACAATGCTGCTGTTGAGGCATCGGGCATCCTGTTTGGTAACGCCACTTCCGAAGCGTTGAAAAAGCTGGATGAAGACACGTTGCTGGCAGTGTTCGAAGGTGTTCCTCAGTTTGAGGTGTCACGAGATGCATTGGCCGAAGGTGTGAAGGCAGTAGACTTGTTCGTTGATAATGCCGCTGTTTTCGCTTCTAAAGGTGAGATGCGTAAGCTTGTACAGGGCGGTGGCGTTTCATTGAACAAGGAGAAATTAAGTGCCTTTGACCAGGTGATTACGACTGCTGACCTGCTGGATGAAAAATACCTGCTGGTTCAGCGCGGAAAGAAGAACTATTATCTGGTGATTGCCAAATAAGAAAAAAGAGAACTTCTTTTATAAATAAAAAGGGGATATTCAGTAAATGTCCCTACAAACAAAAACCGGAAGAAGAAAACCTGTTGTTTCTCCTTCCGGTTTTGTTTGTATCTTTTCTTTCGTCTTATTTTCCGTCTATCTCTTTCAACAGCTCGTCTACCGCAGCTTTCAATTGTGTGTCTTCACCTTTCACTACTGTTTCCGGTGAATTGGCCACTTTGATATCCGGCTCTAATTGTGAATTTTCCAGATAACTTCCATCCGGCAAGCGATAGCCGATAACAGGAATGCCGAATACCAGTGTCGGATCCTGCAATGTTTCCCAAGATACGCTGGTCATGGTTCCCGGTACAGGCATACCTACCAGTTTGCCTATTTTTTGATGGCTGTATACCCACGGAGTGCCGTGTGCGTTACTGTAGTTGGCTTCACACTGCACCATGATACTCGGCTTGTTCCAACGGCGGCTGGGCATATCGCAAGCTTCACGTCCGCGAACTACCTGTGTAAAGTATTTCTTTCCGCTGAACAGGATCTCAATATCCTCGTGCAAACGTCCTCCGCCATTGAAACGGGTATCGATGACGATACCTTCACGGTTATTGTACTTGCCCAGAATATCCGAATAAACGGAACGGAAGCTGTCATCTCCCATGGATTCAATGTGCACATATCCCAAACGGCCGTTCGACCATTTGTCTACATCGGCTGCCCGTTGTTTTACCCAGCGTGCATAGAGCAGATCGCTCATTACACCATTGCTGACAGGAACAACTACTTCTTCCCAACGTTCTTTGGTCTGCGGGTTATAGAGCGTAACCAGTGTTTTCTTTCTGGCTTTACCGTTCAGCAGAACAGAGTAATCGCTTTCGGGAGTGATTTCCTGACCGTCGATCTTTTCAATGATATTTCCGGCCTTCACTTTGGAACGGGCGTGGTCGAAGGGGCCTTTTTCCACTACTTCAGAAATCAACAGACCTTTGCCGTTATGATTCCAGTCATACAGTAATCCTAAGGTAGCGGTGGCATCTCCTTTCAGTTGCGGACGGAAACGTCCTCCGGTATGTGAAACGTTCAGTTCACCCAGATATTCGCTCAGTAATTCCGCAAAGTCATAATTATTATCGATATGCGGCAGGAACTTGCGATAGGCTTTGGTCATGGCATCCCAGTCTATTCCGTGCATGTTCAGGTTGTAGAAGCGTTTCTGTTCTTGTTTGTATACATGGTTGAACATATAGTCACGTTCGGCTGCGAGGTCCATTTTCACGTGGGCTTGATAGCTGATGGGCTTCAAACTTTCAGAATCAGTACCCATTTTCTGCATCGTGTTACTGCCTAGCAAGAACAAGTTCTTTCCATCCTTGTCCATTTCCATGTTGGCCCATCCGGCATCCATTTTATGGAGCAACTTGGTATCTTTCTTGCGCAGATTCATTTTCCACAGGTCATAGCCGCCTTCAAAGGCAGAGAGGTAATATAAGGTCTCGCCGTCTTTGGTGATAATGGCGCTCCCCAAATCGGAAGAGTTGGGAGTAAGGCGTACGATGCGGTCCTCTATGTTGTTCAGTTCCACCACAATGTCCTTTACTTTTTCCTCTTTCTTCTCTTCGGATTTTTCTTTGTTATCACCTTTCTTTTTATCGTTTTTCTTGGTTTCGGTTGTGTTCTTTTGTTCTTTTTCCAGTTCTTTCTGCAATTCGTAATCTTCTTTGCTCAGGCGGAATTTGTCGTATGCATCCTGGTTCATAAATACCAGCATCACATCGTTCAGTGATCCCCATGAGGCATGGGCACGCATACCATAACGCTCGGTAATGAATAAAATGGCATTACCATCCAGTACCCAGCGGGGGGAGCCACTGGTATAGCCGCTATTGGTCAGATTGATAATTTTTCCTCCTTGTGCACTTACCATACCTATATCGGAATATGGATCATGCCGGTTTCCGATAAATTCCAATGTGAACCATTTGCCGTCCGGCGACCATGAATAGTCAAAGCCACCGCCGGTACTGAACCAGGTGGAACCGTCAGTGACCTGACGTACCTTTTTGGTTTCCAGATTAAGCACCATCAACCGGTTACGGTCTTCTATAAAGGCAAGTTCCTTCCCGTCCGGTGAGAATTGCGGATAGGTACGTTCTGTCTTGTCCGAAGGCAGGAGTACTTCTTCTTCAATGGCAGTCGCATTGGGGAAGTTGGCTTCCTCCTTACGTGCAATCTTGGCCATGTAAAGTTCCCAGTTTCCGTTGCGTTCACTGGCGTACGCCAAAGTACGGTTGTCCGGTGAGAAAGTAAGTCCTGCTTCACGGGCAGGGGTATGTGTGATTTGCTTGGTGGTATTATAATCGGCGGAAGTGACGAATACTTCACCTCGTACAATGAAAGCAACTTGTTTGCCGTCCAGTGATACGGTAGCTGAGGTTGCTCCGTTACTGAAATTCAGATCCGCTATTGTATTTTGGTCATCACGGATGATATCGATTTTGACTTTCTGCGGTTTATCTCCTTGTTTTTGAGTGTATATTTCTCCATCATACGTATAACAGAGAGTGCCGTTGCTGCCCATTGACAGGAAGCGGACCGGATGGGTCTTGAAATGGGTGACCGTTTTCAATGATTGAGGACTACTTATCGGAAAGGAATATACGTTGAATGTACCTCCGTCTCGTTCGCTCAGGAAATAAACGGTTTGCCCGTCGGGCGCAAATACAGGGTTACGGTCTTCGCCTGCATGGGCGGTCAGGTTGGTATGCTTGCCGTTTTCCGAATCATATAACCATACGTCACGGGTGATGGACGAGGTGTGGTGTTTGCGCCATTCGTCTTCAAAACCTTTGCGGTCTTGGTAGAGAAATGTTTTTCCTGATTTGTCAAAGCAGACCATTTCTGCGGGAGTACCCAGCACCTGTTCGGTACGTCCGCCGGTTACCGGGACTTTGTATAGTTCTGTCATGGCCGAGGTAGGGAACAAGGCACTGTTGGCAGGGTCTTGGATAGAGGCCGAGAACAGGATATAGTTGCCGTCGGTGGTGAAGGTTGACGGTATTTCGGAAGCCGAATGGGTGGTAAGACGCCGGGCTGCTCCGCCATCGGCCGACATGACGAACAGGTCGAAATTGCCATTGCGGTCACTGGCGAAGGCAATCTGTTTACTATCCGGTGACCAGATGGGGCTGCACTCGTATGAGGCTTGTGTAGTGAGTTGGGTGGCAGTTCCTCCGTTGGCGGGTACTTTATAGATGTCTCCTTTATAACAGAATGCAATTTCCGTGCCGTTGGGGGAAATTTGCACGTCACGCAGCCATAAAGGTGTAGCTGCATAACTGCTTGCTGCAACAAAGCTTAAAGCAAGGCAAGTTAGAAGTTTTTTCATGTATTTATTTCTTTTAGTTTGTACGCAAAGTTAAGCATTTGCACTTTATTGCAAAAAAAAGTGCGAAAATATTTGGAATATATTGCAGGAAAAACGTATCTTTGCACCGCTTTCTAAGGAAAGCACATAATGATTGGACTATGGTGTAATGGTAGCACAACAGGTTTTGGTTCTGTTTGTCCAAGTTCGAATCTTGGTAGTCCAACAGTTTTCAATCCGAAATGAAACAAAAGCCCGTTAAACATACAGTTTGACGGGCTTTTTCGTATCGGATCATATCCTTTAATATAGTCAATACAAGGAGCAGCAGTAAAAAAACAATCGATGCCGTTAATTAGCGGCTTAGCACATTTACAATTTCCACCACATACATCTTGTGAAAACCACCGTGTGATTCCCCATACCATCGGTCCGTAATGCTCTTGTCGATAAAGTTTCCGGGCTTGATCAGATCGGCATACAGTTTCTTGCATTCAAAAGTCAACCGCGCCTGCTCAAAAGTGATGCTTCCGTTCTCGGTGAACAAGGGCGATAGTCCTGTCGCTTTTACTTTATCCATGTCACGTCCCGATTTGGAACCGCATATCTTATGTATTTCTTTATGCTCTTCACCTAGAAAAGAGAGAGTGAGATAGTCATTCTGCTCTATAAAGTCGAATGTATAACGTTCGGGGCGGATAAAGATAAAGGCTACCGGACGGTTCCATAGAAATCCTGCACCTCCCCAGTTTGCCGTCATGGTGTTGAATTTGTCTTTGGTACCGGCGGTTACCAACATCCATTCCTTGCTGATTGTCTCAAACAGATTGTCAGTCAGTTCGTTTACTTTTATTTCTTTCATTGTTTCCGTATTTTTAGCTAGTACAAAGATATAATTTTTTTCTTTTACTGTTTCAGATTAAATTTGCTAATTATTATCTTTGCGAGAAATATTAATTAAAAAAAGAAAGGACGATACAGTGGCAAATGATGTAGTTTTAACCCCGATGATGAAGCAGTTTTTTGAGTTGAAGGCAAAGCATCCCGATGCGATTATGCTATTCAGGTGCGGGGATTTTTATGAAACTTATTCAGAAGACGCTATTGTTGCCTCAGAGATTTTGGGTATTACGCTGACCAAGCGGGCCAATGGACAGGCAAAGAGCGTAGAAATGGCCGGCTTTCCTTTCCATGCATTGGACACGTATTTGCCCAAGCTGGTACGTGCCGGCAAGCGGGTGGCCATTTGTGACCAATTGGAAGATCCCAAGATGACCAAGAAACTGGTAAAGCGCGGTATCACCGAATTGGTGACTCCGGGTGTAGCCATCAATGACAATGTTCTTTCTTACAAAGAAAATAATTTTCTGGCTGCCGTTCATTTTGGGAAAGCCAGTTGTGGTGTGGCCTTCCTTGATATCTCTACCGGTGAGTTCCTTACCGCAGAGGGGCCTTTTGACTATATAGACAAGTTGTTAAATAATTTCGCCCCCAAAGAGGTGCTTTTCGAACGTGGTAAACGGGGAATGTTTGAAGGAAATTTCGGAAGCAAGTTCTTTACTTTTGAGTTGGATGACTGGGTGTTTAATGAAAGTTCCTCACGCGAGAAGCTGTTAAAGCACTTTGAGACCAAGAACTTAAAAGGTTTCGGGGTGGAGCACCTTAAGAATGGTATTGTAGCTTCGGGAGCTATTTTGCAATACCTCAATATGACGCAGCATTATCAGATCGGCCATATAACTTCTCTTTCCCGTATAGAGGAAGACCGTTATGTGCGGCTGGATAAATTCACGGTACGGAGCTTGGAACTCATAGGTAGCATGAATGAGGGCGGAACCAGTCTGCTGGATGTGATCGACCGCACTATCAGCCCTATGGGAGCCCGTCTGCTAAAACGCTGGGTAGTCTTTCCGTTGAAAGATGAGAAGCCTGTCAATGAGCGTCTGGATGTAGTGGAATACTTCTTCCGCGAGCCGGATTTCAAAGAGTTCATAGAAGAGAAACTACATCTGATAGGAGATTTGGAACGTATTGTTTCGAAAGCTGCCGTAGGACGAATCTCTCCACGCGAGGTGGTGCAACTTAAAGTAGCTTTGCAAGCCATCGAGCCGATTAAGAATGCCTGTTTGAATGCGGATAACGGGAGTCTCCGCCGTATTGGGGAGCAACTGAATTTATGTCTGTCTATCCGTGAAAAAATAGCGAAAGAGGTTAAGAATGATCCTCCTTTGCTGGTGAATAAAGGCGGTGTGATAGCAGACGGGGTGAACGCGGAACTGGACGAACTGCGGCAGATAGCTTTTTCCGGCAAGGATTATCTGCTCAAAGTACAGCAACGTGAAAGTGAGCTGACCGGCATTCCCAGCTTGAAAATTGCTTATAACAATGTGTTCGGTTACTATATTGAGGTGCGTAACACGCATAAGGACAAGGTACCTGCCGACTGGATCCGTAAACAGACGCTGGTGAATGCGGAACGCTATATTACTCAGGAACTGAAAGAATACGAAGAAAAGATCTTGGGGGCCGAAGATAAGATTTTAGTGCTTGAAACAAAGCTCTATAACGAATTGGTGGTCGCTTTGGCAGAGTTTATTCCAGCCATTCAGATTAATGCCAGTCAGATTGCCCGATTGGATTGTCTGCTGGCTTTTGCCAATGTGGCGAAAGAGAACAATTATATCCGTCCTGTTGTGGAGGACAGTGAGGTGATTGACATCAGGCAAGGCCGTCATCCTGTCATCGAGAAGCAGCTTCCGGTAGGGGAGAAGTATATTGCCAATGATGTCTTTCTGGACTCGGAAACCCAGCAAATCATTATCATTACCGGTCCCAATATGGCGGGTAAGTCGGCTTTGCTACGCCAGACTGCGCTGATTACCTTGTTGGCGCAGATGGGTAGTTTTGTTCCTGCCGAAAGTGCGCGGATCGGTATGGTGGATAAAATATTCACCCGTGTGGGAGCCAGCGATAACATTTCTGTGGGCGAATCTACCTTTATGGTTGAAATGAATGAGGCGGCAAATATTTTGAACAACCTCTCTAGCCGCAGTTTGGTGCTGTTTGATGAGTTGGGACGGGGAACTTCCACTTATGATGGTATTTCCATTGCTTGGGCTATTGTGGAGCATATTCACGAGCATCCTAAAGCCAAGGCACGTACGTTGTTTGCCACTCATTATCATGAGTTGAACGAGATGGAGAAATCTTTCAAGCGTATCAAGAATTACAATGTATCTGTGAAGGAGATAGATAATAAAGTGATTTTTCTGCGCAAACTGGAACGTGGCGGCAGCGAACATTCTTTCGGTATTCATGTGGCAAAGATGGCAGGTATGCCGAAAAGCATCGTGAAGCGTGCCAATGATATTCTGCATCAACTGGAAACGGACAACCGCCAGCAGGGCATTGCCAAGCCTACGGCTGAGATAGCGTCCGGCCGGAGCGGAATGCAGCTCAGCTTCTTCCAGTTGGATGATCCGGTATTGAGTCAGATACGGGATGAGATTCTGAATTTGGATGTCAATAATCTGACCCCTCTTGAAGCATTGAATAAACTGAATGATATCAAGAAGATAGTAAAAGGCAAATAAATGCCTTCATTTTTCATTAACCGTTAATTACTAACCATTAATCATTATCATGAAACACTTACTAACCTTATGGATGTTGGCCTTGTGTCTGTGTGTTTCGGCCAAGGAAACATGTCCGAAAGTAATTCCCGCCCTGCAAGAGTGGAAGGGGGGAAGTGGAAAACTCGTATTGCTTGCTGAAGGCAGTATTGTTGTAGCTCCTGCCGATGAGGCGGCACTGAAAAGTGTGGCGACTGTGCTGGCACAGGACTTGAAAGATCTGTTGGATTGGAACTACACCATTAGGACCGGGAAACCGGGAAAGAATGATATTTATCTTTCATTGATGAAACCCGACAAACAATTGGGAAAGGAAGGGTATGTGCTGACTGCCGGACGCTATGCCGGTATTGAAGCACCGGCTCGTCAGGGAGTCTTTTGGGGAACCCGGAGTTTGTTGCAGATTCTTTATAATGAAAAAGGACAGTTGCCCAAAGGAGTTGCCCGTGACTGGCCGCAATATCCCAGTCGTGGCTTCATGCTGGATGTGGGCCGTAAGTTCTTCACAATGGATTTCCTGCGGCAATATGTCAAAATACTATCGTTCTATAAACTGAATGAATTCCAGATTCATCTCAATGACAATGGTTTTGTACAGTTCTTTGATAACGACTGGAACAAGACCTATGCTGCTTTCCGCCTGGAGAGTGAGCGTTTTCCGGGGCTGACCGCCAAGGATGGTTCTTATACCAAGAAAGAATTCACCGATCTGCAACGTCTGGGCATGGAATATGGTGTGAATGTGATTCCGGAGATTGATATTCCGGCTCATTCATTGGCCTTTACACATTATAAACCCGAGATAGGCAGTGATAAATATGGAATGGATCATTTGGATTTGTACAAGGAGGAAACCTATCGTTTTGTAGATTCTTTGCTGGATGAGTATCTTTCTGGTGAGAAACCGGTTTTCATAGGTCCCGACGTACATATCGGTACAGACGAGTACAATGCCAAGGAAGCTGAGAAATTCCGCTATTTTACAGATCGGTATCTGAAGTATGTAGAGAAATACGGGAAGAATGTCCGTATGTGGGGAGCACTGCGCTGGTTGAAAGGAAACACTCCGGTGAAAGCGGATAATGTAACTATTAATGCCTGGTCATACGATTGGATTGATCCTAATGCTTCTTTGAAAGACGGATATAAGATTATCAATACGTGTGATGCTTATCTTTATATTGTTCCGGCTGCCGGATATTATCGTGATTTCCTGGACACGAAATGGCTGTATGAGCAATGGCGTGTGGGTAAAGTGAATCCTAAGGAAGAGTTGCCTGAAGGAACTCCGGGACTGTTGGGAGGTATGTTTGCCGTATGGAATGACCATTGTGGTAACGGTGTGTCACAACAGGATGTGCATTTCCGTACATTCCCGGCCGCTCAGGTACTGGCCGAGAAGATGTGGAGAGGGAAGAATGAAATGGTTTCTTACGAGGAATTTGAGGAATTGTGCAAACAGATGCCTGAAGCTCCCGGTGTCAACCTGCTGGGGCGTGTGCAGGGTGAGGTAGTCCTTCCGGGGCAGAATGAAGAACTGTCTTTGAACGGTACGGACAGCATTGCCACTATGTTGCCGGAGGTAGGCTATCCATACGTGGTAGAATTTGAAATAAATCCGGACAAAGACCAAAATATCAACGGTATTTTGTTTAAAGGTCCTCATTCCACCGTATATGCCAATTGGGAAAATAAGGGAAAATTGGCTTTCAGCCGTGACGGCTATACGTTTGTATTCCACGCTGCCACACTGCCTGCCGGAGCATGGACGAAGGTACGCATAGAGGGAGACCACAAAGGTACTACTCTTTACATAAACGGTGAGAAAGCGGAACGTTTGGAAGGACGTGTCAAGCAGTTTTACAACTATACTCATAAACGCAAGGACAAGATGTATATGCAGGAAACTTTGGTGTTTCCCATGCGGCAGATTGGGGATGTGCAGAATGGGTTCAGAGGGAAGTTGCGGAATATAAATTGCACGCAATAAAAGATATTTCTTTCTCTTGCTGTGTAGGGGCAGGTTTTAGACCTGTCCCTATGCCCAATAGGAGTGAAATTTCTCCGAATGTTATCTTTAATAGTGTTATATTGTTTATTATCAAAGTTTTATATGCGGTAAATGTTATCTGTTTTATTTTCATGAAAAGGGCTTTATACCTTACTTTGCATTATTAAACTTAAGCAACAAACCCGATGAAAATAAAACAAATTCTACTTTGCATGCTTTTAGCCTGCTTTATTCTTCCCGCTTCCGCACAGAATAGCTGGGGTATTGTAGGAGGCGGACTTTTTTCTAAATCTCTGTCCAGGGATGCACGCTTCAGCCTGGGCGGTTATGCCGGAGGAATGTATGACGTTCATGTTAAAAACTCATGGTATGTACAACCACAATTATTATTTACTTATGAAGAATTCAGATCCAAGACAAGACTTGGTACCGATTCTTTTTTTAGTAAATTCAATTTGGAGCTTCCTATCCTTGCTTCTTATAATGTTGCTTTGAATAACAAATGGAATTTGCGCATCAATGCGGGACCGTATCTGTCCTATGCTATGTTTGGCAGGGATAAATCCATTGATTACGCCTATGGCAACGGAATGCATTCTAGTTTGGGCTGGTGGCATCAGGATTTTCCAGATCATTTTACTTACGGCGGAAGGGCCGGGGTTTCATTGGAATCCGAGCATTTCATTTACACTATCGATGGTAAGTGTTCTCTTCGTAAGAGACCTTTCGGGCGGAGTGTCAGTTTATCGGCCGGTGTAGGATATAAGTTCTGAGTTTTCTGTATCTTTGTTACCGGAGAATAAAAATAGAGTTGCATGTATGTTTATATAAAACAGTTGGGTATTGTTTGCCTTCTATCTTGGCTTGGTCTTTCCTGTACTTTGCAGCGCACGGAACATCCTGCTTTGCGGCAAGCCGGATACTTGATGGAAGAACATGCCGACAGTGCGTTTTTATTATTGAAATCCATCTCTTCCCTAACCGGTATGAGCCCGGAAGACAAGGCCGGTTACGCTTTGCTGCTGGCTGAGGCTGCGGATAAAAATGGTTATTCACTGCTTCCTTGTGACTCATTATTGAATTTTGCTCTCCATGTATATCATGAAGAAGCCAAAGAACATGCCATAGCTCTTCTGTATAAGGGTAAAGTGCAACAGGAAATGGAAAACTATGCCGATGCCCTGAAAAGTTACCGTATGGCGCTTGAAATTCTTTCCGCCTATCCATGCGAATTCTATTGGAAAGGGTTTGTATATAATATGTTGGGTGGGCTGTATGGCAAACAGAACTTGTACGCACAGGCCAAAGATATGTATGTCAAGGCTTGTTATAATGATTCGCTGGCACGGCATAACCGTCATTTCATCAGTTCACTCAGCAACCTGGGGGTAGCTTACATCGGGTATGGAAATATAGACTCCGCTTTTATCTGTCAGCAACGCGCTTTGCAGCTTTCTCTTTCTACTGATAGTTTCCTTTTGCATTCTCTTTATGGAAATATAGGGGATTTATGCGGACGTACAGGACGGAACAGTATAGCTATTATTTGTCTGAAAAGGGCATACGATGCCTGTCGTCTTAGAGAAGACAGCTTGCAGTGTCTTTGGAATCTAGGGGAATTTTATTATAATAACGGGCAGCTTGATTCGGCTCTTTATTATTTGAACCGAAGCAAGGAAGCTGTCGATATTCATATCCGGTATCTCTCTTTCTTTGACTTGTATGCCATAGCCAAGCAGCAGGGAAATGTGGAGAAAGCTTTGGAATATCTGGAAATCAGCACCCAGTTGGAAGATTCTATCTATTCCACCAATGTGGCTACGGAACTGGAGAAGAAGACCTATCGTTGGAATGCCGACGCGCAAGTAAGGAAAGAACAGTTCAAGGCTAAACGGAGGATATACACCATTGCGATGATAGCTGTGGTGTTGCTGCTGGTCATTGTGATTATTTATCAACAGATACTGAAGAACAAGAAGATACAGCAATCCAATTATAAATATCTGTTGCAGAAGCTGAAACAGAACCTGATGGATATGCAGCAGAATATTGCTCAACATGAAGAGGTGATAGCCGAATTGAAACAGAAACAAGAAAGCCGTGTCGAGGAAATAGAAGAGAAGGAACGGGCTATAGAGGCCATGAAGATGGAGAAGGAGAAATTGCGCAACTGGTTGTTCCGGCAAAGTGCCCTCTATACGAAAATAGACAAACTGGCCAACCAGCAAAAGCATCACAAAGAGCGTATTGCAGTGCTCACCAATGCTGAGCAACGCCAACTCAGAGTGATTATAGGACAGATTTATGCTGATTACATAGAGCAACTGCATACCCGGTATCCCAAGTTGAACGAAGATGATGTCCTTTTGCTATGTCTGCAATTGGCGGATTTATCTCCTTTTGCCATCGCTTTATGCTTTGGTAATAATGATGCACAGATTGTAGCGCAACGCAAATATCGTATGAAAAGTAAGATGGAATAACTGTGTGTTACAGAATTTACATAATGTTTTTTTAATAGATGTTTGTATATCAGGTTATAAAGGCATTTTGCTATCTTTGTGCATAGAAAGCTAAAAGACAAAATTACTATGCGTTCATTTATTATATATTTAAATTTCGTCAGTTTGCTGGCTGTCTGTTTGTTTGCCTGTAACCACCATTCTTCCAATCCGATGTTACAGCAAGTAGATTCATTGTTGGAAATGAAGCCGGACAGTGCATTGACTATTTTAAAAAATAGGTATTAAGGAACAAATTGACACCATTACAAATAGTTATAACAAATGGTTATACTTGTTCCATATTTCAAGTTGCTAAGATAACAAAAAAGGGAGTGTGGTTATGCTCCCTTTTTTGTTTGATCCCAATTTATCTTCCATCCTATTTTTAGATATAATATAATGAAGAAATATCCAATGAGAGAATAAGAAATAATATCTGCTATAGTATTTATTGTTGGAGTTACTATACTAAAATTAAACAGTCCGATAATTAACATACAAACTTTTAAAACACATCCAACAAAGGCTATTAATGCTGCTGTTCCAAATTTTACAATCTTCATTTTTTCAATGCTTTTTCAAATAGTGAATATGTCTTAATTAGTTTCTTTGCGTTCTTTTCTTTTATATCAAAATCGTAATATCCATCATTGGTATAAATCCTAATAGCAGTCATTGTTTTATCTTTGAAAACCGAACAGTTTCCAATCAAAGTTAATTCAACTCCAAGCAGATTCATTCCAAAAGCAACGACAGCCCCACCTCCAGGTGTAGATAAAGTATAATCTTTGTTTTTAAAATTGTAAGTATTTCCATCTTTGTCAAGAAATACAATATCAGCATCAGAATCAACGGATAAGACTTCTTTACTGCACCATCTTAACTGGGCAAAATCCAATCCATGATCATGTGCAAAACGTAACCAAATGTTTTTCCCAATAGGAGATACCATCATTACAGATTCAGAAGATATTTTTTCAAAAGAAGTATATACTTTTTTCTCTTTGGAAAATTTGTCTACTTCGTTTATTTTCAAACTTTGTCCATAGACAGAAACACCTATAAGTAAAGAGGCGCATAATAAACAAATTCGGCTGTGCATAATCTAATAATATTAATTTTTGCACAAAAATATAAACTTATATTTTTATCGCATTAAATCTAAGTTATTTTTATGTAATGTTAACTATTTGAAGAATATGCTTTTAGTAAAATAAAATTGCAAAATTAAACAGGTGCAAAGATATTAGAGAGCCATTTTATACAATGAAATTACGATGATTATGGAAGTGGCAATTATAAATGGTAGATAAGTGTTAAATCTATCTGCTATGGCCATGAGCATGAATCAACATTAATGTTTGATACAGAAGAAGAGGCATTGAAAGTTACTAAAGGATACATATATTTATCTTAACAAAATAACAATGAATGGAGTATATAAAGAATGGGAAAAGGCGATAAGTCATTTAAATAAATAGTCCTTGTGCACCCTTATCTCTATTTAGCAACTTCCAAAACACTATTTTCTATTTGGGAAAAGGAATAAGGGTAGCCTTGTTTGCTAATGCCATTGTGAGAGCCATAAATGACACTGCATCACATTTTCCTACAATCGGCTGTTGAGCTAACTCATAGAAAATACCTACGTGATAATGATTTTCATCCTCCACGTTCCTTTTAACCCTTGCCGTACAATCCATTATATCCTGAGTATGAATAATACCAACATTTAATGTTGCATATCCAAACACTTCATCGCCAGGAGTGCGCGGAGGAAAAGTCACATTTTCTCGTGTGGGAGTCTTGTGTAAAGTGCGCCATACGGATAGATATTTCTCCCATTTACCACTGCGTAATTGTTCTAAGAAAAACGCATTACGGCTTATCCTCCCTTCTTGAACCATTGTTGGAGAAAAAAGGATACGGGCAACTTCTTCTGATTCATCAACATCGTATAATGTTTGAGCCATATTAAGTAAAATAGCCAAATAGGTTGCTCATAGCAATGAGAGCCTCAACCGCTTTATCTATATTAAATTCCCTCTGTTCCATTATAGAATCTCCTGATTCTTTCATGGCAACATACGAGAAGTCTTTGTTTCCGACACTCATTGCCGCAATCTCTCGTTCTTTGAACTCAAAGGAAATAGTGCCGTTAGGTGACGGAAAGACATTCCACAACCGAAGAATCGAATCAGGGGTATCCATTACTATTTTACGGGCATTTAAGTATGAATCTCGTTCTATGGGAAAGGCATTGTAACCATCCCAACCCTCTTTGTTCAATTTACAGAAGAAATTAGAAAGTTTCCCTAGCATCTTTTCTTTTTCAGAATAAGAACCTGTAAAAGTCAAGATTTCCTTTTCTATACGTTCAATCTTTGCAGGACATACAATATCATTAACACTAACTAAATCACTATTGGAAACATCACTTGTCTCAACATTATCAGACGTACAAGCAACTGCAACTATAGTAGCAAGGACAAATCGTGTTACAACCTTTCTCTTTTTAGCCTTAGGCAAAGATGCTGGAGATAAAAAAGTGTAATCAGTTGTTTCCATAATATTATTGCTGCAATAAATTAATCGTTTTATCTGAAACCATATTACAAAATGCACTGAATATAATATGATTCAATACATCTGCGTTCGCAATTATATCTTTAGTGTCAATATCATAAACAGTTCCTATTAAATCCATTTGAAAATAGAAATTATCTTTATCAACAACTTCAACCAAAAAAGGTACACGAACTTCGCCCCCATCAAATTTTCCAGCCCCCTCAATTGTTATTTTAAACGGTTTGTCACTAACAGATGAGTTAGCAGCAAGCTCTCTGAGACTTTCATCTTTAAAAGATTCATGTAACGCAAATCTCCATGAAGAATAAGCATTGGGAGAAGTCGCTTTAAACAAATTTTTCTTAGAGATTGTCAAAGCCTCTATTTTTTCAATTCCTAAAGCCTTTAAAAATTCAACAAGGCGTTTCATTTTAGGAGCCAAAGTAACTTTATAGCACCGATAGATGCTGGCATCGAGTGTTAACGATGCAGAAGTAGTTGAGAAATTATATCTTTCAACTGCCGTTTCGGCTGATAAGGTTATTCCTCCAACTGTCAGGGTTCCCGGAAAGTATTCAATTATTCCAAAATTTGATTTCAAGAAATGAGTTATTGCTTCTTTATTATTCAACAAAGGTGTTTCGACAAATTTTATACTTGCCGAAACTTCCTGTAGAAAAGTCCGATTAAAGACCTTGTGAGGAATCTCCGAATATGGATTTTGTATAACCATAATTTTAGGTTGCGAAATTAGTCAATTGTAATCATACACACAAATTTTCAAGCATGATTTTCTAAACCTTTCTAAACGATTTGGCTTCATTAACAATATTTTTCCAATTAAAAGTATGAAGTGCTTAAATTGTTTCACCCCGATTAATCAGAACTTCATTGCTGCCAACGCTTTGTCCCAGCTGGAAATGCACCCCTGCTTCTTCTACTTTATTATACCAGCGTACTAGATATAATATTTAATATATCCAACTGTTTTACGCAATAAATCATATTTGTTTAACTAAATAAAAATAGATAATTTTTCAGAAAAGGTATTCATTTTTTCTTTTCCCCCTTATTCATTGCTTCCAGAATCTTTATCCATGATTCAGGAACTTCCACATCCATGATGTTCCCATCTCCATCTTTTACGATGTATTTATTCTTCTTTTTCTTTTCGTCCTTTGGCTTTTCTTTCTTATCATCCTGCATATCTGTAATCTCCTATATCTAAGTATTGCAAAAGTAATCTAAATCTGTCAGAATCGCTAAGTTTTCTGGTATTAAATCTAAAGACAAATTCATCTACATAGCGTTGCATATATTTCTTGCTTATATGATAATATGTGGCGTATATCCTCTTGAAAACAGACCAAGCGTTTTCTATCGTATTGGTAGTAATCATCACCGTTTCTTTATTATCATTGTAATAAGTAATACCATAATATTTACGCCCGTGATCTACAGATATTTGGTTGTACATTTCGGATACTTCGCCATAATCCCATCCATCAGTATATATTGTACTTCCTTCTTCAACATACTTTCTTATAATTGGAAGCAGCTTGGATGAACCTGTTCCGCTTACTACTTTGGCAACCAAATCCCCATTTCTGCCTATTAGTCCAAAAACAGGAACTTTGTCTTTAAAACTTCTCCCCTGGCATCTCTCCACTTTTTTATCCTTATGTCGGTTTGCATTTTTTCCACCTGCAAATGATTCATCAATCTCAACTTCTCCTTCAAGATAGTAGTCGTTTTCTCCTGTCATAGCCTTACGTATCTTATGTAACATACGCCATGCGGTCTTTTGAGAAACATCAATATCTCTAGATACCTGATAGGAAGATATGCCTCTTTTCCCTTGAGCAAATAACCACATAACATAGAACCATTTAGTAAAAGGAATCTTACTGTTTGCAAAACACGTTCCTGTTTTTACCGTGAAATACCTGTTTGTATTCTTGCATTTATACTTATGGTTCTTACACTTATAAACCTTGGAGGTGGGATCAAATGGAGAAACAACTTTGTCACCCCATTTCCATTGTTCGTACAGATCATAACAAGCATTTTCATCCTTTACAATCTGTATAAACTCTAGAAAATTCATTGACTTTTTCATACAGCCTCCTTTTCTTTGATTCTTTTGCAATATAACGATAAAAAGTTAAATATGCAAATAAATACAAAGAAAAGATAGACTATAATATTATGTTATATAACTTTATAAATTTAAGTTGACACAAGCAGAAAATATATAATTATAACATTTTGTTATAGCTTATTTATCAAGTGTCCATTTGTTCCTTAATGCCAAAAAATATATCTGTTTTAGAGGATTTGCCGGAAGTAGACAAGGCATACTATGCTTTGTTGCTGGCTGAGGCTACGGACAAGAACAAACTACCCTTATTGCCTTGCGATTCCTTATTGAATTTCGCCTTGGATTATTATGGAGATGATGATAGGGAGAAGGCTGTGGCATTGATGTATAAGGGAAGGCTGCTGGCAGAGATGGATGATGAAAAGGCAGCGATAGAGATGAATTTGAAGGCATTGGAAATATTGCAGGATTATCCGGTAGATACAAAATATAGAAGATTAATTTATAGTGCGCTGGGATTGTGGTATGGGAATTGTGGATTGAATGACAAGGCATTGGAGGTGTTGCACCAATCTCTTCATTATTCTTTTGATGCTAAAGATACTGCCATTGCTTATATTAATATAGGATATATTTATGGCATGAGAAATATGCAGGATTCTGCCATAACCTATCAGCGCAAAGCAGTGAAGTATGCCATGCGTTCTAAAGATAGAAGCATGATACTTACTTCTTGGCATAATTTGAGCATTTGTTATAGACACTTTGAAAATGTCGATTCGGCTGTTGTTTATGCGCATAAGGTTTTACAGCATTTATCTTATGGGAATGGAAAAGCAGATGCTTATTATAATATGGGGGATTTATATGTTGATTTGGAACAATATGATTCAGCACGCCATTATTTAGAAAAGAGTTTGTTTCTTTCTCCATCCCGCTCTATACCCTACTGGTCACTTGCCGTAATGGAGGCTGAACTAGGAAATTTTAAGTCTGCCTATCACTATCTGGATACGTTTGTTATGGTTCAGGACTCATTAGATAACAGTGAGCTATTGACGGAAGTGCAACATTTAGTCTATAAACATCAGACGGAATTAAGAGTAAAGGATGAACAGATAAAATCCAAAAGGATTATAAGATGGATTGTCTTTGTATCCGTTATTATTTGCTTTGTCGTTGCTTTGATTTACCAACGTTGGATAAATAAGAAAAATAACCAGCAGGCACTCTATCGGCAAGCATTACAATATGCTGATGAGAAACAGAATGTGATGCAGCAGCGCATAGAAGAAAATGAATCCGCTCTTGCACTGTTACAGGATAGGGAAAACCAAAATCTTGATGAAATTGCCCAAAAAGAGCAATTGATAACTCAATTGAAGAAAGAAAAGTTGGCACTTCGTACATGGTTATTTCAGCAGACTTCTATATACAAAAAGGTGATGTCATTGTCTGACCAGCAGCAGGTGAATAAGAAAATCCGTAAGGTGATGGCAGCTGCTGAATTGGACAAACTGAAGAAAACGACCTTTGAAATCTATGCTGATTATATTTCTCCTTTGCAAGCACAATACTCCCAACTGACGGAGGATGACTTGTTGGTCCTTTGCCTGCAAGAAGCGGGTATTTCTCCGTTGGCCATTTCTTTATGTTTCGGACATACGGATACGGTAGCCCTCAATCAAAGTAAATCGCGTCTAAAAAAGAAAATGTCAGAGTGATAAACTGAAATATATTGTTTATCAGTGTTTTATAGAAATATTATGTCACAGTAAATAGTTGTACGTTCTTTCCTTTCCCTCTAACTTTGCGGCATCATTTTTAAACAAAAAGAAGTATGAAAGCAAAGTTATTATTGATGTTATTTTTAGTTTCCTTGAGTTTGGGAGTTTTTGCTTCGGAGCATCACCAAAAGAAGCCTCATGCAGTTTGCAAAGTTTATGAAAAGGTGGCTACTAGAATTCCTTTTATTTTTTCAGTACAAACCGAAGATATAAATGACTGCTTGTATCTCACATTTCAATTTTCATTAGATGATGCTGACATTACTATGCTAGATAAGGATGGTAATGAAAAGGTGTAGTTATGAATAACGCATTTGAAAAAACAGCTGTACTTCCTAAGTGTGATAAAGGAAGTGCTTACTCGACTCAGATAAATTTAAGTTTTTAAGTAATTCCAATTAAGGCTGTATGATAATATTTTAGTTGATAATCTAAGGTTATTGATAATGTGAAGTTCATATCTGAATCTTATTTTATTGCTCATGTTATGATAAAATATGTTATATGGTTGATTTTTAGTGTTGTATAGGTGAGTGATGTTATATGGATAGAGCTTTATGCTTATATCTTCTTTCTAATTTTGCAACATCAAATAAAAAAATAAGTATGAAGACTAAAATGATTGTAGTGGTGGTGTTGGCTGCCATGTGTGTATTGCCTTTGTCTGCACAGGTAAAAGTTGGTGTGGAAGGTGGAATGAACCTGTCTCATTATCTGGTTTCCGGTTCTGACGGATATAAAGCCGAACAGGTAGGTGGAATGAAGCCCGGCTTTCAATTGGGGGTGACTGTGGACTACGAGATAGGAAAGCATTGGATATTAATGTCCGGTTTGTCTTGGTTGCAGAATAGAAGTACCATGAAAATGATGGATCACATGGTTACTTATTTTCCTAAGACAGAGATAAAGATGAATAATCTGATTTTGCCGTTAAAAATGGGATATAATATTCGGGTTTCGGATAAACTCAGCCTCATTCCGTCGGTTGGAGTTTATGCTTCTTACGGATTTGGTGCTGGAAACTGTTCTTTGGATGTTATTCACCAAGAGGGGGATAATATAACTACCGAGCCTGCAAAATGGAAGCCCTTGGATGGTTTTTCCTATAAAGCCGGGGAGCCCAATAATAGTGGTAATCTTCAGGCTTTCCGCCGTTGGGATTATGGGGGCATTGTTGGAATGAAGGCTGTTATTGCCGATCATTATACGATAAGTTTTGATTATAGGGTCGGAATAAAAAAGATACAGGCACAAAATGGTTTGAGGAATTCAACTTTCCAGTTCTCCGTAGGCTATCGTTTCTAAACTGATTTAATTAAAGTAAGCATTCGGCCTCGTGCGTGTTTCTCTCCAAGTTATAATAAAGTCAAAAGCCAGACGAAGCATGTCTGGCTTTTGACTTTATTATAGC